>Ga0209643_1000474_pt1 | contig 72682 bp, 57 predicted proteins | sample AutmiccBRH37_all_FD_187383 | JGI IMG/M metagenome (GOLD analysis project Ga0209643, IMG submission 187383) | Deep subsurface microbial communities from Mt. Terri, Switzerland - Autotrophic microbial communities BRH/37_all (SPAdes) (version 2) | ecosystem: Environmental > Aquatic > Deep... | reverse complement strand
TGTGCTGCCATCGAAGCCTTTGTCGAAGCTTATCAACTGAACGCCAAGCCTTTCGTGTGGCGCAAGCGAGAAGTCAAAGGCTCGCAACTGAGAAATACTATCTCAAATTTATGCAAGTAAACACTAGCGCTGCCTGCCAACATTTAGCGAGATGGTTATATGTCAGAGAATAATGTTGAAACCCAACTTCGCCTCACCAACACCGACCTAAGAGAACGAATTGCACTGCTGACGGCAACGCTGCAGGCAAGGGAGAGATCCACGGACGCTCTGCTGGATTCCGAAAAGCGCTACCGACGGCTCTTTGAATCAGCCAGGGACGGTATATTGATTCTCGATGCCGTTACGGGCAAGGTGGTTGATGTCAATCCTTTCCTGCAGAAATTACTCGGTTATTCCTACGACACAATATACGGACAATATATCTGGGAACTTGGCGTATTCAAAGACATTGCCGCCTCCAAAGAGGCTTTCAGGACCCTGCAGGATAACGAATACATCCGGTACGAAAATTTGCCTCTGAAAACTTGCGATGGGCGGCCTATCGCCGTGGAGTTTGTCAGCAATGTTTACCTGGTCGACAAGAGCAAGGTGATTCAGTGCAACATCCGTGATATCACCGCCCGGAAAACGGCCGAGGCCGAACGCAAGCAGTTGCTGGCGGCCATGGAGCAGGCCGGAGAGGTCATTGTCATGACCGATGCCCAAGGGATCATCCAGTTCGTCAATCCTGCCTTTGAGCGGACTACGGGCTACAGCCGAGAGGAAGCCATCGGCCAGACCCCTCGCATTCTCAAGAGTGGCACTCAGGACCATCAATTTTACCGCACGCTTTGGGAGACCATCTCCGACGGCAGAATCTGGATGGGGAGTATGGTCAACAAGCGTAAGGACGGGATCCTCTATACCGAAGAGTCGACAATTTCACCAATTTATAACGATTCTGGCAGGATCGTCAACTACGTCGCGGTCAAACGAGACATTACCGAGCAACTCCAACTGGCGGACCAGTTTCAACAGGCTCAGAAGATGGAAGCGGTGGGGTTGCTGGCTGGCGGCGTGGCCCACGATTACAACAATATGCTCAGCGTGATCCTTGGTTATACTGAACTGGCTCTCCTTAAAGTGGATCCGGTCCAGCCACTGCATGCCGACCTTGAGGAAATTTACAAGGCCGCCATACGTTCCACGGACATGACCCGGCAATTGCTTACTTTTGCCCGCAAGCAGACGATCAAACCTGTGGCGCTTGACCTGAACCAGAACGTGGCGAGTATGCTTAAGATGCTCAGGCGACTTATCGGTGAGGACATCGATCTCGCCTGGCTGCCCCAGGTGGGCTTGGACCCAATCAAGATAGACCCCGTCCAGGTCGATCAGATCCTGGTTAATCTTTGTGTCAATGCCAGGGACGCCATTGCCGGCGTCGGCAAGGTCACAATCGAAACGGAAAACGTGTATTTTGACGAGGCCTACTGTGCTTGTAATTTAGGTTTTGTGGTAGGAGAGTATGTGCTGCTGGCCATCAGCGATGATGGCCGCGGCATGGACAAGGAGGTCCTCGACCACATTTACGAACCGTTTTTCACCAGCAAGGAGTCAGGACAGGGAACCGGCCTGGGACTCTCTATGGTGTATGGCATCATCAAGCAGAACAACGGATTCATCAACGTCTACAGCGAAACGGGAAATGGCACAACCTTCCGAATCTACCTGCCCCGGTATGCGGGTCAAGCCGTAGATAGCCAGCGCGAAAAAGGTATGGAAATCCCTCTCGCCGGCGGCGAGACGGTGCTGGTGGTGGAGGACGAACCGGCGCTCCTGAAGATGACCAAAATCCTCCTGGAAAAATTAGGATATCGGGTGCTGACCGCAGGTACGCCGGGTGAGGCTATTGGGCTGGCCGAAAAATATGCGAGTGAGATACAACTTCTTATCACCGACGTCGTCATGCCGGAAATGAACGGCCGGGCTCTGGCAGAGCGATTGCAATCACTTTACCCGAGCATCAAAGTTCTTTTCATGTCCGGCTATACGGCCACCATAATTGCCCACCGGGGTGTGCTGGACGAAGGCGTGAACTTTATACAGAAGCCATTCTCTGTGAAGAATCTGGCCGTCAAGGTGCGGGATGCCATTATCGACTGCTGCCCATGACACCAAAAAAACCCAGCAGGGTTATATCTGACCACCGGTTAAATATGACCCCGTTTGCAAAATCAGTCGAACAACAAAGAAAGGAGAAAAACACCATGAAAAAAACAAGGTATCGCTTGGCATTGACGGTGACGATGGCTTCATTGTTTTTCATCAACGTCCCTCTATTCGCATCCGAGACGGATGACCGCATCGAATCATCCGCAAAAGAGTCGTATGTGTTCAAGACTTACCTCAAAGGCGATGACATTACCATCGAGTCCAAGGACGGTGTTGCCACATTGACCGGGACTGTTTCCGATGAATCCCATAGATCACTGGCACAGGAGACTGTTGCCAGCCTACCCGGAGTTGCAAGCGTGGAAAACAAGCTTGAAGAAAAAGGTGAAGCCCCTGCTGCGAAAACCGATGCATGGCTCGTGAGCAAAGTGCAGGCAGCACTTTTGTTCCATCGGGACGTGAACGCTACCGAAATTGATGTTTTGGCAAAAGATGGCAGTGTCACCTTGCGGGGTAAAGCCACCAGTATGGCCCAAAAAGACCTGACAACCGAATACGCCAAGGATGTAGATGGCGTCAAGGACGTTAACAATGAGATGACAGTGCCAACCGACGCAATGAAACCAGGTGAAAAAACTATGGGGCAGGCGATGGATACCATGGGCGAAAAGTTGGGCGCAATGGGCCATACGATAGGTGTCATGACCGAATCGATTGATGACGCGTCCATCACAGCCCTGGCCAAGACGACCTTGCTGTATCATCGCTCGACCAGCGCCATCAACACCACCGTCAAGACGGAGGATGGTGTGGTCACCTTGGACGGCAAAGCGATGAACGAGGCTGAAAAAGGCCTCGCTACCAAATTTGTGAGCGATGTTTATGGTGTAAAGATGGTGGTTAACAACATGACCGTCGAGTGAGTCGAGTGTTTTCACTCATTTAACCTTAAGGAGATCATGCGATATGGCAAAAACACCGGATAATTTCAAACAAATGAGCGAGGAAATGCAGCACATTATGGATCATGCCAAGGCGCTTGTGGACGCTACATCCGGAGAGGTGGATGAGCGGATCAAATCAGCCAGGGCCGCCCTGAAAGAACGTCTTGATTCGGCCAAGAGGGAATCCAGCGCGCTTGAAGACCGGCTCCTGGACCAGGTCAAGGTGGCTGATGAGTTCATTCACATAAAACCATACTATGCCATCGGCGGCACCTTCGTTGCCGGCCTGTTCCTGGGCTGGTTCATGTCCAGGAAATAGTATGGACAGACTTCCTCTCTTTTCCGGGTTAACCGGGACTGCCGGCAAGTTCGCTGGGATTGCCAGTCAAATCCTCCAGGATCGCCTGGAACTTCTGGCTTTGGAACTGCGCGAGACCAAGATCCGCTTTATTCAGGCAGTGCTCCTGGTCTGTATTGCTGTGGTCTTTTCCCTGCTCGGACTGTTGCTGCTGGTTCTGGCTGTACTCTACGTCCTGCCGCCAGAATGGAGGATTTACGGGCTGGCTGTTGCGGCAATGGCCAGCATGGTGGCAGGAGCGGCAGCTTTCATCGTCTTGTGCCGGCGCCTGGCAAGAAAACCGCTGGCCTTTGACCAGAGTCTGGCTGAACTGAAAAAGGACACGACATGTTTCTCGACCAAGAACTGAAAGACATCCAGGAAGCTAAAAACCGCCTTGCTGTATGTTCCGACCTGCGCCGTCAACTGGTCCATATCGAGGTCCGGAGCATTTGGGGTAAAGGCCACCGCGTGCTTTCGAATCTGACCTTGGGGTTGGTTGTTGCCGAACAGATTCTCGGTCTTCTGCGCGAGCGAAAACGAAAAAATTAAAATGAAAGGCAGGGCTCAATGAGAACAAACACACTAATTGGCATCATACTTATTGCGATAGGGATAGTGGCCTTTGGCTATCAAGGGATCACTTACAAGACCACTGAAAATGTCATCAATCTCGGTCCACTGAAAGTGACTGAAGAGAAAACCAGGACGTTCCCGTTGCCGCCGGTCGTTGGAGCTATTGCGCTCGTGGGCGGCGTCGTGCTGCTGGTTACGGGCAGAAGAAAATGACTAACCAAATAGGTTAACCAGATTAAAAGGGAAAGGCTCGAGATCAATGAATGAGACATCGAAAGATAACATGATGATCATAGTCAGGATATTCATGATCGCGCTACCGGAAAAACGGAAAGAGGTCCTGCAAACGCTCCTTTCATTGTTGGAAACACCGACTAAGGAGAAAGGATGTCTCAGCTATGGTATCTTCGCCGATATCGAGGACGAGAATTTCTTCAACGTAATATCGGAGTGGGAATCCCGCCAACATTTGGACCAACATATGCGGTCCGACAGATTCAGCGTTTTGATTGGAACAAAGAGCCTTTTATCTGAACCATTGAAGATTCAAATCTTTACGGTTGCAAATGCCGAAGGAATAGAGGCGGTAAATATCGCGAGAAAAAGAATCCGATAAAGATGCGATTCCTTTGCCGCCGCTGGCCTGTTCGGCGAGCCTTGCTGTTGGCGTGTCCGACATGCCAACAAGGTTAAAATCATTAACAAAAGTTTTTTCATCTCATCTTCCTCTATGATTTTTATTGTTTTGCAAACTGGTTTCAGTTTCGCCGGGTGTTGTTCTGGGAAAGCGAATTGTTTTGGAAGCATTGTGAAAAAATTGTCAGAATCGGTAATCGCACAATGCTTACATTTCCCTTGAGATGAATGATTCCATTTAAAAAATAATCAGAGGGGGATAGAGCACATGAAAACATTCTTTCGATGGGTGCTGATGGTGGGAATAGTTTTTCAGTTTTTATCTTCGCCCGCGTATGCATGGTGGAAAGCCAAGGTGGCCGTAAATGAAAGGATGGCTGCGGAATACATCAGCAGGCTCAAGGACGGCGTGGATCCCGGCAGCATAGAACGGCCGGCTATGCGATTTATCAGCCACTACCAGGCGAAACAGGAGCAAAAAAAATTTTTAAAGGCCATGGATGAGGCGGAAGCACTCGCCCGAGCCGGCAAACACGATCAGATACAAGAGCTTGAATCCGAGTATAGAAAACTTGAGTTTGAGGATATTTAAGCAAATGGGAGGGTAAGATTGAATTTAAATCCTCATTCAGTCCAATAAGGTTACTAGCAGTGCGCCCTTGCACGATCGCTTCATTCCCGCAGTTTGCGCCAGAGCGAATTTATGCTTATTCCCATCATTCTTGCGGCTTCTGCCTTATTGTCCCCGGTCTTCTTGAGTGCTTCGGCAATGATCTCCATTTGACGCTCGCGCAGTTGTTTTTTAAGAGAGTCCCGACACTCCACAACTTGTGAACGGGATTTCTCACCCGTCGATGAGGCTTCTTCGATCAGTTCATCAACGATCTCGAGCAGCAGGGCCTGGCTGCCGGCACTCGTGACGCCGGCCAGGGCAGCATAACGTTGAGCCAGGGAATCAAGCTCACGCACGTTACCTGGCCAGGAGTGCTCTGTCATGCGGGACAAGACGGTCGGAGAAAGCGGCAGGGGTGAGAGGCCTGTGGGAATGTAGTAGCGTCCGATCAGGGACTCCAGGAGCATGGCGATATCCTCTATCCGATCGCGCAGAGGTACGCTGTGGAGCTTGAGAGTTGCGATGCGGAAATAGAGATCGGCGCGAAACCGACCGGCCCTAGCCTCCTGGCCCAAATCCTTGTAGGTCGAGGTGATGATTCGCACGTTGACGGGGATGATCCTGTCTCCGCCCACGCGCATGATCTCCTTCTCCTCTAGTGCGCGTAACAGGCGTACCTGCAGGCTCGGGGGTATGTCGGCCAATTCGTCCAGAAAAAGTGTCCCATCTGCGGCAAGCTCGAACAAACCCTGCTTTCCGCCTCGCTTGGCACCGGTGAATGCACCCTCCTCGTAACCGAAAAGTTCGCTCTCAAGCAGGGATTCGGGAAGGGCCGAACAGTTCACGGCTACGAAAGGTCTGTCTCTTCTGGGGCTTGCCGCGTGCATTCCCTGAGCAAGGATTTCCTTGCCCGTGCCGGTCTCACCCTGAATGAGGGTGGCCGCGTCCGTGGCAGCATACTGAGCCGCTTTGTCCCGAAGCCTGGCTATGGCTTCGCAAGAGCCTCTAAGGTCGCCGAGAGTGTAGCGTGGCACAAATCCTTTAGCGCACAAACGTTCCTTCAGCTTACGGTCCAGGTCTTGGATGCGCGAGGCTCGTGTGAAAGTGGCCACCACTGCTCGAGTATCCTCAGACACATTGACCGGCATGGCGCTTATAATCATGTCTACACCGCCCACTCGCCGGAATTGGTCGGTTTCAGCCTCGCCACTTTCCAACACTTTGTCCAGGCCGGCACTGCGTACAGCTTCGGGTATGGGTTGATGCAGGACTTTTTCAGCATTCAGGCGCAACATTTCTGCGGCCATGGGGTTAATGAGATCGATTCTTCCGCTGGAGTCGATGCCAATGACCCCCTCTTTGACCGAGTGCAAAATGACCCGCAGTCTTTCGGCCTCTTCCCGGCTGCGGCGCTGGGTTGCAGCAAGGACGCGCGCTTCTTCGAGAGCCTGTTGGATAACCCGCTCCCCGGGCACCACCACGAAACCCTTGCCGCCTAGGGATTCGGCAATTTTTCGACAGATGCCCCCACCAACGATGCAGCGGTAACCATCCTTTACGGCTTTCGAGATGCCCGCTACGAGTTCGGGTGTGGTGCGGAACTCCACTAAACGGATATCCAAATCAAGGACTTCGGCCATGAGATTCGTCCCTGATGTTGTGCCGCCGAAGCTGGTCAGGCCTACTTTCCGGGTGCGTTGCCTGGCACGTAAAAGTGCACGAATCACATCCAGATCCCTGCGTGCGATAGTCACTACGGGTAACTTGAGCTGCTCGCGCAGGAGCCTACCCGTAGCTCCGCCGCCGAGAACGACTTCAACGCCTTCGGCTAAGCAGGACCTGGCCACGGGGAGAGCCTCTTCCATGCTCGCCAGGCGGATTTCGATACGTTCGATGGCTGGATTTTCGAAGGCTTTGACTGTCTGGGCGATTTGTTCCGAGTTGGAGACAAAAGCAAAGCGATAGAGTTGACGGTCTGGGAAAATAAATCCTCCTGTCCCGGGGGGTGTATCCGGGTTTTATGATTGTAACCATGCCCCATGAGGACTGCAAGTACTCCGTTAGCTGGACAGATTGCACTGACTCGTCGGTGTCCGGAAAGCAAGCTGGCCTCGAGTCGGTGCGATAAACAGGTGGGGTTAAGGCAGGGCCAACAGAGATTTGATCAGGATGAAGCCGCCAATGAGTATGCACACAATCGCAACGATAACGCGCAAATGTCTGGCGCCTGAGCCGTGGGCGATATGAGCACCAATGGCCACACCAACCAGTTCGACGATCGTCACCCAGGCCCCTGTGACAAAGTCGATGCCCCCGAACTCGATGTTACCGATGGTTCCGGAGACTGCAGCTACAATCTGAATGACCTGGCTGGTGGCAATGGCGGTTAGGGGCGAGAATCCAAGAATGACCATTATGGGCACGGAGAGAACCGGCCCGCCGACCCCCGTCAGGCCCGAGCCAAAGCCCACGGCAGCGCCGATGGAAAACAGAACCAGTCGCTTGCTTGCGAAGCTGCTGTTTGCCGCCATGATTCCTTTGCCTTTATACGGCCGGTAAGTGTAGATGCCTGCAAAGATAATGATGCAGGCCAAAGCTATGTTCAGGTAAACCGCATTCATGCCCGAGTTGACCATGGCTCCAAGGTACCCGAAGAACATCGCACCCAGACAGACGGGAATTGTGATGTTCCAGTCTATGCTGCCCTTGCGTTGATAGAGCCAGGTACCAATTATACCGGTAAAAATGAAGGTGAATAAGGCAGTGGCCATGGACACGTGCGTGGACAAGCCGGAAAAAGCAGCGAGTGCCGGAATGAGTAAAATACCACCCACCCCTACACAGCCGATGAGCGTGCCGACGAGGAGAGCGACGAGAGCAAGGATTAAAATGGACATGCGAAAATCTCACTAGTAATTATTGGCAGGCGCGGCGCGCCTGCCAATAGGTTAAGGTAGGGGACGGTTAGAGGCCGGGGGGGAGAAGATAGAAATCGGACTTGAGCACGGCGATAAAGAAAATGAAGTAGAGCGTAGACACGACCACTGAGATCACCCCGCCAATCATGCCGAAGACAAACATTCGCTTGAGATTCGCCCCAAAACCGGCGACGATACCCTGAGCACCGGTGGAAGATGCAACCGCATAACTCCAGCTGATGGCAGCGCCTACGGCCCAAATGAAGGGTACCGCACCGAATTCCATCCCCTTCCAGTTTTTAAAGGTCTCGATTACTATCGGGATCATAACACCAGCGGCGGCCGTGTCTGAGGTAACCTGTGACAAAGCATTGCCGCCGAGGCTGAAGGCTACGATGGCCGAAATGTCTCCGCCTGCGGCAAACATACTGCCTAACCACTGACCAACAACAGAGCTGGCGCCGGTCTGATCGAGGATGCGACCCAAGGCCACGGAGGCTGGCCAGATGAAGAGGATGGCCAATGGGAAATGCTTCTTCAGGGCATCGATAGAGACGATGTTCTCGCCGGCTGAGCGGCGGGAAGGCATGAAGAAGAGGGTAAGTGCCAAGATGAAGAACATGCGCCCCGGTTCCAGCCATTCAAAGAACGGGCCCCTGACCAAGTCGACGTACGCCGGTCTTAATAGGGCCAGGAGCACGATGAGCAGGAAACCATAGCAGGAAACCTTCTCTTCATAGCTGAAGGGACCCATATCTTCCAGCTCCTTGCGATAGAATTCACGGCCGCCCTTGAACGTCACGATCTCAGGCTTCATGAACAGGTACATGAAGACAACCATGGCCGCGATAACCAGCGCCGAAACCGGTATCATGCGCATGGACCAGTCAAGAAAAAAGATCTCATGGCCTACGTATTTTTGCAGCATGCCGAGGGTAACCACTGCCTGGCCGCCGCCCAAAGGCGTGGCCATGCCGCCCACTGATGCGCCCCAGGCGATGGCGATGAGTACATTTGAAGCGGCTTTGCTGTTCCAGCGCTTCTCAAAAGTGTCATAACCTGCATAAACTAGGGCAGCTACGGCTACAGGTGCGAAGATAGCTGCTACGGGCGTATTGCCCATGACGAAACTGATAAATCCCGTCAGTAAAAACCAGCCGATCATCTGCTTGCGGGTATCGTTACCGAAATGCAGCAGAAAGTGCAGCGACATGCGTTTGGCGAATCCCCATCGGGCCCATGCCACGGTTGCTATGCTCGCGCCCAGGATCAGGAAGAATTCTTTATGGGCGTAAGACTCCATGACCTTGACGATAGGCATGTACTCGTGGAAGGCCACGACAATGAGCGGCACCAGGCAGGTGATCTTAATGTCAACCGCCACTGTGACCCACCAATAGACCATCCAGAGCAGGATGCCGAAACCGATGCGGGCGGTCTGGGGACCAAGGAAAGGCATAAACTGCACAGCCAGAAAAATCGCGGGACCGAGCAGGAGATGGAGCCAGTTCCGGCCATTGCCGGATTGGCTTTCTGTTTGTTCTGCAATCATGAAATATTCTCCCGCAGCTTCGTTTGGGTCCAGGAGGCTGGCGCTGCGTCTCCGGCCTCCTGGTGGGGGGACTATAGTGCGAGCTTGCCGTTGTAATCGCGTTTGATGCTGAAATGGGTTTTCCATTTGCGCCAGGCGCGTTGACCCATGACAAGTTCTTCTTCGGGCGTGCCGAGAGGGTACACATTTAAAGGTGCATCGAGGTCTGTCCATAAACCTCGCCTTTTTCGTTCCTCACGCTGGTCCACGAGCCAATCGTTGTAGCTTTCGTAGACGATATGTCCTTCAAAGCCGTCCAGTGTGGCGGCGCGAATGCGGCCGTCCCATTCCTCAAATTTCTCTCTCATTTCAGCCGACGGCATTTCCGGTTCAACGTCGAGGTCGTAACCGGCCTCGAGCATTTCGCTGCCGGCAACAGCCGCGAAAATCCGCTGATCACGAAGGCTGAGCAGGTCTTTATAGATGCCGATGTATTTGTCGCTTACCGGGCTGCCGAGGGGTTTATGGTCTCGGGTTTTACCTCTGGCTACAGCAATGTCGCTCGTATGGAACTCCATCATCTGTTGGCTGTAATCCTCGCCTAAAAAAGCGCAGGTATCTCGCAGGATCTTTTCCGGTTCGCGAACCAGTTCCTCGTAGCGAATGTCGAACCATTGGTCCGCAGCGAGCTTTTCGCGCCATGGCTTGACGGCGTTCATGCACATTTTCCAGACCTTGGCTGCGCTGTAAATGTTTGTTGGGCCGAAAGAGGACTCGAGATAATCGGCCGAAGCATCGCGGCCGTCTCGAGTGATGTGAATAAACTGGGCATTGGGAAAATCCTTAAGAATTGAACCAACGAAAAACAAGTTGTAGGGTGTTTTTTCACCCCAGCGTGGTTTGTCGCCTGTTTCTTTGGCGTAGCGCTCGAACATAGCGCAGTATATGCCGGCGAAGCTCTGTTCGTGGGCACTGGCAACGATTTCGTCGACTATGGTTCTGGGGTTGACCGACATGCCCCAATAGGGTGTCTTGAGGCCATGGACCATCTCTGTGGCCAAAGTATACAGATTTTCTTTTTTAGACAGGTCGCCGTATGTATGTAAGTACGGACGAAATCTTGAATAATACCAAACAACCTCGGGCACCGCGATACGTGGATGATTGCCGAGCATCGCCATGACAAGTGTCGTTCCCGATCTTTCGGGGCCTATCATGATAATGGGTCTCTCTTTAAGCGATATAGCCATTTCGTCTCCTTATCTTTGCTGTTGTTCATGGTTTTTCATAAATTCTCGATTATTCGAGCTCGGCAAAGATGAGCAATTTGTGTGCCAGTTCGGGTATCGATTTATCTAACTGAAATAAAAGAATATTTGAAATGAGTTGTGAAATTGCTTCATGGAATACTATCATTTTTGGTGTTATGTCTTTTAGTTTTGGTGCGGTGGGTGGGTGCTTTCGAATCAGTTTTCTGCCGGACAATAGATGGGAGAGTAAGCGGATGAGAAGAAGTCGCTAAATGAGTGTGGCTTGTAGTCGCATTGAAATTCTAAAAGATTACATTCTTTTCCGCAGTTCCAGCCCCCGGTGCGAGGCAGTAAAGCCGAAATCCTTCAGGTCCTGGAGATATTCCGTGCGGATAGAGGGTGCACCATTCACCTTTTCAACAGCGATCATTTTCAGCGGGTTGAATTCCCGGGTCAGCAGCACCCGGCAGACCTCCAGGTATCGGCCAAGCAGGGGATGGCCGGGGGGCACGAAAATATCCAGTTCCCGGCCGTTTTTCCTGATGATGACAGGCAGTCGCGGACCGTGATAGACCAGATAGGTCGAGGGAATCCTCGGCGGCAGACCGGCACGAAGCGACTCCGGACCGATGCCGCAGAGGGAGGCGGGGTCGCAGGCGTTCAGCCAGAAAATGACCTCCTGGTCCAGCTCCTTGTGCAGCATCCGGTAGGCCTCGGGGGAGATGAACTGCGGGCCGTCGATCCCTTCGAAAAAGTATCCGGCGACGATCTCGCCGGAAAGTTCCATCAGCCGTACCGTCTTGTAGATGTTTCGCCACTGCAGCTCGGGTTGTTCTTTTGCGAGCAGGTCGCGAAAGATGATGCCGTAACGGCTGAGGAGCTGGCGCACCCGGTCTTTCATCGTTTCCTGCCGGCTCAGGCTGTCCGCTGGCCTTTCTTTATCCGACGTTGGCAGAAGAAAGAACGGCCCGGACAGGGGGCGGGACGATTCCCATCGAGAAAAGGCATGGCGCCGGGAATGCCTGCCGATCTCTTCGCCCACCCGCTGCGGTTTGAAATTGTTATCGATCCCCTTTCTCAAGACGGCATAGGAGTCGTTGCCGATATATCCCTGCCAGACGAGGGACCAGAGTTTTTCCGAAAGTGTGGCGCTGTCGATGCGGGAGTGGCCAAGGATATCGAAAAAGCTGTATCTGCCTTTTGGGTCGGGGAAAAGTATTGCGAGCTGTTCGTTTACATCCGGTGCTGTTTCCTTATTTCCGGCGAACAGTTCAAGGTCTTCGGCAAAGGCAAAGGTGATCTTTTTTTCGCCGCAGCCGTACCAGAGAAGGCCGGTCGCTTGCAGCAGGCTGTCGAGATGACTGGAGTAATAGGGATCAAGGCGGGCCGGCAGGATGTATTCCTCCCAGGCGGCGCAGGGGGCGGGGCAGCCGAAGAGGGTGTCGAGGCTGCGCTGCAGCGCCTGGTTCGTATTCGTCCGGTAGGTCAAACCCTGATGGAGAGCAAGAAAGAGCGGCAGCTGAGCGTTGTCGAGCGGCTCGAACTGCGCCTGGCGGGCGCGGCGCAGCATGCGCAGAAGAATTTCGAGGTTGCCGGTATCGCAGACCGCAAGCTCGTTGCTTTCAGAGGTGAAAGTATCGACCACAACCTGTTGACTTTCGGCAAGCTCGATAAGAGCGGCATCGAGTTGAGCTTCGGTGAGCCCCATGGTTTGACGGATACAAGTAAAAGTGACCGGGCCGCGGGTGGCCAGCCAGGCGGCAAGCAGCGTCTCCGGGCCGGCCGGGACATCATCCGGTTGCTGCATGGAAAGGGCATAGGCCCGGTCGATCAGCGGCAGAAGAGAGGCTGTGCCCGCAAGCGGGGCGACGGTTACATCCTCTCTTGCCAGGTTCAACGACTGGGCGATAAAAGGCAGTCTCTCGATGGTGCAGAAGGAGATGGTCCCGGCACCGGGCAAGTCGACCGACACCACCCTCTCGCATATGGCCTGCAGCAGGTCCTCTTCTATAAGTCCGCTGTCCCGGACGGTGGCCTGCAGCAGCTCCTGCCACTCGCCCTCCGGCAGCAGCAATCGTTCTTCGACCGTCTCGATGAGATCCAGGGCGTGCAGCGGCGCGTAGCCGACGCAGGTGCGCTGAATCTTGCCGAGGAAGACATCGATCAGCCCGGTTTCAAGTTTCGGGCGGAGATGGGAGGTGAAGACCAGTTCCCGGATCAGCGTGTCGGAAAGCGATGATTTTCCGCTGCCGTCCGGGGTGTCGTCTTCGTACATGTATTTGTTGGTCTGCTGCCAGATGACGCCGTCGGCAAAAGGCGTGGGCTGGTGGGTGACAACCTCGCTCACGGCAATGTGCCCGGCCTCCAGTTCGTCGAGCAGCATTTTCAGGTTCGCCAGGTCGAAATGATCGTGGAAGCATTCCCGCCAGGTTTCGAGGAGAATGGGGAAATCCTCGTAGCGCTGCACCGCCTCCAGCAGCTTTTTCGAGCGCAGCCGGTTGAGCCAGAGCGGCATCCGCCTCTTTGTCGAGCTTTTCGGCAGGAGCAGGGCTCGGCCGCAGTTCTCGCGAAAATGGGCGCCGAAGTAGCCGGATTCCTCAAGCTTTTTGCGGAGAAGCTGTTCGACGTTAACCGAGCTGACCAGGGTCAGCAGGTCACTCTCGCCAAAATCATGGGGCAGCATGAGGAGGATGCAGTCGTTGTCGGCAAAGACCTGCAGGGGATAACCGTGCTTTTCCTGCCAGGCTGCGGCCAGCGCCAGGGAAAACGGATAGTTGACCCGGCCGCCCCAGAGGGTGTGGATGATAACCTGCTTGCGGTCCGCGGTGTTCAGCGGATCGTCGTAATGCTCGATGAGCAGATGGTGACGGTGCGGCAGGTCGGCCCCGCTTGCCTGCCGCTGCAGCCGGAGGTAGGCCTGCAGATAGTCGGCTGCGGTTTTATCCATGGAAAATGCGGTCATCAGCCTGTCGCCAATATCGCCAATGTCGCCAAGGGCCGGATCGTCCAGCGCCTCGTTGCAGGTTTCCAGGAACAGGCCGATTCGCTCCGACAGGTGGAAGCCGCGGTGCATGGCCTCTCCCTTCCAGAAGGGAATGATATTGTGGCTGCCCGACACCGGCACCACCAGCACGTCGTTATGGGTGATGCTCTGGATCCGCCAGATCTGGGCGCCGAGGGCGAAGGTCTCACCGAGGCGGCGCTCCCAGACAAACTCTTCGTCAAGCTCGCCGAGCCGTGCTTTGGTCTCCTGGTGACGCATGACGTAGGCGCCCCGGTCGGGGATGGTCCCGCCGGAGGTGTAGAGAAGATAGGCTGTTCCGTCTTTTGTTTCAATAGTGCCCGCCAGCCGGTCGAGGTGAACCCGGCTGCGCAGTTCGCGGATTTTTGAATCGGCGTAGCGGCCGGCAAGCATCGCCAGGACCGGGTCGAACTGATGTCGGGTGAGGTTGCGGTAAGGAAAGCTGGTCCGGATGGTGTCGAACAGGTCGTCAATGACCCATTTCTCGGCGACGACCATGGCAAGAATCACCTGGGCCAGAACATCGAGCGGATTTTCGACCGGATGCACCTCCTCGATATCTTTTTCCCGCACTGCCCGGGCCAGCACCGCGGCATGGACGAAGTCCTTGCCGTGCAGGGGAAAGAGCAGGCCGTGGCTCTTGTCGCCGACCCCGTGGCCGGACCGGCCGATCCGCTGGATGGCGTGGGCGACGGAGGGCGGCGACTGGATCAGCACCACCCGGTCGAGATCGCCGATATCGATTCCCAGCTCAAGCGAGTTGGTGGCGACAATGGCCTTCAGCTCGCCGTTTTTCAGTTTTTGCTCAACCGCCAGGCGGAGCTCCCTGGCAAGCGATCCGTGGTGGGAGTAGGCCAACTCCTCCGGTTCATCCTCGTTGATCAGCCGGGTGACTTTTTCGGCATGCCGTCGGGAATTGGTGAAGAATAATGTCGAATTGTGGCTGGTAATGATATCCTTGAAAGCCTTGATCATCGCCGGCCACCAGGTGGCATCGGTGATGTTCGCCTGTGCCTCCGGCGGCAGAGTGACGGTCACATCCAGCTCTTTTACCATAGCGGAACGGATGATATCGACCGGCCTCTTTTCGTAACCTCCGCCGGCCAGAAGGATAGAGCCGCCGACAAAATCGGCGACCGTCTGCAGGGGCCTGACCGTCGCCGACAGGGCGATTCGCTGGAACTCCCCGGCAAGGAGCACCAGCCGGTCGACGGCGGTAATCAGATGGGTGCCCCGCTTGTCCGGCAGCACTGCATGGATCTCATCGAGGATGACCGCGGCAACACCTGTCAACAGCGCCCGGCCGCTTTTCGAGGTGACGAGGATATTCAGGCTCTCCGGGGTGGTGATAAAGATCTCGGGCGGCTTTCGGTACATCTTCCGGCGCTCGGAAGCAGGCGTATCGCCGCTGCGGCTCTGCACCCGGATCTCGGGGAAGGGTACGCCGGCTTTTTGGAAATACTCCTGTATTTCCCGGAGCGGCCGTTCAAGATTACGCCGCACGTCATTGTTCAGCGCCTTCATCGGTGAAACATACACTACTCTTACTGTACCGCAGGGCCAGGCACCGATTGCCAGCTGATTGATCGCCCACAGGAAAGCGGCCAGGGTTTTGCCGCTGCCGGTCGGGGCGGTGAGCAGCACATGCCGGCCTTGCCGGATCGCCCGCCAGGATAGTTCCTGGATATCGGTCGGGGTGCCGACCCGTTCGGTGAACCAGGTACGGATGAGGGGATGAAAGAAGCTGAGGGCGGAGGATGTCATGGGCAACGGGAGCCGATTGAAAAGAAATTGGTTGCCTTTAAGCCGTTGTCAAAAAATACCATGACCAAGGTAAATACCCGGAACGGTCTAAGGAGCCGTAACGAAATGGTTGAAAATGGCCTGGTTATTTCGTAACGGCTCCTAAACAGATACCATCATTTGCCGGCATCCGCAACTGCGGCGGAAACGGCACATACGTTGGCGGACTCAACAAGCAATGACTCCTTACCGGAAAAAAGAGCGTTAGACATTTCTTTGCTCATCGACATTGTGCTACTATATTGCTTAAGACGAACGACTGATTGTTATCTTTGTAGCGGGAGTATCGAACAGTCCAAGATAGGTTTTCTCTCAAGGCCTTTGTCATATGAATGAAATTGAAGCCATAAAATGGCATTTAGATCGGTATCGAGTGGTTCTTGTTCAACAGATAGACCGGCTCTACAATGCCCTGGAGGAACTGCAGCGCACTACGCTGTTGCTTCTGAGTCAGGATGCGGCTCCGGATGTCTCGATTGACGAGTGGCTGCAGGCAGAGGGATTTGCCGTGGATGAGGATGGCTTTTTTCAAAGCCTGCCCCTGCTTTCCGCCTTCAGAGAGGGCACTGCACCAGCCGATGCCGTGAGCTTTTCCTGGGGTCGGCAGCTGCAGACGGACCAAACGGCGCGACGCCATATGTACAGCCATCGGAATATCGGTCGCCACCTGAAGCATATCCATGACCGCCTGTGCGATGTGGGCTGGATATATTACCAGGATGCCGGCAATACCGCCCTGCAATACCCGTTTATCGATCAGCGCACCGCCATTTCCAGCGACTTTGACTGGTCGACCTATCATACCTTTCGTTCCGTGGCCCCGGACAGCAATCCTGGGCGACAGATTCAATGGACGCCGCCCACCATCGATTATGCCGGTGAAGGGCTGATCCTTTCGGTGTCCATCCCGGTCTGGCGTGGCGATGATTTTATCGGCCTGTGGAGCATCGATCTGCCGATTCGCTACATATATCGGGATTTTGCTTCTGCAAAAGCTTTTCCCGATCAGCTGCAGTTCATTGTCAACCAACAGGGGCTGCTGGTGTTGCACGAAAAACTGGACGAAATCGATCAGGCCCGGGGAAAGATTTTTCTTCATCCGCTGGCAGAACTCGGTGGCCAGTGGGAGCATCTCGATCTGGCGGCAATCGTCGCCAACGAGGCGGGGGAGCTGACAATTACCGACGCAGCGGGTACGGAATGGATATTCTGTCACAGCCGTGTGTCCGGCGTCGAATGGACCCTTTTCTGCGGTCTGCCGAAGGCGTCCATGGAAGAGGCCGCCGCCCAGAGGTTAAGCAAGGCATTTGAGGAGATTGCCGCCGGCAATTTTGCCCATCGCATTGAATCCTCGTCGACCTATGCCTTGCCCTCCCTGATCGATCAGTTCAATAAAATGAGCCTGCGTCTCAGTCAGTCGGAACAGCACCGGGAAGAAGTGGAAAACCAGCTTCGCCAGGCCCAGAAGATGGAGGCGGTCGGCAGGCTGGCCGGTGGAGTGGCTCACGATTACAATAACATGACCAGTGTGATCATGGGGTATGCCGATCTCGTCCTTGAAAGGATAGATCCCGATGATTCGCTGTATGCCGATCTTCAGGAAATTCGCGAGGCCGCCAGGAGGTCTATGGATCTCACCCGGCAATTGCTCGCTTTTGCCCGCTGCCAGTCCATTGCGCCCGTGATGCTCGATATCAATCAGGCGGTGAAAAGCATGCTGACAATGCTGCAACGGTTGATCGGCGAGGATATCGAACTTGTCTGGTATCCCGGCGAGCCGGTATGGCCGATAAAAATCGATCCCTCGCAAATCGACCAGATCCTCGCCAATCTCTGCGTCAATGCCAGGGATGCAATCAGCGGTGTGGGAAAAGTCATAATCGAGACCTCGAACACCGAGTTTGACGAGGATTTCTGCGCCCTGAACCGGGGGTTCGTTCCCGGCGAATTTGTCCAGTTGGCGATGAGTGATAACGGCGCAGGGATGGATGAGGCGACGATGAGCAAAATTTTTGAGCCTTTTTACAGCACTAAAGCCGTCGGCCGGGGTACCGGGCTCGGGCTTGCGACCGTCTATGGCATTGTCAAACAGAACAACGGTTTTATAAATGTCTACAGCGAGCAGGGCAGGGGAACCACCCTCAAGATTTATCTGCCTCGGATGGACGGAGAGGTTGTTGAAGCTGTCTCCTGGCCTGGGGTTGAAATAGCCCGAGGCAACAAAGAAACAGTGCTGCTGGTGGAAGATGAAATCGCCAATCTGAAGCTGGTGGAAAGAATGCTCAAAAAGCTCAATTATCGGGTTTTTGCGGCGAATTCACCGATGGAAGCCATTGTTTTGGCCGAAAATCATCCAAAACCGTTTGATTTGCTGCTGACCGATGTGATTATGCCGGAATTAAACGGGCACGATCTGGCAAATCGGCTGCGTGATCTTTTCCCCGGGCTCAGAGTGTTGTTCATGTCCGGGTATACCGCCAATATAATTGTTCACAGGGGGGTCCTGGACGATAATGTCTTCCTGCTTCAGAAACCGTTCAACAGCAGAGAACTTGCTGCAAAGGTCCGGGAGGTGCTGAGACATCCCGCATAGGGTTTCAGGTTCTTCGATTGATAAGCCTCTTAATGCATGAGTCTTTCACCCCACAAGGGGATGTGTGATGACTATCGAAATTGTGCAGCCGAAGAATAGCCATGATCGGGAGAAAATCTACCGATTTTTGTATGAAATATGGTCGGATGAATTCTGCCGGTCCATGGAAGGCATGGATCACAAATGCCGGTTTATGAAGGATGGGCTTGACGAGACCGCCGAACATCTCGTCGCAGTCGATCGGTCGGGACGGATAGCGGGGTGCGTACGAATCAACATCCTCGGCAGGACTGCGCTTCCCGGCACCTTTGAAAAGCATTTGAAATCGGCAGAATTAGTCGAATTGTTCGGCGGCGATGCAGTCTGCTATGCCTCGCATTTTGCCGTCGCCGCCGAGGCCAGAGGAAGGACGGTGGCATCGCTGCTCATTGCGGCACTCTATCGTCTCTGTTTGGGCGAAGGGGCCTCGGTCGGCATTTCCTACTGCGCCCTCCAGTTCGTATCATTCTATTCGCAGTTGGGATATCGACAGTATGCGGAAAATTTCAGACTGGACGCCGGGGTCCGGGTTCCGATCGTGCACTGCATCCGCGACTGGACCTATCTCGACGAGATTAAAAGTCCACTTGTCCGGTTATGCACAAAAGAGCATGATGATAAGGGGGCGGCGGCCCGGAAGCTTGCCGGACGATTCCCGTTGTTCAAGGCTCCGGGTTTTTCCCGAACCAAGGTGCATCATCTCTGGGCTCGCCTGGCCCACACCACGCCCGGCGACAAAGCAGCAGATTCTTTCTTTCACGGACTTTCGGAGGGAGAACAAAAAATTGTCGGCCGCCGGGTATCGGAAATCGACTTTTCCCAGGGTGAGTACGTATACCGCCGCGGAGAAACCGAACAGGGGATGGGCGTGCTGCTCTCGGGCAGTCTGGGGGTTGAGGTTTCCGTGGCCGGGGTTTCCAGGATCGTCAATGTCATTTTGCCGGGAGAACCGTTCGGTGAAATCAGCTGTCTGAGCGGAGGGCGGCGGACGGCTGACCTCGTTGCCCTTGAGAAATCCCAGGCTTTTCTCTTTCCCTCCGATTTTCTTGAGCGGGCCTGTCGTGCGGCTCCTGATCTCGGACTCAAGCTTACACAAAGACTGTTGAAACTCCTTGCCGCGCGCTTTGTCAATTTCACCGACGCGGCTGTCTGCGGTGCCGGTAGTGCCGGAGGGGCGCAGGGTAAACGGCCCTCCTTTTTCCAAGGTCCCGATACGGATGAAATCAAAAACCGGATCGAGTCCTACCGGTTCGACAGTCTCGGCGACCGGGAAAGCGAGTTCAAGCGTTTGCTAACCCAGGCAACTATCGGAGAGGATATCGAATTTGCCGTTTTGAACAGCATCGGACTCCGGGACGGGGCAAAGGTCCTCGATCTCGGTTCCGGACCGGGCGTAACCTCTTTCCTCGTGGCGAAACGTCTGCCGCAGGCTACGGTCATCGGGGTGGAGCCCGAGGATCTGCTGCGAAAAAAAGCGGAAACGCTCGTTGCCGATCAGGGCTTTGCCGAGCGCTGCCGTTTCCTGAAGGGGACCGGAGATCGGATCCCCCTTGACGACGGCACGGTGGACTTCAGCTATGCGCGGCTTCTCTTTCAGCACCTGCCCAATCCCCTCGAAGTTCTTGGAGAGATGCGGCGGGTCACCCGTCAAGGCGGCATTGTTGTCGTCCTTGATGTCGACGATCGTACCACTATTGTTCATCCCGCCCCGGCAGGGCTGGAGGATCTCGAAAATCGGATCGCTTCGGCCCAGGCGGCCGCCGGCGGCGACCGTCATGTCGGTCGTAAACTGCTAGGATATATGACCGAGGCCGGTCTGCAGGATATCGGCATTGAGACCATCCCGATTTCGGCATCGGCCCTCGGCCGGGAGGCCTTTTTTTCGATCGTCTTCAGCTTCAAGCGGCAGGTGCTCGAGCGCGCCGGTAAACTCGATGAACCGACAGCGGCACTCTTTTTTGCCCTGGAGGATCTTATCCGCAAGCCGACCACGTTTGCCATGACCATGGTTTATGTTGCCCATGGCGTTGTTTCCTGAGAATTTCAACCAGATATTACGTACCCAAAGAACCCCTCAGGGCTTCGGGATCGAAATCGCTATCGGGATCGAACCTTACCTTTCGATTTCGATAGCGATCCCGATTTCGATTTGGATGATTCAGTGCAAAGCTGCAACGGTATACCCAAGCTGTTGTTGAATAGTTAATTTCTTTTTTTCATTTCAGTTTTTTCTGATAGAGTGAACAGCAACCAGCAGGCTGTGGACATGCTCGATTATCTTGACCCCATACCGGACTCCTGGAGGGAGGATCATGACGAAGAGAGAAAAGATGTTGAAGTTGCAGGGTATGAGCCTCATCCTCCTGCTGTCGTCGGTACTTGCCGGGTGCACCGGCGAGCAGCCGCGGCTTGTCTGCAGCGATGCCATAGGCTGTGTGGAGATCGCGGCCGATGAACCGATCAGGATCGGGGTTATTCAGGCGCTTTCCGGCAAAGTCGCCGCTCTCGGCAAGGAGCAGATATACGGGCTTGAACTGGCCCTGGACGCGTGGCAGGGACAAATAGCGGGTCATGCCGTTGTACTGCAGACCGAAGATACCGGTTGCACCGGCGAAGGAGGGGCTAACGCCGCATTGAAAATTGTCGCCGATCCTCAGACCGTGGCTATTTTCGGCACCACCTGTTCAGGAGCGGCGGCAACCGCCGCAAAAGTCATGTCCGACGCAGGGCTGACTATGATTTCAGGCAATAACAGCGCCCCCTTCCTAACTTCCTTCGGTGGCAAGCGAGCTCCGGATTGGCAGGCCGGATACTTCAGGACTGCCGCCAATGAAGAAAATTCCGGCAAAGCGGCAGCCACCTATGCCTATACTGTGCTCGGTGTCCGGAAGGCAGCTGCCATCAATGATGGGGACATTTATACCAGAGGGCTTACCGACGGTTTCAAAAAGGCTTTTGTCGAGCTTGGCGGGGTTATCGTCTTCGAATCTTCCGTCAATAAAGGCGATCTTGAAATGCTGCCGGTTTTGACTGCTGTCGCCAATTTCGGGGCCGAACTGCTCTTTTTCCCGCTGTTTCAGCCCGAGGGCAATCACATGCTCCGGACCGCGAGAAAGATCGAAGCCCTCGGCAATACAATTCTGATGAGCGATGGAGCCCTGATTGAAAACTCCTTTATTGCCGATATGGGCGAGCTGGCGCGAGGCATGTACTTTGTCGGCCCGAGTGCGGTAGAATCGGAAGCAGGCAGGCAGCTTGCGGATCTCTACCGGGAAAAATACCAGACCGCCCCTTCGGCAAGCTATTACCAGAGTGCGTATGACGCGGCAAATATGCTGTTCAAGGCAATAGACAAGGTGGCTGTCAAAGGACCTGACGGCATCCTGTACATCGGCAGGCAGGCCCTGAGAACGGAGCTCTATGCCACAGTTGCCTTTGCGGGAGTGACGGGGGATTTGACCTGCGATCAGTTTGGCGATTGCGCTTCTCCGGTCTTTGATGTCCTGCGGTTGGATGATCCCGGCAAAGGAGTGGCCGCATTACAGAAAAATGTCCAGTTCACTTACTCTCCGGTTCACTTAAACCGGTAGTTATAATCCAGAAGTTGTAAGGATAATTTTTGACCATGGCATCCTGGCCACAATTCTGGAACAGACTCACCATTGCGGCAAAGCTCAACCTGAGCTTTGGCGTGCTTTTTCTTCTCCTGGTCATGATTGTGCTTACCTGGTTTTTTTCCCTGGAACTGGAAAGACGCAGCAAGACTGAGATCAATCTGTGCCGCGAGATTGAAAATATTGTCCTCGATATGGACCGCAAGATGGAGAAAGCCAGCCGGTTGCATCGAGACTTTTTCCTCTACCATGCCAGGATCGGTCTGGCCGAAGCGCATGTCCAGTATGCCCAGCCATCGGTCAGGCTGATTTCCCAGGCTGTGGCCATAAGTTCCGCGCTGAAAGTGAAAATTCAAGCATCCGGGGTCAGTCACACCCTCGGACAGCGCAAAGTCGACCTGAACCTCTACCTCTCTTCGGCTAAACGTTTTGCCGACACTTCAATCCAATCCGTCGAATTGATAACCAGGCTTGCCGCACCGGAGCACGGCCTCGAGGCGCGGTTTGAAAGTACCGCTGCCGCTTTGTTTGCCGAGGCGGCCGGTTCGCAGAAAACCAAGGACCGACTGCAGGAAGTAATGACCTTTTACCTGCAATACAAGGTGAGTCGCCAGAGACACGTCATGCAGTCCGCTTTCAATGTCATCTCCATTCTGCGGCAGGATGTCGGCATGGCGGGAGCCGGCGAACCGGCCGATTCCCAGGGAGCGGGAGAGATGCTGGCTTCGCTGAAGGAGCTTGGCGATGAAATTCTGGTCACGGATTATGCAATACAGCAATTGTTCAACGATTTTTCCCTGCAGGTGCAAAACATCACCCCCATTTCCCGGAATCTGATCGATATTGCCCGTGAAGAGGTGGAACGGGCCCAGCAAAAGGTCCTGCACACGCATCGCACAACCACCTTTCTTGTTGCCGCCTTAATCTGCCTGGCTTTTATTTTCGGAGTTGTGGTCGCCCGGATGATTCATCGCAGCGTCACCAGGAGAATAACCGATCTGACCGAGTCTGCCTCGCGGCTGCGCTGGGGCAATCTCGATATCTCGGTGGCGGAGGATTCGGCGGATGAGGTGGGACAACTGGGCAGAACCTTCAATATCATGGCTGGCCGGATACGAGAGCTGGTCGACGATCTCGAGTCGAAGGTTGAGCAGCGGACCTGCCAGCTGGCGGAAAGCGAACGGCTGGCCCGCAGGATTGCCGGCGAGCTGGCCGTCGGCCAAGCCTTTTACCGCAACCTGTTTGACCATACCGGCAGCGGTGTCGTGGTGTTTGAGGCGGTCGATGGCGGTGAAGATTTCATCATAAAGGATTGCAATAACTCTTTTGAGCGCATTGAAAAGATTTCCCGCGAGGATGCCGTCGAACATCGGCTGCGCGAACTCTTTCCCGGTCCTGTAACCGATCAGGCGCTTGTAATTTTACGTGAGGTGTGGCAAACCGGCAGCGCCCGGCATTTCGGCCCGCTCAATTCCATTTCCCAACACAGAAGCGGCTGGCGGCAGGGGCATTTTTACAGCATTCCAACGGGCCAGGTGGTTGCGGTGTACGACGATGTCACCAAGGAGCATGAGGCGGACCTGGAGCGAGCCGCCATGGAGGCCAGGCTGCAGCGGTCAAAAAAAATGGAGGCGATAGGTCTCCTGGCCGGCGGGGTGGCCCACGACCTGAATAATATCCTGTCGGGCATCACCGGTTATCCCGAACTGCTCATGCTCCAGCTTGAACCCGGCAGCAATCTCAGAAAACCGCTGGAGGCCATACACTCCTCCGGACTGCGGGCAGCGGCAGTGGTTGCCGACCTGCTGACGGTGGCCAGAGGGATCGCCAGCGAAAGACGGCTCTGCGCGATGAACGTCCTGGTCAGGGAATATCTCGATTCCCCCGAGTTTCAGAAACTTCATTCCCTTCATCCCGGGATCACCTGGACCACACGGTTGAGCGAAGATCTCCTGCAACTGGCCTGTTCACCGATCCACATCAAGAAAAGCCTGATGAATCTGGTGATCAATGCGGCCGAAGCGATAGACGGGGTGGGGAACATCGTCGTCGGCACCGGAAATGAGATGATCGCAGAAGAGCGGGCCGCTACGCTCGGGATCAAACCAGGCAGGTATGTGGTGATGGAGGTCACCGATTCAGGTAAGGGCATCGGCGACGACGACATCGATCATATTTTCGAGCCTTTTTATACCAGAAAGGTGATGGATCGGAGCGGGACCGGTCTGGGGTTGACGGTTGTCTGGAATACGGTTCAGGATCATGGCGGCGGAATTGCGGTTGAAAGCAATGCTTTCGGTACCAGCTTCACCCTCTATTTTCCGGCCTCTGCCGGCCAGTCCGAGGGAAACAAGGAGGACGATGCCGATGAATGCCGATTGTCCGCCGGCGAGACGGTCCTGGTGGTAGACGATGAAGAATTCCAACAGGATATTGCCTGCAGGATGCTTCGTCAATCGGGATATAAAGTCTTTGCGGTTTCCTCCGGAGAACAGGCGGTTCAATATCTGCAGCAGAACAGCGTCGATTTGCTGGTGCTCGATATGCTGATGGAGCCGGGCATGAACGGTCGCGAAACATACGAGAGGATTATCCGTCTGCATCCGGGGCAAAAGGCCCTGATTGTGAGTGGATTTTCGGAAGATGTCGAAGTCAGGAAGGCGAGAAGCCTTGGCGCCGGTGGTTTCCTGCAGAAACCGTACACCATGAAAGAACTGGCGAAAACCGTACGAAGAACCCTTACGGCTGAGCAGTCGGCCGGGTGACGGCTCAGGAAGGGGGCAGGAGCGCCAGATGCCGGGGGGATTCGAAGCTCATCCCGGCACCGCAGATCGGATCGCGGAACTCGATTCGCCGGGAGAGCAGCTGGAGAGGGCGTTGGTAATCGTCCTGGCTTTTCTGCCCGAGGTGCGGGTATAAGCGGTCGTGGACAATGGGGAAACCAAGGCTGCTCAGGTGCAGCCGAAGCTGGTGTTTCTTTCCGGTGAGCGGGAAGAGCTGAAAGCGGGCCCGGTTGCCCATGACCTCGACCAGCCGCAGCCTGGTGCGGGCATTGACCTTTCCCGCGCAGCTTTGCATCCGGAACCAGGGTTCCCCCGTCTCGATCCGATTTTCCACCAGCCATTCGGTCTGCCCGCTGCAGTCGACGAATTCCGAGACTGCTTCGTAGGTCTTGCGGACCCTTCCCGCTTCCATGAACATCTGCTGATATGCTCCCCGGGTCTTTTTGTTCGTCGACAGCAGCACGAGGCCTGCCGTTTCCCGGTCGATCCGGTTGATCGGCGAGAGGGAGGGGTTGCCGGTGCGCTCCTGCAGCCTGCCCAGGAGAGTTTCGCGGACATAGGGTCCGGAGGGAGTGACAGGGAGGAAATGGGGCTTGCAGGCTACCAGCAGGTGATCGTTTTGAAAGAGGATGGCCTCGGCAAAAGGCACTGAAGGCTCCTCCGCCACTTCACGGAAATAGAAGAGACGCCGGTCGGGCATATAGGCGGTGTCCGGGGTGACCGGTTGTCCTTCTTCGGTCAGCACTTTTCCCTCTGCGATGCGCCGGACCCAGGTTTCCATCGGGATTTTCGGGAATCGTTCGGCAAAAAATTCGAGAAGCGTCGGATACGGCCTGGCCGTGTCCGGCATATACACCACTGAAGAACCGTTTGAAATTCCCATCAATTTTTAAAAAACATAATCACGAATTTTCGGTGCCGCTTTCCCCGCCAGCCATCTTGCCGGACGAAGGGAATTCCTTGATATAAAGATCACGCTGGGGGAAGGGAATCGAGATGTTGTGTTTCCGAAACGCCCGGTCGATCTCATAGTTGATCTCGCTTTTAACGATTAACCGCCGGTCGATATTCAACAGATGACAGCGCAGTTCGAAATTCAGCGAGCTTTCTCCGAATTCAAGAAAGAGGACCTGGGCCTTTGGTGCCGAATCGTCGCTTACTACCTGCTCATTGGCCGTGGCAATATCCAGCAGGATTGTCCGCACCAGCTCGGTATCGCTGCCGTAGGCCACGCCGACCGGGATGATGAGGCGGCCCTGGTTGTCGTTCAGCGTCATGTTGGTAACCTGATTGGAGATCAACTCCGAGTTTGGGACAATCACATCGGCGCGGTCGAAGGTCTGGATCAGGGTGGAGCGGACGCTTATTTTCTGCACATAGCCTTCGGTGGTGCCGATGCTGATCCAGTCCCCCCGCTTCACCGGGCGCTCGAAGAGGATGATCAGGCCCGAGACGAAGTTGTTGACGATATTCTGCATGCCGAAACCGATTCCCACCGACAGGGCGCCGGCAATAACCGCCAGGTTTGAAAAACTGAAACCTGCCATGGAGAGACCGAAAATCACGGCCAGGGCGATGCCGCTGTAACCGGTCATGGTAATGAGGGTTTCTTTGGCGCTGAGAGAAAAAGAGGCATCCTCAAGCCATCGTTTTTCAAGTTGCATTTTAACCCACGAGACCAGCAGCCACCCGCAGGCGAAGATAAAAATTCCGAGCGTGAGCCGGGCAGGGGAGATAATCAGCTCGCCGATGCTGAAACCATCGACCATGGTGCTTTTGAACCTTGCCTGCTGTTTGTCCGAGAGTCCCCAGAGTTGTAAAAATAAAAAAAAGGCGATGGACCAGGCAAGGAGCTTGAAGATCAGTCTGATCAGGGTGATACCCACCATATTTTCCCTGGCCGGCGATCCTATTTTCCTATGCAGTCCTTGCTGCCAGCGATATTTTCCCGCAAGCAGGCCGCCGATAATCTCGTCGATGAAAAAGAGAGTGAAGCGAAGCAGGTAGGCAAGCAGCAAAGTGCCGAGAAGACCGACCAGCAGGAAGATCGAAAAATTGCCGTAGCCGGAAAGCTCGATAAACATCACGGTGGCGGAGAGCGCTGTCATGCCGGCCCGTAATGGTCTGGTAAATCTCACCATGCCGGCCGGCAGCCGTATAGACCAGACCAGCCACCAGCCGACGAGACAGATGGCGATGATGGTGAGGGACTTGGCAAGTCCCAGTCGAATGGCCAGGGCAGGGAAATCGGCAAGATCGAGATGGGTGAAAAAGAACAGCAGGACGCAGAGAAATACCAGGAACCCAAAGCGCAGAAACGGAATAACCGGCGCTTCGCCGGCGGCTTTCACCGATTCGAAATGGTTGCGAAGATGAAAAAGAAAGAGCGACAGATAATAGAGACCGATGGATAACAGCAACCAGGGGCCATAGACCGGGGGCGGAGTGTCCCCGGTAACGATGAGAAAATAGAAGCCGCTTGTCAGTGCCGCAAGGCTTGCCGGAAGTGTCAGCAGGCCTTTCTGCGGCGGCGAACGGTCGGGGGAGGATACGATGATCTTCTGCAGCAGCCGGAACATTTTGTATCCCGCCACCGCACCGCTTGCGGCAAGTATCAGGAGAATCAGGATCATTTGCGGGGTCAGCAGATGGAGCCCCGACTGCTCTGCGAGATATCGCCTCAGCTGGCCGGCAACATCGGTAGAGCTCGGCAGGAGAGTCGAGACGAACCGCCCGAAAAAGTTGTCGTGTTTTGAGAAGAAATTGGCATTCTGCAGCAGTTTGTCCTGATCGCTCAGTTCATTCTGCAATCTGACCGCCAGGGTAGCGATCAGGCGGCATTCCGACAGGGTTACCTGAACAGCTTGTTTTTTTTTGGAAAGATTTTTACGTTCCTTGACTATTTCAGCGGGTTCCTGATCCACGGCCGGACCCAGCGAGCCTATTTCCTGATCGAGACGGCTGATCTGATTTGTCGCGGTGTCGATACAGGTGGTGGCACCGGCGGCAAATGACTGTGCCTGCTGCTTGGCGTGGTCGAGCTGCTGGAGCGAAAGCGGCGTGCTTTTCAGCTTTCGCGAAAGTTCTTTTAACTGAGTCTGGGTCTTTTCAAAACTGAATGGCTCCGGCACGGCATCCGCACCGAGGGCATTTGTGGTCGAAACAATCATGGAAAGGAACAGAAAGAGCAAAATGACAAGGTTCTGCTTCTGCCGGGGGAGCCCGACTTCTGCAAATGTTGCCGGAGGCTGATGAATCAAGGATAAGATCATAGTTGTTTTATAGTCTCTTGTTTCTCACGAGATTGTTCATCCGTATCGATTTAATACCTTAGAAATTCCTACTTATACCCCGCAGGGGGGTACTGAAAAGAGTCCCCCCTTTTGGTGGGTTGGGTAAACCTTTGGCAGAATACTCCGTTGAACACAAGATACTCAAGACATTTCCTCTTCGCCTTTCCTGCCTTGGCTTCGTTTGGTCCAGATAAAGAGCGCGGCTCAGGTCGACTGGATGCAGCCTGTGGTAGCGCTCCGCGCAGTGATGTGATACTTTCTACCACCCAAAACGTTTCTATCGAGCGACTTTTGCTTGTCAACCCTTATGTTATGGAATAAATGGTAGGGGTTCGGGCGATTCGGCGGTTCGCCGCCGCCACAGAGGAAATACCTACGAGGAACAGAATGGAAAAAATAAAGGTGCAAAATCCCGTCGTCGAGCTCGACGGCGATGAAATGACTCGAATCATCTGGAAGTTTATCAAGGATAAGCTGATCCTGCCCTATCTCGATATCGATCTGAAGTATTACGATCTTTCGATCGAGTACCGGGACGAAACCGAGGATAAAGTAACGGTCGAGGCGGCGGAGGCGATCAACAAATATCGGGTCGGCGTCAAGTGTGCGACCATCACCCCGGACGAAGACAGAGTCAAGGAATTCAACCTGAAGGAAATGTGGCTCTCGCCAAACGGCACGATCCGCAACATCATCGGCGGCACGGTTTTTCGCCAGCCGATCATCTGTAAGAACATCCCCCGACTGGTGCCCGGCTGGATCAAACCGATCGTTATCGGTCGACATGCCTTTGGAGATCAATATAAAGCTACCGATTTTCTCGTCCCCGGCGCGGGCCGGTTGACCATGCGCTTCGAACCGGCGGACGGCGGCGAGCCTGTGGAGCATGAGGTCTTCAACTTCACCGGTCCCGGCTGTGCCATGGGCATGTACAACCTCGATGCTTCAATCCGCGGTTTTGCCAGGTCGTGCATGATCTACGGCCTCAACATGGGCTGGCCGGTTTATCTGTCGACCAAGAATACTATTTTGAAGAAATATGACGGCCGCTTCAAGGACATCTTTCAGGAGGTTTTCGAGGCCGAATTCGCCGAACGCTTCAAGGCGGCGGGCATCACCTACGAGCACCGGCTGATCGACGACATGGTCGCTTCCGCCCTGAAGTGGTCGGGCGCCTTTGTATGGGCGTGCAAAAACTATGACGGCGATGTCCAGTCGGATACGGTGGCGCAGGGTTTTGGCTCGCTCGGTCTGATGACCTCGGTGCTGATGACCGAAGACGGCGGTACGGTGGAAGCCGAAGCCGCGCACGGCACTGTCACCCGCCATTACCGCGAGCACCAGAAGGGGAAGGCAACCTCGACCAACCCCATAGCCTCGATCTTCGCCTGGACAAGGGGGTTGTGGTATCGCGGCAAGTTCGACAATACTCCTGACGTCATGCGCTTTGCCGAGACTCTGGAAAAGATCTGTGTCGATACCGTCGAATCGGGTTTCATGACCAAGGACCTGGCCATCCTCGTCGGCCCCGACCAGTCCTGGCTGACCACCGAAGAGTTCCTGGCCAAGCTGGACGAAAACCTCCGTATCGCCATGCAGTAACAGTAATCGTTTACCGGTACACATCAAAAAGATTGCATAACCCGGATCTGTAACCGTTCTCCAGTGCTCCAGGTTCGTTCAAGCAGCCGCCGAGCAGGTAAGCGACCATCGGAGACTCCGATAGTTGGCTATGTGAGGTGGCCTGATCGGACGAAAATGGGGTGCTGGTGAACGGTTACCAGTAACACTCGCAGCCGCCGGGAGGATGAAAGCTCCGGCGGCTTGAAAGCTGAAAATTTATTTTCAAGTGGATTTTTTCTGATATATTACTATAATATTTAGTTAGGCTTTCGTGCTGGACCGCTAGCTCAGCTGGTAGAGCAGGCGACTCTTAATCGTCAGGTCGTTGGTTCGATCCCAACGCGGTCCACCAGAAAAAATCAATTACTTACAGGTTATACAGAGACGGAACATCGCTCTTTTCATAATGATCATTGTTTAATTTTCGGCCAAGGCTTACCGCCACCACCATACGCGCCAGGTTATACTGCTTAACCGGCAGAGGATTTGAAACCTCTATCGACATGGAATGATCCGGACATGGAGTTGACGGCCATTTCCTGACAGGCGGGGGGCGAACCTCGGTGAAGCCGCTTGCGTATCGAGCAAAAACCTTTGAAATTTTTCCTTATCATATCCCTGCAGGGGCATCGACAACTGCTCTCACAGCAGCGGAGATCATCGCTCAGTTGACATCGGGGCCTGAGGAAGCCCCCACAGCAAACCTTTTGCAGTTCTATAGCCACTACATCTGCTTCGCATTCATGCTGATCCAGATCTGTCTGGTCTTGATTTTGAGAAAGCCAATCCACAAAGGAAACGGCCACAATGATAATGACGATGAGAAAGAGGCTTGTGATGATGCCGAGATGAACAAGGTTTGATACTGGATTTGCCAACATCGGCACTGCGGTTTCTGCGAAATTCATATCATCTGCTGTACCATCTTTATGACTATAGATCCTCCTCAAAGAGATTGAGAAATAAGGATCTTAAGAAAGTCAAAAAAGGAGAGGGCCAGCCGGGGGGTGCCTCTCCTTTCAAGGGGATGTCATTGCCTGTGTGACATACCAGCGAGATCAGGAGGTTTGATATGGCGTATCGGTTTTCCTTCTCTCTGCGAAATTCCTATAGCAGAGATGTTCAATAAATAAATAGGTGTAAATCTCATTTTCACATAGGTAGATATGCCTATGTGGTTGAATAATCGTTATCTTGTAATGTCTCTAGGGTAGACAAGAGGAAAATTTTCATCAAAAATATTTATAAACAGGAAAAGAAGAGACAACATTTTCAAAAAAGGGGGCCGTCCTCGGATTTTCTGAATTTCCATGAGGGTGGTGTGGTACGTTTGCAGGCATGTAGTATAGCTTCCGAACCGCAAGCGGCCAGCCGTGATCGTGATGACCACGAGGATACTGGAACATTCCACTTCATCAAGACCAGGATGCTCCTGCAACATTTACAATTGCTGCAAAAGTAGTTCGGGTAACCCAACGCGGTCCACCAGAACCTTCTTCATTTTGAACATGCTTCCGGTCAGTCCTACAGGCTGAACGATTGTGACTGGGCCACATCGAGTGCCAGTTGGGTCCGGGAATTGGCATCCTTGGGTAAGCCTTTTTGTGCACACCATTCCGGGAAGGTTTCCGGGTCGATATACACCTTCATCACCTGGTCGCCGGCAGCCTCGACCGCCGCTTTTTTCTCTTCGGCCCGGATCAGCCAGGCCTGATAGGTTGGCGGCAGGAGTTCGGCATCGTCGAAGATCGACAGCAGCTGCTCGTAATGCTCTTCTCTATACCAGACCATTACCCGGAGCATCGGCTCTTTTGCCGGTTCTTCCCTGGTCGCTTTCTTTTCTTTTAATTTCGCCACAGTCTTGCCTGAGCCGGCGAGCGCTTTCTTTTTTGTCATTGCCTCTTGTCCGTGATGTACATTGGGGGAATCGTTTCATGTCCGATTGATTAATTAAAAAAATATCGGAAGAAGATAAATCATCGATGAAGGGATGTAAAGCGGGCAAGCAGTTCCAGGAGTATTGTTCTTTAGGTCATAATGAAGAACGTGCTGCGCGTCACACCTTTTCATATTACCCATTTGAAAAATAGAATAAAAAGATGATAAAATCGAGACACGGATCAGCTAGCTCATTTTTTCGTTCGGCGTTCAATACGCGCACCACTTCAAGAGGCGGGTTTGGCAATGAAAAATACAATAACAGCTTGTGCAATAGGACTTGCAGTACTTGCAGTATTGTTGAATGGGGCAATAGGCCTTTCCGCCTCGGAAGATAACAGCACATTAAAAACCTTCAGCACTGCGGAGAAAGCAACAAGCATGAAAATTGGAGGTGGCAACAAACAGGGAATGGGCGCTGGAGATTCCGGCGTTGTAGTAATCCAGAATAAAGTGACATTCGGCAAAGCCGGCAAGGTGACCAACAACAGCAGGATAGATAATTCAACCGGCAAAGCAGGCGCCGGCAATACTGTGCACTTGGGTACAATCAGTATTAAAGATGTGATAATCGATGGCAAAGTCAGTAATGAAGCAAAAATCCGCAATTCTGAAAATATAGCCATCGGCGAGGATTCTGTTGCTACTATGGGTTCGGTCAGTATCACCGGCGGGGCCATCGGAAAATCAGGGATGGTATCCAATAAAACGACCATTGACAGTTCCCGCAACATGGCCATGGGCAAAAGTAATACGGCCGGCATGGGCGCAGTAATTATGAATACTGCAAAGGTAGACGGCAAGGTTGAAAACAGATCCCAGGTTGACACAGCCACCAATATTACCAAAGGCGAAAATAACACTGCAGGTGTCGGGACAACCACTCTGCACAACAGTAAGCTGGGCAAGGGAGGCACTCTCCTCAATACATCCGATACCAGGAAATCGGCAAATATCGGCATCGGCATAAACAATAAAACCCATGCCGGGGCCGTTCAGGTTGAATAATGTCGCAGTTTGCCTGACTCGATATTTTGCATGCCGTACCGAAAGAGGAAACAAGACTGCACTCGGCCGATGAATGATTATGTTTTGAACTTCAGGAAAGAAAAGACCTTCACCCCTGTCAGAATCGCGGGATATGAAGAATCTACTGGAGAACAAAAGGATCTTGAGCGAAATGCCCGAAAGGGAGCGGCCGCGGGTGCTTCTGGCCGACGACGACCCCGACATTCGCGATTACGTGCGACATCTGCTCGCGTCACGTTACACGGTCGAGGCGGTCGCCGACGGGCAGGCCGCCCTTGAAGAGGCGCGGCGTAATCGCCCTGACCTCGTACTGGCGGATGTAATGATGCCCCGGCTCGACGGCTTCGCCTTGCTCCAGGCGCTGCGGGCCGACCCTCGGCTCTCCACCGTCCCGGTCGTTCTGCTCTCTGCCCGGGCGGATGAGGAGTCCCGGGTGGAGGAACAGGCGGCAGAGGCCGACGACTATCTGATCAAGCCCTTTTCCGCCCGGGAACTTCTGGCACGGGTAACGGCGCACGTGGAGCTGGCAAGGCTCCGGGAAGAGGTGGAGCGGGCTGACGAACGCCGGACGGCGGAATCGCGGATTCGTCGTCTCGTGGAGGCAACATCATCGGCATCATCTTTGCCGATACAGCAGGTTCCGTTACGGAGGCCAACGACGCGTTTTTGCAGCTCGTCGGCTATGACCGGGAAGACCTGCTCGCCGGCCGGATCAATTGGAAGGACATTACGCCGTCCGAGTACCAGGCGGCCGACGAGCGGGCACTCGAGGAGATTCGACAGACGGGCAGCTGCAACCCGTTCGAGAAGGAATACTTCCGCCGCGACGGCAGCCGCGCACCGGTCCTTGTCGGCCGTGCGTTGTTGGATTCGAAGGAACAAGTGGTCGCCTTCGTACTCGACCTGACCGAGCATAAGCGGGCCGAGGAGGCATTGCGCTTCAGCGAAGAACGCTATCGGGCTCTGCATCGCGATAACCCGACCATGATTTTTACCCTCGATCCCGACGGGACGATACTGTCGGTCAATCCCTTCGGTGCGAGCGTATTGGGCTACACGATAGACGAACTGGAAGGTCAGCGTGTGCTGAAGGTAGTCCATAAAGACGACCGCCCTGCTGTCGCCGAACAGTTAAAGATGTGTCTGCGGAACCCCAGTCAAACGTATCGCTGGCAGTTTCGCAAGGTCCGCAAAGACGGGGGCTTACTTTGGGTGGAGGAACTGGCGCAGGCGGTATATGACCTGAACGGTATGCTCAACGCCTTGGTCGTGTGTCAGGATGTCACGGAACGCAAGCGGGCGGAGGAAGCCCTTCGAAAGGTGCATGAAGAGCTTGAACAGCGAGTCGCCGAACGGACCAGCGAGCTTTCCGAGGCAAATTTGAAGTTGCAGGAAATAGACCATCTCAAGTCAATGTTCATCGCGTCCATGAGCCATGAACTGAGGACCCCCTTGAACTCCGTAATCGGATTTTCCAGTGTCCTGCTGAATGAATGGGCGGGACCTCTCAATGGGGAGCAGAAGGAGAACCTTGCGGCAATTTTAAGATCCGGAAGACATCTCTTGGCATTGATAAACGATGTGATAGACGTATCCAAGATAGAGGCGGGCAAAATAGAACCCTCCATCGAGGAGTTCGATATCCATGACCTGATCGAGGAAGCGGCAGATCTGATGAGCGAGGACGCGAGGGGAAAAGGGCTTGAGCTGAAGGTGGGGGCAATCCGTCTGAAAATGAATACGGACAGGCGGAGGCTTTTGCAATGCGTGATAAATCTGTTGAGCAACGCGGTGAAGTTTACCGAAGAGGGATCCGTGCGCGTCGTTGTCCGACAGGTGGATGAAGTCGTAGAAATAGCAATCGAAGATACCGGCATAGGCATTCGGCAAGAAGATATACCGAAACTCTTCCAGCCCTTTGTCCGGCTTGTTACTCCGGATAAGGCTGTTATTCCCGGCACGGGGCTTGGTTTGTACCTGACCGGAAGACTCGTCAAGGAAGTGCTGAAGGGTGAAGTGATGTGTGAAAGCACCTACGGCAGGGGGACTGCCTTTACCCTGAGAATACCCGGGAAGATTGAGTTAACAGGTCAATCCGACCGGGTAAGATCCCGGTCGGATTGATTTTCGGCTATGGTACGGATCGTTCAATTTCCAGTCCATCGGCAGAAGAAATGAAACGTCTTTTGTAACCCGTTTGAGCTGGTTTATCGCGACCGGAGATGGGCAACAACACCGCCGCTGTCGATATATGCCCGAATAAACGGCGGCAGCGGCACGATCATGAATTTCCGGCCGGTAGTCAGGCTTCTCAGCCCATCGTGGTCGATCTCAAGTTGCTCGAGCGGCTTTATTTCCCCCGCCTCCGGACACTCGATCAGCGGGATGCCGAGATTGATCGCATTGCGAAAAAATATCCTGGCAAAACTTTGGGCGACAATGGCAGCTACCCCCCTTTCCTTTAATACGGCCGGCGCCTGCTCGCGGGACGAGCCGCAACCGAAGTTGTCGGCGCCGACGATGATGTCGCCCCTGGTGAAATCGCGCTTAAAAGGCGGGTAGTGCTCGAAAGCGTAGGGTGCCATCGCTTCGATGTTCGGCCGGGTCAGATGATGGGCGCCGATGATCTGGTCGGTATCGATATTGGCGCCGAATGTAATCGCTTTTCCAATAATCATTACAGTATCCTCCTGGGATCGGTGATGCAGCCGTTGAGGGCGGAGGCTGCTAAAACCGCCGGGCCGGCAAGATAAATTTCGCTGTCGGGGCTGCCGACCCGGCCTCTGAAGTTGCGGTTGGCGGTGGTCAGCAGCCTTTCGTTTTTGCCGAGGATGCCGGCCGTACCGCCGAAACAGGCGCTGCAGCCGGGAGTGCCGATCATTGCCCCGCTCTCGACAAGGGTCGTGATCACTCCGCTTGCCACCGCCCGGAGGTAGACGGCGTTGGAGGCCGGCGTGACTAAAAGCCGACTGCCGGCGGCAATCCTTTTCCCCTGCAGAATGGCGGCTGCGACCTCAAGGTCCTCATACCTGCCGTTGGTACATGCGCCAAGAAAAAATTCGTCGATCGCTATCCCTTCGGCAGCACCGATTGCCTTGACATTATCGACGCTGTGCGGAAAGGCGATCTGCGGTTCGAGAGAGCTGACATCATATTCCAGGGTCTTCCCGTATGTGGCGTCTGCATCGTCGGTAAAGACGGAATAATCAAGTCTTTTCAATTCTTTCATGAAGGCGGCGGTCTTTTCGTCCGGCTGGATATAAGAAAACTTGGCGCCGGCCTCAATGACCATATTGCAGAGGGTCATCCGTTGGGAAACCCCCAAAGCCCGGATCCCCGGACCAGAAAAGACGAGGGCCTTGTAGGTGGCGCCGCCTGTGGTGAGATCGCCGACGATTTTCAGGATAAGATCCTTGGCATCGATGCCGATAGGCCATGCCCCCGTCACGTTGATCCGGATCGATTCCGGGACCTTCATCCAGCTTCGCCCCGATTTCCAGGCTACCGCCACGTCGGTCGACCCCATGCCGGTGGCCAGCGCCCCCAATGCCCCGTAGGTGCAGGTGTGGGAGTCGGCGCCGATGATCAGCTGTCCGGGTCGCACGTGGCGTTCCATCATCAGTTGATGACACACGCCGATGCCGTCATAAACGTATTGCAGCTGCTGCTCCCTGGCAAAAGCCCGCATGGTGTTATGAGTATCTGCGGCATCGATCGAACAGCTCGGGGTATAATGATCCATGATCATGATGACCTTGGCCGGATCGTCGACTTTTTCCGCCTGCAGTTGATTCTTGAAGATATCGATGGCCAGACAGGCGGTGGCATCGTTTACCATGGTCAGGTCCGGGGCAATATCGACAATCATGCCGGGATGGACGTGGTCATGGCAGCAATGGGCGGCTAGAATTTTTTCGATGACGTTCATGTATTCCTCCTCTTGTGGGAAACGGTTTGTGAGGTCGATCATAGTTGCTTCGTCGGTGAAACCTCACTTCGTCATTGAAACTACCTGGAAATATGCTATAAATAAAATACATGTTTCTCATGTCATCAATAACCAGGGGTTATGCTATGATCGATGCCGGGCTGTACCGGGTGTTCTATACGGTGGCCATGTCGGGCACTGTTTCCGCCGCCGCCGTCACCTTGCACGTCAGTCAACCGGCGGTGAGCAAATCGGTAAAGAAGCTGGAAGAGCTGACCGGTTGTACGCTCTTTTTCCGCAGCGTCAAAGGAGTGAGTCTGACCACCGAAGGACACATTCTCTTCGAATACGTGAAAAACGCCTTTGCCCATCTGCAGAATGGCGAACGGATATTGAAGAGAATCAGAGAGAAAGGGGAAGGCCTGGTGAGGGTGGGGATCAGCAATACCCTTTGCCGGTATTATTTCATGCCGTGCCTTGCGGAATTCCATCGGCGGTATCCCGGCATAAAAATCACCATTGTCAATCGCACCTCGCCGGAGACCCTGCAACTGCTGGAACAGGGAAAGATCGATTTCGGCATTATCAGCATCCCGCGGGATACCTCGCGATTCTTCTTTCGGGAGCTGTTGACCATCGAGGATATTTTTGTCGCCGGCAGTCAGTATCCCGAACTGCGCAACTCGCAATCTCTTTCGTCTCTCGCCGGCTACCCCCTGATGATGCTGGAAAAAAATAATGTGACCCGGGAGTATGTCGACGCCTGTATGGCCGAACGGCAGGCGGTGCTCCAGCCGGAAATCGAAATAGGCAGCCTCGACTTTCTTGTTGAATTTGCCAGAATCGGTCTGGGTGTTGCCCTGGTGATCAAAAATTTCGTACTGGAAGAACTCCGTCGGGGACTTCTTTTTGAGATTCCTGTGCTTCCCCGCATCCCGCCGCGCAAGGTCGGTATCGTGACACCGAAAAATGTGCCCCTTTCCCTTGCCGCCGAGGCCTTTATTTCCTTGATCTGCGGAATGAGAGAAAACAATCCGGGAAAGGAGAGAGAAAAACAACTCATAACCTTGTGATTTTTGGTATGGAATGATTATCATAACATTTCTTGTTTGGAATATATTGACTCGGGAAGGCCGGGTACGGTAGTCTAACAGGTTTTATGAATAAAACTGCAGGCCGACAGGGGCCTGCCGTGAGCATTGTCAGGCAGATTGGCGCAGCCCCAGGTATTCAAACGGTGTGCGGCGTCATTCTTTTTCATTCAATTGCCGGAGAGCATCGTGAGTCCGGCCAAGATCCAAAGATGGTGAGTGTATTGTCCGATTTCGATATATTAGAGAGCTGGTCGGTTGAAAAGTCTTCCGAGTTGTACAGGGTAGCAGAATGGAGTGGCGGATATTTCCGTGTTTCGGATAAAGGCGACATGCTCGTTCAGGCCTCTCCGAATGGTACCGACCGGGCCGTCTCCATCCCCGAAATAGTTGAAGGGCTGAAAGAGCGCGGTCTCGACATGCCGGTGCTGCTGCGCATCGAAAACATCCTCGACGCGCAGATCTCGCAGTTGAATGAAACCTTTATCGCCGCGATGAAGAATCTCGGCTATCAAGGCAGTTTTCTTGGCGCCTATCCGATCAAGGTCAATCAGCAGAAGCAGGTCATCGACGCGATGGTCCATTACGGCGGCCGCTATCATCACGGCCTCGAGGCCGGCAGCAAGGCGGAGCTGATTGCCGCCATGGGGATGATGGTCGATAAAGAGGCTCCTCTCATCTGCAACGGCTATAAAGACGAGGAATTCGTCGATCTGGCGCTCACCGCGGTGAAACTCGGCTTTCGCTGCATCCTGGTAGTGGAGATGCCGAGCGAACTGCCGCTTATCATCGATCGCTCGCGGGTGCTGGGCGCGACTCCGGTACTCGGGGTGCGCATCAAGCTGGCCAGTCAGGCCGGCGGCCACTGGGCCGAGTCGGGAGGCGAACGGTCCATTTTCGGGTTGAATACCACCCAGCTCATCGACGCCGTGGATCTGCTCGCGGCGGAAGGAATGCTCGACTGCCTGCAGATGGTCCATTATCATCTCGGCTCCCAGATCAGCAATATCCGGGAGATCCGTACGGCGGTCAACGAAGCCTGCCGGGTCTACGCGGGTCTCGTGAAAGAAGGCGCGGCGATGAAATATCTCGATCTGGGCGGCGGCCTGGCGGTCGACTACGACGGTTCCCAGTCGAATTTTCTCAGCAGCCGTAACTATTCGCTGAACGAGTACTGCACGGATATCATCGAAGCGGTCATGACTACCCTTGACGAGCAGGAGATCGCCCATCCGATCATCATCACCGAAACCGGCCGCGCCCTCGTTGCCTACTATTCCGTGCTGCTGTTCAACGTTCTCGACAAGACGGTTTTCGAGCCGGAGCCTCTGCCGAGCGAACTGCCGGAAGATTGCCACCCGCAGCTCACCAATATGCTCGAATCCCTGAATGGGCTGTCGATCCGCAATATCCAGGAGACCCTCAACGATACCATCTACTATCGTGACGAGGTCCGGCAGCTTTTCAATCATGGCAAGATTACCCTGCGCGAGAGGTCGCTTGCGGAAAATCTCTTCTGGACCACCCTGAACAGGATTCTCCAGACCGCCAAACGGCTGAAAAACGCCCCCTCCGAGATATCGGAGATCGAGCGGCTGCTTTCAGACATCTACTACTGTAACTTCAGCCTGTTCCAGTCGCTGCCGGACAGCTGGGCCATAGACCAGCTTTTCCCGGTCATGCCCATCCACCGCTTGAACGAGAAGCCGACCCGCAACGCCATCCTCGCCGATATCACCTGCGACTGCGACGGCAAGATCGACAGCTTTGTCGACCGTTCCGGCGTCAAGCGCTTTTTGCCGCTGCATGAACTGAAGGAATCGGAAGAATACTATCTCGGCGTCTTCCTGGTCGGTGCCTATCAGGAGACGCTGGGCGATCTGCACAACCTGCTGGGCGACACCAACGTTGTCACCGTCAGCCTGCATCCGAACGGCAAGTTCGATTTCTCCGGGGAACTGGAAGGGGACACGGTGGCCGACATTCTCTCCTACGTCGAGTACGATCCGAAAAGGCTGCTGATGAAGTTCCGCAAAACTGCGGAAACGGCGGTCAAAGAGGGCTTGATTTCGCCTCTTGAGCGCAAGGCGGTGATGAGGATCTATGAAGAGGGAATGCGCGGCTACACCTATTTTGAACGATAATCTGAGGAGGTTGAGATGGCAAAAGTATTGATCATTGGCGCCGGCGGGGTTGCCGGGGTGACCGCCCACAAATGTGCATTTCTTGCGGACAGCTTTTCGGAAATCGTTCTTGCCAGCAGGACCCTGAGTAAATGCGAGGCAATCGCCGCGAGCATCAAGGAGCGCTGCGGCAGGACCATTGAGGTAAGGCAGCTCGATGCCGATAATGTCGCCGAAACGGTGGCTTTGATCAAAGAGGTGCAGCCCGATCTGCTGGTCAATCTGGCTCTGCCCTATCAGGATCTGCCGCTGATGGATGCCTGCCTTGAAACCGGCACCGATTACATGGATACCGCCAATTACGAGCCGCCGGACGAGGCTAAATTCGAATATAAATGGCAGTGGGCCTACCGTGAACGCTTTGAAAAGGCAGGCATCATGGCCCTGCTCGGGTCAGGCTTCGATCCGGGGGTGACCAACGTCTTCTGCGCCTGGGCTCAGAAGCATCACTTCGATGAGATCCATGAGCTGGATATCATCGACTGCAATGCCGGCGACCATGGCCAGGCTTTCGCCACCAATTTCAATCCGGAAATCAATATCCGCGAAATAACCCAGCGCGGCCGCTACTGGGAGCACGGCGAATGGGTCGAGACCGATCCGCTGTCCTGGTCGATGATGTACGATTTCCCCGACGGCATCGGGCCGAAAAAATGCTTTCTGATGTACCATGAGGAGCTTGAGTCGCTGGTCCGCCATCTGCGCGGTCTGAAGCGGGCCAGGTTCTGGATGACCTTTGGCGACCAGTACCTCACCCACCTGCGGGTGCTGGAAAATGTCGGCATGACCCGGATCGATCCGGTGGAATTCGGCGGTCAGCAGATCGTTCCCATCCAGTTTCTGAAAAAAGTGCTGCCGGAACCTTCCTCGCTCGGTCCGCTCACCAAGGGCAAGACCTGTATCGGCTGTGTCATGAAAGGGGTCAAGGACGGCAAGGAAAAGAAGATTTACATCTACAATATCTGCAGCCATGAAGAGTCGTATAAGGAGGTCGGGTCCCAGGCCATCAGCTACACCACCGGCGTCCCGGCGATGATCGGCGCTAAGCTGATCCTGGAAAAAACCTGGCACCGGCCCGGCGTCTGGCATATGGAGCAGTTCGATCCCGATCCGTTCATGGACGAGCTCAACCGTCACGGCCTGCCATGGGTGGTGGTCGAGCTGTGATGGACGGTTTTTCTCACTACCGTTTTGCCCCGGAGCGGGTGAATACGCCTTGTTATCTCGTCGATGTCGGCCTGCTTCGGCAGAACCTGGACATTCTCGCCGAGGTGAAAGCACGGACCGGCTGCAAGATTCTGCTCGCGTTGAAATGCTTTTCGATGTTCAAGGTGTTCCCGCTCATAGCAAGAACGCTCGACGGGGTCTGCGCCAGCTCGCCCAACGAAGCGCGGCTCGGCCATGAGGAGTTCGGCAAGGAAGTCCATACCTTCGGCGCCGCCTATTCGGATTCGGATATGGCTGAGTTGTGCCGGACGTCCGATCATATCCTGTTCAACTCGATGAGCCAGCTGGAACGGTTCCGGCAGGGGATTTCAGAACACGTTGCCCGGACCGGCAAGGCGATCGAACTTGGCATCCGGATCAATCCCGAACACAGCGAGGGTGCGGTAGAGATGTACGACCCCTGTGCCCCTGGTTCTCGTCTCGGCATCCGCCGCGAGCAACTGCGCGAGGAACTGCTGGACGGAGTTACCGGCCTGCACTGGCATAATCTCTGCGAGCAGGATGCCGACTGCCTGGAGCGGACGGTTGCGGCGGTCGAGGCGCGGTTCGGGGATCTTATCCCGAGGATGCGCTATGTCAACTTCGGCGGCGGCCACCATATCACCAGGCCGGGCTATGACCTCGAACGGCTGATCCGTTTAGTCAACGCCTTTCAGGAAAAATGGCGAGTGCAGGTCTATCTCGAACCGGGTGAGGCGGTGGCGCTGAACTGCGGCTATCTGGTCAGCACCGTGCTCGATATCGCCCGGGCCGACATGGATGTCGCCATCATCGACAGCTCGGTCCCGGCTCATATGCCCGATGTCCTGGAGATGCCGTATCGTCCGCATATTATCGGCTCCGGTAAGGAAGGGGAAAAAACTCACAATTACCGGATCGGCGGGTTGTCGTGTCTCGCCGGCGACGTTGCGGGCATCTATTCCTTCGATCAGCCCCTCAAAGTGGGAGCCCGGCTGGTTTTCAGCGATATGGCCATATACACCATGGTCAAGAACAACACCTTTAACGGCGTAGGTCTGCCGTCCATCTATCTCTACGAACCGGAAGACGACAATTGCCAATGTGTCCGTACTTTCGGCTACGAGGACTTCAAAAACAGATTGTCTTAAGGATCAGCCATTGCATACGAATATCAGTCCGGGATTTCTTGAATCGGAAATGGAAGAGTCTACCGGGCGGGAGCCTCTTTTTCAGGTGATCCCTGTCCCGCTGGAAGAGACCGTATCTTACGGCGGCGGCACCGGCCGCGGGCCGGCAGCAATTCTTGCAGCCAGCCAGCAGCTCGAACGCTGGGACGGATTTTCCGAGCCGCTTGCGGCAGGCATCGGCACCAGCCCGGCCATCGACTGCAGCGGAGAAATCGGGGTAATCTATAGCCGCATTGAAGAAGCCGTGCAAGCGGTTGTAGACCGTCAGGCCATCCCCATCGTGCTCGGCGGCGAACACAGTGTCAGCCTGGCACCGATCCGAGTCCTGGCGCGAACCTCCGCCGGGCCGATCGGCATCATCCAGATCGACGCCCATGCAGATCTGCGGGACAGCTTCGAAGGCTCGCCATACAGTCATGCCTGCGTCATGCGCCGGGCCCTGGAGGAGTGCGGCTGCGCTCTTCTCCAGTTCGGGGTGCGGGCGCTGTGCCGGGAGGAAGTCGACTATCGCCGGGATAAAAGGGTGGCTCATCTGGACGGCAGGGCCATTCACGGCATGAATCTGGCCACCTTCTCCCTGCCCGTCACCTTTCCCGAAAACATCTATCTCACCATCGACGTCGACGGCCTCGATCCTTCGGTCATCGGCGCAACCGGCACCCCGGTCCCGGGCGGGCCGGGCTGGTACGATACGTTAACGTTTATCGAACGGGTAGTGGCCGGGCGTAATGTCCTGGGGTTCGATCTTGTTGAACTCGCCCCGCGTCCAGGCGATCACGGCTCAGATTTTGCCGCCGCCCAGCTGGTCTACTCGGTGATGGGGATCATCACCCGCAACCTGGGAGCTGTCCGAGAAATGCCTTTCCCCGGGCTTACCGTAGAAACGAACAGCAATAATCTGTGAGTCCCGAAACCTTCAGGCTGAAGCTCGATTTCGCCGGTACCTCAAAAGACGATCCTGCCCGATAGGTTCGCCATTCACTTTCACCCTGCAGTTGAACCTGCAGGGTGCCGGAGAGTATTTCCATGAGCTCCCTGTCATCGGTGTTGAAGGTGTAGTCGCCGGGCTGCATGATGCCGAGGGTCTTCTTTGCCCCATCTGCAAAGGTAATGGTGCGACTGGTCACCTTGCCGTCAAAATAAATGTTGGCTTCTCTGGTAAGAGTAATATTTTCGAATTGCGACATAATTAATTTCCTTGGTACCTTAGAAATTCATTTCTTGTTTTTTAAGAATGAAGTTTCGTGAAGGTACTTATATCCCCTTGTGGGGTGTTAGTATTTGAGAGGCAGCTACGCTCTTTTCAGAAGTATTTCCCATTCGTGTAATCCGGGAATATAATCTTGCCATGCCTTCTTACACGAAAGTCGCAAAACTGTCCAGAGGAGCACAGCTTTTCGATCCCTTAAGGCGAGTATGAAAAAATTGAAAACAAGGAGCGGGTGTGCTAGGTTCTTCTCCGGATGGTTTTTGCAGGAAATTCTTCGCACGGTTCTCTTCTTCATCGCTGGTCGGAAGAAAAGAACGGATCATTTCCGCTCTCTGTAAAGGATTTCGACATGATGAGATTTTTCGCTGATGATCGGGCTTCTCTCGGACGAAGCGCCATCCGTCAGAAATATATCCTGAAGGCAGTCCTTGGCTATGCAGTCTTCTCGTTGATATGGATCTTTCTGTCGGACATGCTGCTGTCCGCATTTGTCGAAGTGCAGTCGATCCAGTGGCTTTCGACGGCAAAAGGGATCCTCTACGTGCTTGTTACCGCGCTCATGCTGTTTTTGATGATGCGGTCGATTCCGGACGAAGACACGGGGAAAGTCCCGACCACTCTTCTCGCCTCGGTTATTTATGAATCCGGCAAATTGCACCGGTTCATGTATGTTTTTGCAGTACTGGTCACCCTGGCAATGCTGCTGGTCCGCGAGCGGCTCGCAGTCCCGTTTGGTGAGCGCCCGCTCCTGATTCTCTTCATGTTTCCGATTATCTTAAGCGCAGTGGTCGGCGGACTCGGCCCGGGGCTGGTTGCCACCGCGGCCTCGGTTCTTGGACTGAGCTATTATGCCGTGCCGCCCCTCCAGAGCATCTTCGTCGAAAAACCACACGATCTCTTTCAATTGATATTTCTTGTCGGCAACGGCGTCCTGGTGAGCATCTTCAGTAACGTGCTGCATCGATTGCGTCGGCAAAGCGAAGAGGAAAAGCAGTTGCACCTGGTGACTCTGGAGAGTATCGGAGACGGGGTGATCGCCACGGATATCCGCAACCGGGTGACCTTCATTAACTCCGAAGCCCTGCGCATTACCGGGTGGAGCCGACCGGAGGCGCTCGGCCAGCCTCTTGCGAAGGTTTTCCCGGTGTACAACGAACATGCGCCGGCGGATGCGGACAACCGGATCGAAAGCGATGCCGCTGCCGGCAAACAGGCCGGGGACATTCGCCAGAGCCTGTTGCGGTCGCGCGACGGCAGAGACATTCCCATCACGGAAAGCAAGGCAAGCATCCGGCTCGAAGAGGGAACCCTTCTGGGAGAAGTGCTGGTGGTGCGGGATGACACCGCACGGCGGCAGGCAGAGGCGGTTCTGCAGGAAAGCGAGGAGCGGCGGCGGGTTTTGACCGACAGCTCCCGGGACGGCATCGTCATCATAGACCAGGAGTATCGGATTTTTGAAGCGAACCGTCGATTTATCGAGATGCTTGGATATTCCCCGGAAGAGGTTGTCGGTCTTTTTGCCTGGGATATTGACGCCCTTTTTTCCGAACAGCAGATCTGGGAGAACTTGTCCGATCTCACGTCGGCAGGAATGACTTTTGAAACCAGGCATCGCCGGAAAGAAGGCTCGACTTTTGCCGTCGAAGTCAGTGTCAGCGGCACCCGGTGGGCGGGACAGCAGCTGGTGTTCTGTGTCTGTCGCGACATCACCGAGCGTAAACAGGCGGAGGAAGAGAACAGGAAGCTGGAACTTCAGCTGGTTCAGGCCCAGAAGATGGAGGCCGTTGGCCGTCTAGCCGGCGGCGTGGCCCATGACTTCAATAACATGCTGAGTGTGATTTTAGGTCACGCGGAGATCGCCCTGACCCAGACCCGCCCGGATGACCCACGGTATGACGATCTTCAGGAGATCCTCAAAGCTGCCGCTCGCTCGGCCGGTCTCACCCGTCAGCTTCTGGCCTTTGCCAGGAGACAGACGGTCAGCCCCAAGGTCCTCGATCTGAACGAGACGGTGGCCGGCATGCTGAAGATGCTGAGGCGTTTGATCGGCGAAGATATCGACCTGCTCTGGCTGCCCGGCCGAGAGCTCTGGCATGTGAAGATAGATCCCTCCCAGATCGATCAGATGCTTGCCAATCTGGCAGTCAACGCCCGCGATGCCATCGGCGGGGTCGGCAAAGTCATCATTGCCACAGCCAATGTCACTCTCTCCGGGGAAGAATGCCGGGATCGGCAGAGCGTTGCTCCAGGAGATTATGTGGTCCTGACCGTCAGCGATACCGGCACCGGAATGAGCCGGGATGTTCTCAATCATATCTTCGAACCATTCTATACGACCAAGGAAATAGGCAAGGGAACCGGGCTTGGACTGTCGACGGTATTTGGCATCGTCAAACAGAATGACGGTTTTATCGAAGTTGACAGTGAAACCGGCACAGGCACGGTCTTCAGGATCTACCTGCCGAAGTGTCTGGCCGAGCCCGTTGATCCGCGGGCGGGAAATGAGCCGGAAAAACCACCGCAGGGCAATGAAACTGTGTTGATCGTCGAGGACGAGCCGGCAATCCTCAAGCTAGGCTCGACCATTCTCCAGCGGCAGGGGTATACTGTTCTCACGGCCGCTACACCGATCGAGGCGATGCAGGTAGTCTCGGACCATAAGGATGAAATTCAACTGCTCATAACAGATGTGGTAATGCCGGAAATGAACGGCAAGGATCTGGTCGAGCGGTTGCGTACCCGGAAACCGGACTTGAAGTGTTTGTATATGTCAGGGTATACCGCCGATACCATTGCCCATCACGGGGTTCTGGAAGAGGGGGTACGTTTTCTGCAGAAACCCTTCTCGGTCCTGGAGCTGGCCACCCAGGTGCGGCGGGCGATCGACGAGTTATAAGCAGGGCTCAGACAGAGAAAACCGGGCGGAATATTTTCCGCCCGGTTTGCGGAATTCAATGTCACAGCAGGAGAAATTCCTTGAATTCCCCGCGCATGCAGTGGTTGGATGCCATGGAGGAGGAGTAGGCGCCGGCATTTATCAATGTCAGGCATTGTCCTTCCGAGAGCGGCGGCATCGTGATATCGGCATACCAGACATCAAGGGCTTCGTTGATATTGCCGACGATGGTCACTTTTCTGTTGTTCCCCGTCTGGCGAAGGGCCGCGACCGGGTGAAACGGCAGACCGTACCCGGCCGGTTCGACGGCGATGTTGAAACCCGCATCGACCCCGACGAAAACGGTTTCCATCTTTTGTTCCACTGTATTGACGGTCAGCAGCAGGAGACCGGTATCCTTGGCAAGATAATCGCCGGGTTCGATCTCGATGGACTGCGGTCGATTGCGGAAGTGCCGAGCCAGGATGGAAGCCCAGCGGGTCAGGTCGAGGGGACTGTCCATGGCGGTGTGGGGAACCCCCAGGCCGCCGCCGACATTGACCACTTCGACTGAATCGAGCTGGTCGACGAACCATAAACAGCTCTCGACAATGGCATCCCATATCTCCAGCTGGGGGGTAAGATACCCGCAACCGGTATGAAAATGGATTTTATTGATGGTCAGGTCATAGTCCCGGGCAACCGCCAGGGCATCGCCGAATTGCTCGCGGTAGATGCCGAACTTGGTGGTGTTCACGCCGCTGTATTTGAGCTTTTCATTCTGCGCCCGACTGATCCCCATGGCCGGATTAACCCGAATACCGATAGAACGGCCGATTCCTAATTCTCCCCAGCGGCGGATTGTGCTGATGGAATCGCAATTCATCGACAATCCCCTGAGGCGTGTCAGTCGCTCGAGATCGCGGTTTGCAAGACTGGTGGCGGTAAAGGAGATGTCCTCGGCAGAAAATCCGCAACTTATGGCATGTTCCACCTCGCCCGGCGAGCAGGCGTCGATGCCCGTCAGGCCTGTTTTGCGCAAATGCGTCAAGAGCGGCATGAAGCGATTGGCTTTCATTGCATACTTGATGCGATACCGGTTTACCAGTCCGGCCTGATCGAGAGCCGACCGCAGCCGTTCAATGTTGGCGGTAAAGCGCCGGCCATCGTAAAAGAAGGCCGGCGTGCCAAACTGCCGGGCAAGATCATCGACCTGTCGACCGGCAAATATCAGGAACCCATCCCGGTACTGGAGACCTTCCCTTTCCCACCACTCCGTCATATGCTCTGGTACTCGTCAAAGTTATTCTCCGGCAGCCGGAAACCATTTGGCAGCACAGCATCGGCATACGGCAATTCTTTTCTGCCGGTAATCCAGCCACGGCAGTTTTCGGCACCGCAGCTGCAGGGAAACTGTTTGAAGAGGACATCCTCGGTCTGGGCGTAATCCATCAACAGATATTGCTCCGGGGTGATATCCCTGGTTGCGTACACCCGCAGGTTCTTCATGTCCAGTTCCACGTTGGGGGCGCATGAGTGGAGGAAATAACCGGAAAAATAGATATCGTACAAATGCACGCCGGGCTCGATCTGGAGACTGTGCTGGCGTATGTCGGTGATGATGTCTCCAGCCAAGGCGCAAATCAGATCACCCTTGGCAAAGGCCCTGTACGTCACTACGCCCATGCCGCTGACATGATTTTTCAACACAACCTGGAAGTCCTTTTTGTTGGGAAATAACGGATTATTCCCATAGTGAGGTGGATACATGCTGGTAATTTCCTATCGAATGAGAAGAGTGGGTGGACTGTTTGAGAATGACAATAAAAATTCAGAGCGAATTTTCGGGATGATTACACCTTTTCAGAAGGATTATCAATAAGTTTTTTGCAGGGAGGAAGCGCTGGTTCAAAAGGTGAAAATGAACTTTTAATCCTCATAGTTAGGGCAAAAAGTTAGCCTACAGACAGAGCAAATACATCCCAGGCTGCGGGTGAGTGTACAACTATTTTGCACCTTAAAAAAGATAGGCAGATGTCGTGAGGCGGTATTGGTTGTTTTGTCGACGGGAAACGATTGGTGCAACGCTCAGTTCAAGTCTGCCGGTTCCCAGCCGGTTTCAGTTTTGTTCAGCAGTTCCTGCTGATGCAGGGCTGCCTGGAAAAGCTCTGCCACCTGAGCCGTATTGCCTGCTTTTGCCTGAATTTCCATGTCGATCATTGTCTGGTGCAGCGCGTCGGCGCAGATATTGCCCGCGGTCCCCTTCATCTTATGGGCCTGGTGCTGGATGGCATGAAAATCTTTCTGTCGCACCGCTCGGGACAGGACGTCGATCTGGGCCGGCAGATCCAGTAAAAAAGCTGAAAAGATCTTTTGCGCCAGCAGCTCATCCCCCATCAGGCGAGCGAGGAAGGTCGGGAAGTCTACAGGAGGATGCGGAGGTCGGCGGGCGTTGCCCTCCGACAGCTCCTCCTTCGGCAGATCTTCCGGTCTATTTTCGGACAGTCTGGTATTGCCTGAAATCGACAGGAGCATCTCCAGACTCTGTTCAAGATGCAAGGGATCGATCGGTTTGGTGATATACCCGTTCATGCCGAAGGAGAGATATTGCTCTCTGTCGCCTTTCATGGCGTGGGCGGTGAGGGCGACGATCGGGATTGCGGGATCAAGTACTCCCGATTTTCCCGATCTGATCAACCTGGTTGCCTCGAGGCCATCGAGTTCCGGCATCTGGATGTCCATCAGAACGAGCTGGTACCGGACCTTCCGCAATGCGTCGATGGCCTCCCAGCCGTTGCCGACCACTTCGAGATGGTGAAACCCGAGTTTTTCCATGATCCCGACGACCACCTGTTGATTGATAATGTTGTCTTCGGCAAGGAGAATATGCTCGTGGCGCTTGACGCGGTCGGTGAAATCCCCTGCCGTCGAAAGAGGTGGTTTGGCATGGGTCGAGGATCCGCGAACAAGCGCATTGATGGTGCCAAGCAGATCGATATGCCTGAAGGGCTTTTTGAGGTTGGCGGTAAAGCCCGAGCAGCATGTTTTTGCTTCGATGTCCGAAAACGGCGTCATAAGGACCGTTTTGATAAGAGGATAGAATCGATCCGTCTGTAATTCCCCGGCAAGCATTGCGCTATCCATGTTGCCCATGGGCAGATCGATGAAGGCTATGTCGACGGAGCACTCGCCGCGCGAATATTCGCGCAGCACGGATAATGCCTGAGTACCGTCCGTGAACTGGGTAACCCGAGCCCCCCAATGTTCAAGCCAGCCGGCCAGAGTTTTGCGGCATGTCTCGTTGTCATCCACCACAAGCACTTGCAATCCCTCGAGGTCTTTGGTGAACTGCAATTCCATGTCGGGGTTTTCCTGTTTCCGGATTCGCGCCGTAAACCAGAAGAGAGAACCGTTCTCACCGTCGCTTTTCAGGCCGATTTCCCCGCCCATCAGCTCAGCCAGGGCCTTTGAAATGGCGAGTCCAAGTCCGGTGCCGCCGTATTTCCGAGTCGTGGTGCTGTCGGCCTGGGTGAAGCAGTCAAAGAGCATGCCCTGCTTCTCGAGGGGAATGCCGATGCCGGTATCTTCGACGGTAAAACGCAGAAGGACATCTCCGGCGGTCTCACTTTCGCAGGCAACGGAGATACATATTTCTCCCTGATGGGTAAATTTCAGGGCATTACCGACAAGATTGAGCAGGATCTGACGCAACCTTCCGGGGTCGCCGGACAGTTGGTTCGGGGTGGGCGGGGCGACTGCACAGATCAGCTCGAGATTTTTTTCATTTACATTGTGGGTCACCATGTCGATGATTCCGTCCAGGAGTCGGTGCAGGTCGAAGGAGACATTCTCGAGTTCCATTTTACCCACTTCGATTTTGGAAAAATCAAGAATGTCGTCGATTACGGCGAGAAGCGACCGGCTGCTGTTCTGCAGGATTTCAATATATTGTTTCTGGGTGTCGCTGAGCGGAGTATTGGCAAGGAGGGTGGAAACACCGATAACACCGTTCATCGGTGTACGGATTTCGTGGCTCATGTTGGCCAGAAAATCGCTTTTTGCTCTGCTGGCGCTTTCCGCCTGTTCTTTCGCCAGAGTGAGTTCCTCCGTTCGTTCATGGACCAGTTCCTCGAGGTTGTCCCTGTGCCTTTCCAGTTCCGACTGGTTTTTATGGAGATTGGTGGACATGTCGTTGAAAGCCTTGCCCATCTCGCCGATTTCATCGCCTTTCGGCAGCTTGACCACGGTGCCGAGGGAGCCGTTTTCGACCTTGCGCATGGCATTCCTGAGAATGGTCAGCGGTTTGATGATCGCGCAGAAGAGAAAAATATTCAGGAGAAGGAGAATGAATCCCGAAGTAGCCAGGATAGCGCAGACGAAAAATAAGAGTATTCGCTTGTTTTCGGCGAGAATTTTTTCGAGATCATAATACATTGCAACGTAACCGAGGTTTTCACCGATGACCTCTATACTGTTGACGTATAATCCGGTCAGCCTGCCATTCTGCTTAAATTGACTGAAATGGTATGCGCCATTTCGGGGTGAAGTTTTCTGCAGATCGAAAGAATGATCGTTGGCATCGCCGGAACAGTATCTGGTGTTTCCTTCGGCCGGATAAAGACATGCCCGGGTAATGTCTTCGACAGCTTCCTCCATATCCTCGAGGGAAGATCGCAGGGCACGCTCCTGACCGGCGAAAAGTTCATTTGCCAGATCGTCCCTCTTCTGCTTGAAAAGAGTGTCGAGGAGGAGTTCGATTCTCGCCGTCTGTCCTTTCAGCCTGTTTTGTTCGATAGGATATTGCATAACAATGCCGCCCAGGGCGACGAGCAGCACCGTGGCAACGGTAGCGAGGTTTATTTTAACGGCGAGGCTGTTGAGTTTCATGGTGATATATCCGGCATCAATTCTCGCTTCCTGTGCATTTTAGAAAATGAGGTACACCTTCGCGAATTTCTGCAATGCACGCCCGTTTTGCCGCGTTTCCCTGTCGATCAAAGGTGATATCTCCGGTAACACCCTTAAAGCCCTGCACCTTGCGGAGGCTGTCAAGGATCTTGTCTCGGTCCGGCTCTCCAGCCATCTCAATCGCTGCAGCCAGAACATGTACGGCATCGTAGGCGAGCGCCGTCGGTGCGAATAATTCAGCCTCTCCCGCATATTTTTCGACAAATGCCCGGGAACGGGGACTGGTGTCGGCCGGCAGCCAGTGATTGATGAAGTATCCCCTGGTAATTGTGTTGCCGCCCGAAGAAAAGAAACTTGCCGCGTCCCAGCCGTCGGTGCCGATGGGGACAGCCTTGCTGCCGGCCGCCTGCAGGCCTGCGGCAATGAAGCCGCTTTCATAGTAGCCGGAAAGGAAAACGATGTCGGCGGGGTGTCCAAGTGTTTCACGTATTGCTTCGCGGAAGTCGTCCTGTCCGCCTTTATATTCAATTTCCTTGAGTATCGTGCCGCCAAGCGAAACAAACGTCCGGCTGAACACTTTGGCGATGTACATGCTGAAATCGCTGGTAATATCGACAAAAATCACAGCACTCCTGGCATTCAGGTCGGTGAAGGCGAATCCGGCAAGGGTGCTGCCCTGGAAATCGTCGTTGTAGCAGATCCGAAAGATGGAGTCGCCGATGGCGGTAAGCGACGGAATGGTCGAGATCGGTGAGATCATCGGGATGCCGTATTTCTCGGCCACCTTGGCTACAGCCAGGGAATGCGAACTCCAGGACGAGCCGATAATACCTGAAACACCAGCTTTCACCGCCTGTTCGGCCGCCAGATGCGAGCCGATAGGAGTGCTTTTGTTGTCGAAGAGGAGCAGATCGATTCTTTTCCCGAGAAGCCCTCCCTGCCGGTTGATTTCCCTTACTGCCAGCTGGGTGCCGAGGATAGCTGTTCTGTTGGAATTGGCGGCTTTGCCGGTGCGGGCAAAAATCGCTGCGATCTTGATCGGTTTGGCAAAAGCCGACACGGAACCGAAAGTCAGCATGCAGATCAGGCAGATCAGGCAGAGACCGGGGAGCAGTTGACGAAGTATTCGGCAGAATTGTGTCATGATGGTTCGACCGACGTTTCGATCGGATGCTCCTTAAGGTTGTATCGTCTGCTTGAAAACGCGGTTTCCATCCTTGAACTCGATTATTATGATGGCCTTGTCGAGGGGGTCGCCGTTTTCGTCAAAGGTGATCGAGCCGGTTGCCCCTTGAAAATCCTTGGTCGCCGCCAGGGCGTCGCGGATTGCGATCCGGTCGGTTGTGCCGGCGCGGAGTATGGCATCGGCGAGGATCATTGCCGCATCATAGGCCAGCGGGCTGCTGTTGTTGGCTATCTCTTTTCCGTAGGCGGCCGTGAAAAACTTCTTCAACTCCCGGCTCGCCGGAAAAGGAACTTCGGGATGCCAGGCGGCGGACTGGAAACTGCCTTCGACGCTTTCTCCGGCATAGGTTTCGATTTCATCCCAGGCGTCCCCGCCAAGAAAGGTCGCCGTAATTCCCATTTTTCTCGCCTGTTTGATAAACAGTCCGCTGTCTCTGGTGTAACCGGGCAGGTAGACCACGTCGGGCCGGTGTTTTTCGATTACCCCGATGATTGCGGAAAAGTCGTTGGCACTGCCCCGGTAGCCGATTTCTTCGAGGATTCGGCCCCCCGATTTTTCGAAGGCCCGGCAGAAAAACTGGCCGAGCACGGTGCTGTAGTCCTCATCGATGTTGGTGGCGACGACTGCAGTCCTGGCACGCAGGTCGTCGTGGGCAAATTTAGCCATGGCCAGGCCCTGAAAAGAGTCGATGAAGCAGGCCCGGAAAATGTACTTTTTCCCTTTGGTCACCTCGGGATTGGTCGACCCGGGACTGATCATGGGAATGCCTGCCTTCTGGAGGATCGGCGCCATAGCCAGGGAATGGGAACTCCAGTGGGCGCCGATAACGGCAACGACGTTGTGCAGCGCACTTTTCTTTGCGGCAACCGCCGAACCTATCGGCGTGCTGAGATTGTCGAAGAGGGTGAGGTGCACCGGCCGACCCAGCAGTCCGCCCCGATCGTTGATTTTCTTGACCGCAAGCCTGGTCATTTCGATAAGTGGCTGGTTATGGGCGGCGGCGATTCCCGATTCGGCGAAAATTGCTCCTATCTCGATCGGTTCATCGCTTTTGGCGGGAGGAGTTCCAACAGCCATCGACGGCAGGAACACGGCGGACTGGAGCAGGCTAAGCAGAAGGAAAAGGATGGATCGCATGAAAAAAAAGCGGCGAGGAGGGTGGGGCCGGTAATTACTGTTTGCCATCGCTCAAATTCCTTATTTTATTTTACGGCATCCCGCCAGACAGCGACGGGGTTTAACGTATTTCATGATTCTATTTATCATTATGCATAGAATGATGAAAAAAGGAAAGAACTGCTTGTCCGGTGAAAAGAGATAACAAAAAAGGAGATCGCAAGATCACTCTCCCGATCGGCAGCAACCATGATTACACGTGTAGACGAAAGAGTTAGCAAAACCAATGGGCGAAAATGGCGAAAATTGAAATCGCGGTCTGAATTTTACGTCGGCATATCACTATCGTGAAGGGATGCACACACTTATATGAGTGGTTGAGCGCTTTTATGCTCGCCCTGCTGCTGCATCTGACGGCAATGATGGCGCCTTTCCTGCCGCCGGGCAGATCCTTCTTCGATTATACGGCCGGATCCGAGGGCATTTCCCAAAAGGGGACGGTCACGCCAATCGAGGCGAAGAAGAGCGGCAACGTTTTTTCGGATACACAACCGGATATCCGCTCGGCGACGATGCCATATCGTCTTCCCGGCCGTATTGCCGGCACCGGCCGCGAGTATCTCGATCCTCCCTCACTTCTGGCAATGCCGGTGAGGCTGCCCGCAGTCGACAGCCCGGATTTCCATGCGCTGTCGCGCAGGACGGCTGGCGCAAAGCTGTTGCCGCCGCTCTTTTCCGATGCCACCATTCCCCGAAAACCGGCTAAGAATATGGGTCAAATGGTTGAAGAGAGCGAAGAAGCCTATCTCCTGGGCGATGTGTTCCGGGATGCGGTGCCGGCGGTATCTTCAGGAGAAGATCCATTGAGCGGGGAAGCCGCATTTCTTGCAGATCTGCGGCAGGATATCCTGGACGGCAGGCTGGATATGCCTTTTGCCTCTTTTATTATTGCGGCCGAGTACTACCAGCTGAGCCGGGCGCTTCTGGAAAAGAACCTGCAGCCGGCTTTTTCCCTGGCCGAGGCGTTCGACCGCTATCGCCTGCGCCTTGACCGGATAGGAGCAGGAGTACCGAAGGAGATTGACGGTTTTACCGCAGTGACGATCCTGCAGCGCTATGCCGAGAATAAATTCTATCCCGGCAACGGCAGCGGGATGCTGCTCGATTCGCTTTTTCATAATCTGAACGACTGCGAAGGGGGCACCAAGGAAGTGCTGGCCTACCTCGATGCGCTGTATCCCGATCTCGTTCTCGGCTCGAACCGGGGGATGCTGCAGACCACGACCGGCGAGTCGATCGGCCATATGCAGGTGTATCTCGGGCCGGACCCGGCCACCCGCAAGATCATTGAAAATGACCGGGGCGTGGTTCTCGAGACTACCAGGGTGAGCCGTGAGTCGATTTTGCCCTATGTTTCCGGGGAAGTCTTTCCGCCGGAGGATTTCGTCGTCAGATATTATCCGGAGATCGTCGCCGGAACGCCGCTTGCCGACAGCCTGCGCGAACGGCTGGAACCGGTCACGGGGCATCGGCAAAACATTGTCGGGACCAGCGATCATCCCTTGAAGATGAGCTATGGCGGCATTGATACGCTGCTTTCCGCGCAGTTTTACGATCTCGCCAATATCCGGACCCGGAAGATCGAAAACGAGTTCCTGCGCAGCAATCTGCCGAGCTGCGATCCGCGGATCGATCCAACGAGGATCGACAGGGCCAATCTGTTCAGCAATTTCGTGACCATCGACCGGACCTTGCGCAAGAGTCTCATCGATCACTATCTCGCCGATCTGGAGTACTGGGACAATAAGCCGATGCCGCATTGGCAGGCGCCGGCATTTGTCGCGACCTATGCCGATCTGGCCGGAAGTCTGCTGGGGGAGAAAGAAGAGGAGGACGGCTTTATCCAGGTTGACGCCGAAAATACCGTGTCCTCACGGAGTCTCTTGAGTCATAAGCGTTTTCTCCTTTCTCTGCGTGATGCGGCAGCGCAGGCGCCGGATAAATATATCGGCACCGGTCGGCAGGAATGCCGGGCCAGGACCGTTCTGGACAGCCGCCTGTTGGCTTTTCTCTTCGAGATGCCGAAAGGACCCGGCTTCTATTTTCTGCCGATGCCGGCTGAAGACTTTTCCTGGCAACATGTACTCGAGGGTACAGTAAACGATTGTCTGGCAGTGCCGGTCGAAGGCCTTGAGCGCAGCCACGTTGCGGCGCTTGAGGAGGAGGCTGCCCTGCTGCAGACTTCTTTTCGCAGGGAACTCTACCGCAGGGCCATGACCCGCGGGTTGGCTTCATCGCCGCACGATTCCCCCCTTGAAGAGAGCACTGCGGCCCTGGTCGCGATTTTTACCGGCCTGACCGGCAACGAAGATCCTGTGGCGATGCTGGCGGAGCGGCAATCGGCCGAGAGCACTCCGGAGGAGCCGAGTATCCGGGAGACAGCGGGTGAGGTCGGCAGAACAGGGATAAACAGCGGGCTTATCTGGGATGCCTTTGATTTTCTCGGCGGGGAAAAGACCCGCGGTCTGATTCTGGCATATGCCGACAGAGACGATCTTGTCCTTTCCGTCCGCCGCGCAGCCGAGTTTATGCAGAGTGTGGTGACAATCCTGAGCGGACAGCAGGCCGATCCCAAGGTGACTGAGACATTTCTTGCCCACTTCGGCGGGGAAGGTGTCGACCGGACCTTGGCCCTCGCCGCGGCCATCAATCTGGCCCGGTTGCAGAACCTTGCCCCGTCGGAGGTTTCCGCCATCGCCGTGCGTTATCTGCAGCAGCGGCAGTCCTACCGGGCTGAGACCCTGCTTGACCTCTTGAGTTACGGGTTGCAGAAGGAGGATGCCGTTTCCTTCGTACACCGGCGGATCGAGGCGAGGATTGCCCTGCTGCCGTCGTCCGATGGCTCCGGCGCTGCAGGCCAGGAAGTCTTTATCGAGCTGGTCGAGCTGATCCGGACAGTCAATGCCCTGACGGATCCGAAGGGCCGGCAGGCCTTGGCGGAAGGGCTGCTGCGCAGCCTGAACCATGATTTCAGCCATGGTTCGGCGGAAGGAAACCCACTGCGGCCGGAGGCCGATTTTGGCGTGATCTTCAATAAGCTTGCCGTGCTGGCCTTGCTTCGGGAGACTGACGGCGGGCAGGGGACAGAGGTTTTCACGGCGGATGCCTGGTTGGAAAACTATATCCGTTTTGCCGGGCTGCAGCCGGTCGGCAAGCTCATGATCGAACTGGTCGACAAAATCCATACACCTGAGGCGTACGCCACCGCCTTGGCCGGTGTCGTTGGCGGACAGTTTGCCGAGCTGGCTCGGATAGAGGCTGGATTGCCGGCGCAGGCAGATAAAGACAATGAGGCAAAATCAGCCGGAGCGTTGCGGGCTGCCGGTACCATCCTGGGCGACGCCAATGTTCTGGTTCAGATACTGCTCCAGGCCGATGTGCATGTGGCGGCAAGCGCCGTTGGGCTGCCCTCGGAGCAATCGAGCGGCAGAAAAAAGTCGCCGGCCGCCTTCTACCTTGAGCGGGTGCACCGGGGCGTTGCCGAGATCGTTGCCGAGGTTCGTCCCGGTGCTTTCTACCCTGCGGAATTTTATCTCGACGACCGGGTACGGGAATCGTTCGCCATGCTGGCCTATGTGCAGGACAAGGGCAACGGCGAGGGGCGGATAAAATTCAGGAAGATACAGGATATCCGCACTATAAAGGATCCGTCGAAAATCCGGGTCATCGAGGCGGAAAGAAAGATTACCCGTCAGGATATGTCCCTTCTCACCCTGGCTCTGAATGAGGACAACAGTCCGCCGGCGATCCGCCGGGCATGGGACGACACGCTGGCGGTGGCCGATATGCATCTCGGCCTGAACCCCTTCGGGCCGCTGAAGGAGTATCTTTTTGCCTCTCATTTTCCCTATCTGCTTGAAGACGATCTGGGGTTCTTCTTTTCCCCCGAAACCGTTGAGGATTTCCACAATGCCGAGCAGTGGGGAGGAAGAAACGATATTCTGCTCAGCAGCTATCTCCATTTTCGCAACCTGCCGGAACATCTGCCCGACTGGCTGTTGCGTACGGCCATGGCGCGCAGCCGGTTCGAGCAGCAGATTGTCAAGAAGTTTGAGCAGCAGAGCTTTCTGCCGATGATTCTCGAATGTACTAGCGATTATGAAACCCTGCCGGACAGCCTTTTCCGGGCGCAATGGGCTATTCGAAAACCATTTGGCGAGGATATATTCCCGGGAACGCTCCTCCTGCTGCGGCTGGGCTACATGACGATAAACTCCGACGGGGAGATCGTCTTGACACCTAAGTATACGGGATAAATAGCGTATCTAAGTGTTGCGATTTGATTGCCGAAGGTTGCCTGTTCTGCTACTCTCCTTACAGTGTCGGCAAAGAATCGCGATTTTGACGAAGCTCCGACCAAGTGTATCGTTTCCTTTCACCTCAGCAGGCAGAAAATGACATTCCAGCCGGTAACATTGCAGCAGCGGAACTTGTTTTTTATTCTTGTACCGACATTTCTTCTGCTGGTAGGTCTCTCCATCAGCGGGTTTATAGTAGTGCGCGGCATTCTCCTCAATCAGTGGGGTGAAACGGCAATTGCCACGCTGCAGCGAACCGCCCATGAGATCGATATGCGGTTGAGCCGGCCCAAGGATCTGCTCCTGCTTCTGGAGGAGGATGGCGACCCTGAACTCAATCGCCAGGTTTTCGCCTCGGTGCAAAGAAGAATAGCCGAGCTCGAGAGCGTCGTCGACGTTTCCCTGGAATGGATTAAGGAGGAGGAAAAAAGGACAACAGGCTCGGAAACGCAGCCGGGGATGATGGCGGGGATGCATCATGCCCATGGGAATCGGTTTTTCATTACCACTCCGGAATACAACAGGGATTTGAATAATCGCACCATATCGGTGGTGTATGAATTCGGCAACGGCGGCAAGGGTGATGTGGGACGGGTGGAGGTGAGCTTTACCTTCGATGTGCTGATCGAGGAGGTCATTCGCGCGCCCTGGTGGAAGAGCAATAAAGCATATCTGGTCGATGACGCAGGCAACGTACTGGCGAGCACTGCCCTTGAAGCCGGTCTGGAGGATTTTTTTCCCATGCGTGCCTTTGGCACCATCAATACTCTCGAGAAAAAAACCCTGGAGGCGATGCGGACCAAAAACCACGGGACGGTGTTCGGTCCCGGGTCTCCCCCTGAGGAGGTCAGCGGCTTTTATCATCTTTCCGAAGCACCCTGGACGATGGTTATCATGGCCCCCGGGGAAAAAATCATGCAGCCGATAATCAAATTCAGGAACTATTATATCTTTTCTTTTTCCGCTTCCATCCTCCTTATCCTTTTATTGATCAGAACGACCACCAGCCGGTTGACCGCCAGGATCAAGGGGATTTCCGCCGCCGCGGACGACCTGGCCAAAGGCCGGTTCGGCCCCCCTCTGCCTGTTACGACCCGGGATGAAGTAGGGGAGCTGGCCGGCAGTTTCAATAAGATGACCCGGCAATTAAGACAACGCCTGGTTATGAAAAAAGCAATCGACATCGCCCGGGAAGTGCAGCAGAATCTCCTGCCGCAGGCCGGCTTCAAAGCACCGGGACTTTCGGCCGCGGGCCTCAGCCTCTACTGCGACGAGACCGGCGGGGACTATTACGATATCATCAGGTTTGCGGAAAACGACCGGAAGATCGGCGTGGCGGTGGGGGACGTGGTAGGACACGGCATCGGCGCCGCCCTGCTGATGACCACCGTTCGCGCCCTGCTCAGGTGCCGCATTGCTCACGCCGGCGGCCCGGATGAAATAATCGGCGACGTAAACCGGCTGCTTTGCCAGGATACCGCTGTCTCCGGCAGTTTTGTGACGCTCTTTTATCTGGAGGTCGATCGGCGGCAGAATACTGTCGGCTGGGTTCGGGCAGGACATGAACCGGCGATTGTCTACCGGCCTGCAACCCGCCGGTTTTCCGAAATGAAAGGACAGGGAGTGGCATTAGGAGTTGATGCCAATCTCACTTTTCTGTATAACGAGTTGCCGGTGCCGGAAGAAGAGCAGATCATTCTCATCGGCAGCGATGGGGCCTGGGAAGTGGAAAACGATGCCGGCGAACAATTCGGCAGGGAACGGCTTAAAGATATTCTCGTTGCCACCAGCGATCTGCAATCGGCTGAAATATTGCAGACCATGGCTCGGGAAATAGCCCAGTTCAGGGGGAAGAAACCGCAACCTGACGATATCACCCTGGTTGTGGTCAAAACATGGTGAAGTATGACTGTTGCCCTTGGGGGGAGGCATGACGAAAAAACTCATCATTGCCGGCTGCCTGCTGATCGTCGCCGGACTGCTGTGGCCGTTTCTGGAGAAGCTGAATCTCGGCCGGCTGCCGGGTGACATTATAATCAAGCGCGATGGGTTCCGGTTCTATTTTCCCATTACCACCAGTCTGCTGATCAGCATCGTGCTGACGCTGCTCTACTGGTTTTTCAAGAAGTGGTGACTTGAAAAAAATACAAACATCTTTAGTCGGCCAGATCGTCGCGGTAATGTTTTTCCGGCTGCTGCTCAACACCGGGCGACGCTTTATCTATCCCTTTGCCCCTGCCCTCAGCAGAGGGCTGGAGGTGCCCCTGGCGGCCATTACCCCGATCATTGCCGCATGTCAGGCGACTTCTCTGCTCGGACTCTTCAGCGGACCGCTGGCCGACCGGCTCGGTTATAGACGGATGATGCGGGCGGGGCTCGCCATGCTTGCCGCAGGCATGCTGCTGTGCGGGCTGCTGCCCGGCTACTGGCCGATCTTTGTCGGTCTGGTTGTCGCAAGTTTCGGGAAGACCATCTTCGATCCTTCCATCCAGGCCTTTATAGGCCGTCATGTACCTTACGCGCGGCGTGCCCGGGTGATCGGCGCGGTCGAAACAGCCTGGGCCGGTTCGACGCTTATCGGTATTCCCGCCCTTGGCCTTATCATCGAACATATCGGCTTGAACAGCGCTTTCCTGCTGCTGGCTTTTTTGGGTGCGATTGGCTGGCTGGTTATCGCCCGGGTCATTCCGGACGATACTCCGGATCCTGCCGGAGAGAGCCGCAAAGTCAATATCTTTGCCGCCCTGCCGCAACTCCTGCGGGTTCGTCCCGCCGCAGGCATGCTGGCATTCGGCTTCTGGATCAGTATCGCCAACGACAGTCTGTTTGTCGTCTACGGTGCCTGGTTCGAGCAGTCCTTCCTGGTGAGTATCGCCACCCTCGGTTTCAGCACAGTGGCCATCGGCGCGGCTGAACTGCTCGGCGAATCGATGACGGCGGTATTTTCCGACCGGCTGGGGCTGAAAAAGGCAACCGTTCTGGGATTGTGCCTGGCGATGCTTGCCTATCTGCTGCTCCCCTTCATCGGCCGCTCCCTGCCTCTGGCAATGACCGGCATGTTCTGGATTTTCCTTGCTTTCGAATTCACTATAGTCACCAGTTTTTCCCTCTGCACCGAGCTGATGCCGAAGGCCAGGGCGACGATGATGGCCGGGTTCTATGCCACCGGCGGCCTGGGACGGATGATTGGCGTTCTTCTTGGCGGCGGGTTGTGGCAGGTCGGCGGGATCGCCGCCGTCGCCTGGTCTTCGGCCTTTTTTACCGGCATCGGCCTGCTGTCGCTGCTCTGGGGCTTGCATGGCTGGAAACCGGGAAAAGGCTGATCTCAAGGAGGAGCTATGAAATTTGTTTGGATTCTAGTGTATGGCGCCGTTCTCATCTGGTCCGGGATTAATCCCAAAGATCAGTTCACCTGGTTTCTCGAGGTTGTCCCGGCGGTCATCGGAGCGATCGTTCTCGCCGCGACCTACCGGTCATTTCGGCTGACTCCCTTGCTCTATTTGCTGATCCTTGCGCATTGCATCGTGCTGATGGTCGGCGGTCACTACACCTATGCCGAAGTCCCGCTGTTCGAGCATATGAAGACGATATTCGGATTCGAACGCAACAACTACGACAAGGTCGGTCATTTTTTCCAGGGCTTTGTGCCGGCTTTGATCGCAAGAGAAATAATGATCCGTAAAAACGTGATAAACGGCAGGGGATGGCTGAATTTTTTCATCGTCTGCTTTTGTCTCGCCCTGAGTGCCTTTTATGAACTCATCGAGTGGTGGGTGGCTGTAGCCACCGGAGAAGGAGCCGAGGCGTTTCTGGGAACGCAAGGCTATGTTTGGGACACGCAGTCGGACATGGCCATTGCTCTGCTGGGAGCCGTTATGGCCCTGTTGATGCTTTCAAAATTGCACGATTCGCAGATGGGGAGGATTCAGGACCTGTAAGATGACTCTTCATCATACCGCATCTTGAGAGTTCTTTCGTGACAGTTTCCGAAAAAAGCACGCCACAGATCCTGTGGTATTCTCTTGTGTTGATGTTCTTGTTCAGTTAATATCCTGAAAATTCGGGCGATTCCGGCAGATCCGAGAGCTTGAGCATGCCGATCCACGGTCGTGCCATGGGGCAAGAAGAAGGTGAGCACCGTAAAGTGGAAGGTGAAAGAGAGAAAACGCGAGGGTAATATGAATTCTGACGACAGAAAATGGAAAATGATCCAGCGGCACTTAGGGTACAATGACCAGGAAATGATTGTCTTTAAAGATGATCCGAGAAACGAGGAGGTGTTGAACAAAGGTGGCGATCTGGCAAACAAGACCATCATCCTCGAGGTCGTCGAATCTCACGGATGCAACAGTAAACACAAGATAGGCGACAAATTCTTTTTTGATGCGTTCGGCAACCTGTTGACCGAACTGTGCCCGAAAAAAGTCTGTGGCTACTCCCTGAACGCGGCGTTGATGATGGTGTTTACGGCCAATGAAATGCTCTTTGCCGGAATAGACCCGAATACAATTCGATTCAAACGGGCCGGCTGTTTCGATGTCGGTCTGGAATGTGGCGGCTGGGGACGAATTGTCCTGGAGTTACGGGTTGTTGAGAAGAGCAATAGCAACCTCTGAAAATGGCGCGGCGTGGTTGGCGGCAATAGCGGGCAGATGGTGGAATTTGGCTCGACAGTGGTCGTGGTAACCTGCAATGGACCGATATAAAGACGACTGCTTTAAAAAAAATGTCTATGGTCTGGCGTTTGTCGAGTTTCTCTGGGGACTGGGGTTTCCCATTGTGCTGGAGTCTACCTTTCTCCAGCTGTTCCTGAAAAGCCTCGGCGCTTCGAGTTTTGCCATCGGCATCGTGCCTTCTCTATTTATCTTCGGCATCTCGACTTTTCCTCTCTTTTCGAGCTACATCTCGAGAAACAGGCGGTTCAAGAGGCCTCTGGTGGCGATACTTCATATCGTGTCGGGCCTTTCGATCTTTCTCTTCGGCGGGATTTTGTATTTCATTGACGATCCGGCAAAAGTCCTGCCGCTCTTTTTTGCATCCTACACGGTTTTTTCCTTGTGCATGGGCCTTACCATCCCGGTGTGGCTCAATTATCTGGTGCGGATCTTTTCCGAATCCAAGGCGGTTTCCGGTCTGGGGTATATGATGCTGGCCCAGAATATCGGCAAGGTCGTGTCGAGTTTTTTTATTCTCAAGATCGTCGACAACTATGCATTTTCCCTGGAATCCTCAGCCTGGGTCTTCATGGGAACCGGGTTGCTGTTCGTCCTCGGCTCCTTCTGCTTTTTCCTCACCACGGAAGTGGCCGACCCGCATGACCCGGAACGGGACAACCTGTCGTTTCTGCGACATACCGGCCAGGCGTTTGCCGAGATTCTCAGGAACCGCAGATTCCTGGTCTTCCTCGCAGCCGATCTCGATATCTACGTGATTCTTACGGTCATGTCGTTCTACGCCACGTATGCGACCGGATTTTTCGGGGTGTCGGCCCCGGTGGCGGCCGGTACTTTTGTCGCCTGCATCTATGCCGGCTCGATTACCGTGAACATCTTCCTTGGCGCAATGAACCTTCTCGGACTGAAACAGAAGCTGGTGCTGTCGAAGTTCATAACGTTGTTCCTGCTGATTCTTCTCACCTTCATGCCCGGCTATTATACCTTCTTCCTGATCAGCTATCTGCTTGGTTTCGGCCGGGCCATCCGGAATATGATTTATGCCCCGTCGGTGAAAAAATTCGCCGGTAAAACCGATGCCACCTCGTATTTCGCTCTGGCGCCGATTCTCACCATCCCGGTCGGTTCCGGTTTCCCGCTCCTCTTCGGCAAAGCCCTCGATCTGCTCTCGTTCATGCAGGAGGATGCCTATCGGGTGCTCTTCATCGCTTCCGCCGCATTCATAGTAATGACGCTCTACTTCAGCATCAGGACGGATTACCGGGGTGCTGCCGGTTCGGAGAACTGATCAGCCGGGCAGCTGCGGTGTCTTCATGGCTTTTTGTCTGGCAAAGGTGCCGGCTGCCATCGCCAGGATGAGCAGGATGACCAGGAAGTGGGAGTGGAGAAAAACGATGACGAAAAAAAGCCCCAGCAGAAAAGCGACCGTTCGCTGCAGACGTTCGGGAAAAAGTTTGCCGGCGGCTGCAATACCGATCAAGGCATTGGCGATAAAAAAGCCGTTGGCAAAGGCAACCAGAGTTTCAGTGTCGATCAGGCCGCAGGAGGCGGCAGCGAGTACAGCCAGATGTACCGTCGTGAGTGCGCCGATAGCCCCGACCGGCGCGTCGCTCCGGTTGGTTGTGCCAAGAAACCGCGGCAAAAATTTCTCCCGCGCCAGAACTCCGATCAACCGTGCCACGCCACCGACAAAAAGCAGATAGGTGGCGGTGCACAGCGACAGGGTCAGGAGGGCCATCACGGGGCGGCTATACCCGGCAAAGAGCGGGGTGATGAGAGCTGTAACCTGCAGCTTTCCCCCGCCGGTCAGCGCCGGATCGATATACTGGATGGCGGCGCCGACCACCATGCTGACTGCGGTGATAACTGCGGCGGAAAAACCCACGGCGATGGTGATCGTCCTTTTCGGGTTGCGCACTTCGCCGCTGTAATTGCCGACTACCTCCCAACCGACGATGGTCCAGAACAGCAGAAGCAGGGTGTAGCCAAAATCCCCGGCAGCAAAGGGTGTCATGGGTATCGCCGGTTTCTGGTGCAGGAGAAGGACAGTTGCCCCGCCCATCAGGAGAATCGCTGCAGCCAGGGAGGACATGATCAGCGATATCCGACCGATGCTGGCGATTTTTCGCTGCAGCAGGCAGGAGCAGACCAGGAGCATCGGCAGGGCGAGCAGCGGGGCAGCAGGACTGTCAGGGAAAAGATAGTCGGCCGCGGTCAGCATGACGGCAACCGGGCCAAAGAGTACCGCGCCGATCAGGTACAGTGAGGTGAGCTGTTTGGCCCCAGTGCCGAAGGCCGCCGCAACGGCTGTGGTAACACCGCCGCTGCCGGGGTAGAGAATGCTCAGTCTGGCAAAGGTGAAAGCAAAGAAAAAACCGGCCATCGCCATCAGCACCCATGCAAATATTGCCCAGTCGCCCGCCACGCCGTAGGCAAGCGGAGGCAAAATAATTATGCCGGAACCGAGAATGGGGCCGATCATCAGCCCGCTGAGGAGTAGAGGGCCAAGGGTCTTTGGAGTGTCTGATTTCATTTGTCGCTCAGAGTAGCGAGCTGTCCGGCAACGGAAATCACCTGCATAATTTTGTTCCTTTTCGGTTATGATTGAGGAGCGAGGGTTTGCTGTTTGTCCGTAAATGGATATAATACCCCGTAATCAAAAGAATCCTATCGCATTAAATAAAACAGAGTGTTCGATAAAACAGAACGGACCATGGAAATCTATCAATTGAAATCATTTGTGAAGATCGCCGACACCGGCAATCTCAGGAAGGCAGCGGAACGCCTCCACATCAGTCAGTCGGCGCTGTCCAGCCAGATCAAGTTCCTCGAGACCAGGCTCGAACTGAAGCTTTTCGATCGCTCGGCAAAGGGAATGGAGCTCACCGAAAATGGCAGAATTCTGTACTCCCATGCACTGGCCGTGCTGAGCAGCGCCGAAACTTTCCAGGTAAAAGCGCGGGAACTTACCGGCCGGAAAGGCCAGCGGATAAAAATCGGCATCAACACCGATGGCAGCTTTTTAAAGGTCGGCAAACTCAGCCGAATGCTCACCAGTTATTTTCCAAATGTCGGCTTTTTCTTTGTCTCCAGTCAGACGGTGCGGACCCCGGAGATGCTGCGGGAGGAGCTGATCGATATCGGCTTCTTCTTCGGCGAGAGCCGGGAAAACGACATCCTGGCCGAGACAATCAATCACTTTGATATCCGCATTGTCATTCCGGCAAGGTTTGTATCCGGAGAAGAGCCACTCACCTGGGAATTTCTCGCCCGGCTGCCGTGGGTCTGGTCGGTCTGCGACTGCCCGTTTTACCAATTGGTACAGGCAAGGATGGAAGGTCTCGGTCTCTCACCCAATCGTTTTATCGATGCGATGGATGAAAGTGTCGTGCGGGAACTGGTGATCGACAACCAGGGAGTCGGCATTTTGCGGGAAGACGATGCCCGTTACGCCGCCGGCCTTTCCGGCTGTCGCATCTGGGAGACGGAAAAATTCTCGGTGCCGCTTCGCCTTGGTATCCTCGAGAAAAATCGCCTGAATCCAATGTATGACGAAATTATTCGTCTGATCGGAGATCTGTGGAGCGGCAACTGATCATGTGTTTTTCCATTTGTTTCTTTTTTAGGGGAGGAGAAGAATTACCGGTTTACTGAAAGTATCGCATAAAGTAATGATCTGAAATCCAATTATGAACTTCTGTATGGACAGGATTTTAGCCTGCACCTGTCGGGGATCGATGGGCAGATTGAGAGTGGACATGGTCAAACTTATTTCTATCGGAGTGGTGTCGGGGCTGTTTTTCAGCACCACCTTTGTTCTCAATCGGCTGATGAGTCTGGAAGGCGGTCATTGGGTCTGGACCGCCAGTCTGCGCTACCTGTTTATGTTGGTCCTGCTGTTCTGCTGGTTTCTTTCGTCCGGGAATCTCAGGCTGTTGCGGGAGCTGCTGCAGCTCTACTGCCGGCACTGGCTGTTCTGGACCGTCGCCGGCACCATCGGTTTTGGTTTTTTTTATGCGCTCATCAGTTACAGCGCCTCGTTTTCCCCGGGTTGGGTCATTGCCACCACCTGGCAGACCACCATCATCGCAACGCCCATCGTCTTGCTGGGCTTCAGGAGGAAGGTGCCCGGCAGGGCGCTGTTTTTCTCGCTGCTGATTTTCGCCGGGGTGGTGCTGGTCAACGTCAGTCAGGCGCAAACCGCCCCGCTCAGGGATGTACTTATGGGCGGAATTCCCGTGCTGATTGCCGCTTTCTGCTACCCCTTTGGCAACCAGCTGGTATGGGAGGTCCAGAATCGCGGACATCGCCTACTGCCAAGCATCGACAGTCCAGCCTTGAACCGGCCTTTTGCCAAGGTGCTGCTGCTGACAGTCGGATCGATTCCGTTCTGGCTGCTGGTCGTTCTGGTGTGTCAGCCGCCGCCGCCCGCCGCAAGCCAGGTAATGCAGACGGCGATGGTCGCACTGTTCTCGGGAATCGTCGCGACGAGCCTGTTTTTATATGCCCGGCAGCTGGCAAAGGATCCCTATGAGCTGTCGGCAGTCGACGCAACCCAGGCCAGCGAGGTGATCTTTGCGCTGGCCGGGGAAATTTTCTTTCTTCATGCCGCTATGCCGGATGTGTACGGCATAACAGGTATTATTATAACCATCCTGGGCCTCTGTCTGTATATCAGGGCGCAGGCCCGGTGAAGGTGCCGGAAAGGGGAATTATGTTTGAACTCGAGTGGTCGGTGTCGCTTGTCTTGCTCATGTTTCTGGTCGGCCTGCTGGCCGGATGGGTCGATACCCTGGCCGGCGGCGGCGGGCTGATCACCCTGCCGGCCTTGCTGCTGGCAGGGATCCCCCCGCTTGCCGCCCTTGCCACCAACAAGGCCCAGGGGTTTGTCGGAACGATGACCGCGACGCTGATGCTGGTCGTGAAGGGGCATCTGAAAATCATCCGTCTTTTACCCCTGGTGTTTACTGCCGCCATCGGCTCGATACTCGGGACCTGGTTGATTCAAAGGGTCGATACCGGTTGGCTGCACTGGGGAATCCCTCTTCTTCTGATCGGCGTCGCCGGATATTTTTTCGCCTGCCCGCAGGTGGGCAAGATTGAAACCGCGGCCCGACAGTCCGAACGGGCGTACGGTCTCACCGCTGTTCCGCTCATCGGTTTTTACGATGGGGCGATCGGTCCGGGTGCCGGCTCTTTTTTTGCCGCAAGCGGTGTACTTCTCCGCGGGCAAACACTGCTGCAGGCAACCATTCGGGCCAAACTCTTCAATTTCATCACCAACATCTGCTCAATGGCCCTCTTTGCCGCCGCCGGCAAAATAGTCTGGATAGTGGCCCTGGCAATGATGGCCGGTCAGTTGTGCGGAGCGGTGCTCGCCAGTCACACCATGTTGAACGGCGGCGATAAACTGATCAGGCCTCTGGTCATCGTCATGTGTGTGTTGATGTCGTGCAGCCAGGTGTATAAACTTTTACTGCAGTAGAACGCTGGGAGACTGACCGAGAATGCCCTTTTCCCCTGCAAATAATTACTTGACTTTTTCATTTGGTTGTTTTACCAAATAAGCAAAGACAAAGAGAGGAGCGTTATGACAGACAGAGAAAAGGCTCTCATCGGAGCCAAGGCGAATGTGTTTAAGGCCCTCGGCCATCCCACCCGTTTATGGATGGCCGAGCAGCTGGCCGCGGGCGAGAAATGCGTATGCGAACTGGTGGAAGGTGTCGATGCGGATTTTTCCACAATCTCAAAGCACTTGACTATTCTCAAGCAGGCTGGGGTGGTGGTGGATGAAAAGCGGGGAAAACAGGTGTACTACCGCCTGAGGGTACCCTGTATTCTCAATATGATGCCCTGTGTCGAGGCGGTGATTCAGGCCAATCTCGATCATCATCTGCAGTTTTTGAAATAATTTATCGGGCTGCTACGTCTGGAGTTGCACGTATGAACTGGAAAATCGAATACAAAAATCTCCTGTTGATCCTGGCCGGCTTTCTGGCCTGCTATTTTCTGCCAATCGGCATTCCTCGTTTCGACAACGCCATACTTGAGGCGTTCCATCTGGTCAAATGGTATGCCGAAGAGCATGTCCTGCTCTGTCTTATTCCGGCCTTTTTCATCGCCGGCGCGATCGGAGTTTTCATCAGCCAGGCGGCGATCTTGAAATACCTCGGCCCACAGGCCAACAGGGTCCTGGCATACGGTGTCGCCTCGGTTTCCGGGACAATCCTCGCCGTCTGTTCCTGCACCATCCTGCCGCTTTTTGCCGGAATATACCGGATGGGAGCGGGTCTTGGTCCGGCGGCGGCTTTCCTCTATGCCGGTCCGGCCATCAATGTTCTGGCAATCATTCTCACCGCCCGCATTCTCGGTCCGGAGATGGGGATTGCCAGAGCGGTCGGGGCGGTGTTTTTCAGCGTGATCATCGGTCTCTTGATGGCTTTCTTTTTTCGCAATGAGGAAAAGACCGAAGCGGCGGCGCAGATGGTGATGCCGGAGGGAGAGGCGCCCCGGCCGCTTTGGCAGACCAGCGTCTATTTTGCGGCGATGATCGGCATCCTGGTTTTTGCCAACTGGGGCAAGCCCGCGGAAAGTACAGGGTTATGGGCCGCAGTTTTTCAGGCGAAATGGTGGATCACTTCCGGGTTTGCCCTGGCCTTCGGCGTGATGCTTGTCGCCTGGTTCGGGCTGAGGTTCTGGCAGGTGACGGTCACTGCCGTTGCCGTCGCCGGTCTGGCCCTGGCTTTCCCGGACAATCCGCTGATTCCCTTTACCGCCGGGTTTATCGGGCTGTCGCTCTTTACCAGCACCGACCAGGGGGAGGCGGGAGCGTGGTTTGCCTCGTCCTGGACTTTTGCCAAGCAGATTCTGCCTCTGTTACTCTTTGGCGTCCTGGTGGCCGGGCTGCTCCTCGGCCGGGTAGGTCATGAGGGGATCATCCCTTCCGAATGGGTGGCGTGGGCGGTCGGCGGCAACAGCCTGGCGGCGAACTTCTTTGCCTCTTTTGCCGGGGCCTTCATGTATTTTGCCACACTGACCGAGGTGCCCATTCTGCAAGGCTTGATAGACAACGGCATGGGGAAAGGCCCGGCACTTGCCCTGCTGCTCGCCGGGCCGGCTCTCAGCCTGCCGAGCATGCTGGTCATCAACAGTGTGATCGGCCTGAAGAAGACCGCGGTTTTTGTCGTTTTGGTGGTAGTTATGGCAACCTGCAGCGGAGTGCTGTACGGCATGCTTTTTGGCTAACCTTTTGTAGAAGGAAAAAACAATGAAGATTCATGTTCTCGGACCCGGGTGCGCCAAATGCACCCAGCTTGCCGAATCGGTGGCCGCGGTGGCGACGGAACTCGGCATCGACTACGAGTTGGAGAAAGTAACTGATTTCAACAAGATCATGGCCTTCGGGGTGATGATGACCCCAGGTCTCGTGGTTGACGACAAAGTGAAATGCGTAGGCAAAGTGCCCACGTCATCGGAGCTGAAGGAAATGCTGAAATAACAGATAAAACATGAAGAGGAGAAACACCATGAATCATCAGTCGGCAGCCGGTTGTGGCTGCGCCTGCAGTAAGGGGCCGAACTTGATTTTACCTGTCGCCAAGGGGATTTTCCGGGCCGGACTCTTTCTTCCCATGGTATGAGGTGCGGAAAATGAGACGTACATTCGGCACGAAAGTACAAAAAATTAAGGTTGTCGTGATGGCAGTTTCCCTCACCCTTTTCCTTCTTGCTCCGGCATTCGGCGGGGAGACGGGCATGGGCAAGGTTCCCGTGCCGGGCATGGTGACGATGGTCGATCTCGGGGCAAAGAAGTGCATTCCCTGCAAGATGATGGCGCCGATCCTCGAAGAGTTGGAGAAGGAGTATAAAGATCGGGCGGCCATCGTTTTTATCGATGTCTGGGAGAATCCCGCAGCGGGTTCGCGTTTCGGCATCAGAGTCATTCCCACCCAGATCTTTTACGATACGGAAGGCAGGGAGGTAAAGCGAAATGAGGGCTTTCTCGACAAAGCGTCCATCGTTGGTGAACTGCAGAAACTGGGGGTGCGTTAGCCGATGGACCAGATTTTTCTTGCGGTCAACTCTTGGATGGGGCAGGGGCTGCTGCTGGGAGGCATCGGCTGTTTTCTCTGGGGCATGATCAGCGTGCTGTTCAGTCCCTGCCACCTTGCCTCGATTCCGCTTATTGTCGGCTATGTCGGCGGCCAGAACACCTTGGTCGAAGGTCGTCGGGCGACGCTCTTTGCCGTGGTTTTTACCGCCGGCCTGTTTATTACCATTGCCGCCATCGGCTTGATCTGCTCCCTGCTCGGCCGGATGCTTGGCGATGTCGGTTCCTACTGGACCATTGCCGTCGGCCTGATCCTGATATGGGTAGCCCTTGATATGCTCGGTGTGGCCAAATGTTCCCTGCCGGGCGGCGGCATGATGACGAAATTCACGCTGAAGGGGCTGTCGGGGGCCTTCATACTCGGTTTGGCGTACGGAATTTTGTCGGGCTCCTGTACTTTCGGATTCATCGCGCCGATTCTGGCCATCATCTCCGTTCAGGAGACGTTTGTCGCCGGTCTTTTTTTTATTCTGCTCTTTGGCATCGGTCATTGCCTGCCCATTGCCGCAGCCGGCAGTTCCACCGCTCTGGTCAAGAGGCTGCTGACCAACAGCAGTTGGCAGCAGGGTGGCCGGATGGTAAGAAGATTGGCGGGGAGTATGATCGCTCTGCTAGGGATCTATTTTATAGCTCAACCTTTTGTGGAGTGATCTCTTTAAGAAACCACGGCCGGAATGAAAAAGCGAATATGCAGAAATATACAAATATGGGACTTTAATTGGCTCCTCGACGACCCGAGCAGATCTCTCATTCCGGGAATTTTGAGTGACGCCATCATTTGGTTATGGTAGTCTGTGTTTGATATATGATACGCCTGCCGACGGTGTTGTGGGCGTTTGGTGTGGCGCTCGACGTTTTCAAGAAAGATGATAAAGGAGACGATGAATGGAAAAATGGGTTTGTGCGATTTGCGGCTATGTTTATGACCCGGCTCAGGGAGATCCCGACAACGGAGTAGATCCCGGCACAGCGTGGGAAGATGTTCCAAGTGATTGGCTGTGCCCGGTTTGCGGGGCTTCAAAGGACGATTTTGAAAAAGAGTAAAGTGCGGCAGCCCCGGACTCCATTCTGTCCTCCTCATAAGGAAAGAGTCTGATAGGCTCGGACAACTAAGACGAGAGGTTCAATGGTCCTTTGTTCGGTTCAAGTTGAGGGCTCGTTCGTTTTTCCCATTCCGGTGGGGATCACCTTCAGTAGCAGCAGCTCTCCGTTAACTGATGGTTTCAAGGGCACTTCTAATTGCTTCTTCCCTTCTTCCCTTGTGTCCAAGTCAACAGGTTGAGGCTTATGCAGGTTCCCGCAAACCGCCTGACAGGGTGCATCCGTGTCAGGCGGTTTTTCTTCAGTAACTATCTAATAGTATGATTTAATTTTTATCATCAATGCTTAGAGTGACTTGCACTCTCTTGGTGCTTGTCATGACCATCATGTGCGCCTTCGCCTTTTGCATCCTGATGAAGCCGTTCAACATAATGAGTGAACAATACATAAGCTTCCACAAATTCTCTTCCCTGTGCAACACTCTCATCCTTGTGCTTGAATGTAGTAGCTGCATGTTCGTATCGCTGCTCTATTCCGGCAGCAATGTCATCGGTGATCAGTTTTACAAGCGCATTTGAGGAACCATTCAGGAGGGCCTTGTCTGCTTCGGCAACGGCTGGTTCAACTGTACCGGCGGGTTTCAGACCGGTAAATGGAGCACCTTCGCCATCGCGATGTATTTTGACTAGAGTTGCAAAGAAATCATGCTCAACTGCCTCAGGATTATTTGCATTTGCTGTAATCAACTGTTGGAAGGCGGACCGGACAGTACTTTCATCGTTCGGCTTGACCCATTTGAGAAGGGAGTATTCAAAATTCTGTGTCACGGTTCATAATTCTCAATCAACCACTGAAGGTAGCGGAAGCTGAAACCAGCTCCGAGAATGGGCCCTCAGATATGCTCGTCGGAGGAGCTGGTTTCAGCTGGA
>Ga0209643_1000473_pt1 | contig 72724 bp, 69 predicted proteins | sample AutmiccBRH37_all_FD_187383 | JGI IMG/M metagenome (GOLD analysis project Ga0209643, IMG submission 187383) | Deep subsurface microbial communities from Mt. Terri, Switzerland - Autotrophic microbial communities BRH/37_all (SPAdes) (version 2) | ecosystem: Environmental > Aquatic > Deep... | reverse complement strand
CGATCGTGAAATCGCTTTGGCAAAGGGCCTCGCTGAAATCATTAGCGGAAAATCGTCGCCAGTTTAGCGCCAGAACCCAACTGGCGTATGACATTCCCCGGATTGAAATCTGGAAGTAAAAGCCACACCGGTATCGCGCTTACGCGTCTGGACGAGCGTATCGCCCGCTCACCGGTCGGCGCGGGCTTCATCGAGCGATCCCAATTCACCGACGCCTGCGCCTCGCTGTGGATCGACGGCGAACTTGTCCACCTCGAAGACCTCGTCCTTCACGACGCCACCCGCGACATCCGCACCCCGACGCACGAACTCACCATCGCCCGCGACGTTCTGCGCACGCGCCGACGCATCGCCGCGCAGTCACCTGGCTGGGCGCTATCCGCAGAGGGTATCCGAACTCTACGACAGACATCGGACATACATCCGGTCGACGATGAGGCGGTGGAACTGGCCAGCATCGTTCGGCCAGCGGCCGCCATCGATCCGGAAGGGGAGAGGGACGATGTCGATGACGTCGAGAACCTCCCGGGTGTCGACTACGCCGCCATCGATGCGATCCTCGCGCGCTCTGACGCCGCGATCGAACGAGCAAAAAAGCCCGGCCGGGCGCCGGCCGATCCGCTGGTCTATGATCTCGACTGGGATGAGGACGAGCGGCTGGAGGAATGGCGTGGCGTGCTGCGCCAGGTACAAGAACTGCCGGCGGTGCTGCAGGCGATCGTTGCCCTCGATTCCTGGAGCGAGCTTTCCGTCCTCCAGCATGCACCCTGGCTTGGCCGGCTACTGGCCGCTTCGATCCTGCGCCAGTCCGGCGTCACCACCGGCACCCATCTGGCCGCCATCAACCTTGGCCTAAAAACCATTCCCGTCGATCGCCGACGGCATCGCGATCGGGAGACCCGGCTGCTCGCCATCGCCCACGGGCTGATCGCGGCCACCGAGATCGGCATGAAAGAGCATGACCGGCTGACGCTGGCGAAGACGATGATGGACCGAAAGCTGGACGGCCGCCGGGCTTCATCAAAACTGCCGGAACTGGTCGAGCTGGTGATGGCGAAACCCCTCGTGTCGGCCGGGATGGTGGCGAAGGCGCTCGAGGTGACGCCGCAGGCTGCGCGGCGGATTGTTTTGGAGCTGGGCCTGCGCGAGATGACGGGGAGGGGGAGATTTCGGGCGTGGGGCGTGGTGTAGCAGGCATTGCCTGAATGGAGGAGCTATGCGCGCTTTGCCTTTTTAATTGCCCGGATCGTGGTCGTGAGAGTCACCATAATGGAAACTTGAAGATGTCGCCGTGAGAACAAGACGTTGGCTAAGTCTTGGAGACTTGACGCGGAGGATATTTTAACGGCGAGTATATATTATGTTCGGAGATGTTTGGGGTTGTGGGGGCAAGTGTGAGCACGTGGGAAGCTGGTGACGTACGGGAAAATGGATTTAAGATTGCGTGGGCGGAGCTGAAAAGGCGTACGCGTAAGCCTAGAGGTGAGGTGGTATACTGGTGCTACTTTGTTTTCGCGGTTTGCGTGCTCGGGGGCGTTGGTGTCCTCCTTGAGTTTGCGCGGTTTGTTTCTGCCAAAGAGACGGTTTCTCCTGATGGTCTCTTCACGGCATTCGTAACCTTCTTCCCAGCTCTCATCGGCTCCTCCGCCATGCAGATCATGTTCGATAAGGTGAACGACCGTCGCATGATGGCGATCTCTGTTAGCTCGCTGATTTTGACCCTCGGCGTTTCAGCAGCACTGATACTTTTGGGAAGTTCTGCCAGCAAATTTTCGTGGGGCTTGGCATCGTTATTCTGTGTTTTTGCGCTGTGGGTCTGGTGGATTGCAAACGCCGACAATCCGGGCCTTTACGATAATCCACCTCCTCCGATCGATGCGCCGACAGGTGGCCCAGACCCAAACATGGCTTTGCAAGGAAACACTGAGGGGTTTGTGTCATGACCGATCGTTACCCTTTCACTGTGAAGGCGCTTAAGGTTGTTCAGCCACTAGATACATTTTACGTCGCGGTTATCCCAGCAAACGTCTTACTTGACGTGGCTTTTAGCGATCGCCTTCGCGCGCGACTTGATGACGACAGTGGATACAGAGTGGACGGCACGCAGCGCATGAAATCTGATAAGCGCCAGCCGCAGATTGAGGACTATATCAAGAGGACGGATTCAGCGTTTCCCAATACTATTATCCTTGCCGCCAACTATGATGCTGAGACAGGTCATATTCTCAGTCTTGGTTCACCGGATGAGGATGAGAGTGCTAGTTATGCCGATGATTTGTGGACTGTCTCAGAAAACGGAGACGGGACCTTTGACCTGACTATACCAAGCAGTCGGAAGCTCGCAGGAATAATCGATGGGCAACACCGTCTAGACGGCTTTAGGAACATAGTTGACGAAGACCGACGCGAGATGGAGCTCGTCTGTTCAGTCTTCATGGAATTGAGCAAACCTTACCAAGCGCAGCTGTTTGCGACTATCAACTCCACGCAGAAGCAGGTTGATCGCAGCCTTACCTACGAGCTATTCGGTTACAACATTGATGAGGAGCCTGAGGAACAGTGGACGCCTGACAAGTTGGCTGTGTTCCTCACTCGTCGACTTAACACGCAAAGCGACTCTCCTTTGAGTGGTAGAATCTCGATTTCTCCTCGGCGAGACACGGCGCTGAAACAACTGAATGAAAGTCGAGACTGGCACGTTTCAACCGCAACCGTCGTGGAGGGGATCCTTCGTCTGATATCGGGCAACCCGAAGCGCGATACGAACATTATGTTGTCCGTGAAGGCTGGCACACGATCCATTTTGCGGGATGGAGCGAAAGATCGAACTCCCTTGCGAGAAGTATATCTGAGCGGGAATGATGTTCTCTTGTACACGATTGTACTGAATTACCTAAAGGCTTGTGACAGCGTCTTCTGGCAAGCGGCGGCTCCAACCTCTTTCATAATCAAAACTGTTGGAGTTCAGGCCCTCTTTGACATACTTCGGAAGGTCGTCAGCGAAGCTGTTGAGCGGAAAGATGTGAGCGTCGCCTATTTTTCAAAAGTTCTGTCACCAGCGGCGTCCGTCGACTTTGCAGACGTTGAGTTTAAGAATGCGTCAGGGTCTGGGAGAACCAAGATCCGCCGCACGATTGAAGAATTAATCTCGAGTTCAGAGCATCTTTGATGGCCGACGCCGACGCATCGAAGCTTGCAGCATACAACCAGAACTGCGAGAATTTCCGCTCGTTGAATCAGTTGATGTGGCAGATCCCATTAATTGCGATGAGTTTGACCGGTGGCCTTTGGTTTGGGGTCTCAAAGACGGATTCTTCACCGCTATTCGAAGTTTGTCTATTGGGATTAGCAGCAGCCGGCAACTTCGGCCTATTAGTCGTATTGCAGCGGCTCAGATATATTATGCAAGAGTACCTTGGATGGTTGAGGAAGTTTGATCCGGAAGGTTTTGTCGGAGCACCTGGTGACGGCTTTTTCACTGGTCCCTATATGGTGAGGCGAACTTTCCAGCTAATGCTTACTTTGGCAGCGATTGCGAGTTTGATTCTGATGGGCGCGACAATCCAACAAGCAGGATGGATAGGAGAAGATAGCAGTGCTCGTGCCGTGGCGTTTTACGAGCGCCAAGCGAAAGATCTCGCCGAGAACTATGAGCTGATTCCATTCGACCAAGCTCATCCAATCCTGTTCAATGAGCTGGCGGGTAAGCCACCGAGATCTATCCTGGATGTAGGGGCGGGTACTGGCCGAGATGCGAATTGGATGGTCGCAAATGGTCACAGCGTCATGGCGGTTGAACCGGCAGCTTCATTCCGAGCTCTGGCGACACGCCTCCATCCGAATTCCTCAGCTCAATGGATCGATGACCGGCTCCCGAAGTTAGAAAAGTTAACTGCGCAGCGTTTCGACTGGATCGTCCTGAGTGCACTTTGGATGCATGTTCATCCTAAAGACAGGGTAGACGCACTAGCCCGGTTAAAGAGCCTCTTGAAACCCGCTGGCAAAATCTACATCACCCTGCGCCTAGGGCCGCCTGATACTGCTCGTGAAATCTATCCCGTTACCGTCGAAGAGCTTCGTGATCTCAGCAGACCGCTTGGTCTGAAGGTCCAAGAATTCGGTGAGCGCGAAGATCTTCTCGGTAGACAGGAAGTTAAATGGCTAACGGTGGTTTTGTCGCTATAGTGCCTCGAGGGGACTCGCTCAGCCTAAGCGGATCAAGTACCACCGAACGCTATCCGTGAAACCCTTTTCCAACAACTGATGACCGTCCGAACGTACCATATGCGGTATATCGATGTCCGCAAGAGGGTCGGTGCACTCAACTCGAATGTACGAGCCTGACGGCAATCTGCGGACCGCCTTGCGAGTTCGCGTAACTGGGATCGGGCAGTTAAGCCCTTTCATGTCCAGCAGATAGATTGTCTCGTTGTCTGAAATCACTTGCGCACCAATGTTTCCACGTCGGCTAGAGATAAAAGGTAACCATGTGCCCGGGTGGCATCAGTACCGGACAACTTGACGATCATATCTCCACGCCCAAGCAAATCCTCAGCCCCAGGCTCATCGAGTATGATCTGGGATTCCGAGCTCTTCTGGACTGTGAGAGCAATTCTCGCCGGCACGTTGCTCCGTAGCTGCCCCTTAAAGGTTTGAGCGTCAGGACGTTGCGTCGCAAGGATCAGATGGATGCCTGCGGCGCGTGCTAAAGTTGCCAACCGAACAAGGCGTGCCTCGGCGTCGCGATCCTGGCATACGAGATCCGCGAGCTCGTCGACGCACGCCACGATAAATGGATCGTTCATTCCCTTCTTGGCCGCTTCAGCAAGGCTGTTAACACCGAGCTCTCTCATGCGACGATAACGGTCGTCCATTTCGATCGTTAGGTCCTCCAGCATCGTACCGCACTCAGCCAGTCCGATCGCCATTTTGTCCCGCCAGAGAAAGCGAGAGTTGGCGTAAACACCGAATTCGACTTGCTTTGGATCCATTAGGGCAAGTCGCAAAGTCGAAGGGGAATGCTTCGTGATCAGCGAAACCAAAAGGGAATGTACGCAGACACTTTTACCTTGGCCAGTCGCGCCGCCGACCAACAAATGCGGTGCGTTGACCAGATCGAACTCTATTGGTTTGCCTATGACGTCCACGCCAGGACTGACGATAAGATTCTTACCGTCAGTTGGCACTGAACTAAGGGCTTCAAGCAGAGCCTGTTTTCCTTCAATTCGCCAGGTAGCCCGTGGTCGAGGAATATCTAGAAGAACAGTGCGAGCTTCGTCGCCGGCGCTCCATGAAGGCATCTGTTGCTGAAGATTCATGGACAAAGCAAGCCGTTCCAAACCACGCTTCAATTTGTCCAGCTGATTAACGTCCCGCAACGCCACCTTGTACTGCGTCAAGCGCGGACCATGGACGACGCCTTTTACTTCGCCATTCACGCCGATCTCAGAGAGGCTGCGGACGAGTTGCGCAGACTGGTCGTCAGCAGGAGCAACTTCCTGTGTTATCTGCGGGACCGCCGCTGTTCGCGTCGAACGGTCGGGCAGGTCGGCCCGTCGCTTCACAAGGGTACCAACGAAATCATCAAAATCTTCGTTGCTATTTTTCCAATCCTCGTAAAGTAAGCCCGCGCCACGGTGCCAGTGCTGTCTTAGCTGACTCCGAAACGTGTCCATTCCCTCGGAGCTGGCGGACCCGAACGTCTTCGCATGCGTGAGTACTAGCCCTACCCAGATCGCGACGTCATCCTGCGTGAACAGAGATGAGGCCGGGATTTCCAACCCTTTCGCATCGACTGACTCATCGGCGAGAGCGCCAAGTGATAGCGATCTGCCGATCGCCAACCTTGCGACGGCAGCTTTGGTGGATAATCCAAGAACCTCCATAAGGTTCTTAGTAAGTCCGTCTGCGTGTGCCGACGTTCGAAAGCGTGCGGCCATAATCTGCTGGAGACTTACGCTGCTCATGCGACGTCCTCCAGAAAATACCGATCCTCATAAGCCGTCGTTCTGCCAATGCCATCGCCGACATCAGCGTGCTCCAAGAGATACGTCTTCGAAACGTTGTCGCGGATGCGCTCGAAGAAACCTCCATCGATTTCTTCGTCCTGACTCAGAAGGATGACCTGGCGGCTCTTTTCGCCGGTCCAATATTTCAGAATGTTTTGGCGGTGCCTGCTGTCCAGTCGGCCGAGCGGTGTGTCAACAACAAGGGGTGCCTTAACGCCGGATACGCGTGCCAAGCCGGCGATAAGCGCGGTCGCGAAGATCTGGTTTTCGCCGGCGGAGCGGTCGAACGAGAGTGGTTTGCCGGATTTGCCAAGGATCGTAGTTGTACCGTCATCCCTGATTTCTATTTTCGACACCTGATCCTTATGTGCCAATTGCTTATAGACTGCCGTCATGTTCGCGGCGAGTTCCTTGACCTTCAATGGGAAAAGGGCGGGAATAACCGCTTCGATGACTCTCCGGACGCGGTCCGATCGCTCGATGATCGCACGCGCCGGCGATGATTCATCGAGCTTTCGGCGCTCGCGCTCGTAGTCTGCCCTCTGAGACGTAATCTGCGCCTCCAACGCGACAAGACGTCGATCATCGGCTCTATGCTCATCGTCCAAGGAAGTCATTTGATCTTGAACGTTTTTCAACTCGGCGGTCAAAGACGCCAAAGTACCGTCGCGGTCGATCCCTTCCAAGCGGGTGATCTTTCGCCCGAGCTCGTCAATTCGGTCCGTCAGATCCGTTTCGGATCGCAGTACGTCCTGAATTTCCTGATACCCCAGAGACATGCTCCCGAGCGCGGAGAGCACGCGCTCTCGGTCCGCTGACGAGAGATAATCGTGGTCGATCACATCTGCACAGTCGTTTGGTGGAGGATAGAACAGGCTTGCCCACGCGGCATTCATCCGGCCGCGGATGGCTTCAAGCTGTTCGTCTGTTAACGGTGGATCGATTTCAGGGTTGGTTTGGCTCTCGTAAGCCGACTTGAACTCCAACTGGCGAGGTTCCAGTGCGCGCTTTTCTGCCTCCCATTGGAACCATCGCTGCTCTCTTTGGAGCTGTGTTTCGTAGGCGGCGACCAGTTCTTTGGAGACGAGATGAAACGGCAGGCGTACAGCCAAAAAGTCCTCAAGCTTTCGGTGAGTGTCTCGCAGCTGCCCTCGGACTTGCTCTCGCTGTTCTATAAGGTCTTTATAAGTCGCGGTATCGCCGCCACCGCCGCCGGCTGCTGTAACCCTCTCAAGCAGAGACTGAAACTCACCATCAAGCCGCCCCCGCCGGTGGGTGGCTTCGTCGAGCTTTCTCTTGAGTTCAGCGGCAACTCGTTCGTTTTCAGAGAGCTGGTTGAAAAGCAGCGTGAGCCTGTCTTCATCGACATTCGCAACTGTTTCGCGCTTCGAGCGCTCAAATTGCTTCAACCGATCTGCGAGATTGCGCAGCAAGACGACACCAAGGAGACCCTCAAGCCCCTGTTTGACCTGCTCTACCCGCCCTTGGTCGGCGAGCTTTTTGACCTCTTCGCCATCGAAAAAGAAGAAAGGCGCGACGTGGGCGGGGACAAAAAACTCGTCCAACGCCTCGGAGAGATGGAAGGAGTTTCGGCCATCAGAGCGCGGTAGCTGCGGTACGCCGCGGAGGATCTCCCGATAGGTCGCCTCTTCATCTGTCCAGCTTCCGTTGGAACGAAAATACCATTTCCGCGCGATTTCTACGGCCTTGCTTTTGGTTCGGTGAATGACAACCTTCACCATCATCGTGTCTCGACCAGCTCTGAGGGCTTCGCCGTTGAAGGCTTTCTCGAGGAAGGTCGGATAGCCTCTCGTCTCGTCCGTTTTTAATCCGGCGCGAGCCAGGTGCGACATGGCATCTTTACCATAAAGGCACAGGTAAAGCGCCTCAAGTATGGAAGTTTTCCCATAACCGTTCATACCGCCGATCAGTACTACATTGCGGCCATCGGACGGTTCAGGAAAATCGAATTCCTGGCGCTGATATGATTTGAAGCAAACGAGCTCAATCTTAGAAATCCACATGTGCCTAATGCCCGCCCTTTAATCCATTCGCCCGAGGATTTCTTCGATCCGTTGATAGATGCCGGCGGCGCGCTCCTGATGCTGCCGAGCGCGCTGAAGGCCGACAAGCTCGGCCAAAACGTCAACCGGGACATTGTTTGCGGACGCGATCTCCGTCAGTACGCGACTTGCCTCGTCGTCGGCCCATAGCGGCAAGTCATTCAGCGGCGCTTCCTCGTTGAAAATGTCAGACATCGGCCAAGCCCCCCTGAGCCTGCAATTCTTCGGCCCAATGGCCATAGATCAGCTTGAGCTCCTCTTCTCTGATGAGCTGGTCGCCAAACTTTTCCTGGACATCGAAAAGTCTGGTCAGGATCTCGCGACGCGCCTGAATAGTGAAAGGCCCAGGTATGTGCTTTCCGTTCAAATCAAAGGAAAGCTTTCCGTTTCGCCTGACAATCTGACGCATCTCTGGATTGTTTCGGATCGAGCGAAGCCAATCCCGAAAATCGATGAGCGGTTGGAAGTGATGCTTTCCAGCATCTACAAAGCCTTGCAGACTTTTGTCTTTCTCCACAACTGTACAGGTCCAGCAACCAAACCGACTGTTGGAGGTTCCGCATCCCGGGGCTTCGTCAGCACTCAAAACCACCGGGCATTCACCGCCCTCAGAGTCGCGATATAGCTTAATCAGCGAAGAATGATCGCCACCCCACGGAGCATGATATGTTCCGAGGATCTCCCAGACGTCTTCCAGTCCCAGATCCACGATGGGCCGGTAGATCAATGCTCCGGGAAGTCGCTCGTGTGGAGATAGATTGCCTCCACGCCCATTTTGCCACTTTTCGATCGATCTCTGGCGAGACTGGCTTTCATCGCGGCGAACACCTAGAATCACGATTGCCGCGCCGGACTCCGAGACTTTGTCTTTGATGTACCCGCTGGTCGGCTGGATCTTTAGGCGGTCGGTGCACCAGCGCATCGTCATATTCGGGCTTGGGTACCCCTTGCCGATCAACAGGACCCAAAAGGTCTTGTCCGGATCAGGCTGTGTCCGAGCTACCGTGATTGGCAGATCCAAGCTCTCAGCCGCTTCAGATATTCGAGCGGTAACCTGGTCAAGGTGGCTAATCACGAGAGGCGACTCCACCATTGTATCATTGGATACGATATGGATGGGGCGAGTGCGTTTCGAGGGCGAGATGTCTAACAATGCTTCAAAGACGGCGTGGGTGACCACCGTGCTGTCTTTACCACCCGAAAAACCGATGATCCAAGGGTAATTCTGTGTTTCGGAGAGGTACTCCCTCTTCACATTCTCGATTATTGTCGACCAGGTCTCCTCGATTGAAATCTCGTCGTCGAGCTGTAGCGGAACAAATGCCATTATCTGAATTCTTTCGATACGCGCCGTGAAAGCGGGAGTTCGGACTGCGCGTCATCGTCATGCCGTGCAACAAATTCGGAGACCGCGCGGCGCACGATCCATGCTGTTGATAGATTCATATCGGCCGCAAGCCGCGAGATTGCCGCATGGTCCCTTTCGTCCAAGCTGACGCTAAGTCGAACTGGGTGCTTTTGCCCTTTCGGCCTGGCCATGGTTGCTCCCGTGCAAATTGCAGCATCAAAATGCACCACAAAACCCCAAAAAACAAGTTGTTGGATTGCTTTTCAAGTATATTTTCAGCGTCTGAATCGGCGGAGATTCAACTGAACCGACCGCATTTTGGGAGATTTCGATGGCGAAACCTGAAGGACCCACACGAGGCCGCGTCGAAGATGCCCTCGCTGAATTCGATGCTATCGGCCAAGACGCCTTTCTGATGAAGTATGAAAAAGGGCATGCGCCTGATCGTTGGTTGCTCAGGGTCCGCGGTCGCTTCTACCCGATGAAAGCCGTTTGGGTCGCCTCACACCAACCACCCGCGGATCCGAGTGACGTCGACTACCGAAATGGGATTCGCGACCTTCGCGATCTCGGGTACCTCGATATAGTCGCAGTAGACGAGAAGGATCACCGTCCCCCACTTGCAACGCCGACTCGCAGTAGCGTGCTAGCCGCTATGCAGGAGTTTCGTCTGATCGGCACTGAGGCGTTTCTTCGTCGATACACAGGAGGGTATGCTCCGAAGAGCAGGTATGTGCGCTATCAAGGCGAGAACTACCCTTTGAAGGCCTTGTTCGCAGCTTCAAACGTACCGCCTATCAGGCATCGGCACTTTGGGTATAAGCATGCCGAGGCTGAAATGAAGTCGCTCGGCTTTGAAGTCGTTAATCTCCGTACCGCACCTGAGCCGGTCGACCCAAAAAAAGCCGATGATGGCGTTTCTGAAGGTTTGAGGATCGTACGGGAGCTGAACGTCATCAAGCGCAACCGGGCAATTGTCGAGAGAGCCAAAGCTGCGATGATGCCACTGGTATGTGAAGCCTGCGGCTTTGATTTTGAAAAACGTTACGGGGCGCATGGTCGAGGCTTTATTGAAGCGCATCATGTGGAGCCTCTCTCCGAACGACGAGGTGTCGATAAGCCAACAACTCCAGCGGATTTCGCAATGTTGTGCGCGAATTGCCACCGCATGGTTCACTATGGTGGTGGCTGCCTGACCCTTGATGCGCTTAAAAGCCTTGTTCGGGCTCACGCCAAGCAGGGATAGTAGCGGGTTGGACGGAACGCGCTCTCAAAGCTGCACTCCGTTCCGCGCTTTGCAGATTAAGTGATTTGCTTCCAACCATTTTTCGCCAGTCGATCCGAGTAGCTCTCACGCGTTCAGATATCAAGCTCCTTCGGCCTTAATAAACATCCGCAGACCAGCCCTTTCCTTCGGGCCGATGACCAAACCCAGGCTTGGAAAATCGAAGTGATAGCGGTCGCGCCAGCACCAGTCCGGATGTTCGTTCCTCAAAATAGAGAGAGCCGGGTTGAAACGGCGGAGAGGCCAACCTGTTAATTCGTGGAGTTCTGGGCTTTGTGCCTCGACATGTTCAAGCATCAATAGCGCAATTTGAACCGCGTCTTGTCGCGTCCCGCCTCCATCCCAATTCATAAGCTGATTATCGAAGCTCTGGTAGAACTGTTGAGTTGGCCGAATCCGCCATGCTCCAATTAAAGTCTGCACTTTGAAGAATCCAAGGTATGCGAGCTCTTCCGCTCTCTCTCTGATTTCATCTTCCGAACACTCTGGTAGGCGGCCTTTCAAAACATCCATATCGAGAAAATGCTCGGCCAAACCGTCAGGGCAGCTATGACCAACAATATGAATGATTTGTGCCGTGACGCCGGAGAATTCTATGTGCTGAGGTAAAAGAAGTTCATCATGGCGATCTAAACGGTAGTCATGTTCGTTCGAACGCTCAGTGATAGCATTTTGCCAATCCTCTCGTTCTTGCTCTGACTTAGGCGGATGCGTCGTTTGGTAGAGGCGTGCAAGAGCTCCAGTGATGGGCTCAAAACCAGCCACCGCTTCAATTATCGCCCGAATGCCCGCTCGTTTGGCGTGAACATTTGGCGCGACGATGACTTTTCTGGTTCGTCTTATGTCCTCAGTCATGCTGCAGTTCCTCGTATATGCAAGGGTTTTCAAGTCAGAGGAGGCCTGCTCACCGTTGGGTATATGCAGCGGATGTTTTCATCCAAGGGCATCACCAATCAGTTCACCACCAGCGGCCTCGATCGCATCTTTCACGAGGTTCTGCATCTCGCGAAGGAGGTCAGTCGATCGGTGGTCGAGCGCCGGTCCGGGCACGGGCGCGTTCTCCACATAGACAGACTGAATGGCACGCGCTCGGTCGAACGTCGAGCCGCGTCCAGAGAGGTGGAACGCCCCCGTCCAGCGGCCATAGCCCTTTTCGATCAGTCGTTCATGTGCCAAGGGTGCCAGGCGCTTGTAGACCTCGCGCTGAACCAGCGCGAGAGCGGCCTCGGCTTCCTCCTCTGAGGGCTGCTTTCCGTCCCACCGAAGTGGCGTATCAAGAAAACGCGTGAACCATTCAGACAGACGTGCCACAAGGTCGGCCACAGGCATCAGGGCGCCGTATTCGTAATTGTCGATGCGTAGCGCCACGCGGCGGTTGAGCGCTTTAACCTCGGCCCAGTGGGCGCGCCGGACACTTGGGGCTCCGCCTAGGCGCAGGATCGCGTCCCAACGGCTGTGGTACTCTGTCACGGCGCCTTGGATCGAAAACAGCAGTCGCGCCAGCTCGTAAACAGGCTTGACCTGTACAGAGGCGAGGTTGGCTTGGCCAACCGTTTCAAAATGAGACAGCAAGCGAAGCAATTCGGCCGCAGGAGCTGGATTTTTGTCCGTGATGGGTCGATCAAGGAATCCTAGCATGAAGCATCGTTCATCAATATCGCGACTGATCGCCCGGATGACCGGTGTGCCCACAACTTCGCGTAGGCTGGCCAAGGCTTGATTAACAGTGGCCATTACGTGAGCTCGTTGGTCGGCTGCTGTCGGAAGATTGGCCTGACGCTTGAGCAAGTCGAAGCTGGTAAAGGCAATCGCCAACTTGTCATGGTGACCACTTGCGGCGACTGCTCGAACAACCGAGGTCGGCCCGTCCAGCATCGGTGTCTTTGCTGTATCGACGAGCAGTATCACATCGACTTGGTCGAAACGGCTGGTGATGTGGGACGTCACGCCCATTGCCGTGTCCTTCGCGTGGCCCAAGCCTTCGCCGTCAAGTAGCACGAGCTTGCGCTCACCCTCTCCAAAACGCGGCGTAAAAGGCCCCCGGATACGGATGCCGTCGACCAGCGGCGTTAGTAGGGTTCCAAACGATGGCGCCCAGTTGCTGGATAGTCGACGGATAGTGCGAATGAACTCGTCGCGATCGTCAGACCTGTATACCCAGGATTCCGGCCACCCACCGGGACGGCGTGTAAGCCCAGCATTCAGCCGGTCGAAACGTTTGCGGATCTCATCCATGATATCAGCGACCAACTCGTCGAAGTCCGGGTGAGTCTGTAAGCCTTCTTCGAAAAGGTCTTGGGCGGCATCGCGATCTTCCTTGATCAGCGACTCCAATTCGACGCCAAGGTCTTGCTTCGCCTTTGCCGCCAGAGTGCGGATACGCGCCACATAGCTTTTCAAGGTCGCCTGCATTTCGGCGATCTCATCGGCTGCGGGCATCTCTTCGCCCTCGTCTTCGAAGGCAGCCGGTTCATCATCGAAACCATCGTCATCTTGGACGATTGATCCTGCCCCTTGTCCCCACGAGCCGAGCACATAGCTCAGACGGAAGCGCATGTCGCGATGCTGTAGCAGCCGCTCAGCTACCTTTGCATCAGGCTCGTCATCCCAGAGAATTGCGCCGGCGTCGGCGACGCATTCGTGAACAAGTGTCTGGACTGTCCATTCGTTAAAAAAGGTGGCTACACAGGCATAGCCCTCGTCAGGTGCTGTAATCACCTCGATGTCTGAGATTGTAGTGCGCGAGGCGGAGGTAGACGGGAACCGATCTCGCTCAGGATGGGAGCCTATCAGCTGGCGTAGCAACGAGGTCTTGCCGACACCAGTGGGGCCGACCAGCAGCACGCGACAATAGCCATCGTCCTTGGTGGGCAGGCGGATCTTTTGTTCACGCACATCAAAAGACCGCGTCGTAGGCGTCGTCAAATCCTCGTAGAACGCGCGAACCACGATTTCGTCGAAAACTTCGCTTGCCGCGACCTGACGATCTGCCGAAAACCAGCTGTCATCGGCTAGGAGGGCGCTCAGTTGTTTGCGCAACTCCTCTGCACGGGGCTCGTTCGTCGTACCGGCGCTACGGCGCATCTTCCGCCCGGGCTTGCCTCGCTGATCGGTCTTCAAAGGATGGCGAAACGTCAACACCCAAGTTGCGCCTTCCTTGGCTTGGACTTTTGCAGCGGTGTATCGCGACTCGTTCATGGGAATGTTCCAGATTGTTCCAATAGCCAATATTGGCTAGCTGGCAATCACTTGTCAACTGTAATCTGGAACACTATGGAACACTGGTCCGAGATCCGTAACTTAGCATCATGGTTTCGAGCACCGGATGATCTCGTCGTGGCATTAACGAGAAAATGTTTCTTGCCAAATATCAAACTATTTCAGATGGATAGCGTTCGAAAGTGCAGGGTCGCCGGTTCATATCCGTTCAAGGCGAAGACGACCAGCAGGGCCCATACAGATGCGGGGCTTGGTTTGCATCTGTATGGGCGATGTGGATCAGCAATTCATCAGAGTGGCTATGCAGCCTCCCAAACCTGATTGAGGATCTTTGCCGCAAGTGCCGCTTTGTCCTGTGGCAGGAAGCGACCGTAGTGCTGCTGAACGACATCCGGTGTGTCCTGGATTGCATAACTTGCCTGCTCATACGATCCGGTTTGCTTAAGGATATGCGTTGCCAGAATATCCCTGAGATTATGAGGACCGTGCGGCAGAAGGCCCTTAATTGCACCGCGGCCGGTATAGGGGTTGTAGATGCCGTAGCGTTGGATCACTGTCCGCCAAGCTTCATAGAACTTAGTGGAATCGTATGCCGCGTCCAGACTGGTCGTCTTCACCGTCTTGACGAACAGAGTACCGGGATCTTTTGCTGGACCGAGCAGCACCCCGCGATGGCGATCGATATAGGCTTCGAGGTATTTGTAGAGGTCGAGCAAATCCGGCAGGATCAGGCGAAACGGCTTCTGTCCGAAGAATGATGAGCCTGAGTTCTTAAAGGCGATTGATGGGATGAGGACCTCCCACCCGTTTTCCCGATCGCTCCAGCGCAATTCACCGCATTTCATGTCTTCCAGCCGTCGCTCCGAAGTCGGGAAATGCCCGCGTGGGCACAAGCGAAGCTGGCGAAGGTTCTTTTGTCGAAGCCCAAGATGCAGGCCGAGGCGCAACAAAAGGAAAGAGCGGACCGCTTCGGCTGCTGCTCGAGGATAACGATCTTCATCCGGCATGCGCTTCAGGATCTCATCTGCGATCTTGCGGTACTCCGACAGTGGGCTGTCTGCCTCAAGGATCACCATGATCGGCTCGAACGGATCGCGATGCACCCGCATGACACGCTGGATTTCCTTCGAGCGATTGGCAGCGTGCCGGTGGAATGCATCGCAGGCGCCGTGCCAGTCACGCCTCGCAAAGTCTATTTCCTCCTGCGCGATCAGCCCTTCGATTGGCTGAACCTTTTTCAACAATTCCGGATGCTGACGGATCCAGCCGACTTCGGCACGGGTCAGCGCCATTGCTACCATCAACATGTCTTCTTCCCACTTGGTATAGAAGCCACGCCGCTGCTCCCGCCATTGCAGGTACCAATCCCACACACCTGGGAAGATCAGCAGGCCAAAGCTCAGTTGGCTCAGCGGCACGCCGCGCCCTTTGACGACGCCGGCAGGCGAGGCCGCGAGCGCCCCGAACATGAGGCCGAGATGCTCGACCTTCTGGGATGCGGTTTCCTCTCCCCAAACTCCATTTCGTTGGAAGCCGATTGCGGTCAGCGTCGATGTCTTGAAGCGGATCAGATCGGCCATCTCCATAGCCAGCCGCGGCGGCGCATCGACGACGCCTGACAGGAGATCAGGGTCTTCAAAGGCTTCCGTATTGTGGCTCGTGTTGACTGGATTGAATTGCGATCGTGGGGAAAGAGCTCCTCCGCCATAGGTGATCCCCGGAAACCGTATTGCATAACGTTGTTTGGTCGCCGCCGCCTGGTAGCGGCGATAGTCGGTCGAGCCCGAGATGATGACCCTGCGCACCCATTCGATAATTTCCTCCCGCTTGGAGAACGGCAAGCTGCTGAAATCGTCCGGAAGATGCCATGCAAGGCGCCGCCGCTCGGCCGCGCTGATGTCACCCATATCATGGCCGTAAAGGGAGCGGGATTGGTGCGGCAACTTCGCCTTGAAATAGCCGTGCGCCAGTCGATAACGCCGTTCGATGCGGGACAGGATCTCGAAGCTCGTCAGAGATCGCGGTACGCGCTCGCCCTGAATCCATGACAGCAGAGTTTTTTCATCGAAAGTCTCGCCCAGGCGAACGACTGCGCGGTAGAGTTGCCAGTAGCTCTCGCCGAACCGGCGCATCTGATAAATGAGCGCATCCTGAAAGCTGGCCGGATCATCGGTTGCTTCGAACAACGGCTCGGGAAAAGGACTGATCGGTTTCGGTTGTGGCCCTCCTGGCACTGGCGAAGATGGAGCCGGGGTCTTGTCGGAGGGGATCTGCCGTGGCCTGGAGCGCGTCGCAGTTTCCAACTTGCGCGGAACGGTATCCTGTGATTTCGCACGTGGTTTTGTGGACCGTATATCCTCGGCGACAGGTGGCGCTCCGAGCCAGCGGATAATCGCATCCAAGCCTGGACGCAGTTGCTTCTTCAATTCGGCAGTCAATTCACCTTCAATCCCGCATGCCTGGCCAATTGCCGTCCAATCCATACGGCCACTAACGATCGGTGGTGGCCGGCGGTGGATGACGAGACCTATGAGATAAGGCCGAATGCTATCCAGCACCCGCTTTGAGGCAATTGGCGCAATGCGCACTTCGCAGAAGTCCGAGATTTTTCGTTGGAAGTGATGAATTGAAAGATCGTGTTTTGCCATGCTCTTATTCCATTTCTCTCGATACCGGTGTCGAGGGCGGGCGGGAATAGGAGTGGACGTTTAACAAATGGTGTTGCCGCAGCGGCGAGCATTTGGGGCTAGGCTTAGTCCCCAGATTTCAAATGAAGCATCAAGAGCCTCATGCTAGAGGTTGCAGATGGGATACGGGGTTTTCATTCACCGGTCAGATTCGATTTACGACGATAGCCCGGCTGAACAGTACCAGTTCCCGGGCCAGTATCTCGGTCGTGTCCAGGCGTGTTTGGGTGACTGGATCGTCTACTACGAGCCTCGGAAAGTCGCAGCGACCCGCGGCTATTTTGCTGTCGCCAAGGTTGAACGGGTTATTCCTGATCCGAAGGCCCCCGGCATGTATCTGGCGCTGATCGAACACGGCAGCTATCTCGACTTCATCAATCCCGTTCCGTTCAGTGGACCAGACGGTGTCATAGAGCGAGGCGTACTGAATGAAGAGGGCCGTATTTCCGGCAGAGCACAGGCCGCAGTCCGCCCGATATCCGCAGCAGATTTCAACCGCATCGTATCGATCGGCATAGACGAGCATGAGCCTGAACTGCCTCGACTGGATAGGCCGGGGGTGACGCATACGGTCGATGGATTTGCAGATGAAGCTCAAGCGCCGTTCATGTTCGAGCAGGAGCGCGACCGGGTTACGCAACTCTCGTCGCGGATCGTTCGAAATCGGCTGTTTCGCCGGCTCGTTCTTCACGCGTATGACAAACGATGCGCCATCACGGGGTTGAAGCTCATCAATGGCGGGGGCCGAGCGGAGGTTGACGCCGCACATATCCGGCCGGTTGAAGCGAGCGGGCCTGACATTCTTTCCAACGGAATTGCTCTTTCGGGCACCGCACACTGGATGTTTGACCGCGGTCTGATTGGCCTTTCGGACGATCTTGATATCCTGATATCGCGTCAGGCGAATGATCCCGACAGCATTCAAGGGCTCCTCAACAAAACCGGGAAGGCGATCGTGCCACGCAGGGTTTTCGAGCGGCCACATCCCCAGTTCCTGAAATGGCACCGTGAGAACTGCTTCAAGCAGTAAACTTTAGGGTAGTCCCGCGGTGGTGTCGATTCATCCCAATCGGTTCTATTTCGGTCAGTTGGCGCCGGTAAACCTAAAATCATCCCGATCGGTTCTTTTGACTTCCCTTCATGCCGTCTGGTGATATAATCATCCCGATAGGGGTGATTATGGAAAAGATCAAAGATACGAAAAGCCTCGGCATGCTGATCCGTCAGGAGCGCAAACAGCAAGGGTTAACCCAGGAGCAACTCGCAGGGGTGATTGGTGTGGGCGTACGTTTTCTGCGTGAACTCGAGGCCGGCAAAGAGAGCTGCCAGATTGGCCGTGCGATACAAGTCCTGGCTGGTTTGGGCCTCGTTGTTTCCGTCGGGCGTCGCTAGGGCCCGCGATGATGACCCGGGTACTGGACGTCTATTTTCGCGACACCAAGGCGGGCCTACTCAGCCAACTTGACGACGGCTTGCTGACTTTTGCCTATGATGGCGCGTATCTCCTAGACCAACGATCGCGTGCGATCTCGTTCTCGATGCCCCTGCAAGAAGAGCCCTTTGGTGATCAAGTGGTGCGACCGTTTTTCTCCGGTCTCTTGCCGGACGAAGGCGCGCGGCAACGCCTGGCTGGCGCGCTCGGCCTTTCGGCAGGCAATGCCTTCGGGTTACTGGAAGTTATCGGGGGCGAATGCGCAGGTGCCTTGTCACTCTATGCCACGGGCACGGCGCCCGAACCTCCCGGCCAATCCCAAGCCGAAATTCTCACTTCGGAACGTCTGGATGAAATTCTCAGCAGGCTGCGGACCCGGCCTTTGCTTGGCGGAGACGAGGGCATTCGCCTATCGCTCGCCGGCGCGCAGGATAAACTGGCGGTCATTGTCGATGGAGATTCCATTGCCTTGGCAAAAGACGGCAGACCAACGACCCATATTTTGAAACCAGTCATCCAGACGTTGGAAGGCACGGTGGAGAACGAGTATTTTTGTATGCGGCTGGCTGCCCGCCTCAAGCTGCCGGCACCCCATGTCGAGATACGCCTAGACGGGGCGACTGCCTTTCTCCTGGTTGAGCGTTATGATCGGACGAAAGCTGCAGACGGCATCATTGAGCGCCTACACCAGGAAGACTTTTGCCAGGCGCTGAGCGTCCCGCCGGAGCTGAAGTATGAGGCCGAGGGTGGACCGGGGACAGAACATGCTCTCAGGCTGATCGACCACGCCTGCGCGAGGCCCGTCGCGGATCGGTTGCAGTTCATCCGCATGCTGATCTTCCATTATCTGGTGGGCAACGCCGATGCCCACGGCAAGAACTACGCCCTGCTTTATGGCTCCGATGAACCGGATCTGGCACCGATCTACGATGTCGTTTGCACGGCCGTTTATCCCCGCTTGTCAAAGAGACTCGCCATGAAGATTGGTGGCCGCGATGTACCCGACACCATCCAACTGAAGCATTGGGCGACACTCGTGCCCGAAACCAAATCTTCTCAGCGCATCCTAGTTCGCGATCTTGCCCAAATGGCCGAAAGGATTGTGAGCGAAGCCAATGCCCTTGTTGCAGAACTGGCCGACGAGGGGATCAGGCACCCCATCCTGAGTGCAATTCGCAAGGTCATCTCAAGTCGGGCTGGTTTGCTACAGAGAGCCGCGGAGCATGTGTCTTAAGGAGTTGAATGGTCTCGGACATCCAGCGCTTTGTCCTTCGACGAACGGGTCGGAGGTTCGAATTTTTCCAAGAGCGAGGCTATGACCGCTTCGCGCCTTCATTTCCGCCGCCACCGAATATTCGATCTTTTCCTCTAAGCAGACGTAGACCAGACGCTACACATGTGCCCCTCCTAGATGCTCCTGCTCGACCTCACGTCGATCCATGCGCGCGTCTGCTCAAGAACCTCGTCGGATAATTCAGGGTCATCAACCGCCCTGGCGAGGATGACGGCTCCGATCATTGCCGCCCAGCTTCCGATTGCTGCACGGCGCCTGGCGGCTGGATCCTGTTCCGGTAGCGCCTGCTCGATACGGGAGATCTGGGACCGCAGTCCATCTGTCATTGCGGCCTTTGCGGCGGGTGTCTGGTGGCGGATGGCGGCGGCTAGGCCTGCCGTCGGGCATCCATTGCCGGGATTATCCCGATGACGCGGCGCAAGATAGGAGTGGACGAAACCGCTGAACTCGCCGTCCCCAAAACTGTCTGCTGCCAGCGCCTGCGCCAGCGCTTGTGCGACCAGATCGTCCTTTGATGTGAAGTGTCCGTAAAAGCCGCCATGGGTCATGCCGGCTGCCTTCATGACCTCCGCCACGCTCACCGCATCGAATCCCTTGTCCTTAAATAACCGGCTGGCGACGTCCAGAATCCGGCGACGGTTCTCCGCCATCTGTTCTCGGCTCACCTTCATTTTCAAATTTCTCCGCGACACCCGTTGACATTTACATGATGTCCATCATATTTAAATCCAATCATGATGGTTGTCATGAATATAGTATCAATGACAGAGAAGAGCAATCCGATGAGCCAAGTTTCCGCAGTCCTGATTACCGGTGCCTCCACAGGCATTGGTGCCACCTATGCCGAACGCTTCGCGCGCCGCGGCCATGATCTCGTGCTGGTCGCCCGGGATGTGGTCCGCATGGAGGCGCTTGCGGGCCGTCTGCGTCAGGAAACGGGCGTCGCCATCAATATCCTCCAAGCCGATCTCACCCAGGCGACGGATCTGGCGAAGGTCGAAGCCCGGCTGCGTGACGATGCGCGCATCGGCATTCTCGTCAACAATGCCGGAACGGCGATTGGCGGAAGCTTCGTCGACCAGAGCGTCGATGACATGACAAGACTCGTGGCTCTTAATGCGACCGCGCTCGTCCGGCTTGCTGGCGCCATCGCGCCCCGTCTTGCCAAGGCCGGTGAGGGCGCGATCATCAATATCGGTTCAGTCGTCGGCCTCGCGCCAGAATTCGGCATGACGGTTTACGGCGCAACCAAGGCTTTTGTGCTGTTCCTGTCCCAGGGGCTCGCCCACGAGCTTGGGTCCAAGGGCGTCTACGTGCAGGCGGTACTTCCCGCGACGACCCGGACTGAGATCTGGGATCATGTCGGCGCAGACATAAATGCCATGAGCAATGTCATGGAAGTCGGCGATCTGGTCGATGCTGCCCTGGTCGGGTTCGACCGCCGGGAACCGGTGACAATCCCGCCGTTGCACGATGTCGGCCAGTGGAACGCCTTCGATGGCGCGCGCAAGGCCATGCTCGGGAATCTCGTCAACGCTCTCCCCGCTGAACGCTACCACAAGCTCGCCTGAGCACTCCCGGTCAGCAATCCAAAGCCACTGCGAACACACACAACAGGTGCAAGATGACCAGCAACCCGCTTTTCGAACCCACCGCCCTCGGTGACATCCAGCTCTCCAACCGGATCGTCATGGCGCCGCTCACCCGAAACCGCGCTGTAGCGGGCCTCGTGCCGCACGAGCTTGCTGCGGAGTATTATGCCCAGCGCGCAAGCGCCGGACTCATCATCACCGAAGCTACTCAGGTCTCCAAGCAGGCCCAGGGATACCAGGATACGCCCGGGCTCTACACACCGGATCAGATCGCGGGTTGGCAGAAGGTGACAGACGCAGTTCATGCCAAGGGTGGACGGATATTCGTTCAGCTATGGCATGTCGGTCGTGTCAGCCATGTCGATCTTCTTGGCGGTGACGCACCGGTTGCGCCCTCTGCCATTCGTGCCGCGACCAAGACGTTCGTGAACAACGGTTTCGCTGATGTGTCCGAGCCGCGAGCGCTCGAGCTTGATGAGCTTCCGGGCATCGTAAACGATTTTCGGCAGGCGGCAGCCAATGCCATCAGGGCTGGTTTCGACGGTGTTGAAGTTCACGGGGCCAATGGTTATCTGCTTGAGCAGTTCGCCAAGGACGGCGCCAATGTCCGGGCGGATGCCTATGGCGGTTCCGTCGAAAACCGTGCGCGCCTGATGCTTGAGGTCACCGCAGCAGTGGCCAAGGAGATTGGGCCTGAGCGCACCGGGATCCGGATTTCGCCGGTCTCGCCCGCCAACGGTATTTCCTCCAGCGATCCCCAAGCCCAGTACGACTATATCGTCGATCAGCTCGATGCACTCGGCGTTGCCTATATCCATGTTGTGGAAGGTGCGACCGGCGGCCCGCGCGATGTCGCTCCCTTCGACTACGGATCGCTGCGCCGCCGCTTCAGCAAAACCTATATTGCCAACAACGGTTACGATCTCGAACTCGCGACCTCGCAGCTTGCGGGTAGCAATGCGGATCTGTTCGCATTCGGCAAACCGTTCATCGCCAATCCTGATCTGGTCGCACGTTTGCAGGGCGGGGCACCTCTGAATCAGATCGATCCTGCTACGATCTACGGTGGTGGCGCTGCAGGCTACACAGATTACCCCACACTTGCCGACGCATCCGGCAACTGAGCCATCAGGGGCCGCACCTCGGCGCGGCTCTTCTGATGCAGATCATCATCAATCCCTGACAATTCCCAAGGCTCAGCGGCCGGTGTCGCGCGCCAGATCGAGAAGACAAGCTATGGCAACCTCTGTATTCAAAGGACAGAAGACTGCATTCGTGACTGGCGCCTCCAGCGGTATCGGGAAGGCGGCGGCATTGGCACTCAGCCGAGCGGGCTACCGGGTGATCGGCACAAGCCGCAAGGCGGCACCCGGCGAGGTCAACGATGGTATCAGATTGATCGCCTGCGACGTGACCTCGGACGCGTCCGTTGCCGCCGCCGTGGCACTCGCCCACGCAGAACTCGGCCGCATTGACCTGCTGGTCAACAATGCCGGATACGCCGTATCAGGGGCAGCAGAGGAAAGCTCGATCGAGCAGGTCAGAGCGCTGTTCGACACCAACTTTCTGGGCGTTGTGCGGGTGACGAACGAGATTCTTCCGATCATGCGTCAGCAGCGAGATGGGCGAATCTTGAACATCGGCTCGGTCGTGGGCCTCATTCCCGGTCCCTTTGGCGCCTATTACACTGCCAGCAAACACGCCATCGAGGGCTATTCGGAATCGCTGGACCATGAGGTCCGATCCTTCGGCATCCGCGTAGCCGTCATCGAGCCATGGGCGACGAAGACCTCGATCGAAGCGAACTCACCTGAGGGCGATCGTCCCGTAGCAGCCTATCGCCCGACATTCACCAGGTACCAGGCCGCGTTCAATGCGGCAATGGCCACTGGCGACACCGCAGACGATGTGGCGGCAACCATCTTGGCCGCAGCCGAGGCACGTCAGCCGCGACACCGCTATCCCTCGGGCAAGGCTGCTCGACAGACCGCGTTCGCCCGGCGGTTCCTCCCGCGTGCGCTGTTCGATCGCATCCTTCGCAAGCAGTTCAACATCGCCTGAGCACAAGACCTCACGCCATTGGCCCGAGCGCGGACAAAGAGCAGGCCCATCATGACTGACGCATTCATGACTATCGGATCGACAAACGGCTACCGCTACGCCCCCAACCGCTTCGTTACTGCGGGCAAGATCCGCATTGCCTATCGCGAGCTCGGTCCACGCGGTGGAGTGCCGCTGGTTCTTCTCAATCACTGGGGCGCTGTGCTGGACAATTTCGATCCCCGGATTGTCGATGGGCTTGCCGTCTCCCATCACATCATCGCGCTGGATTATCAGGGGATCGGCCTTTCCGGCGGAACGGCGCCTGCGACTATCGCTGAAATGGCCCGCGACGCGATCGCCGTAATCCATGAGCTGGGTTTCACAACGGTTGATCTCATGGGCTTCTCGCTGGGCGGCTTTGTGGCACAGGATATAGCGCTGAAAGCCCCCGGCCTGGTGCGCAAACTCATCCTGACGGGGACGGGCCCTGCGGGTGGAGCCGGCATCGCAAGGGTTGGAGCCGTCTCCTGGCCCCTGATCCTGAAGGGTATGCTGACACTGCGAGACCCAAAGACCTACCTGTTCTTCACCTCAACCACCAATGGCCGTCAGTCAGCGAAGGACTTTCTGGCGCGCCTGAAGGAGCGCCAGCTCGATCGTGACAAGGAGCCTACACCGCGTGCCTTCCTGCGCCAGCTTCGCGCCATCAAGGCCTGGGGTTGTCAGGCGCCGCAGGATCTGGGGCGGATCCATATCCCCGTACTCGTGGCGAATGGGGACAATGACATCATGGTGCCGACATCCAACAGCCGCGATCTGGTGCGGCGCATCCCGAATGCCGAGCTGGTCATCTACACGGATGCCGGCCACGGTGGGATCTTCCAATATCATTCCGAGTTCGTGCCGAAAGCGCTCGCTTTCCTGGCTGCCTGAACTGACAATCGTTTCACACTGGAGAAAGCGCGTGAAAGCCTTCGTCGTCGACACATACAAGAAGAACGGCCCGCTGCGTCTGGCCGACATGCCCGATCCTAACATCGGTGCCAATGATGTGCTGGTTCGCATCGAGGCCACCGCGATCAACCTTCTCGATTCCAAGGTGCGCGACGGCGAATTCAAGCTGTTCCTGCCGTATCGCCCACCTTTCATTCTCGGCCATGATCTGGCTGGAACGGTCGTGCGTGTCGGCGTCAATGTCAGGCAGTTCAAGGCAGGCGACGAGGTCTATGGCCGGCCACGTGATCACAGGGTTGGCACCTTTGCCGAGATGATAGCGGTGGACGCTGCAGACCTCGCGCTGAAGCCGATAAGCCTCTCCATGGAGCAAGCCGCATCGATACCGCTGGTCGGACTGACCGCGTGGCAGGCGCTTGTCGAGGTGGGCAAGGTCAAGCCCGGCCAGAAGGTGTTCATTCAGGCCGGTTCCGGCGGTGTCGGCACCTTCGCCATCCAGCTCGCCAAACATCTCGGCGCCACAGTCGCCACAACGACCAGTACGGCGAATATCGAGCTTGTGAAAAGTCTCGGTACGGATGTCGTGATCGACTACAAGACGCAGGACTTCGAACAGGTACTGTCAGGATACGATCTGGTGCTGAACAGCCAGGATGCCAAGACGCTCGCAAAGTCACTGAACGTGCTGAAGCCGGGCGGAAAGCTGATCTCGATCTCCGGTCCGCCGGACGTTCCCTTCGCCAAGTCCCTGCGCATGAACCTCTTCCTGCGCTTTGTTATGCGGATGCTGAGCCGAGGCATTCTGAAGACGGCAAGGAACCGGGGCGTCGACTATTCATTCCTCTTCATGCGCGCGGAAGGCCAGCAACTGCAAGAGATCGCCAATCTGATCGACGCTGGCGCCATCCGTCCGATCGTGGACAAGGTGTATCCATTTGCGCAGACGCCTGAGGCGTTGGCCTATGTCGAAACCGGGCGCGCCAAGGGCAAGGTAGTCGTAGCCGTTTCGCAATGACCCTGTCGCCGACAGGAGGGGCGCTTTGTCCGAAGCATGATATCCGCTTCCGTTGGTCTTCGGACTCCAGCCGACTGTCTCCTCACGACACCGTCATACAATTGTAGGATGCGCGTTCTGCCTGTGGCCAATGGTGGCCATAGGAGAACGAATATGGGTATCTCACAATATGATCCTGGCGCACTGGGTCGACCGGCTTGGAAGGCAGGCAAACAAGTTGGCGTCAAGAAGCCCCTGAAGCAGCGCCAGATCTGGGCAGTCCGCTTCTTCCTCGACCGAGAAGGAAGGATTAGAGATCGTGCGCTTTTCGATCTCGCCATCGACAGCAAGCTCCGCGGCTGCGATCTGGTAAAGCTCAAAATCGGGACACTCGTCACCGGCCACGACATTCGAACGCGGGCGATGGTCGTCCAGCAGAAGACTGGACGACCCGTGCAGTTCGAAATCACGACTGAGGTCAGAGCTAGTCTGCTTGCCTGGCTTCAACGAAGGGGAGGAACAGTCGATGACTTTGCCTTTCCCAGTCGCGTCGACCACGCTAATCATCTCAGTACTCGGCAGTACGCCCGACTGGTCGATGAGTGGGTGACGGCGATCGGGCTTCGTCGGGAGGATTACGGTACGCATTCTCTGCGGCGAACGAAGGCTGCCATGATCTACAAGGCCACCGGCAATCTTCGAGCGATCCAGATCCTGCTTGGCCATACCAAGATCGAGAACACAGTCAGATATCTCGGCGTCGACATTGAGGACGCACTAGAACTGGCCGAGCGGACCGAAATTTGAATGCGGACGGCCCTGCACATCGCGGGGCCGCTCATTTCTCGAGCTTTTTCCTAAGGATACATTCTGCTTTGCACCTTCAAGTCGGTCGTTGCCCAGACTGGCAACTCTCGCTGGACGCAGACAGTCTTGTCTATTGCCAAGCAGGGATGTTGGCAGGTTGTTTCCTGGCTTTTCTATGGAGCGTTGCGAACTGGTGGCCTGCTATAGGGGCCGCTTTGAGCCTTCCCTAAGTGTTCGGCACAGTCGAACTGATGCACTCCACATCGATCATTCCACTTTCAAAAACGCGGCAATGGTCGCCTCGAGCGGAGTCGACCATTGCCATGAATTCGATGGTCAAGCGGAAATGTCAGCCAGCCACTTTTCGACGCTCCTTGGTACAAGGCCCAGGAGCCGCTGCGCGCTTGTCTGTTCAGCAATTACGTTTTCATCGAGCGTCGCAAGCGCTTGATAGAATGCGGCGACGTTGGCAGCGGCGGGGCCGAACATGGGTTCCAGCAGTTTGCGGAAGTCCTCCGGAGGCTGTGGCTCAAATTGAACAGGCCGATTGAAGCGGGCCGCAAACCCATCAGCCAGTGCGGCACCTTGCATCCCCGGCAATTGGCCCACGCCGACGATGCCGGTGACCCCATGATCCGTCAGCAATCTCTCGGCAACGTCTGCGATGTCCAGGTGGGAACTCCAGGATACCTTGAGATCAGCACGGATCGGATACAAGAGAACGCCGTCCTGTTTTACGCCGCCCACAACCATGGGCAGGAGCAGATTCTCCAGATAGAGCCTCGGGGCCACGATAGCGTAGGATATCTGGCTTTCGGCAATACCGCGCACAAGCATTCCCATGGCGCTGTCATCAGGCACCTGAACCGCCGATCCGGCCTGATCGATGACCGCGCCGCTAGTCGAAATGACGACGCGCTTGGGTTTGGCTTGGGTGATCGCTTCGAGAAAATTACGCGCATACTCGATACGTAGAGGCTCAGGGGCCTGCGGGAGATGGAAGAAGATCCCATCCGATCCGTTGTAGGCCTCAACCAATGAGCCCACTGAGCTGTTATCGACCGTAATGCTGGGCTTTCCGCCGGCCTTGGCGGGATCTCGGACCGCAGCAAGCACGGTTTTCCCTTTAGATTGCAGAAGATCAAAGAGCGGACCGCCTTGTGCTCCAGTCGCGCCATGAATGATGAATGACATTGTTTGCTCCATTGCCGTTGCAGGTAGGAGGCCATTGGTGCATTGTCTGCATCAGTTACGTCAAATGCACTATTGGAAGAAAATTCGATGACGGCAAAAAAACTGCCATGCTGCGGGGTTGAGCGATTTCTGCTGCTTCTCGATGGTCCCTGGGCAACATTGATCGTCCGTGAACTTTTAGGCGGGCCGCGGCGCTTTACCGAATTGCGTGGCATGCTGCCAGGTATCAGCGCGCATACGTTGACTCATCGCCTGAGGCGTTTTGAAGAACACGGCTTGGTGACGCGTATGGCATATGCAGAAACGCCTCCCCGTGTCGTCTACGAACTGACCGAGCTGGGTCATTCCTTGCATGACATCCTTTATGCCATGAAAGACTGGGGAGATGCACTTTCCGACGAGGTCTTGATGAGCCCGACTTCTTCTGTCGCCCATCAAGAGCGCGGGCAGCCCGAGCATGGGGCTGAACGATAAAGCGATCTGGTCGCCGGTTGTGCCCTCCGACACAGGATGATGTGAATTGACGGTTTACGTCCCATCGGTCGGCAACCCGCCGTCGCTGAGAGGCTCCAGTTAACGGCTCCGCCTTCAAGAGTGGCGGCTAAGCTCGGAACCGCTGGCGGTATTCTCCAGGCGTCAGACCTACAATCCGAGAGAATATCTTCCGAAACGAACCTGAGTCGGAGTAGCCGACCTCCCATGCGACGCGATCGATAGGAAGGTGTCCAAATTGTAGGAGCTCTTGCGCCTTGGCGACTCGGAGGCGTTGAGCATAGTCGGTTGCGGTCATACCCGTCGCATTCTGAAAACGACGCAGGAAGGTCCGTTCTTCTAGTCCTGCCTGTTCCGCAAGCGTTGCAAGCCGGGCGTCTTTGCCTCCGTTTGATTGAAGAAAATGCTGGGCCTTGAGGATCGCCGTATCCCCGTGCGTCAGTCGCGGGGCAAATCCGCTGTAATAGCGCTGCTCGCGCCCGGGTGGGTCGATCAGCAGCATTCGTGCGGTCTGCGCCATCACCACTGGACCGAGGAAGCGCTCCACGAGCTTTAGGCCCAAGTCTGTCCATGCCATCAATCCACCGACCGAGACGATGTCACCGCCGTCAATCATAAGGCGGTCGACGTCGAGTACCACATCTGGAAAGCGGTTGCGAAAGGCATCTGCCGAGGCCCAATGAGTGGTGACCGCCCGGCCAGCGACAAGCCCGGTTTCGGCGAGAAGAAAGGCTCCGGCGCACACGGAAGCCAGCACGGAGCCCTCACCATGTCGTGCACAAAGCCAGCGCGCGAGGGGCGCGGCAGCTTCGGGCGATATCGGCTGCTCCAGCGATGGCGGCAGGATCAGCACATCGCAGGGACCTGGCCTTTCCTCGATCGCATCGAAAGCGCTGTCGAAGACGACAACAGGATCCGCTTCATTCTCAATCCTGAGATGGCATACACGCAGGCGCGTGGGCGCGTACTCCAGTCCCTCGGCATTCTGCTCGGCGACTTTGAACAAGTCGGTCAGGCCCAAGGCCGCTGAAAGCTGCGCGCCTGGATAAAGAACAATGCTGATCTGAACGTCCTTCATGGCGATATTGCCCCCAATTCTGTCGATCACGCCAGTGGCTGAGACCATCGCGCAACGGCATAGTCAGTACAAGCCATCCGAAAACACGAAAGGAAGATTCATGTCCAACCGCGCCATTCTGGTCGTCGACCTGCAGAACGAATACTGGCCTGTAGGCAATTTTGCACTGCATGGGATCGAAGCCGCCGCAGCCAATGCTGCCCGCGTCATGGATCATGCCCGCTCCAAAGGCGACCTGGTCGTCAACATCCGCCACGAAATGCCAGACGGCCCGCTCTTCGTCCCCGGTACGACAGGGGCCGACATCAACGACATCGTGCAACCGGCGCCTGGCGAAGCAATCATCACCAAGAATTTCCCGAACTCTTTCCGCGATACTGAACTGAACGCCCTTCTCAAGGAAAAAGGCATCGAGGACGTCGTCGTCATTGGTGCTATGAGCCATATGTGCGTTGATGCGACGGTCCGTGCCGCCAATGATCTGGGCTACAAAACCACGACGATCCACGATGCCTGCGCGACCCGCGATCTGGACTTCGATGGTGTCACCGTCCCGGCAGCAAGTGTGCACGCTGCACTGATGTCGGCGCTGTCCTTTGGCTATGGCGAGGTGATCTCGACTGACGCCTTCCTTGCTCGCTGATGTCTGATCAGGAGGGACGATCCATGACCACACGTAGAGAACTCTTCGCACTATCGGGTGCTGCCCTGGTTGCCGGTGCGCTCCCGGCCAGCGCTCAAAATGCGGCTTTGCCGAAGGAAAGCGTTGAAATCACACAAATACGCAACGCAACGCTTCACGTTGTATATGGCGGGGTACGCTTTCTTGTCGATCCGATGCTTTCGGATCGGCATAGCTGGCGGGGCTTTGAGGGGACAGTGAATAGCGAGGAGCGCAATCCACTCGTACATCTTCCTATGACGAAGGAAGAAATCATGGATGTAGACGCGGTCATCGTGACCCATTTGCACGAAGATCATTGGGATGAGGACGCTCGCAAAATTCTGCCCAAGGCCCTTCCGATTTACGCGCAGAATGATACGGATGCTGAGATCATACGGTCGCAGGGGTTCACCGATGTTCGCGTATTGTCGGCCACGTCGAACTTCAATGGTGTGCAACTCATCAAGACCGAGGGCCGCCATGGGACCGAGGCTCATTATGCAGCGATCGGCAAACTGCTCGGCGAGGCATGCGGGGTCGTGTTCAAGGTGACCGGTACAAAGTCGGTCTATCTCGCAGGCGACACGATCTGGCAGGAGGATGTTGCCGCCGCTCTGGAAGAGCATCAGCCAGAAGTGGTGATCCTGAATACCGGCTACGCGATGGTCGTCGGGATCGAGGGTGGTATCATCATGGGAACGCAGGACGTGCTTTCAGTTCACAAAGCTGCCCCCAAGGCCCTGCTGATCGCCAGCCACATGGAAGCTGTGAACCACTGCACCGTCAGCCGGGCGGAGCTAAGAGCTTTTGCTCATAACAATGGCTTTGCCGATAAGCTGCGCACCCCGGGTGATGGCGAGACACTTATCGTCTAGCTCAATTCCGGTCGGCGTGTGGGTCTGATACCTGCTCGCCGCTTTTGTCGGGTGGCGCGCACGTCTCAGCGGTCCGCATGCGTGGCTTGGGAATGCTCCCTTCATTCATCACGGTATCCGCTTCTGTAGTTGAATCGACAGGAGCGGACTGTCTCGTTTCGGCCCCGTTCCGGACGTACCGACAGAACCAGATGTCTGTTCTGCCGCGCAAATCAACCGACTCGTATCCAAAGTGATAGCAGGCCGGTGGCTCGACTCCCTTCAAGGCCGTCAGTTTACAAGTCTCAGTGCAATCAGGCCCCCGCAACCAAATCATTCCATAAAAACCACTCAAAGCCCCGCTCGGTCCCCGACGGGGCCGCTTGCGTTTATCCTCCCTGTCAATCGCACCGGAAGCAATCCCCGCCAGCAGGGCATGGAGGGAGGATTACAACCGGAACAGACCGCACTCGTCGCTGGGCAATATCACTCCCAGCGAGTTCGCAATGAAAATGGCTATGGAAAAACAGGCCGCGTGAGGCCAGATTGAAACCCAAGACTCTCCCGAAAATTGGAGGGAAATTGGGGCTCAGGTCACCCGTTCTACCCGTCCAGGGGCAGCACGACGCGGAATTCGGCGCCTCCGGCTTCCGTGTTGTGCGCCGTGATCGTGCCGCCGTAATCGCCGACGATTGAGAAGCTGATCCACAGGCCGAGCCCGGTTCCCTCGCCGACGGATTTGGTGGTGAAGAACGGTTCGAAGATCTTGCCCATGTCGCCCTCGGCGATGCCGGGTCCATTGTCCGCGATGCGGATCTCGATCGCCGATTCCACACGGGCGGCGGTGATGCGGACCTTTGGCGCGGCACATCGGGCGGTGGCGTCCAGCGCATTGTCGATCAGGTTGACCACGACCTGATGGATCTGCCCCTCATGCGCGTGAATGATCAGGCCGGGGCTGCTGTCGATCACCACGTCGGCAAGCGAATTCTTCGCCCGGATCGCCAGATGGGCCGCGTTGCGCAGCAGGCGGTCGAGATCCACCGGCTGGCGCTCGGCCGTCTTGCTGAACGACAGCCGCCGCAGGTTCTTGACGATGTCGCTGATACGGTCGGCGCCTTCGATCGTCCCTTCGAGCAAAGGGTCGATATCGGCCAGGATCGAATCGATCTTTAGCTTGCTGCGCAGCGCGTCGATCTCTGCCGCATCCCCCCCCTTGTGGACGGCGTCCAGATAGAGGACCAGGTTTTTCCGGTAACGGTCGAGCGTATAGATATTGGCATAGACGAAGCTGATCGGATTGTTCAGCTCGTGCGCCACGCCGGCGACCAGCCGCCCGAGGCTTGCCATCTTTTCCTGCTCGATCAGCCGTCTTTGCGCCTGCTGCAGTTCGCGATGGGCCAGATGCAGCGCCTGATAGGCCTGCCGCAATTCGCTGATCGGCCGGCCTGTCAGCACCGCTCCGAAACGCCGCCGCCGGCCGTCGAACAGCGTGGCGCAGCGCATGGCCAGGCACTCCTCGTGGCCGTCCGCGGTGCGGAAACGCAGATCGCCCTCCAGCACGCGGCCCTGTTGCCCGGCACTGGCCAGCCGCTCGGCTTCGTCGCGGTCTTCAGCGAGGACGTAATCGAAAAACCGGCTGCCGATGACTGCGCTTTCGCTCATGCCGAGCAAGGTCAGAAAGGCCGGATTGGCCTTCTTGATCACGCCGTCGCTGCTGCAGACGATCAGAATGTCGGAGACCGAGGCAATCACGCTCGAGATGAAGGTCTGTGCCTCTTCGAGCTCCGCATTCTTGTGCTCGAGATCGGTCTCGTTGCGCAGCAGTTCCGAATAGACCTCGTCCATGCGGCGGATGACGTCGACCCACACGGATTCGCCATCCCGGTCGAGTTCGAGCAGTCCCGAAACGGAAATCTTGCTGATCAGGTCTTCGCCGGGGCGCCCGGCGGTGTCACTCAGTCGTGTCATCTGGGTAGCGCCGGAGATCGTAGCGTTCGATTTTGCTACGCAAGCCGACGCGGGACAAGCCCAATTCTCCCGCCGTATGACTGATATTGCCGCCGTGCCGCTCCAGGCTCGCCTCGATCGCCGCCCTCTCGATCTCGGCGACGATGTCCTTCAGCTGCCGCGCTCCGCCCAACCGGTGCCCGACCGGGCCGGAGCCGCCATTGCGGATCTCGGGCGACAGAAGGCCAGGCTCCAGCGGCTGGCTGCCATCCGACAGCACCACCATGCGCTGGATTTCGTTCTGCAACTCCCTGACATTTCCGGGCCAGCCATAGGCAGTCATCAGATCGAGCGTCTTCGGGTGGAAGCCGGCCACCTGCCGATTGAAGGCTTGGTTGGTTTGGGTCAGGAAACGGGCCGCGATGGTTGGAATATCCATCGAGCGTTCCTTGAGCGACGGCATGTGGATCGGAAAGGCGGCGAGCCGGTAATAAAGATCGCGGCGGAAGCGGCCGGCCGCGACCTCGGCCAGGAGATCGCGATTGGTCGCCGAAATGACCCGCACATTGACCTTGCGCGGCCGCTGCGCGCCGAGCGGACGGATTTCACCTTCCTGGAGAACGCGCAGGAGTTTCACCTGGAAGGCCGGCGATGTCTCGCCGATCTCGTCGAGGAAGATCGTGCCGCTGTCGGCGAGTTCGAACAGGCCGATGCGATCCTGGTAGGCGCCGGTATAGGCGCCCTTCTTGCAGCCGAAGAGTTCGCTCTCCAGCAGGTCGTCGGGAAGTGCCCCGCAATTCTCCACCACGAAGGGGCGGTCGGCCCGGCCGGAACCATGGTGCACGGCACGGGCCAGCAGTTCCTTGCCGGTGCCAGAGGCGCCGGTGATCAGTACGGACACGTCATAACGCGCCGCCCGCTTGGCAAGCGTGATCGAGGAAATCAGCGGACTGTCTTGCGTATGGATGATCCGGTCGAAGCCGAACGACTGCTGTTCGCTGCGCCGCCTGTCGCTGACGACCTTCTGCAGCATCTCGGTAGCCGGCTTGACTTCGACGCGCACGTCGCCCGCCTCATGCTGCAGCCGCCAGAGATTGGCGCTTTCGCGCACACAGTCGATCAGCTTTTCCGGGCTCCACGGCTTGGTGATGTACTGGAAAATGCCGGCATTGTTGACGCCCTCGATGATGTCGTCGCTGTCGGTATAGCCGGAAATGATGATGCGGATCGTGTCGGGCCAGAGCTCGCGCACGCGCTTGAGGAAGTCGACGCCGGATTCGCCGGGCATGCGCTGGTCGCAGAGGATGACCTGCACCAGTTCGCCCTCCAGAACCGCTTCGGCTTCCCGGGCATTGCGCGCGCCGATCACCTCGAACTCGTCGGAGAGCACCCGCTGGATCGCCTCGATGGAGCGGAGCTCGTCATCGACGACGAGAACGGTTGCATGGCTGTTGCTCATGGTCTTGCTCCTCCCGTTTGCTGATCCGGCCAGCCGGTGGCGCGGTGGATCGCAAGCGTCATGGGCGTCCGGGACTTGGGCACCTTGCGGATAAAATTGTAGCGCGCGACGTGGTAGCTCGGATCGAACCCATAGAAATTGCGCCGCATGCGCTGCAACTCTTCCTCGCGGTAGCGGTCGAGCGGTTTCTGCGCCTCGTCCCGTTGTCTTTTCATTCTCTTGTCGGCAATGCGCTCCCCGATGTCCGGTTGTGTGGCCAATGCCAGGGCGGCCGAGCGCAAGTCCGCGCGCGCGGCATCGGCATCGCTCGCCAGCACGCGGCTTGCAAGGCCGAGCTCCATCGCCTCCCTCACCCCCATGGGCAGCCGCGCCTGCGTGACGCGGCGCGCGCGGGTTTCGCCCAGCCGGGCGGGCAGGAGATAGGTCCAGTATTCGGAACCGTAGAGATTGCCCATGTCCTTGTAGTGCGGATTGAGGATCACGCCGTCGCGCATCCAGACTTCGTCGGCGGCCAGCGACAGGAATACGCCGCCGGCACCGGCATTGCCAAGCACGCCGGCAATCACGATGCGGTCGTCGCAGGTGATGATCTCGCGCACCAAGTCGTTCATCGCATTGATGTTGCGCCAGGATTCATCGGCCGGACTGTCTGCCGTCTCGATCAGGCCGAGATGGATGCCGTTCGACCAGCAGTCCGTCCCGCTTTGCAGCACCAGCACCGGACGCCTGCGGTCCTCGGCCGCCTGGACCGCGGCGCGCATCGCCTCGCAATCCTCCGTCGACATCGCGCCGTTGTAGAAGCCGAATTCGAGAAAGCCGACATCACCCTCTTCATGGTACCGGAACGGATCCGGCCGCTCGACAGGCGGCAGGTCTTGCGCAGTCTGTACGAGCAGGTGCACCGCCGGCAGCTTGAGCGTGCGCAGACCCTTTTTCCGTAGATGCCCGATCCACAGCGCGCCCTCGCGGCAGGCAATCGCCACCGATTGGCGCGAGCGGCCCAGGAGTTCGCCCGGTTCACCTTGAAGATCCGGCGCAAGTTCGGCGTCGAAGACCTTGTAGGGCTTTCCTGCAATCGTCATCTCGGCGCCCGGATCGCCATCCGATGCGCGAATGACCGTCAGCGCCTGCTCGGCGGTCAGTTGGGTCGGGTCGACCAGGCGCTCGGCGGCGATCAAGACCGGCCATTCCCGGCCCTTGCCCCAGTTGGCTTGCATCAGCGGCTGGGCGTCGCCGCCAGCAAGACGCGCGATCGCCTCCATGACGCAGGCGACCGCCGCCTCCGTCACCTCGTGGCGATAGAGGCTCGACTTGCGGGCAGGCCGCATCGGGAACTCGCGCCACGCCCAGACGGGACCGGCATCCATTTCCTCGCGCGCCTCGATCAACGTCACGCCCCATTCCCGCTCGCCGCGTTGGATCGCCCGGTCGAGCGCGCTCGGACCCCTGTCCCCGCGAATGCCGGGATGGACGATCAGGCAAAGCGTCCTGCGCCAGACATCCTCCGGCAGCGCCCGCTTGAGGAAAGGGGCGATGATCAGGTCAGGGGAAAACAGCCGGACGGCTTCCCGGGTAAGGTCGTCGTGGATGTCGAGCTCCACCGACACCTCGTGTCCGGCCTGCCGGAGATCGACAAACAGGCGCTGCGAAAGCGAGTTGAAGCTGTGGCAGACAAGCAGGATGCGCATGTCGCGGCTCAACAGATCCGTGGCAATTGTTCGCCGGACAGCCAGTCGACGATGCGGCCGCCGCCGAAGCTCGTGGTCATCTGCACGAAACCGTTGGCATCCTCCACCGCATGGCCGATCAGTGCCGCGTCACCGCCGAGCGGATGGGCGCGCATGGTGGCCAGAATGGCGTCGACCCCTTCCGGCGCGACGATCGCTACCAGCTTGCCCTCGTTGGCGACGTTCAGCGGATCGAGCCCGAGAAACTCGCAGGCCGCGGCCACTTCCGGCTTGAGCGGGATGGCCTCCTCGTCGATGCGGAAGCCGACGCCCGACTGGCTGGCGATCTCGTTGAGGGTCGCCGCGATCCCGCCGCGCGTCGGATCGCGCATCAGCCGGATGTGATTGCCGCCCGCCGCCACCATGGCCGCGACCAGTTCGTGAAGCGCGGCGCTGTCGGACAGGATGTCGGTGTCGAATTCGAGATTCTCGCGCTTCGACATGACGGCGACGCCATGATCGCCGATCGAGCCGGAGACGATCACCGCATCGCCCGGACGCGCCGCGTCGGAGCGGAGATCAAGCCCTGTCGGCATCACGCCGACGCCGGCGGTCGAGATGAACACGCCGTCCGCCTTGCCGCGCTCCACCACCTTGGTGTCACCGGTGATGATCGGCACGCCGGCCTCGCGCGAGGCCTCGCCCATGCTCTGCGCGATGCGGTCGAGGTCGGCGAGCGGAAAGCCCTCCTCGATGATGAAGCTTGCCGACAGATAGAGCGGCCGGGCCCCGGCCATGGCGATATCGTTGATCGTGCCGTGCACGGCGAGCGTGCCGATATTGCCGCCCGGAAAGAACAGCGGCGAGACGACATAGCCGTCCGTCGTCATCACCATGCGGCCGGCCTCGACGCCGAAGGCCGACTGGTCGTTGCCGGCCCGCAGCCATTCATTGTCGAAGGCCTTGTGAAAGATGCTTTCGATCAGCAGGCCCATGGCCCGGCCGCCGGCTCCGTGCGACAGGTCGACAAGGCCGTTCCTGACGTCGAGCTTGCGCTTGTAGGGTTTCGTCATCACGTTCATGCGACAGCCTTTCCTGCTTCGACGGTCCGTGCCTGTTCCCCGGTGCGAGCATATTCGCGGAAACGGCCATAGGTCCAGTGCGCTGCGCAGGCGCCCTCGCTCGAGACCATACAGGACCCCATCGGGTTGTCGGGCGTGCACACCGTGCCGAACAGCTTGCAGTCGGCGGGTTTCTTGACGCCGCGCAGGATCGCGCCGCAATCGCAGGCCGGATTGTCCTTCGAGGCGGGCGTCACCATGGCAAAGCGTTTTTCGGCGTCGTAGTCGGCAAATTCCGGCCGCAGCCGCAGCGCCCCATAGGGCACTTCGCCGAGACCGCGCCACTCGAAGCTCTCGCGCAGCTCGAAGAAGTTCGCCACCTCGGCCTGCGCCTTCTCGTTGCCGAAGGTCGTGACAGCCCGGATATACTGGTTCTCGACCTCATGGCGGCCGTCGTTCACCTGATGGACCAGCATCAGGATCGCCTGGATGACGTCGAGCGGCTCGAAGCCCGCGACCACCACCGGCTTCTGGAACTCTTCGGCGAAGAATTCGTAAGGCTCGGTGCCGATCACGGTGGAGACGTGGGCGGGGCCGATGAAGCCGTCGATCTTGACGGTCCCGAGCTTGCGCACGTCAGGGCTTTCGAGAATGTTCTGGATGGCCGCTGGCGTCAGCACGTGATTGCAGAAGATCGAGAAATTCTTCAGATCCTTCTGGATGGCGAAACGCAGCGCCAGCGCTGTCGGCGGCGTTGTCGTCTCGAAACCGATGGCAAAGAAGACCACCTCGCGCTCCGGCTCGGCCTCGGCGATCTTCAGGGCGTCGAGCGTCGAGTAGACCATGCGGATGTCCGCCCCGGCGGCCTTCGCCTTCAGCAGGCTGGAGCCGTTGGAGCCTGGAACCCGCATCAGGTCGCCATAGGTGCAGAGCGTAATCTCGGGCCGCATGGCCAGCGCAATCGCCGCATCGATGCGACCGATAGGCAGCACGCAGACCGGACAGCCAGGTCCGTGGATCATCCGCACGTTCGCCGGCAGCAGGTCTTCAAGCCCGTAGCGGGAGATCGCATGGGTATGGCCGCCGCAGAATTCCATGAAGTGGTAGGAGCGTGCGGGATCGGCTGCCGCCGTGATCTGCCGGGCGATGTCCTTGGCGACGCGTCCGTCGCGATATTCGTCGATATATTTCATGCTGCATCTCCCAAGGCGGCCTGACGGAGGAGTTCGAGGGTGCGCTCCGCTTCCTCCGGATCGATCTTCGCCAGCGCATAGCCGACGTGAAGCACGAGGTAGTCGCCCGGCCGGACGTCATCAACGAGCGCGGTCGAGATGATCTTCGACACGCCGTCGAGCGTCACCTTTGCCATGTTGTCGGGCAGCACTTCCTTCACCTGGACGGGAATGGCTAGGCACATGTGAGATTCTCCTCCACTTCGGCGGCATTGTATCTGATGATCTGGCGGGCATAGGCCGCCTGGCCAAAGGCGATGCCTCCGTCATTGGCCGGAACCTTGGAGGCGAGAAACGGCTTCAGGCCTTGCGCCCGCAGGGCCTGGGCGAGACCACCGGCGAGCACGCGGTTCATCATGCAGCCGCCGCCAAGAGCGATATGGTCGATGCCGCTTGCCTCTGCCAATGTGGCCGCCCAGGCGGACAGGCCGGCAATCAGCGTGCCATGGAACAGGTTGGCGGCCTCGCACCCTACCAGCCGGTTCTCGGCCATGTGGATCAGCAAATCGCGGAAATCGAGAACGCCGTCGTCGATCCGGAAACCACCGGCGAGAGTTTGCGGCGCATCGACAAGCGCTTCCAGCTCCATCGCCGCCTGACCCTCATAGGCCTGTTCAAGCCGGACGCCGGATATCGCGGCGGCGGAATCGAAGAGCCTGCCGAGGCTGGATGTGCGCGGCGGCTGCATGCCGCGGTCGAGCAAGGTAGTCAATCGTGCAACGCCTTGGTGTTCGGGCCAGAGCAGGGGAGCCAGATCGCTCCGGCCGGCACCGTGGAGTGCGGCGACGCCCATGCGCCAGGGCTCGCGTGCAGCCTTGTCGCCGCCCGGCAGCGCCAGATCCTTGAGCGATCCGAACCGCCGCCAGGGGTGGCCGTCGACCACGAGCCGTTCGCCGCCCCAGATGCCGCCATCCGCGCCGTAACCGTGGCCGTCCAGCGCCAGGCCGATCACGGGCCCGGACAGATAATGCTCTGCCGTGACCGCGGCGATATGGGCAAGGTGGTGCTGGACCCGCACCAGCGGCAGGCCGAGGGCTTCCGCCGTCCGCACCGAGCGGAAATCCGGATGCAGGTCGCAGGCCGCATAGTCCGGCCGCACATCGAGAATGGATGAGAGATGGGCGATCGTCTCCCGCTGGAAGCGGATCGCCTCGGCATTGTCGAGACCGCCGATATGCTGCGAGAGAAAAGCCTCGCGGCCACGGGTGATGCAGATCGTGTTCTTCAGGTCGGCACCGAGGGCGATCACCGAAGGGCCGTCCTCGCCGAGATCGACCGGTTCCGGCACGAAGCCGCGCGCCCGGCGCAGGAAGGCCGGCGCCCCGTCGATCACCTGCATGACCGAATCGTCGGCCCGGACAGCGATGTCGCGATTGTGGGTGACGATCAGGTCGGCAATGCCGGCGAGCCGCCGTTCGGCATCGTCATTGTCCGCGCACAGCGGTTCTCCCCCCGGATTGGCGCTGGTCGCGACGAGTGCGGGGGTGCGTTCGGCCATCCGCGCGGCCAGCGCGTCGAGCAGCAGATGGTGGACCGGCGCATAGGCGAGCATCACCCCGATCCGCCTGAGGCCCGGGGCGACGAGCCGGGATACGGCATCGCGGGTATCGCACAGCACCACCGGGTGTGCCGGACTCTCGAGAAGGCTCGCCTCTTCGGTCGAAACTTCGGCCAGCAGGCGGGCAGCTTCCAATGTGCGGACCATCACGGCAAACGGCTTCTGGTCGCGGCCCTTGCGCTGGCGCAGCCTTGCGATCGACGCGTCACTGCGGGCGTCGCACAGCAGGTGGAAACCGCCAATGCCCTTGAGAGCGACGATCTCGCCGCGACAGAGCGCTTTGGCGATCGCTTCGATCGGATGGCTGAGCCTCGGCCCGCACTCGGGACAGGCGACAGGCTCGGCGTGAAAACGGCGATTGTCGGGATCGCGGTAGTCCGCCTCGCAGCGCGGGCACATTTCAAAGGGCGCCATGGAAGTCTGTGCGCGGTCATAAGGCAAGGCCCGCGTGATGGTGAAGCGCGGACCGCAATGGGTGCAGTTGACGAAGGGATAGCCGAAGAAGCGGCTTTCGGGGTCCGTCAGTTCGCGCCGGCATTCCTCACAGGTTGCCGCATCGGCGCCAATCCGCGTCATGGCCTGTCCGCCGCGGCTTTCGAGGATCTCGAAGCGCTCTCCACCCGCCGCCGGCAGCTCGACGATGTCGACCGCGTCGATGCGGGCGAGCGGCGGGGCCTCGCCATACATCGCCTCGACAAAGCGGCCGGCCCCGGCTCCTTCGATTTCGATCAGCACGCCGGCATTGTCGTTGAGGACGAAACCCGAGAGCTGCATCCTGCGGGCGAGCGTGTAGGCGAAGGGGCGAAAGCCGACGCCCTGCACGCAACCGCGAACCCGCAGCCGCAGCCGTTGGACGGGTTGGTCTTCAAGGCGTATCGCGCTCGCGCCGGTCATGATCTCAGGCCGCCTTTGCCGCCTGCCGGGCCGCGGACGCCTCGAGCCAGGCATAGAAGGCCTCCATGCCTTCGCCGGTGCGCGCCGACACGATCAGCGTCTGCAGACGCGGATTGACCCGCAGGGCATTGGCAATACAGAGCCCGACATTGAAGTCGAGATGCGGCAGCAGATCCGACTTGTTGAGGATCATCAGGTCGGCGGCGGCGAACATATCAGGATATTTGAGCGGCTTGTCCTCGCCCTCGGTCACGGAGAGCACCGCCACCTTGTGGGCTTCCCCAAGATCGAAAGCCGCCGGACAGACGAGATTGCCGACATTCTCGATGAAAAGGACCGAGCCGGCCCCGGGCGCCAGATCCTCGACCGCATGGCCCACCATATGCGCGTCGAGATGACAGCCCTTGCCGGTGTTGATCTGGATGGCCGGCGCGCCGGTCTCGCGGATGCGGGCGGCGTCGTTCGAGGTCTGCTGGTCGCCCTCGATGACGCCGATCGCCACCCTGTCCTTCAGCGCCTCGATCGTGCGGACCAGCAGGCTGGTCTTGCCGGAGCCCGGGCTGGAGACGAAGTTGAGCGCGAATATGCCGTTGCGCGCGAAGTAGGCGCGGTTCTTCTCCGCATGGCGGTCGTTCTTCGACAGGATGTCGGTCTCGATCTGGATGATGCGTTCCTGGCTTAGGCCCGGCACATGCACACCGGCAATGCCCTTGCCGTAGTGCACCGCGCCATCTTCGGCATGGTGGTGACCATGGTCCTCATGATGATGGTGGTCATGATCATGAGGGTGGCCGTGATCGTGATCGGCGTGATGATGATCGTGGCCATCGCCGTGGTCATGGTGATGCGCATGCCCGTGTCCATGCGCGGCCGGGGTCTTGCCGTTGTCGATTACTGCCTGCGTTCCGCAGCCGCATACCGTGCACATCAGATCACCTCCATGTCCCTGATCTTCAATTCATCGCCGGCCGTCATCTGGACGCGGTGGTTTCCGCAATCCGGGCAGGCGCCAAAACGTTCCGTCAGCGCCACCGTTTTGCCGCAGTCGAGGCACCAGCCTTCTCCCGGGATACGGTTGATCTCCAGCACGGCATCCTCCGCCAACGTCCCGCGCCGGATCGCCTCGTAGCAGAAGGAAAGCGAATCCGGGTCGACGTGACTGAGGACGCCGACGTCTAGCCGGATCGAGCGGATGGCGCGCGCGTCGTTCGCCCTGGCGGTCTCGCAGGCGATTTCCACGACACTTTCCATCAACGACATCTCATGCATGGGCCGCCTCGCACATATTGATTTCGAAAGCCACGCAGGGGTCGAACAACGCGGCCAGCTGCGACACGGCCTTGCGTCCGTTTTCGCCTCCTCCGATCCTACAGGAGAGCAGCGTTTCGACGAAGGGACCCGCAGGGTGGAAATTCCACTCGGTCGGCGCGAGAATCCGGTAGGCGCCAATCAGTCCGTCATTGCCGATCTCGGCCTGGTGAAAGAGCCGGCCGCGCGCGCATTCGACCACGCCATAGCCCCCGGCTTTCGGAGCGGTGCCGTCGCCCATCAGCGGCGCAAGGTCAGGATCCTCACCCATCGCGATACCCTGCAGCAGGTCGAGACAGAGGCGCACGTCCTCGATGCGCGCGAGCAGGCGCGCCGCCAGATAGGGTTCGTCCGGCGTCGCCGAAGCGCAAAGTCGGGCATAGGCCCCGGTCTCGACAACCCGGCCGGCCAGATAGGGGAGGGCCGCATAGCCAGTCTCATGGACCAGATGGTTCAAGACCTCCCCGTCGTCGCGGGCGGTGAGAGAGTCCGGCCGGCGCCGGCGAAAGATGCGCTCTTGCCGGGTCTCGTCGAGGATCGCCGCGCATAACGTGCCCCTTGCGGGAACAGAACCTTGAAGTGGGATGCCGAGGGCGCCGGCCGCGTGCTCCAGGCGGGTAGCCGCCAGGGCGAGGTCGGCGAGCGATCGACTGCCGGCGCGAGCGCCGGCGATGATCGTCTGCGAGGCGGCCAGCGCCTCGCGCAGATGAACGCCCGCCGTCGCTGCCAGGTTCGTAACTCGGGACGACGGCCAGTGAAGCACGAGCGCCCGCAGGGTTTCGAAGGCGCGCTCGGCCAGGAGCCCGGCCGCGGCCGTCCGCCGTTCGTCCGTGTCCATGGCGAGACCCGCCGCGCGCAGGACGGCAAGCCGGGCGGCGATCGATTGCGAGAAGCCGCAGAGTGAAAAGAGCTGACCGGCGAGGACCGGCGCGTCCTCGGGACGGCGGCCGACGAACATGCGCGACAGGCCCTGCGGCCGGTTGCCGGTCAGTTCGACGGCGCAGACCTGCCCCCGCGACACCGTCACGTCGATCCGGATCGCACCTGCCCCGAGCGCAAAGGTCATGGCCCCGTCGCCTCCTCATCGTTGCGCAAGCGTCCGCGCAGAAGGTCGCGGCGGTTCACCTGCGCAGGCGGTGCCGGCGGCTCCAGAAGGGATGCGGCGTCGAAGAAGGCGCGCACCGCTTCCTCGGCTGTTTCCAGCGCCGCATCCATCGAGCCGAATTCGAACACCGGCGAAAACAGCGAGCAGCTGTCCAGCCGGCCGAAACCGTCGAGTTGACCGGCGATGAAGTCCACTTCCCCGGCCGGCAGGCCGATGCGAACCGTCGTTCCCGGTACGACGGTCGGGGCGGGGTCTCCCTCCGGCAGGTCGGCGGCGACGAGGTTCATGAACCACGGCGTCGTGACGATGCCGAAGGCGCGTCCGCCATAGCTGCGAAAGCCGCTCGCCGCGATGCCAAGCGCCGGATTGCAGATCGGTACGTCCTGCATCGCGCGCTCGAAGATCCCGCGATAGAGCGTTTCGAGGTTCTGTCCGAGCGCCCGGGCCGCGGCGTCGCGATCGGCGAGGGAGAGGTCAGCGTCCATCGCCCAGTCTCATGAACTTCGACTGCAGCGCATCGCAATTCGGACAGCGCCAGTCCTCCGGAAGGGCGGAAAACGGCGTGCCCGGCTCGACCTGCCAGACAGGGTCACCCTCCGCCGGATCATAGACGTGCCAGCAGATGCCGCACTCCATCCTGTCGTCGTCGGAGACCGTCTCGCGCTTGCCGAAATTCTCGAAGCTGCTCATTTGAAATAGGCCTCTTCGATCTCGCGGAGCCGCATTTCGGAATCGCGGAAATCCTCTTCCGCGGCGATTGCGACGGAGGGGATGTCGCAGATTTCCAGCGTGTCGAGGATGATTGTGTCCATGGCATTGTAGAACTGCACGGACCAGACATTGCGGGCGCCCGTCGCCACCACGCGGCAGGTGCCGTAGCCGCGCGAGGTGAGCTGCACCGGCCCGGCACCCAGCGTCTGCTGCAGGAAGTTCATGTCCTCGGGGCTCATCGGAAACAGCGAGAAGGTGATGATATGCGGCTCGTCGCCATCCTTGTAGCGTGCGATCCGGTCGCCGATCTCGTGCAGCACCGGCATGACGTTCATGGCACCTGCAGGGGCCGAGCCGTGGACGATCTCCGGCGCAAGCACTGCGCAGGCCTGCCGCACGGCGGCCGGGATCGAGGCGACCTCGACATAGTCCGCCAGCAGTGTCCCGTTGACATCGGTAAAGCGGACGCGCCAGACGCCGGCCATGACGGCCTCCTGGATCTGCGCCAGCACGCCGTTCGCAAGCGCCGCGACGCCGGCGACTTCGCCTTCGCCAAGCGTCTGGGTGATGAGTTCCTTGTCGTCGGCCGGAAAGTCGGTGATGTCGAAGAGCTGGCCCGGCTCATCGGCTTTCTGCGTGGCCAATGCGTCGGCGATCCGCGGCAGAAGCTCGGCGGTCTGGCGACAGCGCCTGATCATCTCTTCCGCCGAACTGGTAGCCAGATAGTTGAGCTTTCGCGTGCGCAGCGGCGGCTCGGCACCGATGGGCATCACGGTCATGGTCGCATCGTCGCCCTCGGGCGCAACCCAAAATCCTGCCTTCATCGAACGATCTCCTTGCCGGCATGGGTGATTTCGACGCGCGGGCCGCCCGATGGGGCAAGGACCGCTGCATCCGGCGACAGCCACTCTCCGATCTTTTCGACATATTCCGACCAGTCGCGAATCTTGCCGAGCACGCCGACCGGCTGGTCGCGCCGCGTCACGACAAGGCTCGGCATCACCACCGCATTGAAACGCGCCTTGAGGTTCTCCTCGGCTGCCCTGTCGATCACGGCACCGCGCAGTCTGCCCTGGAAGGTCCGGAGCAGTTCCGGCAGGACGACCGCCACGTCATCGGCTTCGGGCCGCTGCTTGGGATCGCCGGTGAAGAAGAGAATGCAGTTTTCCGGCTCGCCTTCGGCCGGTGCCAGGAAGGCATCGATGTTTGTCTCGTCGACGAACGGCAGCCCCGCCTGATGGCGCAGTGCGCCTATGAGATATGATGGCATTATGTCCTCCCTGATCGGCATGCCGGTATTTTAGGGAGGGATTTGCAAGTGCCGTGCCAGCTGGAGGGAAAGACGAATTCCATTGATCTGAAAGGATAATTTCCAGCGGCGAGTGCGCGGGATGCGGCGGATGTGGAAAGTTAGTTGTCAGTATGAAAACTAAACTCTCACACGTCAACGCAGATGTTCGGGCAGTTCCGGCTCCCGGGTGAGGAGGTCGGCGAACAGATGCTCGAAATTGCGCCCCGCTACGGCTTCGGCGAGCCCCTCGAGGGCGTTGTCGATCGCCTGTGCCTCGGCTTCATCCAGGACCCGGATGGCCGAGCCGAGATGGGTCAGTACGAAGGTGCCGGGCGGCTGGGCGCCGACGAGCATCATGGAAATGGATGAAATCGCGTCATGACGTCTGCAGCGCGCGGTCAGTTCGTCGCCTTCAACGACCTGCATGGGTATGCCGATGCACATGTCGCTCTCCTCTTATTGGTTGTCCGGTATGGAAACAGCAAACGCGCAAGGCTGGCCTTGCGCGCTTACATGTCGAAATCCGCGGGCGGTTAGCCTGCTAGAAGCGCGGCGCCCGAGACGGCGACCACTGCGCCGGCAAAACGCGCCGCGATCTGCCCGGCCTTGCCGAAGCGAAGCGCACCGAGCATGATTCCGGCCGCGTGGAGGATGATCGTCGCGGCCAGAAAACCGGCCACGTAACCGGCCGCATGGGACATGGCCGGCAGTTCGGTGCCGTGCGCATGGCCGTGGAACAGGGCGCAGAAGCCGACGATGGCAGAAGCCCCGGCGGTCGGAACCTTGACTTCAAAGGCAACCAGCAGGCCGAGGATCGCTACGGTCAGCGCGATGGCGGTCTCGACCATCGGCAGCGGCACCCCATAGATGCCGAGCATGCCGCCGACGGCCATCACCGACACGAAGGCTGCGGGGACGATCCAGCGGGCCGCGCCGCCGAGCGTGGAAGCCCAGAAGCCGACGGCGATCATGGCCAGCACGTGATCGAGGCCGCTGATCGGATGGCTGAGGCCGGCCAGCGCCCCGTCGCTGTGCAGGCCGACATGGGCATGAGCAACCGTTGGCAGGGTTACGGCCGCCAGCGTGGCCAGTATGCGAGCATATCTCATGAATTCCTCCCTAGAGAACCGGTGCGGGCTGGGCCTCGCGCCGTTCGTAGCTTTCAAAATCGATGTCGTTTTCAAGCAGAGCCGGAACGACTTCGTCTGCCCGGCGGGGGCGGATCGCGATGCCCCACGAGGCCAGAAGATCGGCCGCGATCTGCAAGGCCCTTGGAATGACGGCCTTGACCGGCCCGGTCAGCGGACCGCCCCAGTCTTCGAGATCGACCGGCTGGCAACCGATCAGCGCCAGCTTTTCCGGATAGTGGCCGAGCAGGTCGGCGGCGCTCAGCACTTCCTGGAAACCGGTCTGATGCAGGCTCATCTTCTTGGCGCCGGTGAACTTCGGCACCTCGTCGTCCTCGACGAGCTTGAGCGTGCCGGGCACGAGCCCGTAGTCGATCGCGTCGAAGACGATAAGATGATCCGCCTCGGTCACGAACTGGACGAGGTAGAGTCCCTGCGTGCCGCCGTCGAGAATGGTGACATTGTCGGGCACGGCGTAGGCGCGGTGGAAGGCCTCGACCGCGCGCACGCCGAAACCCTCGTCCGCCCAGAGGATGTTGCCGATGCCGAGTACCAGGACGCGCGGCGGGGCGGAGGCGTGTTGCTGCGCCATCATTCCGCCTCCTCGTCCTTGAACAATCGCTCGCCGGAGATCATCGAGGAGATGATCGACTGGCGGCTCATGATGTCCTCGCGCACGGCCACATAGATGTGGACGATCATGAAGATCACCAGCACCCACATGCCGAGATGGTGCCAGGTATGAACGGACTGGCTGTTGGGCCAGATCGAAAACACCCAGCCGAACAGCTTGTACTGCCAGCTGTCGATGCCGGCGCCCTCGGCATAGAGGGCGAAGCCGGTGGTGATCATGAAGATCGTCGGCAGGACCACGGCGAAGAACATCGAGAACTGCGCCAGCGGATTGTGGCCGATATATTTCTTCGGGTGCTTGACCATGAAGGAATACCACCAGATCTCGTGCAGCCATTCCTTCCAGAAACGGCCGTTCCAGAAGGGAATGTAGAAGATCTGCCGCGAATGGGGATTGCCGACGAAGGCCCAGTAGATCCGCATCAGGAAGCCGACGGCGAGAACCTGGCCGGCGGCAAAATGGCCAAAGCGGATATATCCCATGAGGAAGTGGTTCGAGGCCTCGCCGGAGAGCGTCGGCGGCGGGCTGCCGATGAAGTAGCCGGTGACCATCAGGATGACGATCGCCAGCGCATTGACCCAGTGCCAGATGCGCACCGGGACCTCATAGACATACACGCTCTGGCGGGAGACCGCCGCTTCGCCGTGCGAGTCGGAGGCTGCGACCTTTTCGGTCACGCTTTCGGTCATGCTCATGGCATCCTCCTATCGCACCTGGACCTTGGCCATTTCCTGTCCGTCCGGGCTCATGACATGCGTCGAGCATGCCAGGCACGGGTCGAAGGAATGCAAGGTCCTGAGGATTTCGAGCGGCTGGGCCGGATCGGCCATCGGCGTGTCCATCAGGGCCGCTTCGAAGGCGCCGATATTGCCGTTGGGATCGCGCGGCGAACCGTTCCAGGTTGTCGGCACGACGCACTGGTAGTTGTCGATCTTGCCGTCCTTGATCTTGACCCAGTGGGCGAGCGCACCGCGGGGCGCCTCGGTGAAGCCGACGCCCTTGACCTCGGTCGGCCAGGTTTCGGGTTTCCACTTGTCGACGAAGGCGGTGGCGGAATCGCCGGCCTTGATGTTGGCTACCAGCTTGTCGAAGAAGTGACGCATCTGCAGGCCGGCCCAGTCGGATTCGAGCGCGCGCGCCGCGGTGCGACCGAGCGTCGAGAACAGGGCCGTCACCGGAAGGTCGAGATCCTTCAGCAGCTTTTCGACCGGCTCCTTGAACTCTGCCTTGTTCTGGGCATAGCCGATGATCCAGCGGGCCAGCGGCCCCACTTCCATCGCATTGCCTTTCCAGCGCGGCGACTTGATCCAGGAATATTTGCCGGCCTCGTCCAATTCCTCGATTTTGGTGCGGGTGCCCTTGGAATTGGGGCCGAGCACGTAGTTCGGCTCGGTCACGCCGTCCCAGGGATGCAGGCCCTTGGTCTCGTCCGGATATTTGTACCAGGAGTGGGCGACGAATTCCTGGATCTCGTTCGGATCCTCGAGATCGACGGGGAAGACTTCCGCCAGGTTGCCGTTGATGATCGCCCCGCGTGGCAGCTTCAGGCTCGCCTCCGAATAGTCGTTGGCATGTTCCGGGATGTCGCCATAGGACATCACGCACTTGCTCGACAGGCCGCCGCCATAGAGCCAGTCCTTGTAGAAGGAGCCGATCGCCTTGACATCAGGCACGTAGACCTTGGCGTTGAACTCGATCAGCTGGTCGATGATCGAGGAGACGTGGTTCAGCCGCTCCATGTTGATCGCGCCGACAGCGCCGGTGCCGTCGACATTGATCGGACAGGGCACGCCGCCGACCAGCCAGTTCGGATGCGGGTTCTTGCCGCCGAAGATCGTATGGATCTTGACGATTTCCTTCTGGAAATCGAGCGCCTCGAGATAATGGGCGACCGCCATCAGATTGGCTTCCGGCGGCAGCCGGTAGGCCTTGCTGCCCCAGTAGCCGTTCTTGAACGGACCGAGCTGGCCGCTCTCGACGAACTTCTTCAGGCGGGTCTGGATGTCCTTGAAATAGCCGGGCGAGGACAGCGGCCAGTCGGAGATCGACTGCGCCAGGGCCGATGTGCCCCTCGGATCGGCGCTGAGCGCCGAGACGACGTCGACCCAGTCGAGTGCATGCAGGTGGTAGAAATGCACGACGTGGTCATGCACCTGCAGCGCCAGCTGCATCAGGTTGCGGATAGAATTGGCGTTTTCCGGGATGAGGATGCCGAGCGCGTTTTCGACCGCGCGCACCGAGGTCAGCGCATGCGTACCGGTGCACACACCACAGATCCGTTCGGTGAAGGCCCAGGCGTCGCGCGGGTCGCGGTTCTTGAGGATGACTTCGATCCCGCGCCACATCGTGCCGGTGGAGACGGCGTTGCGAATGATGTTGTTCTCGTCGACATTGACCTCGACGCGCATGTGACCCTCGATGCGGGTGACCGGGTCGACGACGATGCGCTTGCCGGAATTGTCGAGCGCGAAACCGTTCGGTGTCTGGATTGTCATGGTGATGTTCCCTGCCCTGGTTGTTTATGCGTCGGCTTTTTCGCGCTTCGCGGTGACGCGCTTGACCGCGGTGATCGCCGCATGGGCGGCAACCGCGCCGCCGACGACCACGGCCGCCGTGCCGCCGATTTTGTCGGCATTGGCCTCGACGCCGAACTGGTTGATCGTGGTGAGCCTGTCGTAGAAGCTGCCCTTGTCCCAGAAGCCGTCTTCCGAGCAGCCGATGCAGCCATGGCCGGACTGGATCGGGAAGGAGACGCCGCCGTTCCAGCGCACCGTCGAGCAGGCGTTGTAGGTGGTCGGGCCCTTGCAGCCCATCTTGTAGAGGCAGTAGCCCTTGCGCGCGCCCTCGTCGTCCCATTCCTCGACGAACTGGCCGGCGTCGAAATGCGGGCGGCGGTAGCACTTGTCGTGGATGCGCTGGGAATAGAACATCTTCGGCCGGCCCTGGCGGTCGAGTTCGGGCAGCTTGCCGAAGGTGGTGATGAAGGTGACGACGCCGGTCATGACCTCGGCGATCGGCGGACAGCCCGGAACCTTGATGATCGGCTTGTCGCGGATGACCTTGTCGATCGGGGTGGCCTGGGTCGGGTTCGGCTTGGCCGCCTGGACGCAGCCCCAGGAGGCGCAGGCGCCCCAGGCAATGACCGCCATGGCGTCTTCCGCCATCCATTTCAGCTTCTCGACGAAGGGCCGGCCGCCGTCGATGCAGAACATGCCGTCCTCGTTGAGCGGCGGATTGCCCTCGACGGCAAGGATGTATTTGCCCTTGTACTTCTGCTTGGTCTCTTCGAGGATCGCCTCGGCCTGATGGCCGGCCGCCGCCATGATCGTGTCGTCGTAGTCCAGCGAGATCATCGACAGAACGACGTCCTTCACCAGTGGATGGGCCGAGCGGATGAAGCTCTCCGAACAGCAGGTGCATTCCAGCCCGTGCATCCAGATGACCGGCACGCGCTCGTTGGTTTCGAGCGCCTGGGCCATCGCGGTCGCCGCGCCAGGGCCGAAGCCGAGACTGGCGGCCGTCAGGCTGCAGAACTTGGTGAAGCTGCGCCTGGTGATGCCTTGACGGCGAATGACATCGTAAAAAGTTTCTGTTGCTGCCATGGTGCTCCTCCAGCCTTTCCACCCTTGCGACCCGCCTCAAGCATGTGAGCGGGCGTGATGGGATGGTGTTTGCAAGAAGCAGACCAGATTGGGCGACCGGCGATAATCCGTCCTAGATCGTTATTTTCATTCGCTTATTTTCATATGGCATCATCCGCGCGTCCCTGCCGCGGTACCTCGGATGCAAGCCCGTTTTTCATTGCTGGAAAGGCGCTGACCGGTTGTCGGCCGTCACGCAGCGGTCCCTAGTGGGCCGTGCAGACCATGCAGGGATCGAAGGAGCGGATGACGTGCTGAAGGGCCGCCGACTGGGCGCCGAGCCCGCCGGTATCGAGGCCGGCCAGGGCTTGCTCGAGCGGACCGGCCACCCCGGCCGCATCGCGCGGCGAAAAATTCCAGGTCGTCGGCGCGATAATCTGGTAGCGGCTGATTTCGCCGTCCTTGAGGCTCACCCAGTGGCCGAGCGCTCCCCGGGCCGCCTCGACGAGACCGCAGGCGACCGCATCGTCGGGTATGGCGAAATGGCTGCAGAATTCGTCCTTCAGCCGCAGCTGCCTCAGCCATCCCTGCATCGCGTGGACGAGGATCGCCGTTTCCACCAGCCGGGCGACGATGCGGGTCTTGACCGACGTGCCGCCGTCGAGGCGAAGCAGCTCGGCGATCAGCGGATGATCGGCGACCGCAAGGCGCGCGGCCGCTCCGGTTTCGGCCGGGCTGCCGGCGAGCCGCGGTGCCTTGGCCCAGGAATAGGCGCCGTCCTTGGCAACGACCGGCAGGGTGTCGGAGTGATCCGGCCGTCGGTCGGTGTCGGCGAACCAGGCATGGGCGACATCCTCCGAAATGCCGGCTACGTCGAGGGGGCGGATCTGCCCTTGCGCATCCGTGACGCCACCGGGCAGCAACGACGACTGGCTGTCGTGATAGGCGCCAAACGAGATCAGCGGGCCGGGTCCCTTGCCCATCTTCGCCAGCGACAGGTCCTCGGCCAGCCGCAGGAACAGGGCGAAATCCGCGCCGGGCGGCCCGGCGGCATAGTCCTCGAGATCCGCCACGGTGGCCATGGACAGAATCGTGTCGAGTGACACGCCGTAGACCGCCTCTTCGAGAAAGAGCTGGAACTCGCCCATCAGCGAGGCGAGCTGCACGCGCTCGCCGATGTCGATGGCGCGCGTCGTTCCGCCCGGCTGAAAGGCCAGCGAATGCGGCCATTTGCCGGCGACCACGCCCATCACTTCGAGCAGGCGCCGGCGCATCGGCAGGAAACGGGCGGATCCGCTGCCGCTCACCGCCTTGAAACGGTTGACGGTTTCCTCGTGCCAGGGACGGGCCGCATATTCGGCCCGGGCGAAATCCGGCATGAAGAACAGGTAGAAATGCGTAAGGTGGTCGGCGATGTTCTCCGCCGCATGGGCAAGGTTCGCGGCGAGATAGCCGTTCGGCGCGGCGCGGCCGCCGGCCAGGTTGCGCAGCGCCGTCGATGCGGCGATCGACTGGGACACCGAACAGATGCCGCAGATACGCGGCGCGATCACCAGGGCATCGGCCGCCGGCCGGCCGCACAGGATCTGCTCGAAGCCGCGGTAGAGCGTGGTCGTCACCTCGGCCTTCTCGATGACGCCGTCCTTGATGTCGAGCGTCACTTCGAGATCGCCCTCGACGCGGTTGAACGGACCGGCGACGATGCGGCTCATTCGTTCGGGCTCCCCTTGCGCTTGGGATCGCGGATCACGCGGTCGGAAGTGGCGTTGGTTCGCACCCGCTCCGGCGTCGCCGATTTCGACAGCGCCGCCAGCGCCACGAACCAGGCCTTGGGCATGTCGAGCGGCAGGCCGACCGGTATGCCGCCGATCTTCGGCGTTTCGAGAAAGCCGTTGGTCTCCTCGAAGCCGGGGGAAGTACACGCGATGCACGAAAAGCCGCCATGGGTGCAGGAGCCCCCGCCGTTCCAGCCGCGCTGGTTGCAGTCGCCGACGGCCTGCGTCGCCTTGCAGCCGAGGTGCTCCATCATGCAGCCGAGATCGGAGAGTTTTTCCGCGCTTGCCTTGAATTCGTAATATTCGTTGCGCTCGCAGCCGTGGTGGGCGAGCGTCTTCGCGTAGAATTTCGGTCGGCCGAGCCGGTCGAGATCGCGCTCGTCGAAATCGCCCATCTTCAGCGCCGCGATCGTTTCCATGATCCAGCCGGGATGCGGCGCGCAGCCGGCAATGTTGATCACCGGCATTCCGGACCGCGAGCGGAAGCCGCCGCCGAGCGCGCCGCCGGATTCGGCGCCTTCATACTGAAGTCCGCAGGCCTCGGCCGGATCGGGGGACGCGGCGTGGATGCCGCCATAGGATGCGCAGGTGCCGACGGCCACGCAGTATTCGGCGAGCGGCGCAAGCCGGCCGACCCATTCGAGCATGGTCCGGCCGGTGCCGGCCAGGCGATTGCACAGCCCCGTTCCCGACGGCCCCCTGAGGATCGATCCCTCGATGCAGAGAATGTCGAGCGGCGTCTCGCCGGACGCTACGCTTTCGAGGATGGCAATGGCCTCGACGCCGCTTTCTTCGCTGAGCGAGGGATGCCAGAGCAGATCGATACCGAAGCTGCGCAGCTCGCGCGGCCATCCTTGAGCCCCGTTGTCGAGCACCGACATGGTGCAGCCACCGCAGCTTCCTGCCTGCAACCACAGCAAGGTCATCGGTCTTTCGGGGTGCACTATGCCATACGTCATGATGGCCGGAATCTCGCATCTTCCCGAAAGGCGGTCAATGCGCTGCGCCAGGGGTCGCCGACACATGCGCAGTTTGGGAAGGGCGACAGGCTCGCGTCGCAATTTCAGCCAAGTCAACGCATCGGTTTCGCCCTTGAGCCCACCGACAATCGGTCTCCCTTGCGCCGCCCGGATCGACAACGAGGCCAGGTCGGCTTGCCGTTCAACTCGTGCCGAACATCAGCGACCGGTGAAGGCCCGCCCCTGCGAGGTTTCCGTCTCCGACGGCGAGCGCCACGGATGCCATGAGCCGAGCCGTGTCTCCGCAGGCGAAGACCCCCGGCATACTGGTTTCCTTCATGGGATCGGTCTTGATGACCGAGCCCACCGGCCCCTGTTCCATCTCCAGCCCGAGCTGCTCGGCGATCGGGCTCGCGAGCTCGAACGGCGCCAGCGTGAACAGACCCGCGAAGGAGAGCGTGCGGCCGTCGGCGAGAGTGACGTCGGCGTGGCCGGTGATCGCCTCGATCGGGCTGCGCTCGACCGTTACCCCGCGCGCCTCGAGAGCCGCCAGTTGATCCGCATCCGGCTCGAAGGCATCGTTGACCAGGAAGGTCGTCGGCCCCCAATCCGGCAACATCAGTGCATGGTGCATGGAAAGTGCGGATATGCCGATGACGCCGATCTTCCCCTGGTCCAGTTCATAGCCATGGCAATAGGGGCAGTGGAAGACGCTGCTGCCCCAGCGTTGCTTCAGTCCGGCGATGTCCGGGAGAATGTCCCTCACCCCCGTCGCCAAGAGCAAACGGCGAGAAAGATGCCGGTCGCTTCCGACCGTGACTTCGAAGCAAGCGCCTGTCGGATCGGCATCTTCGATCCGCCGCGCCGCGTCGGCACGCGCCGACAGCCACTGCACCGTCGGATAGTCCAGCACCTGGGCGCGGGCCGTGGCCGCAATGACGGCGGGATCGATGCCGTCCTGCGTCAGGAACCCATGCGAGTGGCTGGCAAAACGGTTACGCCGCAGACCCTCATCGATGATCAGCACCTTGCGGCGGGCCCGGCCGAGCTGCTGTCGTTTGGCACATAACCGTGAGAATGCGGTCGCTTTGACCCGTCTTGGCATTTAACTTGAGAATTGGCCCGTGAAGATTCTCAGATTAACTGCAGTTGTGATGACGCGGTTGATTGGCAGGTGTTGCTGAGGATGTCATCGACTGCAGTGCTAAACCGCGCCTTGTTCTCGCCCATCATTTGGCCTCGAAGCATTTCGAGCATCTCGGGGCCGGAACGCTCAACGATGGCTATCCCGGCCAGCAGAGCCGACCGCAGATGCAGCTGCAGGATTGGACTTGCCGACGTCGGTAGGCTCTGCCGTTCAACGGCATCATCGAGATCTGGAATGAGTGCGCCTAGCACCCTGTATCGCCACGGCTCATAGTTTCTGGAGGCTGGCTTCGTAGCGCGTCGCATCAGCAGAAGTTGTGCAATCTTGGCTGACGAGACCCAGCTTCCGGCCTCGCGTTCGGCCTCATTGTGGAGCAGCCTTTCTCCGATGAGAGCAGTCGCATGGTAGTGGCCGAAGGGAGAGGAACAGTCACGCCCATCAGGAGATCGGAATAGACCGCCGCAAAGAGTACAGGTGATACGCCAGCCGAGAAGCTGACTTCGAAGAACAACTCTCGGTTCGGTATTTGCAGGATAGCAGGTTGAGCATGACTGTATCGCCTCCTTCGCAATCAGGCGCCGCGACGCCGGGGCGATGTTTGTGAAGGCGGTGTGGCGGATCGTTGCCGGATCGGCGCAGAGCATGAGTGCCAGGCGGAGGACCTGATTGTCGTTGAGATTAAGATCGGCGGCGCGCAGGGATGGCGTCTCTGGAAGGCAATGCCGAAGCATAGCCAGGGGAGGGACACCATAGAAATCGGCATGCCGTGCGATCCACGACGACAGCAGCTCATCAGTGCAGGGAGCCAGTGTTACCGGCAACTGCCGAGGGGCCTGCATGTCATGCGAAGGCGGCTTCCGCATCGAACTCCGGCTCCCATCTTTCGACAGCTGCGTCCGTAATTCTCTCTTGGCCGCTTTCGATGGCGTCGATGGCGAGGGTGTTTACGATATAAAAGAGGTTCGCGGTGATCCCTTCGGATATCTGCAACATCCGCCGTAGCGATTTGGCGGTCAACACCGACGGCTGGCGTAGCGGCGTGTTGCGCAGGATCAATGCGATCAGGATCTCGAACTGATCGTTGGCAGCCCAGCGGCTTAGGGTGAACTGTTCGAAGCGGCGGGCCAATTGCACATCACCACCGATGGCCTCGCGGGCGTCATTGACGCCAAAGCAGACGAGGGAGATCTGAAGTCGGTTGCTTAGGAAGCGCAAGGTGTTGAGGACGATGCGTTGCTCGCGATACGTTCCGGCGAGGATATTGTGCACCTCGTCAATCACTAGCACCTGAACGCCGATCGCCTCCATGATGCGCATCGCCGCCTGCTCCATCTGGGCGATATCGGCGCGTGGCCGTTGCGGTGCGCCGAGAAGGGTTAGCAGCTCGGCGTAGAACCGTCGTTCGCCGGGTCGGCTGGTCATCTCCATGGCCAAAACCGGTGTCTTCAACTTGCCGGTAAGAGCACTGAAGCTCGGTGGATGCTGATCACGGAAACGCTTCATGATCATCGTCTTGCCCATGCCGCTGTCACCGTAGATGGCGAGCGAAGGCATGCGGGTGCCACGCGGATGATCAAGCAGTTGGTTGAGCCGCTCAAGCACCTGCTTCGCGCGAGGATAAACGAGCCAGCGGCGTGATCTGATCGCTCTGATACGTTGCGCGTCGGTCTCCGCAAGCAAAGCCGCGGCGTTAGAGGTTAAATGGGAGATTTCCGTGTTCATGCCAGTTCACTCCGTGTCCTCGTCGAAGGCCACAGGTTTGCTGGAGTCTACCCCGCGAAGCGACCCCCATCCGCCGTCTTCCACTCTCGTTTTTTGATGGCTTGCGGGACCGCGTCGGGCGAGTGCCGTCTTCTTGACTGCTGCCTCGACCAGCTTGCGCTGCTCAACTGCCGTGCCGACTATGGTGCGGGTATCTAGTTCCCGTCGCCCCTTTGTCAGCAGCGCGCGGCGCGCTGCCAGTGCCTCGTGCAGTGTCACCGAGGGCAAGGTAACGTCGGCATAGCGGGCTTCCACGAAGTTGCCGGATGGGCGCCGGACAAAGACGCGAGCCATATCCCGTGGGTCGTACTTCACAAGGAGACGCCGGTTGGAGCGCCCAACGTCGGCGCTGAGGGCAGCTGACCAATATCGCAGCCCGAACAGGTGAATCCCTGTTGGCCGCAGCGTGCGTTCCTGCTCGGGCAGGAACGTCAGCCAGAAACGCATCCGGTCCTGGGGAAGTCGAAGCGGTATCACGTCCTCGTGCTCCCGCCATACTGCAATGGGCGGTCGGCCCAGGCTGGCGTGTATTGAATGGTGATAGGAGCCGACAATGTCGAGCGCGATGTAACGCTCGAGCTCGCGTAAAGTGAGCGCCGCATGGCGCTTTGAGTCGTATTCCCCAAGTTCCTGCGCGTTGCTGAACGTCGTGCCAGGCAGCAGGTGGAGTTTTCCCATCTGCGTCCCAATCAGACGCTCGATGTGACCACCGAAGCGTGGCTCCCCTGGCGGTCGCCAGTCGATCACAATGCCGGCATCCTGACATCCTCTCTTGAAAGACTGGCTTCTGAAGTCGGCTCCATTGTCGACGTGCAAGGTATCTGGCAAGCCGGCGACGGGCCACGCCTCGCTGATCTCGCGTTCTCGCAGCCAAGCCGACTTGTCAAAAATGGAGTGCAAAAGGCAAAGACTGGTCGAAAGGCGGGAAGGGGCATCCATCGTGAGGTAGAAGCCCGTCACCATCCGACTGCAGACATCCATCGCCAGCGTCAGCCAGGGCCGGCCGATCGGCTGCCGCGTTTCCTCGTCAACGACAAAGATGTCCGCCTTCGTATGATCGACCTGCACGATCTGCAATGGCTGGGAGGCGGCTAGCATCCCGGGAACAGCACGAGTGTTCTTGGCAACTTTGGTTTCGCCGCGCCGTTTGGCACGCTTCTGCAGATCAATATCTTCTAGCCGGACCTTGATGGTTCGGGGGTGCGGCCGCCTAAGCCCGACCGCGAGGCAGTTCGTTTGCACGTCCCGAACCAACTGTGAGAATGACGGACGATTGCGGGTCAGATAGTACCGGCTGATCGTCGTCCGAATGATCTCCTCCCGCCTGTCATCTAGTACCCGATGTCCTTCTGGTCGGCCGGGCTTGCGCTCCACCAGGCTCATCACGGTCCCGCCGGCCCGGAATAGCTTGATGAGGCGGTATGCAGTCGCTTGACTGATTTCGAGCTCGGTCGCAAGCAGTGCCACATCCGCCACCGACAGCCTGCCAGTGCGGCTTTTCAGGAACTCTCGAATTGCGTCTGCGCGTCGGCACGCTTGATCCCAAAGCGCTTCGTCAACTTCGTCAGGGAATGGGTCACTCACAGCAAGACACCGTCGATTCCTCGGTCGTCTGATTCTCACATTAACTGATCAGATTCATGCGAAATTCTCAAGTAAAGTGCTTATTATCAAATTAAGTGCCGAGCTATCCCTCTGAAATTGCTGCGACCGATTCTTGGCGTTAAGTGCAAAGCGACATCTGGCTTTCGCCGTCGAGCGGCTGGGCGCGGATGAGATCCTGATGGCCAATGAGGCGGCGGAGAGCGAGGCGGAACGGCGCACCGGCGGGGAATTCTACGACGTGGTGATCGACGCCACCGGCAACGCCGTGCCGATGCAGCGCGGCTTCCATTTCCTCAATCACGGCGCGCGCTATGTGCTGCTTTCCGTCGTCCGCCAGGACATCACATTCTCCGATCCCGATTTTCACAAGCGGGAGGTGACGCTTCTGGCCAGCCGCAATGCCCAGCCCGACGACTTCGCCGAGGTCGTGCGCCAGATCGAGGCCGGCCGGGTGCCGACGCGGGCCCTCAATACCCATCGGGGCAGGCTGGAAGACGCGGTGGAACTCTTTTCTCAATGGTCGCGCCCGGAAACCGGCGTGATCAAGGCTATCCTGGAGGTATGATATGACGGCGAAAAGGACTTTACGGCTCAATGCGCAGGACAATGTCGTCGTCGCCATCGCCGACCTGCCGGCCTGCAGCCCCGTCGAGGGAGACTTTACGGCCCTTGCCCGCATCCCTCGTGGCCACAAGGTCGCAAGCCGCCCGATCGCCCAGGGCGAGCCGATCCGCAAGTTCGGCCAGGTGATCGGCTTTGCCAGCACGGACATTCGTGCCGGCGAATGGGTGCATGAGAAGAACGTGGCGATCGGCGACGACTTCGAGCGCGACTACGCCTTCGCCGCCGACGCAAGACCGGTCGAAGGCCTGCTGCCGGGTGAGGTCCCCGCCTTTTTCCAGGGCTTCCGCCGTGGCGACGACCGCGCCGGCACGCGCAACTATATCGGTATCCTGTCTTCGGTGAACTGCTCCGCCACCGTCGTCGATTATGTCGCGGACGAGATCAACCGCTCGGGCATTCTCGCCGACTATCCCGGCATCGACGGCGTCGTTCCCCTGCCGCATGGCCAGGGCTGCGGCATGGCCGGAAAGGGCGAGGCCTTCGATATCCTGTCGCGCACGCAATGGGGTTATGCCAGCCATCCGAATTTCGCCGCCGTCCTTTTGATCGGCCTTGGCTGCGAGGTCTTCCAGATTCCACGGATGAAGGACACCTATGGCATTGCCGAGGGCGACCACTTCCAGTCGCTGACGATCCAGGAGATCGGCGGCACCCGCAAGGCGGTCGAGGCCGGCGTCGCCCGCGTCCGCGAGATGCTGCCGTTTGCCGCCCGCTCGGTGCGCGAGCCGATTTCGGCCGCCGAGCTTGTTCTCGCCCTGCAATGCGGCGGCTCCGACGGCTATTCCGGGCTAACCGCCAATCCCGCGCTCGGCGTCGCCGCCGATATGCTGGTCCGCCAGGGCGGCACCACGATCCTCTCCGAGACCCCGGAAATCTATGGCGCCGAACACCTGCTGACCCGCCGCGCCGAGAGCGCCGAGGTAGGACAGAAGATCGTCGACCTGATCCACTGGTGGGAAGACTATACCAGCCGCAATGGTGGGGAGATGAACAACAACCCGTCCCCCGGCAACAAGGCGGGCGGCCTGACGACGATCCTCGAAAAGTCGCTGGGTGCCGTGGCCAAGGGCGGCAACTCGACGCTGCGCGGCGTCTACCGCTATGCCGAGCGCATCGACCGCAAGGGCTTCGTCTACATGGATACGCCCGGCTATGATCCGGTGGCCGCCACCGGCCAGGTCGCCGGCGGCGCCAACATGCTCTGCTTCACCACCGGTCGCGGCTCGGCCTACGGCTGCAAGCCCGTTCCCTCGATCAAGCTCGCCACCAACAGCCAGCTTTTCGCCCGCATGCCCGACGACATGGACATCAATTGCGGCGACATCATCGAGGGCGTATCGCTTGAGGACAAGGGCCGCGAGATCTTCGAAACCATACTCGCCGTCGCCTCCGGCAAACCCACCAAGTCGGAAGAGCTCGGCTACGGCCGCAACGAATTCATCCCCTGGCAGATCGGCGCCGTGATGTGACCGAGAAATCCCCGGCACGGCGGCCGCCGCGGTCGACGGAATGTGCTGCATTTGACCGCCCGGCACCAGGTCGAGATGCTGACGAAAGGCGCGATTGATCTGTCGAGCACGAACATTGAAGTGGCGATCTCTCCCTGTTTCGAGCATTTAAGCCAAAACCAGGCAGAGGATCCACTTATCCCGGCTGCGCAGATCTTCCGAGCCCCCTCTCCGTCTGGTGTCGGTTGACCGGGATTGATGTTACTGTCTATTTGCCATGGTTGAATCTGAGCAGTTGAGCGAGAGGAGCAGACGATGAAGCATGTCATGGTGGCGACCGACTTTTCCGAGCGCTCGGACCGTGCGCTCCGCCGGGCGACCCTCCTGGCGCGCAGCATCGGCGCGCAAATGACGCTCATCACTGCGGTTGACGAGGACCGACCGCGACGGATGGTGGAAGAGGAGAAGCGCGAAGCAGAATCTCTGCTTCGCGCTATGAAGATGACCCTGCGCGACGTGGACGGCATAGGTTGCGAAACCCGCGTGCTGGTGGCGGAGCCGTCGCAGGCGATCGTTGAGTTCGCTGCAGAGATAGCTCCCGACCTCCTGGTTCTTGGCCCCCATCGCCGTCAGCTCTTTCGCGATATCTTCGTCGGAACGACTGCGGAGCGAACGATCCGCAATGCCCCCTGTCCCGTCCTGATGGTCAATGCGGCGCCGGTGGCTGCATACAGGAATGTCCTTCTGGCGACGGACCTGAGCAAGACATCCGCCCATGCCCTCAACATCTATGCGAAGGCCGCTCTGACAACCGACGTACCTCACTCGGTCGTTCACGTCTTTGAAGCACCGATGCTGCAACTGGCAACGGCTTCGGCACTGACCCAGCAGGAGGCAAAGCTCTATATCGAAGATGTGAAGCGGGACGCGGCCCGCACCCTGTCCAGCTTCATGGCTGCGGTCGGGATCGGTGGTGCCCAGCCTCTTCTCCGTCAGAACACGACGGCGGTAAATCACGAGATCCTCGCAGCGGCTGCAGAGATTGACGCAGATCTGATTGTCGTCGCCAGCAAGCAGAGGGATGGTCTCGAGAGATGGTTGCTGGGCAGCATGACTGAAAGGGTATTGAGAGACGCAACCGTCGATGTCCTCGTCATACCTCCGATGTGCGCGGCGTGAGCCGGCAAGGCGTGTGCGATTCATGCTCTTTGGTGTTTGAATCGAGCTTCGCTCAACGATCTGAAGATAGGGACCGATGGACATGAAGGACGACGACCGACAAGGCTGCAAGAACCGGCAGCGCGACCGTGCCGCCGGGCGAACCCGACGACTGCTGCTGGCCGCCATGATTGCCTCGACGCCCTTGGGCGGGGCAAATGGTCAACCCATTGCGACGGCCGATCCGGCACGGGTTTCTTTTGAGAAAATCTTCCTCGCAACTTTCGCCCATGTCCTGACACCCCAGGGGGTGAGCCAGCCCCTGGCATCGACAATGGTGATTCACAACGTCGATCCAGAAATCGAAATCACAATCGCGACTGCAGACTACTTCGACGAGAACGGCAATCTCGTGAAGTCCTTTCTGAAGGAACCCGTCAAGCTCGCGCCACTGTCTTCACGCCCCTTCATCGTCGAACTGAAGGAACAGCCCAAAGGTTTTGCCGCAAGGTTGCTGGTCGAGTGGAGCGCGGAAAGGCCGGCGTTTTCTCCAATCCTCGAAGGCGTGATGATCGGCGGCGCAGGAACGCAAGGAATCTCGTTCACGACCGCTGGAAAAGTCATCGAGCGCCGTCCGTGATAGCTGCTCACCGCGGCTCGATCACGTCCGCATGAAGATGAGATAGCTCAGATAGGTGAGATAAAGAGCTATGAAAAAGAAGCCCTCCATTCGGGAGACCTGGCGCCCGCTATAGAACACGGGGACGCAAAGAAGAGCAACCGCAGTCATGACTGGCACGTCGACCGTAATCATGGCCTCAGCGACTTGAACATCCCTCCCGGGGATGGCGAGGGTCAATCCAAGGATCGCCAGAATGTTGTAGACACTGCTGCCGAGAAGATTTCCAATCGCGATCTCACGCTTGTTGCGCAGTGTCGACAGCACGGTTGTCACCAGTTCCGGCGAGGACGTGCCGATGGCGATGATCGTCAAGCCGATGAATGTCTCCGAGACTTGCCAAAGCCGTGCCAGGTCCACAGCCCCTCTCACAAGCAGGTCCGCACCCAGGACGATGATGCCAATACCGATTACCAGGACGACCAGATCTCGCCTTGATGACCCATCGTGAGCCGTCAGAGGCGTAACGGCTTCGAGTTCGTTCTCAAACCTTGCTCTTACCAGTCGGCTCTCGCGCCGTGCCGAATGAATGACGGCAGCGGTATAGGCAAGCGAAGAGAGGAAAAGAATGATCCCGTCATTCCGTGTCAATTCTCCGTCCGACACCATGAACAGGAACATCAGGGAGGCGACGACCATCATCGGCAGGTCGAGCCACAGCGTCTCGGTTCGTAGAGAGAGCGGGAGCATTGTCGCGCTCACGCCTAGGATCAGCAGGATGTTGACGACATTTGTCCCGGCAATGTTGCCCACTGCGAGATTGCCGTTTCCGGAAAACACGGCATCGATCCCGACTGCCAGTTCCGGCGCGCTCGTGCCGAGAGCGACGATCGTGGCACCGATGACCACGGGAGAGATCTTGAAGCGGCCGGCAAGCTGAGACCCGCTCCCGACCACGAGTTCAGCGCCAGAGACCAGGAATGCCAGCCCAACCGTACAAAAAAGAAGCGCAATCAGCATTTGCGCTTTCCCATTGCGCCAAGGCGGATCATTTCAGACAAACACCCTTTGTCTTCGCCGCGACATCCGCCAACCGTCACGCGCGCAATTCCTTGAACCAACCCATCCTGCGCACCACTACCTTCTCGAACTCAAGCAATATCATCAGTCCTGCACCCAGCCCGACGATTAAGAGGCCATCGAGAACCCCAAGCGGACGCGTTTCAAAGAGGTCGTTCATGAAAGGGGCGAATGTGAATACCAGCTGGGCGGCGACAAGAATCGCTATGGCAATCAGCGCCGCAGGCGTTCCCTTCACTCCAACGAGCGTCACGGAAGGAACATGGAGGTAGCGCACGTTGAAAAGGTAGAAGATCTCGCCAACGATGAACATGTTCACGACCATGGTTCGCGCCGTCTCGAGGTCGCGGCCAGTGGAAAGGGCGTAGAAGAAAATCCCGAGCGAAGCTGCCCCCAATAGGAGCGATACCAGGATCACTCTCCACAACAGGAACGGCGACAGGATCGGAGCGTCCGCCCGGCGGGGACGGCGCTTCATCACACCCGGCTCCGTTGGCTCGAAGGCCAGGACGAGGCCGAGTGTCGACGCCAAGACGAGATTGACCCACAGAATCTGGGTGGCCGTCATTGGAAGGGCAAAACCGAAGAAAATACCCAGGACCACGGCCAGGGTTTCGGCGCCATTGGTGGGGAGTTCCCAGGAGACGACCTTGCGAATATTGTCATGAACTGTCCTGCCTTCGCGGACGGCATTAACGATGGAGGCGAAATTGTCATCGAGGAGAACCATTTCGGCTGCCTCTTTGGCTGCCTCAGTTCCCTTGATGCCCATGGCCGTTCCCACGTCTGCCTGCGTGAGCGAGGGCGCGTCGTTGACGCCGTCCCCGGTCATGGCGACCACATGGCCATTGGATTGCAGGGCGCGCACGATGCGCAGCTTGTGTTCCGGCGTGGTGCGCGCGAAGACCGTGGTAGTTTCGACCAGACGTCTGAGCTCGTCATCGCCGGCGACTTCGATTTCGGCACCCGTCAATACTGTCGGCTCTATAGCCAGGTTGAGTTGCCGGGCAATCGCCAAGGCAGTGGCGGCATGATCCCCCGTAATCATCTTGATCGCTATGCCTGCAGACCTGCATTCGGCGACAGCCTCAGCCACTTCCGGTCGCGGCGGATCGATGAAGCCGACGATACCGAGGAATAGAAGACCGTCAGCAAGCATTTCGAAGGTCAGTTTCTCGACAGGGGAGCCGAGACGCTTCATGGCGAAGCCGAGTACACGCTCGCCCTCTGCACCGGCGGCGGCGATCTCCTCGTCCCAGAACGCCTGTTCTACGGGATCGCGCCCCATGGCAAGGAGTGTTTCCGCGGCCCCCTTGACGAAGATGACATGTTCGCCCGCCGGCCCCCTGTGCAAGGCGGCCATGTAGCGATGTGCCGCGTCGAATGGTATCTCGTCGATCCGTGGCCACTCGGCCCTCACATGACCGGGATTCAATCCGGCCTTCATCGCCAGGGCCACCAGAGCCCCTTCCATAGGGTCGCCATTTGCCTGCCACTTGCCATCGACCTGGAACAGATCCGCATTGTTGCAGAGCAGCCCGCATCGCAACAGATCACCGGCATTGGCAATGGCTTCCACGTCGTCGCCAACCGGGTTGGTCATCTCGCCCTCCGGCGCATAGCCGGCGCCTCCGACCAGAAGATGATTTCGGGCCATGACGACACGGCGAGCCGTCATCTCGTTGCGCGTCAGCGTGCCGGTCTTGTCGGTGCAGATCACCGAGGTCGCGCCGAGCGTCTCGACTGCCGGCAGCTTGCGGATAACGGCCTTCCGCACCGCCATCCGACGCACTCCGATGGCCAGGGTAATCGTTATGACTGCGGGTAGCCCTTCCGGGACCACGCCAACGGCAAGCGCCACCACGGCGATCAGTGCGGTGATCCAGTCATAATCGCGCACAAGGACCGCGAAGGCGAAAAGAAGCAGGCCGCCCAGGAACACGACCCAGGTAAACCGCGTGGCGAACGCATCAATCTGGCGCAGCAAAGGCGTGCTGAGCGGTTGTATGTCCTGCAAGAGCCGGCTTATTCGCCCGATTTCCGTCGACATGCCGGTTTCCACGACGATGCCGGTGCCTTGGCCCGCCACGACCAGCGTGCCTGAATATGCCATGCAGTGCCTGTCACCCAAGGCAGCCTCGGTTTCCACCGCGGCCTCGACCTTCTCGGCTGCAACCGACTCGCCCGTCAGCAGCGCCTCGTCGATCAACAGGCGCCGGGCGCGCAGCAATCTCAGATCGGCCGGAACCTTGTCTCCCGCTTCGATGAGCACCAGGTCGCCAGGGACCAGTTGCCTCACCGGAATGCTGGCACGTCTCCCTTCCCGCACGACATTGGCCATCGGTGCGATCATGTCGCGAATGGCATTGAGTGCCTGCTCGGCCCGGCCTTCCTGGATGAAGCCAACGATGGCATTGACGATGACGACCGCGACAATGACGCCGCCATCAATGTGATGGCCGAGCACGAACGCCGCGGTCGCGGCGATCAACAGGAAGTAGATCAGGACATTGTTGAATTGTGCGAAAAACCGCTGCCAGGCCGGACGGCCTTTGGTGGCGGGCAGTTCATTGGGGCCGTGAGTCACCAGTCGTTCCGATGCCTCCGACATCGAAAGACCACCGATATCCGTCTGGAGGGAGGTGAGTGTCGCTTCCGCGGACTGTGCATGCCAAGCCAGGGCTCTTTCCTTGCTCACAGTGTCCATTTCATGCCTGCCCCTTGTTCTTATCGCTGCCCTGCCGTGCGTTGCTATCAACCATGGCGCCCGGACGCAACGCCGTAGAGCGCATGCGCCGGGCCAGCACGGACGGACAATATTCGCGCGGGTTTGCGCTGCCATGATCGGTACATGAACGCATTTCCGCCGCAGTCAGCCTGGATCATTGCTCGCGGCGTCGCCATCCACCAGACAGACGGCTGGCCCGACATCGGACACCATAAGGAACACCACACCATGATCGGTGAACGCACGCACGATCTGCGCGGCAGTCGCCCGGTGCACGTCATGCCGGGCACCTTCGTAGTCTCGGATGGTGCTGCGCGAAACGGTGGAGTGCTCCGCGAGCTCCTCCTGCGTCCAATCCAGAAGTCCGCGGGCAGCCCGACAGAGCGCTGGCGTCATGATTGGATGTTGGCTTCCTTGACCCATGGAATCTTTCCCTGCATATTGTCGAGAATAAACCATTTAGGGCGATAAACCAGTCCTTTCCTATCCGTATTTGGTCTACAGTGCGGTCCAGCCGCTTCAGCTACAGGCAAGATTGGATGAGCCGCGTGGCACACTTTGAGCGGGCGCTCTCGCGCCAAAGGAGAGTTACGAAATTGGGGTAACGGCGGGTCCGGAACTACTCTTGGTGTTGATGCTCGTTCCCTTCATCGGGAGTGTGCTGACGGCCGTCATGTTGCGCACCGATTCACGCCTGTTGCCGGCCTATCTCGCGGCAAGCGTGGCCGTAATCGAGCTGGCGATTCTCGTGGCCCTCTATCCGTCGATCACGCGCGACGGCATTTTGCTTTACGAGATCGAATGGCTGCCGCAGTTGGGGCTCAATCTGACCTTGCGGATCGACGGCCTGGCCTGGCTGTTTGCCATGCTCATTGCCTCCATCGGGCTGCTCGTGGTGATCTATGCCCGCTACTACATGTCGGATTCGGATCCGATACCCCGCTTTTTCTCCTTCTTGCTTGCCTTCATGGGCTCGATGCTGGGTATCGTCATTTCCGGCAATGTCATCCTGCTCTCGGTCTTCTGGGAGTTGACGAGCCTTACGTCCTTTCTGCTGATCAGCTACTGGCATCACAGTCCAACGGCCCGTGACGGCGCGCGCATGGCCCTGACCGTTACCGCGGCCGGCGGCTTTTGCATGTTGGGCGGACTGCTGATCCTCGGGAATATTGTTGGCAGCTATGACCTTGAGAAGATCCTGGCGGCGGGCGACGTGATCAGAGCCCACCCGCTCTATCTGCTGAGCCTTGTCCTCATCCTCCTCGGAGCCTTCACCAAGAGCGCCCAGTTCCCGTTTCATTTCTGGTTGCCAAATGCCATGGCAGCACCGACGCCGGTCTCGGCCTATCTGCACTCAGCCACCATGGTCAAAGCCGGGGTGTTTCTGCTCGTTCGCCTGTCGCCGGCCCTGTCGGGAACCTATGAATGGTTCCTCCTCGTGGGGTTGGCGGGCATATCCACCTTGCTGCTCGGCGCTTATTTCGCCATGTTTCAGCAGGATCTGAAGGGGCTGCTGGCCTATTCCACCATCAGCCATCTCGGGCTGATCACCACACTGCTGAGCCTTGGCAGTCCGGTCGCCACGGTCGCGGCCATCTTCCACATGATGAACCACGCCATCTTCAAGGCGTCCCTGTTCATGGCGGCGGGCATCATCGACCACGAAACCGGTACACGTGACCTGCGACGCCTGCGGGGGTTGATACGCTATTTGCCAATCACCGGCCGGCTCGCCATGGTGGCAAGTGCAGCGATGGCCGGGGTCCCCCTGCTGAACGGCTTCCTGTCCAAGGAAATGTTCTTCGCCGAGGCGGTGGAGACGCATGCGGATTCCCTGCTCGACACCGCGCTCCCCTACCTGGCCGTCATTGCAAGTGCCTTCAGCGTTGCCTATTCGCTGCGTTTCATTCATTCCGTGTTTTTTGGCCCGCCAGCGACGGACCTGCCGAAACCGAAACCGCATGAACCTCCACACTGGATGCGCTTTCCGATCGAGTTCCTCGTCCTCGCCTGCCTGGTGATCGGCATCATTCCTAATTTCACCATCGGCCCCTTCCTGCGTGTAGCTGCCTATAGCGTGCTGGGCGAAACCATGCCCAACTATAGTCTTTCCATTTGGCACGGCTTCAACATTCCGCTGCTTATGAGCGCGCTGGCCCTCGTCGCCGGCTGCCTCATTTATGTTGTGTTCCGCGCTTACTTCAGCCGCTGTGATGGTCCGCCGCTGTCGCGTCACCTTCAAGGGCAACGCATTTTCGAGCGGGTTCTCGTCACAGTATCCTGGCGTTGGGCCAGAACTCTGGAGGGTCGTCTCGGCACGCGAAAACTACAGCCGCAATTGCGCTGGGTCACCGTTATCGGCTTCTTGGCCGCCCTGCTGCCGCTTTACCTGTCCGGCTTCCAGTCCCGGATGATCCCGCCTTCGGCGTTTGACCTGCCCTTTTCGGGGATGTGGCTGCTGGGCGGCGGCCTCTCGATCGGTACCGCCTATCTGGCAAAGTACCATCGGCTTGCCGCGCTGGTCATGCTTGGCGGGGTCGGACTGATCGTTTGCGTCACATTCGTCTGGCTCTCCGCGCCCGATCTGGCCATTACCCAGCTTCTAGTCGAAATCGTCACCACGGTTCTCATCCTTCTAGGGTTGCGCTGGTTGCCCAAGCGAACCGAGCAGTTAGAGGACGACCTGACGTTCAGGGCACGCTTCCGCAGGTTTCGTGACTTTCTTCTCGCTGCCGTTTGCGGTCTCGGCATGTCATTCGTCGCCTATGCCGTGATGACCATGACGGTTCCAGATGCAATCGCTCGCTTCTTCCTGGACAATGCCTACAGTCAGGGTGGCGGCCGCAATGTCGTCAATGTCATCCTGGTGGATTTCCGCGGATTCGACACACTCGGCGAAATTACCGTGCTCGGGATCGTCGCTCTGACTGTCTATGCCTTGTTGCGTCGTTTCCGCCCAGCCGCCGATAGCATGGCACCGCCTGAACAGCAGCGGGCACAGGCCAAGTACGATGCGCTGCATGCCGATCGTTCCGAGGGTGACACCGCTCGGGACTACCTGCTGGTACCCTCGGTCATCATGCAATGGCTCTTTCCGGTGGTCATCACCTTCGCCATTTACATCTTCATTCGCGGCCATGATCTGCCCGGTGGAGGGTTCGCGGCCGGCCTGACCATGTCGATCGGCTTCCTGCTCCAGTATCTCGCTGGCGGCACGCGCTGGGCGGAGGAGCGTATTCGCATACTGCCGCTGCGCTGGATGGGAACGGGTATCCTTCTGGCTTCGGCCACGGGTATCGGCGCGTGGTTGCTCGGCTACCCGTTCCTGACCTCGCATTCGCGTTACCTCGACTTGCCGCTGATCGGTGAAGTGCCCTTGGCCACGGCTATGATCTTCGATCTCGGGGTCTTTCTTCTGGTGGTCGGCTCCACCGTGCTCATCTTGGTGGCTCTCGCCCACCAGTCGATCCGCATCAATCGGCTGCGCGCCCTTGAAGAGACCAAAGAGGAGGGCATCTGATGGAACTCGTCTTGTCAATCGCGATCGGCGTGATGACCGCATGCGGGGTCTGGCTGATCCTGCGCCCCCGCACCTATCAGGTCATTATCGGCCTTTCCTTGTTGTCCTATGCGGTGAACCTGTTCATTTTCGGTGTCGGCGGCGTGAAATCGGATGAGCCGCCCCTCCTCGGCGAGGGCGTTTCGGTCGCCTCTCTCACCGATCCCGTCCCGCAAGCACTGGTGCTGACCGCGATCGTCATCGGTTTTGCGACAACGGCCCTGTTCCTGGTGGTCCTGCTCGCTTCCCGGGGGCTTACCGGAAGCGACCACGTCGACGGACGGAGCGATCCGCGATGAACTGGTCCAGCCATCTGGTCATTACACCGATCTTGCTGCCACTAATCAGCGGCGCTGCTCTCATGTTCATCGCCGACCGGCAGCGGGTCCTCAAGGCGATGGTCAGCCTGTTTGCGACCCTGGGCCTGGCGATGGTCGCCCTTTTGCTGGTGGCCGATCAGGCAAGCGACGATGCGGTCAATCGGGTCTACATGCTCGGCAACTGGCTCGCCCCCTTTGGTATCGTTCTGGTCCTCGACAAGCTGTCGGCACTGATGGTCGCGCTGACTGCCGTACTCGCCGTACCTGTGCTGGTGTTTTCCCTGGCCAGATGGCATTCCGCCGGCTCACATTTTCACAGTCTCTTCCAGTTTCTCTTGGTCGGCGTAAATGGCGCCTTCCTGACCGGCGATCTGTTCAATCTCTTCGTGTTCTTCGAGGTCATGCTGGCGGCCTCCTATGGGCTGCTGCTGCATGGTTCGGGTGCATTGCGCGTCAAGGCCGGCCTGCACTATATCGCAGTCAATCTCGCCGCCGCCCTGCTCTTCCTGATCGGAGTGAGCTTGATCTACGGGACGGCGGGCACGCTGAACATGGCCGATCTCGCAGCTCGTATTCCGACTATCGAGCCGGACCGGCGGATGTTGATGGAGGCCGGCGCCGGGGTGCTTGGCGTCGCGTTTCTGATCAAGGCAGGCATGTGGCCGCTCTGCTTCTGGCTGCCGACGGCCTATAGCGTTGCGGCCGCGCCGGTCGCGGCGATCTTCGCCATCATGAGCAAGGTCGGGATCTACATCATCTTGCGTCTGTCCGTGCTGATGTTTGCGGAGGGTCCCTCGGCGGAATTCGGTACCGACGTTCTCGTCTATGGCGGCCTCGCGACGGTGGCGTTCGGAACGATCGGCGTCCTCGCATCACAGGCTCTTGGCCGGATTGGTGCCTATTGCGTACTTGTTTCCTCCGGCACATTGTTGACGACGATCGGGCTGCAAGACGCCGCGGCGAGTTCGGGCGCATTGTACTACCTCGTCAGCTCGACACTCACGCTCGGCGCATTTTTCATGCTGGTCGAGCTGGTCGAACGCTGCCAGGATGCGGGCGCCAACGTGCTGGCGGTCACCATGGACGCCTACGGCGATGCGGACGACGATATCGTGGAGGAGGCCGAGGGCGTCACCATGCCGTCAACGCTGGCAATCCTGGGTATGTGTTTCGCCGCCAGCGCCATCCTGCTGTCGGGATTGCCGCCGCTTTCCGGCTTTGTCGCAAAGTTCGCTATTCTCTCAGCCATCATGGGGACGGGCTCCATCGGTGTGCCGCCCACAGGCTCCGCTCTCTGGCTTGCAGCACTTGTCATCCTCGCGGGCCTGGCCACTCTGATCGCCCTGACGAGGGCTGGCATCCGTACCTTCTGGAGCTCGATCGAGGGCAAAGTGCCGCGCGTTCTGGTCATGGAGATCGTGCCGGTCATGATACTGCTGGCCGTGATGGCAGGTCTCACGATCAAGGCCGGTCCTGCTTTCGCCTACATGGAGGCGACCATCCGCGACGTCGGCAATTCCAAGGCCTATATCGAGGCTGTTGGAAAGGCCTTAACCGTGCCGTCATGGCGGGACACCAAAGCGAAAGAACAGGGAGGCAGTTGATCCATGTTACCTTATCCTCTTCTTGCCATCTCGCTTGCTCTTATGTGGTTGCTCCTGAACGGGTTCAGCCTTGGAAACGTCCTCCTCGGAGGTGCGGTTGGCATTTTCGCTGCCTGGGCGATGGCCACCCTGCGGCCCGCCAAGCCGCGGCTCAAGAAATGGTATCTTCTGCCCCAGTTGTTCCTGCTGGTGATGGCTGACATCATTCGCTCAAACGTGGCGGTCGCCTGGGCGATCCTCCGGGGACGTGCGCGCGGCCATCATTCGGGCTTCATCGACATTCCCCTCGAACTAAAGGATCCGATGGGCCTTGCCATCCTCGCCGTGATCGTGACCAGCACGCCCGGCTCGGCCTGGCTCGAATATGATTCAAGCCGTAACTCGGTGTTTATTCACGTATTTGATCTCGTTGACGACGATCAATGGCGCAACGTGCTCAAGAACCGATACGAGAGGCTTCTCCTGGAGATTTTCGCATGAGTGCCATCATCATCCTGACTGCTGTGGGCATCGCGCAGATCATGCTGGTCCTCGCCATGGCGATAGTCGCGATCCGCATCTTCTACGGCCCGCGCGCCCAGGACCGGATCATCGGGCTCGACGCCCTCTATATCAATGCCATGCTGCTCCTTGCGACATTTGGCATCGGCACGGGAAGGACCGTCTATTTCGAGGCTGCCCTGGTGATCGGCCTGATCGGATTTGTCACCACAGTCTCTCTGGCGAAGTTCCTGATGCGTGGGGAAGTGATCGAATGATCTATCATGCCGCCGACATTCCCGTATGGGGCGCGATCCTGATTGCATCCTTCATGATACTGGGGGGCGCTCTGGCATTGATCGGCGCGATCGGTTTCTTGAAGCTATCGACGTTCTATGACCGTATCCACCCTCCGACACTTTCCACCAGTTGGGGTACGGGCGGCATCATGATGGCGTCCATCCTGTTCTTCACCTTCGCTTCAGGCCGTCCCGTCCTGCACGAAATCCTGATCGGCATTTTCGTCACAGTGACGACGCCCGTGACCTTCATGCTGCTGGCGCGGGCCGCCTTGCACCGTGACCGCGCAGATGGGAACCCCGACGTTCCTCAGCCCAGGATAGGATCAGATTTGCAGGGGCCAAATTGACGAATTTTGTTCCATGGGGCCGGGAACCGGCGGCGAATTGGACACCGTCCATGCCGCCATACTGCTTATTCCGCTGAAGCCGGCCACCTGTTCCGATTTCATTCCGGCCAGCATTCCGATCTGAAGCCGGCCAGTCGATGCTCCGTGTAGATCCCCAGGCCCTCCTGCATGCGTCGCAGAAGGGTAAATAGGGGGCCGACTTTTAAGCCGCCCGAAGCGGGACTATCCCGCCGCTAGCGTGGTCTAATTTTGCACCGCCGCTGTCACCTCGCGCCGGTCGCCGCTTTCCTCCCCAACCTTGCGCTTGATCCCAGCCCTTCGGAACAGCCGCTGCATGTAGGACGAGCCACTCTTGCTGGGTCCTTCAGCTTCATGATGTTCGGGAACAGCAAGTCCGATCCCTGGCGAGTTGCCCAGTCGATGAAACCGATCTCCTTCAGGAAGTCGTGAAGCACGAAGTAGCGCTCGCTGTCTTCCGTCTTCACCGGACAATGAGTTCGTTAAACGCCTCGCCCCGGGCCTGCCGCTCCTTTTCCCGGTTGAGGCCGACGAGGTCGCGGATGCCCGCAGTCTTCTGCAGTTCTCCGATGGGGATCGGCGCATCCGAGCGATCGATCATCCGAAGGTAGGCCTTCAATTCGCCCTTCATCTCCATGACAGCTTCAAGCGCCCGCATTTCGCTATCGTCGTCGTCCTGCATGCCTCTGCCGTGCCTCATCTCATCGAACATCAATCTGGCCCTTGCCGCCAGAAGGTCGGCCATGAGCCTGGCGCGCCTGTGGGAGCAGGCACCGAGGCTGAGCCTCAAGGGAGGGATGGCACGCGTGCCGCCGCTGGTCTTCGGCATCTTAATCTGAAAGATGTAAACGGACCCTGATTTGGCGAGGTAGGGACCGGGTCCCCTGCCCATGGGCTTTGCTGCTGGCGTCTGATTCGACGATTCGGGCGATACCCCGTCATGTACCGGAAGGTGTACCGGGCGCGATACCTGCATGATGTTCACTCCTCAACGGCCGCTGGCGAGCAGAGGTTTTACGAGGAAATCCAAGGCTTTGCAGGTAACTGGCGGAGAGTGAATACAACCTGGCGGAGAGGGGACGACCACGACAATGCATGTTTCGCGGTAAGGGTGCAGCATATCCCTTCTCCCCGTCAAAACGGGGAGAAGGTGCCGGCAGCAGGGGCAGGGTCTGCCTTACAGTTCGCCTGCATCCTCGAGGATTTCCGTGGCCTTCTTGGCGGCGTCGTCAAGCGCCTGCTTGGACGTCTTGTCGCCGAGGATGGCGGCCTGGAGTTCCGGATATACGGCGTTGGAGATTTCAATCCAGGACGGCGTCTGCGGAACCGGGAAGGCGTGCTGGGCCGCTTCCTGGAAGGCGCTCAGGACTTCCTTCTTGTAGGGATCGCTTTCGGCTTGGCTGATGTCCCATTCCCAGACCGCGGTGCGGGTCGGCAGCGGGCCGGCGGCTGCCTCGAGCTTCTGGCTGTCCTCGTTGGGGCTCCGTGGGCATTTCTACATTAATACACGCTAAGGGAATTTGAAGTTGTTTGGATTGAAGCGGTTAGCCCGGATTGGCCTGAAGCGTTCGAGGGGTCGGTCAATTTCGTTCCAGAGGTAGTCG
>Ga0209643_1000471_pt1 | contig 72824 bp, 68 predicted proteins | sample AutmiccBRH37_all_FD_187383 | JGI IMG/M metagenome (GOLD analysis project Ga0209643, IMG submission 187383) | Deep subsurface microbial communities from Mt. Terri, Switzerland - Autotrophic microbial communities BRH/37_all (SPAdes) (version 2) | ecosystem: Environmental > Aquatic > Deep... | reverse complement strand
TCAAACTCTCCAAAAAAAGTTATTCAAACTTCTACTATTGAAGAAGATGATTCGCTCATGATTTATTTTGAAACTCCTTCGAGTTTCTCTCATTGGCTGTCCTTGTTGTTTAGTTTTCAAAGACCATGACTCTTTAGCCATTTGCGGCCGGATTTACATCTTAGCATTTCCAACTCTCGTTGTCAACAACTAATTTCCGTAAGTTTTGATCTAGTTGCGTGAAGCCTTGACTCCTTGCATTTTCGATCACTGTGCGTCTTTGGCCATTTGGGCCGGATGCATATCGTAGCATTTCTAAGTCTTGTTGTCAATAACTAATTTTGCTAAGTTATATCGAACACAGATCAACTATTAACCTTTACTATTCGATCGCTATGCTCCTTTGAGGCGCTCGGTTATAATACCATCTTTGACAAGATGATGTCAATTATTATTTCACAATATACTTTTTTTATGCAGGTTCTCTAGAATTATTAGTGAACTTATCCAGTTCACTAGATATTATTCCTGAATGCTAACCGCTACTCCCTAGCGAACTATAATAATAATCCACCTAGTCCGTACAATATCATAAAATAAACAATTACTGACCCGCATTCTCTTCTTCCAATGATGATGCCACTTTGCGCCTAAGAATTGCCCTAAAAAAAAAGCCCCGAATAATATGGGAAAGGTCGTCCATTCCCACCCGAGATCGAATCGTATACGAAGCAACATAATCACGAGAACCGGTAAATGGACCGATAAAAACCATTGCCCTGTAAACTTCTTAACATTCCCTCTCCAATACCCAAAAGGGATATTTAACAACAACACTACAATTAAAACGATAACCCAAATCAAGTGCCCCATCCCCCAATTTCTCTGAATTCTTTGAACAATATCTTTTCTAAATAATGTTTACGAAACACCTTCTTGCAATATACATAAACAGATTACTCTCTCGAGAGGAGTGTGCTAATGTATGTTTGAGAAGTCGATCGTATTCAGTATTCGAAAGATCTCGGTTTTAGGAGTCATGATTGCAGTGATCATTTTAATTATCGGAGCTCAATCATTGCAATTGACCTCTACAGTGTCTTCCAGTCTAAAAGATAAAGTTATTGTAATAGACCCTGGACACGGAGGAGCTGACCCAGGGGCTCAAAATTCAGAGTTCAAAGAAAAAGACATAAATTTAGATATTTCTTTACGCTTAGGAAAGGTTTTAGATTCAATGGGCTGTATAGTAATACTAACACGCGAGGTTGATAAAGATTTTTTTCTCCCAGGGTTTGTCCTAGGGCGTATGGCTAAACGAGTAGAGTTGAACAACAGAATTCAGATAGCTACTGAAAACAATGCTGATTTATTTGTGAGCATTCATGCCAACAGTTTCCCCCAACGAAATTCCTACGGGATGGAAACCTATTACCATCAAAATTCTCCGTCAGGAAAAGTACTGGCGGAAATAATCCAAGCACAGCTTACGCAGCTTCAACCCGATAACAAGCGTAAAGCCAAGGCAGGAGATTATTATATTATTAATCAATCCGAAATGCCCTCAGTCATTGTAGAAGTAGGATTTATGTCTAATCCTCGAGAAAGAAAACTCTTGCTGTCGGACAATTACCGTGACTCAATCGCCCACGCCATAGGTACAGGGATTGAGCATTACTTTAATGCCTTTCCACTAGGTGTTCGAGAAAGCTCAACAACATTAGCACCCCCAGATGGTCCTCCCTTAACTCGCGGTGATACCTATAAACTCTACTTTTCAAACGACAACTTAGAAAACCTTGTTTCTGAAGATCGTTTAATTAATAGATCATCGTGGTCAACCCTAAATCTTGCTCAAAAAGCAAATCTTATCCTAATTCAACTTATTCGAGGCCCTCAGTCCGACAAACTCGTCCCTACACTTGCTCCAACAACGAAGATACTTTCCTTAACTGTTCAAAATGGCTTAGCTACAATTAACTTTAGTAAAGAGATCCGGGATGAGTTTCCCGGGGGGGCCTTAGAGGAGGATATTACTATAAGATCGATCGTTTGGTCTGTGATGCAAATCTCCGGAATTGACGGAGTTTGTATTCTTATTAATGGTGAACGTGGTGAATCCATAGGAGGGCATATCTTCCTAGATCATACGTTTACCACACAACCTGAAGTTCAAACTATGTCACGATCAAGTAATAATTAGAATGCTATTCTAGGGAAGACGAATGGCCTAGGCTAATCTTAATCCTAGGCCATGGTTATTAATCTAGCGATATTCCTTTACCCTCTGGTTGCATGAAAAACTCAATCTCATAACGATCACTTAACCAATTTGCCTTCCATTCATCCAATAACAAAACAGCGTAGTTTTCGTCTTTATCCATCACAACGGTACTCATACTTGATTCTGTCAGCAACTTAACCGTCTTAGGATCGCTTTTTACCCAACGTACGATTTCAAAGGGTAGGTGTTGAATATCCACCTGGACTCCATATTCTTCACGCAAGCGGTATTCTAACACTTCAAATTGCAATTGCCCTACCACTCCGATAATCGGAGCCTCAACTCCAACATTAAGATCTCGAAAGACGTGAATGGCTCCTTCTTCCTGTAATTCCTGAATCCCTTTAATGAATTGTTTTCGTTTTAAGGCATTTGCAATATTGATGCGCGCAAAATTTTCAGGGCTAAAGAAAGGCATTGCCTCAAACTGAAGTCCATCCTTTTCTGTGAGAACATCTCCGATTCGCAAAAGTCCACTATCATGAACCCCTATGATATCCCCCGCAAAGGCTTCATCAAGAATTGTTCGTTCCTGGGCAAACAGCTGCTGAGGCTGAGCAAGACGAAGTCGGCGATGGGAACGCGTATGAATCACATTCATACCTCGTTCATATCGGCCCGTGCAAATTCGGATAAAGGCGATACGGTCGCGGTGTTGTGCATTCATGTTAGCTTGAATTTTGAAAATATACCCTGAAAAACTGGGAGTTTCCGGGTTTAGATGACCAAGATTTGTGCTGCGCGGTTGTGGAGCAGGGGCTAGTTCTAAAAAACTATTCAAAAAGTTGGGAACACCAAAGTTATTCAGCGCACTCCCAAAAAACACGGGTGTCACTTCTCCCCGATCAACTCGTTCCTGGGAAAAAGCATTTCCTGCCATATCCAGAAGTTCAATTTCCTCGAAAAGTTGAGTGAGTAGACTATCTCCGATCCCTTCTTGTACTTTTGGATCGCTGAGAGCACCAGATACCGGTGGCTTAGCACTGAATTTACTACTACCTTCCACAAACCGCTCAACCTGCTCTGTTTGGCGATCATAAATTCCTTTAAAATCAGGGCCCATACCAATAGGCCAATTCATCGCATAGGATTCGACCCCTAAGACCTTTTCTACCTCATCCATTAGATCAAGAGGATCTTTCGCATTACGATCACATTTATTAATAAAAGTAAAGATTGGAATTCCCCGTTGACGACAGACCTGAAACAGTTTTTTGGTCTGAGTCTCAACTCCTTTGGCAGCGTCAATTAGCATTACCGCACTATCCGCAGCTGTCAACGTCCTGTAGGTGTCTTCACTGAAATCTTGGTGTCCTGGAGTATCAAGAATATTGATAACATACCCTTGATACTTAAATTGGAGGGCACTTGATGTAATAGAAATCCCACGTTGCCGTTCGAGATCCATCCAGTCTGACGTGGCATATCGTTCCGCTTTTCTGGCTTTGACTGACCCAGCTTCGTGAATCGCCCCTCCGAAAAGCAGCAGCTTTTCTGTTAATGTCGTTTTTCCCGCATCAGGATGGGAAATGATGGCAAAGGTTTTACGAGCATTAATTTCTAATTTTAATTCCATTTGGTTCAATGTCTTTAACTCCTTAACAAACTTTTGTCATACACCTTATTCAAATTTATATCTTTCAATGAACACTTTAATTTTTTAAATTCATAAAGACCTATTATAACACGCTTAAGTACATTTCTTCAAATCATTTATCCAGTTTTAAAGACCCCCACTTCTATAAGTGGGGGTGGTTTAAGTATAAAATGTAAGGTTGTAATAATTTCTGAATAGTACAAAAAGGGGAAGAATTGCTCTCTTTGTAAGAGCAATTCTTCCCCTTTTCATGACTCGTCGGGAGGCCGACCTTTTTCTTCTCACCATAAAATTAATGACCGCCCTTCGTATTCATTAACATCTCTTTAGTTATATCTGGGTTCTTCCGGGATTCCAAGAAGATGAACAGGTATGCTATTGCCGCACCCACTATCAGAGCAATCATTACTGACATAAAACCGTAGGAAGGCCCGTCGTAGATAGCCTGGTCATTTAACCACTTGACAATTCCTACAGTTTCAACATTGAAGGACTCATTACTAGTTCCTATAACCTTCCCACCCTTAATAAAATATACAGTGACATTACATTTTTCCTGGGGAATATTAGCAGGGAGTTGTAAACTTGCCTTAAAATTCCCGTCTTTAACCTGGACTGTACTTTCGTTTAGCCCGTACAATCCGGCTTTCTTGAAAATAGTTACCAGTGAACTTATAAATTCTTTCGACTGAGACTCATCCAGATTAACAGACCCGCTTTCACTATGCTTACTTACCTTAACTGCCTGATAAACAGCTGAGAAATTTTTATCAATACCTAATTCATTTTGAAGGTCTTCTGATAAGTCTGATACTGGTCTGGATGAAAGTACTTGATATAATTTAGGAACCTTGGCCACAGAAGTATTTTCGACATTCATCCAAAACAGACTTACCTTTCCTTTTTTACTCAAATTCAGGATTGAGTCGTTAGGGGAACTAACCTTAATATAGACTCCTGCATTGTCGGGAACGGATCCTGAGATATTTAGAATAGATCCTTTAAAACCTAATCCTACTTCTATTTTTTCCGGTGAAACCGTTAATTTGTTTTCTGCCGCCATTCCTTGGTGGGCTAAGGAAAAGAAGAATACTAGCCCCAGTAGTACTACCCCCAATCGTTTCATCAATGGCCACCCCCTATAGAAATTAAAGCGGATGGTGCCACAACCAGACTGAGCAGCATTTTAATCATTACCGCTAAAACAATCACGGAAAAAATTACTCTTAGCTGCTCAGCCGGAAGCTTTTTACCAAGCTTAGCTCCAAATTGAGCGCCAATGGATGAGCCAATCAACAAAACAATTGCCAAGACCACATCTACAGTGTGGTTTAGAGTACTTTGAGCCATTGTCACGTTGATGGCAGTAAAAATAATAACAAAAACGCTGGTTCCTACAGCCTTAATTGTCGGCATCCCTAACAGGTAAATCATCACAGGCAGCATGATGAAACCGCCGCCAACACCCATGAGAGCTGCTAGTATACCAATCAGTAAGCCAAGTAGGAAAAGTGAGATAACCGAACAATCAATACCCGACACCTCAAAATGCATTTTTATAGGCAACTTGTTCATAAGACGCATTGCCCCGGATTCCTTTGGGGTGCCTAAATCTTTTTGACCTTTCTTCCTTAAAGAATTAATACTTTCTATAAACATAAAGACCCCTACGCCAAGCAGCATGACTACATAAGTGGATTTTAGTACAAATTCAAAATTACCTAAGGACTGTAATATTTTTACTAGAGCCGTCCCAAAACTCCCCCCTATCAAGCTTCCAACAAGTATGATAAAGCCGAGCTTAAAATCTACATTTTTGTTTCTGCTATGAGCGATAGTACCGGAAACGGAGGCTGCTACAATTTGATTAGTATCAGAGGCAACAGCTACAGCAGGTGGTATACCCATCCACATAAGAAGTGGGGTTAATAAGAATCCTCCGCCAACTCCGAACAGACCAGAGAGTAAACCAACCATCCCACCCATACCAAGGATGGCAAAAATCGATATAGGCATTCTGGCAATAGGAAGGAAAATATCCATCATTCTCCCCCCCTATTGATATGAAAGGACACAGTTTTGTTTCTCATCATCAGTATTTTGCTGCAACAAATACCTGCCTTTTGAAGACCAATACCTAGGAGCATCGTTACCAACAACATTCCAGTTGAACCCCAGGTGAAGTTGGCAACTTGTGGATCTTCAGGAGTATAAACATTACCGTTAACATCTTTCCATGAGTACAGCTCTTTAGTATCATGATTTTGACTTACAATAACGTGCTTACTAGGATCGTAATAATGAGTGAAAACTTCTGACTTTAGTAAGTTCAGGCTTATCCAGAAGAAAAGGACAGAAAGGACTAACACTGCGCAACTTAACTTAAAACTAATTTTACCTAACTTTTCGACGTTCATTTCGGTCATGGCTATTCCTCCCCAAACGAATTTTTGGTATAACTTTACGTGCTACAAAGATAATGGTTAAAATAGTAAAAACCTATAGATGGAAGAGTCTCAAAATGCTTAAATAAGATTCATTTTTAGATGTGAAATAATTAATTTGTTATTAGGCTTGTAGTCCTCTTTAGTTAAATCACCACCTCCAAGAGACTGAAATTTTACCAACGATTTGTTTTCCGTATAAGCAATATAAGCAAAATCTATGCCACATCATACAGCCCTGGTTTTCTGGCAAAAATAAAGCCAGCACCTCTCGAAAGTGCCGGCTTTGGGAATATTATTTCCCATTCTATGAGTATAAATTACTCCTTTGTTATAACAGATCATATTCCTTCATTTTTGCATATAGCGATCGTCTGTTAAATCCTAAGGTGTTGGCAGACTCCTGCCTGCTCCAGTTGTGATCTTTTAATGTTTTAATAATAACCTGCTTTTCTACCTCTGCCAGGATATCTTTTATTGGCCTTTTAAGTCTTAGTTTTATATTTAGCTCTAAATCTGAGTCTCTGCAAGAGGGACGATTCCCTTCTAACATAGCTAGATCATCCGGTAAAATGACAGTACCCCTAGTCATAACCACAGCTTGTTCACAAGTATTTATTAATTCCCTGACATTACCCGGCCAGGGATAATTAATCATGAAATTAAGCGCTTCTTTTGACATGCTAGTTATTTTTTTAACATGTTTCTGGGCAAATTTATTAATATAATAATTAACTAATAGTATAATATCTTCTTTTCTATCCTTAAGGGGGGGGAGTTTTATATTAACTACATTTAGCCTGTAAAATAAATCTTCCCTAAATTTACCTTCTTCCACCAGTTTTTGCAGGTCTTTATTGGTTGCTGCCAGTATGCGGATATCCACCTTAATGTTATTTATTCCACCCACCCGTTCAAACTCTCTCTCCTGCAGCACACGAAGTAATTTGGTTTGGGCGTGGTGCGTTAATTCTCCAATTTCATCCAAAAAAACAGTACCGCTGTGAGCCAGTTCAAACTTTCCCATTTTTTGGCTAATCGCTCCAGTAAAGGAGCCTTTTTCGTGGCCAAATAATTCACTTTCCATAAGATTCTCTGGAATAGTGGCGCAGTTAATATTTATAAATGGGCAGTGGTTACGTTTACTATTCTTATGAATAGACCTAGCCACGACTTCCTTACCCGTTCCACTCTCACCTTGAATCAGTACTGTTATATCTGTGTCTGCTATCCTTCCAATTATTTTAGAGATTTCCTGCATTATTCTTGACTGCCCAATAAAATTATCGAAGGGATTCAACTCATCTTCTAACTTTTCTCTAAGGATCGCAACCTCTGAGACCAAGTATTTCATTTTTACTGTCCTCTGGACTGTAATAATAAGTTCATCAAGGTTTAACGGTTTATTCAGGTAATCGTGGGCCCCTTCCTTCATAGCATGAATGGCTATTTCAGTTGTACCAAAGGCAGTCATTAATATTATGGGCACTGTGAACCCTCTATCTTTGATTTTTTCCATGACTCTGATACCATCATCATCCGGCAACTTAATGTCAAGCAGAATTGTATCCGGGTCAAAGTTATTTAAGGCCTCCATGCCTTCTGCGGCCGTATAGGTTACAAAAACCTCATATCCTGCGTTTTCCAGAACATCACGCAAAAGTTCGCATACACCCTCTTCATCATCAATTACAAGAATTCTAGCCATTATTGTCACCACTTTCTGCTATTGGGATAAAGATCTTAATAACTGTACCGACATCAACCTTACTTTCCACCTCATACACACCCTTATGGGCTTCTAAGATTTCACGGGCTATAGCAAGCCCCAAACCGGTTCCCTTTGATTTGGTAGTGAAAAATGGTTCAAAAATCTTGGTCAAGTTTTCTTCTGTTATTCCACAACCGTTATCTTTAATTGATATGCCAACCATATTTTTTGTTTTATCATAAAAGGTTGATGTCTCCAATTTACCCTTACCCTCTGTAGATTGAAAAGCATTATACATTATATTCGAGAGTACTTTCTCTATTTGGTACTGGTCAATCATAACTTCCGGCAGATCCTCGCCCAGAGTTGTTACTAATTCAACCCGATCTCCATGAGCATCGACAAAAAATTGCCCGAGTCTTTTAACTAAGCTATTTATTTGACAGGGTATCAGAGTTGCTCGAGATGGTCTGGCAAACTGTAATAATTCATCGGTTATATTAGCTAATCTGGTCATTTCCCGGTTAACAATATTTAAGGATTTTTGAGAGGGTACATGCCCTTGATTCCAGAACTGCATATATCCGGTTATTGAGGTTAATGGACTTCTAATTTCATGGGCCACCCCGGCAATGATTTTTCCCAGCGAAGCAAATCTCTCCTGCCTATTTATATCTTCCCTTAGGTGAATCAATTCTGTTATGTCGCGAAAATGTAAAAGCGCTCCCACCAGATCTTGTCGTACATTTACCATGAGTGATGTACTTATAAGCAGATGTCTGGGGTTACCAACTAAATCCTCGTAGATAACCTCTACATCCTTAACGGGCTGATTATCTAAAAGAGTATTATTTAAGCACTCTTTAAACGGACTGTTCTCCAAGAAAACATCATGCATGCTTTGTCCAAGAATATCTTTACCAAGACTTAGCATGTGGTAAGCTGCAAGGTTGATGCTGACAATTTTCTGTTCTTTATTAACTGTAATGATCCCATCATCAATACTGGTTAAAATTTCTTGATTGTAATTTTGTACGTCAATTAACTTGTTGTACATTTGGTTAATTGCTTCGGTTATCTCTCCAAGTTCCCCCGGTGCCCGTGGAATTATAAACGTCGGGTTATTTGATATTATACTTAGATTTTTTTTAACGTCATTAACGCTTAAGGTAAACTTCCTGATAAGGCTAAATGTGCCACCAAAAGCAAGAAAGATTCCGATAGAAATGATTCCGTAAACTACCTGTTTCATTTGAACAATTTTTTGGGATATCGGTTCAAAATCTGAGCTTGCCCAAACAGCACCTATGATTTTGCCGTCTCTAATGATGGGTTGGTAGGCTTCCAGTTGGCCGTTTTCCGATATCCCACCGAAAACTTGAAAAACCATACTTTTATTGCTAAGGGCGTCATCGAAATTATTTTTTCTACGCGTCGAAAAATTTTCACGCAGGTGAATGTTATTACCATCTAGAATTACATCATAATCTTTCCAATAATATCCAACATCCAAGTTAGGGTATACCTTCTTTGCCTCTATAATGATAGGTTGTAAAACTTTATTAAGGGCTTTTGCCTGCTCCCTCTGTGGTATATCTTCAACCCCCACATCGTTTATTATTTGATTAAAAGTCTTGGGCAGGTAATCGTCCAGGTAAGTCATGGCCTTTTCCATAACTTGACGCTGAGTATCCACCAAACCTAGTTCCGTTGATTGTACCAGATAATAAAGATATCCAGTTAATCCAATAGGAATTAACAGCAGAATAGCAATAATTTTTAATAAATGATCAATGAATCCATCTTGTGTAATTTTTATTCTCATCAAAATCCCTCCGCATACAAATGCTTATATCTATTATACATACATCAGCCCAGTAGATGAGAATATTTTTTCACATTCAATGAGTATTTTTTGCCCATTCCTATTATATTCCCCTGTAATAAGCCCTTTTTTCAGTGGCATAAATCTTGCTTTGTCTAAATGGAAAGGAAAATTCAAACGACTAGGAAAAGAGGCTAGTCTTTATGAAAATTGATCTAAGACAAATAATGATTCCTTTGGACCAATATCCCAGTATTTCGGAAGAGGGGTCCCTTGATAATGCAATTAATCTATTGACAGAGGAATTTAAGAAAAGGGATAACATCTGGCATAATTATGAGGCACTTTTAACAACCAGCTCTTCCGGTGAAATTACAGGGATGCTTACCCTACGCTCAGCTTTAACAGCAAGCAGGGAATTTAAATATCCCAGCCTCCGTCATAGGTTAATTAACCTATTATTTAATAAACCTGTTCCTACGAGTAACCTTCAAGTAAAAAACTTTATACATCCCCTAAAGAGCCGATTGGTAAATATATCTGATGAGTTGGATGAAGTTATTTTATTAATCTTAAAACATAATTATAATTCCGTTTTAGTCTCTAACAACCAAAGAATTGTGGGTGTGATACGAACTATTGATTTGTTCTGGTATATCGACGATGTTTTATAAAGAAAATAGAATGAAATACGGAGGGATTTTTATGATTCCAACCCACCAGTTGAATAGTTTCATGATTCCAATCCATAATTTCCTTACAATTAACGAGTATGACTCAATACGTGAAGCTTTAAAACTAATGAGAGAATCTTTTCATAAGGGTTCAGCCTGGCAGGGCCCTCATATGTTAATTGTGTTGAATAATCTTGAACAGCCTGTAGGGCTTTTAACTTTGAAAAATTTATTAAAGTCAACTAAAATAAAACAACTTGAGGGAGATGCCTGCTTTAAATCCGAGTATGCAAGCTGGTATTATATTAAAAAATGCCATGAGTCAGGAATTGCCGTAAGGGAATTAATGAGACCGGTTAATGTCTACTCTATTAACTATCATGATTTTGATATTAACGTAGTAGTCGAAATATTTTCCCGTAACGGCATAAACTTTATTCCGGTTCTTGATAATGATAAAATAATAGGTATAGTGGATAAATCAAGTGTCTTCTATCAATTACAATCTTTAAATAACTCCTTGCCAAATAAGGTCTCTACATTTAAAACGCTGGCTCACTATTTAAAAAACATTAAAATAAACATGAATGTTCTTTTTTCAGGTTTCTTCTGAGGTTAGATACAAAAAAGGTATCAAGGTAGAAAAAATCAGTCTACCGAAATATAAGTTTGCTTAAACCTTTTAACCACTCTGAACTTCAGATAAAATTAAAGAAGCGCTCAAAAAACATTTTATTTTTTTGAGCGCTTCTTCTTTTGGGTTAAGGTTTTATCGAACATCAATCCTACTGGACGTCTCCAGCCAGTTTTGCTTGTTCTGCAAACCATTGTTCCGCTGCGTAATTTAAAGACAGGGTCCTTAAATCTTCCCAAACAAAGTCTTCGACGGACAACACGCGCAAATCCACCTCTTTGAAATACTGACCACAAGCCTGGCAAGCCACCATATCAACACCTGGAAAATCCTCCGAATGAAGGTAAGTCTGTTCAGAGGCTTCTTCACTCCCACAGCAAATACATCCGACACGCTCCGCTGGCCATTCATGCCCGCACAGTATACAGTGCAAGTAACGATTACCGTTTGGCGGGGTGAGTACTGAAAGTCCTGCCGCCTCACCACAGACCAGGCAGGCCCTGCTTTTGCACGAAACTTTTTTCGAATAATCTTCAGCTTGGTTATTTACCGTATCCTTTTTCGGTTCCGCAATCGTTTCGCGAGAAAGCTGTGCTACGCCGCTTAAGGCGATATACAAGCGACTGAACATTTTTGTGTCAGTTACAGGTTGAACTGCTTTAAATTCATTCCACCGTTCCCTTAAGTCCGCTTCGGAAACCGCTACTCCCTCGACCTGATTCAACCTTTGCCAAAGCTCTAAAACCGCCTCTTCCGGTAAATCCACCAGGGGATAGTAAGGGGGAGTCTCCGTGGGAATCAATCTCTCCCACCAAAAGTTACCCCGCTCGTCCTGCCAGCTTCTGACTTCGTTCTTAAGAAGGCTATAGGTCTGATAAGCTTGCTCCAGAGTTATATCTTCAGCTACATCCATTTTATGCATATTTTTGTTCATTGATAGGAGCTCCCCTTACATTCATATTTTAGCCAACTGTGAGTAATCCGGACTAGACTAAGCTCTGTTTCCTAATTATTTCGCGACGGTTTCGGAACCATCTTGCTCATCTTTCACTCTGTCATACCATTTGGCATGGTGCGAACGCGCGAACTTTGTGGGTACATAACCATTGATCATGCCAGAAATAGAAGGGTTTGAATCCGGGTGTAATAGTCCTAAATACATATGCCCAATGACTGCCGCTGTCATCATAAACATAGAGAGGTCGTGTACTAGATAAGCCCAACGCACTAAACCTGGAGGAAAAGACGGAGCAAACCACAGTACGATCCCACTGAGGGTGATGAAAACAATACCGAAAATAGTAATCATCGAGTTGATTTTTTCCCCGCCATTATACTTGTCTTGAGGTGGATAGGTTCCGTGTCCCCCGAAGAACTCCTTAGGAAATGCCATGACGTGTTGCAAATCTGATTTTGTAAACTTAAAGACTGATTTTAACCACTCCCAGTGATGGCGGGTATTTCCAACAAAGAACGTCAAACCTACTACTACCACAAACACAACTGCCACAACACGGTGTATCACACGAGCAGCTTGAATCCCGCCGACGACACCCATCGCTGGTTGGAAGAAAACGCTAAGAACTCCCAATCCAGTAAAGAGCAATACAAAGAAGGCAATGGCATGAACCCAGTGACTAATGCGTTCTCCTTTAGTAAAACGCAAAACCTTATTTGGTTCAATCGTCATTTGGGTTGGATTGTTGGTCTTCATTTTGACTGCCATTACTATTTACCCCCTTTCTGGCTATCTGCATGATTGATAGAGTCATCCCCACTAGACCGGTAATTTCCTCTTAAGAGATTGGCGAAAACCCCTACAACCACGGCTGCAGCCGCTCCACCGACTGCAAGTCCTCCCACAGGTCTTATCACGTCTTTCCATAGAGTTAGAGAGAGCGGAATCGTTGGATTAACCGGTAGCCCATAGACTTCTGGGCCATCCAATAACAAATAGAGATACGTCGTGCCACCCATTTCCGTTTCTCCATAGAGCTGCGCTTTAGGATGAGTCTTCTGAACCTCAGCAAGACGCTTCTTCGCTTGCGCCAGCATAGCGTCACGTTCTCCAAAACTTAAAGCACCTGGTTGACAGGTATGAACACAAGCTGGGAGCAGATTATTCTCGACCCGATCAATACATCCCGTACATTTGTAGGATTTCTTTTGGACTTGATCGACCTTAGGAACCCCAAACGGGCAGTTTTCAACACAATAGCCGCAGCCAATGCACTTATCCTGATCGATCACGACGTACCCAGATTCCGACTGAGTAATTGCCTTCGAAGAACATGCCTTCAGGCAAGAAGGATCAGCACAGTGAAAGCATTGTGCTTTGCGCATTAGCCAATTCATTTTATGATCTTCATATTTTTCAATGAAGGTCATATAAGTCCAAGTCTTCGTGGTAAAAGCATTCTGAGTCTGATAACTCGTGATCAACTGAGTTTTCTCCGCGGGAAGCTCGTTCCAAGCCTTGCACGCCACAGAGCACGCCTTACATCCTGTACATAATGAAGTATCAATTAAAACCGTTTTCCTTGTCATCAATTTGCCCTCCTTATATTGACTAGGCAAACTTTATACTCTGGAGTACCGGCTCCAGGATCAATGGCTGCAATGGTTATTTCATTGGTACTCGGACCAGAACTTAAGCTAGCAAAGCCCCAGCTCCAAGGCATCCCGATGGTTTCAGTATCTTTTCCATTGATTTTGTACGTCTGTATTCGATCCGTTACTAAGGCTCGTACGGTGATTTTGCCACGAGCAGAAGAGACTTCGACCACATCCCCTTCTTTAACCCCAATTTTTGCTCCTAGGTTTTTACTAATCTCCGCAAAAGGCTCCGGCATAATTTCATTCAGCCAAGGAATATTACGCGTAATTCCTCCGGCACAGAAATGCTCGACCACTCCATAAGTGGTCAGAACATGTGGAAATTCTTCTGACTTGCCAATCTGAGTCGATACAACCAGTGCACATGGACTGATTGAAACCTTAGGATGCAAGATGTTGGTGGTTGGGCTTTCCGTCGGTTCGTAGAATTCCGGAAACGGTCCATCTACACAGGTCCCTGCGGCACGAATCCCGACAGCTGGAAGACCATCAGCAGGTGGTTCTGCAGGCATTCCGCTCATATAGGTCGCTGCAAACAACCGACCCACACCCTCAGGATTCATACGGAAACTTAACTTTCCTTCAGGCGTCTCAGGTCCCTTGGTCTTATCCACAAGGTCCCCGCCGTCATTTCCTGCCCAAACCTTAGCTGCAGCATCCCACCAAATAAGTTTGCGTTTAGCGTCAACTGGCTGACCCGCTTCATCGCAGGAGGCACGGTTATAGAGGATACGAACATTTCCCGGCCAAGCAAAACTCCACTCTTTAAACAGTCCCAGTCCTGAAGGGTCAGTATTGTTACGACGAGCCGCAAGGTTTCCATTACCAGTCACGCCAGCATAGATCCAACACCCTGTAGAAGCTGTACCGATGGGTGCTTTGAGATAATCCCCAATGGTCGGAAAGAGCTTACCAGTCGTTTCGTCATACCCACTCAGCTCCTGAAGCACTTTCAAAGCGCTGGTATGCTCACCATAGTCCCAACGAGCCTTCAGAATCGGGGCATCCTTAACATCTGTGCTCCCAGCATATAATTTACGGATTTTCTTGAAAAGGTGGTCCAGCATATCGAGGTCCGGCAGCGAATCTCCGAGTGGCTTGAGGGCAGCCTCTTTCCACTGAATCCAGCGCGAAGAATTCGACATACTACCTGCCTTCTCATAGACGAAAGCAGCAGGGAACATGATGACTTCGGTCTTAATATCTGCTGGATTCACTCCTGGAGCACGCCAGAACTGAGCAGTTTCAATCTCGAAGAGGTCAGATACGACCAACATATCGAGTTTTGCTAAAGCAGACCGAACAAGCTTTAGGTCTGGAATGGAAACTGAAGAATTCGAGCCAACGTTAAAGAGCAGCTTAAACTGTCCTTTATTCATCATTTCAAAGAGTTTTATCATTGTTGCATTCACTGTGGGATTGGTCTTCGGTAAATAGCTAAATCCATAGTCATTTTCTTTGGTGGCGTTTTCTCCAAACCATGCTTTAAGTTGGGCTACCAGATGTTTTTCAAAAAATGACCCGCTACGTACCAGATAATCGCGTATGGTCTTATCTGTATTAATCGGATGTGGTAAATAGCCCGGTAGGTTACTAACGAGGTTTGCCATATCCGTTGAGCCTTGAACATTGGGTTCTCCACGCAGAGCATTGATGCCACCACCTGCTTTTCCGATGTTGCCCAACAACAGTTGAATGATGGCATAGGCACGAATCCCTTGCACGCCCGTGGTGTGTTGAGTCATTCCTAGGGCATAAAGTATACTTCCCGGTTTTCCTTTACAGAAGACGTCCGCAATCTCTTTAATCTTCGCAGCAGGAATCCCTGAGATTTTTTCGGCTGTTTCAAACGTATATCTAGAATAATGAGCTTTAAGCTTAGAGAATACGCTATCTTGGTCCTCAATAGTTTCAGCTTTCAAGGGCTTTTTATCCGGCCCAAGTTGGTAACCCCAGCTCGCCATGGCATACTTTCTAGTTTTGGGATCATAACCAGAGAAGAGGCCATCTTCAAATTTATAATCTTTGCTGATCTTCGTGAGGGCATTGGTGAAGTTCAAAACATAGTTCTGATCGTACAATTTCTGTTCAAGAATATAATTTATAATAGCACCGAGATAGGCAATATCTGTTCCCGGACGGATTTGGGCGAAGATGTCTGCTTTAGAAGCTGTCCGCGTAAAGCGTGGATCGACGACGATAATTTTTGCGCCTTTTTCTTTAGCCCGATTAATCCACTTCATGGCAATCGGATGGTTCTCGGCACAGTTACTTCCCGCAATTAAAAAGACCTCGGCATTTTTTAAATCAGACCAGGAATTTGTCATCGCACCGCGACCAAATGAAGGTGACAAACTTGCCACCGTGGGAGCGTGTCATATCCGAGCCTGGTGTTCATTGTAAGGGGTTCCAATGAGCTGGCAGAATTTCTTAATAAGATAAGACTCTTCATTGTCAACTTCAGCAGAACCCAAGAAGGCGATTCCTTCTACACGGTTCACAGACAAGCTTTCGGGTAGTCCGGTTTTCGTATTGACGATCTGATCAGCGGCTTTCCAACTAGCATCCCTGACTTCTTTAGTTTTCTTAGCAACGATGTCCAGTGCCTCTTCCCATGAAATATCTTCCCACTTATTGGCCCCAGGAGCCCGCCGTCTCGGCTTGGTAACACGATCTGGTGAGTTAGCGACACTCAATAAACTTGCTGCCTTGGGGCAAAGAGTCCCCTCATTGGTCGGATGATCCGGATCACCTTCTAAGTGAATCAGCTTGCCCTCTTTCACATACAGCAGCATCCCACATCCGCCTGAGCAGAAATGGCAGATGCTAGGAATCTTTTTGGTTCCTTCTAGTTTCAAAGCATACCCTTTGGCTTCCGCTAAGGCTGGATCAAATCCCAAGCCTGCAGCAAAAGCGGCGATGGAAAGTCCTGAAAGTTTAAGGAAACCACGACGAGAAACATCCATCTTTTTTCCTCCCTCTAATGTTCTCTGAACTACCATTTGACTTGGACCGATCTTGGTTAAACCGTTTGCGCACAGAAGACCGTCTAATTGTTATGAATTTTCGAAATATACCTTCTATAGCTTAACTCGCTTTTTCGACTTAGTCACGATTCTGTTCATTTAGTAAATAAAGAAACTATATAGTAGAAAAGAATTATTAAAAACATAAAGAAATAAAGAAATAAAGAAAACTTGGCTGGCGCCCGAAGACACTGTCTTCGCACGTATTAATCATTCTATCAGCCTTGCGCAGGCGGCTGCCTAGTTGCCCTTATGCTTAGAAAGTATATAACGCAAGTTTATACTTTCTGATAGTGCAAAAAAATACCTCCCTTAGGAGGTATTCAGAGATGTTGATTTATAACGCTGTGGAAACAGGATCATCCAATATCTATTGAATTTAAATCCATGATTGGCTGAAACAGTTTAACGGGTCTTCCTACGGTTCCATATCTTAATTCTACAGCTAGCACTCCACATTGTTCTAAAAACTCCAGATATCTACGCACTGTTACACGAGTTAGGTTGACTCCCTCTGCCACAATATCAGCTGAGACCGGTTCGTTTGTCGAGCGCAAGAAAGAGATGATTTGCTTCAACGTCAGCTGATTCAGCCCTTTTGGCAGGACCATTTGTTCATTGTTCCGGTGTAGTTTTGTCATGTTAATTGAGATTAGATCGAGCTCTTCAATTTTACTGTTTTCTAAAGACTCGTTTCGAACTTTCGTATCTCTGGGGCAGGAAGATTTGCTCATTTCGTCAGCAATACTCCCTAAACGTTCAACCATTTGGTTAAAAGCAAACGCCAGATCTCCAATTTCCTTAGGTCCAGTAACCTGGATCTTCTCCGTCGCATGACCTGTGGCGACATCACGAGTTCCCAGGGTAATTTCATGGAGAGGTCGAATAATTACTTTTTGAATAAAAAACCACGTTGCTACCACGACGATCAGGGTCAATCCCAAACCGAAGACGGTCAGTCGTATCAATGAGTTCACGAAGAATACCTGGGCATAGCTTTTTGAAATCCCGACGTAAAAAATCCCGATAATATCTTCATTAATATCTCGGATTGGCTGGTAGGCCGTCTGATAGAGGTGCCCTACGACATTTGCTTCACCAAGGTAAATCTGACCATTTTTTAAGACGCTCTGTGCCACAGTGTCAGAAACTTTTGTACCAATAGCTCTTTCTCCATTAGCGCTGCGCACAGTTGTAGCAATACGAGTATCATTGAGAAATAAAGTTACTGTGTTACCTGTTAGCTCGGCTAAATGATCTACTAGTTCTGTTTTATGGGATACCTGATTTTCTCCTTTATACAACATCCCTTGACGTATATTCCAAGGTCCAGCGTAAGTTAGATCGATAATCTCCATACACGTCGCCAAGTCGGATTTTGCTTTAACAATTGAAGCATCTACCGCCTGTTGTCGCGTATACCAACCGAATACGAGCATAAAAATCGCTGCTAAAAAAATAAGCGATCCAATCATCAGCAAGAGAATTTGATATTTAAGTGAACGTGGACTCAATTGCACTCCTCCTCGGAGAAATTTCTTTAATCTTCAGTAAATTCAAATTCGTCATCTACTAATATAAAACCTTTATTTCTATAAAAGTATTTTTTCGGTTTACCTCCAAGAATGGGAAGGAATTATTCAACTCATGTGGAATTTCTATATATTAAGCGCAGATAAAGGAGGATGATCTAATGTCCTTGTTTCGGGTGCTCTATGAGATTCTAAGCCAAAACGGTTGGGAATTTGATTTTGACAACAAGAATGGGATTATTAAGCTTGAGATTCGTGGTATTAACACGAGTTTCCATGCTTTCCTGCTTGTAGACGAAGAGCAAGAATCCTTACTTTGCAATACGCATATCGATCAAAAAATCCCCTACTCCAAACGCCTTGAAGTATGCGATTTCATGAGCCGTGTTAATTACGAACTCGTGAACGGGAATTTTGAAATGGATATGGATAACGGCGAAATCCGCTATCGCACCTTCCTTGATTTGGCTGATGCCGAGCCTTCTCATGATCAGGTCCTAAATATTGTTTGGAACGGAGTGCTAGGGTTTGACACTTATTATCCTGGATTAATGAAACTCGTTTACGGAGATTTAAGTGCGGAAGAGGCAGCTGCCTATTGTACTGAAGACATTTAAAAGGAGTGGTATATTACCACTCCTTTACTATGTCATTGGTACAATATAAATAAGAACCATTAGGTAATGAACAATACTTCCGGCTGCAATAAACAAATGGAAAACTTCATGAAAACCAAAACGTTTAGGATAAAAGTCAAAAATTTTGGTCGCATAGATTATGGCACCCATGGTATACACGACTCCGCCTACCGCCATGAGGATGATCGAACCCATCGGTAAATTCTTGATGAGTTGTAGAAAAGGTACCAAGGCGATCCAGCCTAGCGAGACGTAAAAAGCAGACGATACATAGCGCGGTGCATGGATAAACCAAATTTTCAGCGCCATGCCAGTTAGAGCTAAGACCCAAACTGCTGTGAGCATCGCCCAACGCCATGCCCCATCCAGTCCATAGTAAAAAACCGGGGTATACGAACCAGCAATTAAAAAGTAAATAGCAATATGATCTACCTTTTTAAGGATTAGCTCTTTCTGAGGCGTGGTTTTTACCCAATGATAGAGCGAACTAGCCCCATAAAGCACGATCATACTAAGCCCATAAATCGTCATCGTAACAAGTTTGGAAAGATTATTTTTGCTCAAAACAATTAAGAAAACAAGTCCTACAATTGCCGCCATGAACAAAATAAAATGAGTCCAAGTGTTTACCGGTTCCTTCATTTTTAATGTCATTTTTCACCCTCCACAAATCCCTTGACCAAAGATAAATTCTTTAATCCCATTTTAAACCTTATTTCAGGTAAATTCAACCATACCTTTTTTTAACTCACCTGTAAATCGCAAATTCACAAAAGCCCTGAACACTTTAATTAGTGCTTTTGCTTTTAGTCAAAAAAAAAGGAAAGCTCTTTATATTATAGCAATAATTACCTGAGTAAGAAAACTTGCAGAAGCCATAATAAGAATGTTCCACTATACAAACACAAATAAAAGGAGGGTACCTAATCATGGCAGGAGAAAGAAACACTAATACCCCAGCAGCACAGGGAGCTTCACAGCAATTAGATCAATTCAAGTATGAAGTAGCAAATGAAATGGGCCTTCAATTAGGTGGAGACCGCACAAGTCGTGAGAACGGTTCCGTTGGTGGTCAAATGACCAAACGTATGATTCAATTTGCTGAAGAGCACCTTAAAGGTGGAAGCAAAATCTAACGTTCCAAAAGGGTAACAAGGATTACACTAAGGGGGATATCGAAAGATATCCCCCTTAGTATTTGTTCAAAGCAAAAGAATAATAGTGAGTATTCGTTAAATCAAAAAAATAATAGGAGCGATTTGCTCGCTCCTATTTAATCGTACCATCTGTTTCTTCAAGGTGCTTTTTCTTAGAAGACAAATGCGCTTTAACATCCTTGAGTTGATGAGGAGTTAGCTCTCCAGCATTTTCCGCTAAAAATTCTTCATTTTTATGGATATTCCGCAGTGTTAACTCAATTTTCTTTAAATCTTCATTCTTGTCTTTATTGCCATCATTTCTCGGCATGATCATCATCACCTCCAGACTCATTTAGTTTATCCAAAGATGATGTATTCATGCTTATTCTACTACCGAATAACCGGCATCAACAACAGCTTTAACCAGACTCGCGCGCTCTGCCTCTCCGGTAACGACCGCTTCTTTGGCTGCAAGATCAACTTTGACGCTTTCCACACCACTTACTGCTTGCAAGGCTTTTTCAGCCCTCATTTTACAATGATTACAAGTCATACCTTCTACTTTTAGAATAGTTTGGCTCATTTTTTTCACCTCGCTTTTCGGAAGTCAGAGGTCAGAGGCCGGAGGCCAGATGACGATAACCTCAGCAAATTATTGAAGAATATCTATATCCTCTACAGGGCAGCTATTAATTGCCAACAGAGGAAACTTTGCTAACAGAGCCTACTCGCTTGTTTTGATAGCTGCAACTTCATATATCATCAAGAGAGGAAACTGTTTACACTCCTAGAATACTCCTTAAATTTTCCTTAAGACTAACCCTCTAGCTGTTTATCATACCGTCTCAGCAGAATAGAACTGGTCACTACGGAAACCGATGAAAAAGCCATAGCCAGTCCAGCCCATTCGGGTGGTAAAAGTTCACCGGTGATCGGATAAAGGACACCAGCGGCTATCGGGATACCGATGACATTGTAAATCAAGGCCCAGAAAAGGTTTTGTTTGATCTTACTCAAGGTTTTCCGCCCTAAACGAATGGCTCGCTCTACATCAAGCAAGTCATTGCGGACTAACACTACGTCCCCGGTTTCCTTAGCCACATCAGTTCCTGAACCGATGGCGATCCCAATATCAGCTTGAGCTAGCGCAGGAGCATCATTAATCCCATCCCCCACCATAGCCACCTTATACCCCTGCTCTTGATACTTCTTGATAATATTTATCTTATCTTGCGGTAAAATTTCGGCGATAACTTCATCAATACCGACTTGCTCGCCCACAACATTGGCGACCTTTTTATTATCCCCTGTAATCATAAACGTCTTTAAACCTAATTTGTGCAAGCGTCGGATGGCCTCTTTGGTACTATCTTTTACGACATCCGCCAGGGCGATGAGCCCAATGACTCGGCCCCCAAGGGCAATAAAACTAGTCGTTCTACCGGATTCGGCTAAGCGTTGGAAATCCTGTTCTGACTGCTCAACAACTTCTACCTTGTGCAAGTGCAGCAGCTTAATGTTTCCAATCAGTAACTCTTGCCCTTCATAAGTGCACGTGACTCCATACCCAGCCTCTTCCTTATAATTCTCCACCTCATGAATTGCCAGCTGCTCTTTCTTGCCCTCAGCCACAACCGCTTGGGCAAGCGGGTGAATCGAGAGATTCTCTCCAGCAATTGCAATTTTAAGGACATCCTGTTTGGTAAAATCTCCATAGGGAACAATATCCGTCACTTCGGGAGTTCCTTTAGTCAATGTCCCTGTTTTATCAAAACCAATCGCTTGCAAGTGAGCAATCCCTTCAAGTACGGCTGCAGATTTGAATAAAATACCCCGATTTAAGCCTACCCCGCTACCCACCATAATCGCCGTCGGAGTAGCTAGCCCCAAGGCACAGGGACAAGCAATGACCAAGACAGCAATAGCCGCCGTAAAGGCAAATACAAACGTACTATGCAGGAGAACATACCAAATTGCAAACGTAAGAAGTGAAATCAAAACCACGGCTGGGACAAAGTAATTGGAAATCATATCGGCCAGCCTTTGAATCGGCGGCTTAACCCCCTGAGCATCTTCCACCAATTTAATAATTCCAGCCAGAATGGTGTCCTTACCCGTTTTAGTGGTTTTAACCTTAATACTTCCTGAACGATTAATCGTAGCTCCGATTACAGGGTCCCCAACACTTTTGTCAACGGGTATGGATTCCCCTGTCAGCATCGCCTCATCAATACTAGCTTGTCCCTCAATAATCTCACCATCAACCGGAATTCTTTCTCCGGACTTAACGAGGGTAATATCTCCGATTTTCAGGTCCGAAGCTGACACTTCATTGACCTGACCATCGACTAACAAATGCGCTTTATCAGCCTGTAACTCTAAGAGTTTTTTTAAGGCTTGACCCGCCCGACCCTTGGCTTTAGCCTCTAGATACTTCCCAAAACGCACAAAGGTAATCAACAAGGCCGAGGTATCAAAGAAATTGGGACCTTCAAAGAAGAGGGTTGGGAAAAACATATGCAAGGTTGTCATTAAGCTATATCCGTAGGCGGCTGTAATTCCAATAGCAACTAAAACATCCATATTGGCTGAGCGGTTTTTCAACGCGTGATAAGCACCACGGTAAAACGTCCAACCGGCCGTAAACTGGACAATGGTCGCCAGAATAAGCATCGTATACATCAACGGTCTCGACATAGGCAGAAACATAATAGGCATAATCGGCAGGGAAAGAATGGCACTAAAGATGAGCCAATTGCGCTGTTTGATTGCTGCACGATCCCCTTGATTCTCGTCTTTGTTCTCCATGGGAGTATACCCTGCCTCCCGCACTTGCTCAAAGATCTCACTGATTGTTACAACACCTGGATCAAACTCTACCGTCACAGTTTCACTCGCTAAATTTACCGCAACAGTTTGAACCCCCTGAGTACCCTTAAGTTTTTTTTCAATGGCTAAAGCACAGTTTGAACAGGTCATCCCGCCCACTTTAAATTGTTGTTTTCCGCTGTCCTCACTTTGGGCAGCATACCCAAGATCCTTAATTTTTGTAAGCAGGGCATCCTCATTAACCACACTGGAATCCATTTCTACGGTTAGCTTTTCTGAAGCAAAATTGACAGCAACCGTTTTGACCCCTGGCATAGTTTTAAGGCCTTTTTCAATCGTCAAAGCGCAATTTGCACAGGTCATCCCACTTATTTTAAACTGTTGTTTTTGCTCTGGCGTGGCAATTGTTAATGTTTCCTGATCTTTCGGGATATTTGGCCTTTTCTGATCAGGCTTTTCATCATGCGTTGCCTGATCTGGCTCTTTCTGATCTGGCTCTAAGAGAACTGTCTTTTCGTCGGCCAATTTTTCCAATGCATAGCCAGCTTCTTCTAATTCATGTCTAATATCTGCCACATTGACCTGAGTGGGATCCCAAACGAAGGTCGCTTTCGAATCCTCCAAGCTTACTTTAACCTGTTCCACACTCGGAAAGGTTTCTAGAAGTTTAGTAACCTGATTTACACAATGTTGGCAGGACATACCATAGACATTGATCTCTTTTTTCTCACGGACTATATTTTCCGACATTCTAAATCCCTCCCCTAAAAACGGGCTTCCTAATTAACGAATCATGCGAAAGATTGTCTTAAGGACCTCATCGATAACCTGTTCATCTCCAGCCTGAAGTTGCTCTTTGACGCAAGATTTCATATGTTTTTCTAAAAGCAAGCGCGAAGCCCCATCTAAAGCGGATTGAGCAGAAGAGATCTGATTTAAAATATCATCGCAATAGACATGCCGTTCGATCATGCCTTTAATTCCCCGAATTTGACCTTCGATGCGATTCATCCGATTGACAAGCTCTTTAATCGTCTTTTCGTCATGAGGACTCATTCGGTCTCCTTGAATTTCCCCTTCACCTTGACATACTGAACACGTATGAACTTGCTTTTCATTGGATTTCATATCGTTCACCTCTCTCATATAGTATACCCCCCTATGCTATATGTCAATGCATTATTTATAAATATTAAGTAAACTTGGCTAACGCCCACGAAGACACTGTCTTCGCACGTATTAGCCTTCTTGCAGACACTGTCTTCGCACGTGTTAGCATAGCGGAGAAGCCTTCAGGCGCAGATGGTCGCCTTATAGGGTAATCCGACCTAAACAAAAACGGTTCATGTTTTAAAACATGAACCGTTTAACTCTACTGTTTTCTTATTGTATCCCTTCAAACCCTATTTAAACCTAATAAATATTCACATTTTTCACTTTACTAGTTTGAGCCGAACCTGGTTAACGAGCTTCCCGGAAGACACTAATTCTTTCGCTATTGCAATATCTGGATACATCACTCGGTCCTCTCTAAGCATCCCTACCTTAGAACGGACAAGCTTGTAAGCGCCTTCGCTCCCTTTGCCCAGTCGAAGGTCCTCTTTTCCACTTCTTAAATCAACTCCCTGACAAGCGGCTAACAGTTCCATTCCCAATACATGAGACGTGTTTTCAATAATACTGCGGGCTTTACGGGCTGCTATCGTTCCCATACTCACATGGTCCTCTTGGTTTGCAGAGGATGGAATCGAATCCACACTGGCTGGATGAGCCAAAATCTTGTTCTCCGATACGAGAGAGGCAGCAGAATACTGCACAATCATAAACCCTGAATTCAGACCCCCATCAGGCGTTAAAAACGCCGGTAGTCCACTTAAGTTTGGATTCACTAAGCGTTCCAATCGCCGCTCAGCAATATTAGCTAGTTCCGCTACTGCGATCCCTAGAAAATCCATGGCCAAAGCCAGGGGTTGACCGTGGAAATTTCCGCCTGAGAGAACCTCTTGTTGGTCTGGGAAGATTAAGGGATTATCCGTCGCTGAATTCATCTCAGTTTCAACAGCTTTCTTTACATAAGCCACCGCATCCCCTGACGGGCCATGCACTTGGGCCACACAACGAAGTGCGTAAGCATCCTGAACTCTAGGACGTTGTTCTCCCGCTACGAACGTACTCCCCTCGGTCAGTGAGCGGATTTGTTCCGCCACATTGACTTGACCCTGATGAGGACGCACAGCATGGATTTTCGGATCAAAGGCATCAAGTATCCCTTCCAGGGCTTCAAAGGATAAAGCAGCGGTAATATTTGCCGACTCCCATAATATTTCGGCGTCCCACACCGCCAAAGCAGCAATTGCCGTCATAACCTGAGTTCCGTTAATCAGGGCTAGTCCCTCTTTTCCTTCCAGAACCACAGGTTCTATCCCCGCCTGAGCTAAAGCCTCTTGGCCGCTCATTCGCCTTCCTCGATAAAAGGCTTCCCCTTCTCCGAGCAAAACCAAGACCATATGGGACAACGGTGCCAAATCTCCACTTGCTCCAAGGGACCCTTTCTCCGGTACAACTGGAATAATCTCCGCATTAAGCACCTTGAGTAACGTTTCAAGAGTGGTAAGCCGGATGCCGGAAAATCCTTTGGCTAAAGCATTTGCCCTAAGAAGCATGATGGCTCTCACTACTTCTGGAGCCAGCGGCTCGCCCACACCGGTTGCATGGCTCATAATCAGGTTACGCTGCAGTTTCTTAGCATCCTCTTTGGAAATCAAAACGTTGCTAAACATTCCAAAGCCTGTTGTAATTCCATAAACCGTTTTATTTCCTTCAATCAACTGATCCACAAACAATCTGGATTTAAGAACTTTCTCCTTAGCTATAGGTTGTAAATCCACCTTGGCACCGTAGCGTGCCACAGCAACGACTTGCTCTAACGAGAGTGTTTCTCCATCCAGGATCACCTTCATTTTTTCAGCTAAAACTACGCTCATCTTGACTCCTCCTCGTTTAGAGCAATGAAAAAGAGGATTAAGCCATAAACTTAAGTTTACAGCTTAGCCCTCTAGCATCTAATATCTCTGAGCATACTCTATTTTATTGCAAATTCACCTATTCCATACTTCCACTTAATGTAAGACATGCTGACCGATTATAAATGATTGACCCCTAATCCGCACACCTCATGTTCATGTCCTTTAATCGGTGCGCCGATCATACCATACATGCTAACTGCGATCCAAAGATCATCGACATCTTCCAACGTGCGCGGCCCTTTAACAACTGCAAAGCGGAGTCCAACCGTACGCAAAATATTTCCAAGTTGTAACGGCCCTCGGCCTAACCCTTGCAGAGCATCGAGAATCGCATGATATAAGGCGTGCTGAGAGCGATAGCTATCATCTGTAAGCCCTCCACGTTTAGCTGCCGTTTCTACTGCAGCAATGATCTTTTGGACATCCATAGAACCGACTTTTCCCGCCACAACCTCAAAACCTTTTTCTCTGGCACCTAACACGTAGTCTTCAGTTTCATTTCCTTCGGCCATGGCAATTAGCAAAGCCGTTTTTCCTAGAGATGAACAATGTATCATGATGACCCCCTGGTTCACACGTGAAGTAATTTCCCTATGCCAGCTTCTAAACACTTCTCTCTAACAACTACAACTGACCCTACCCTTATCATAGACGAGAAACACTCAGTCATCAACATAAATATTTAGATTACGAGTGAATGATTGTAGCAGCACTGGTAAACTGCCGCACACGGGTGGCATTTAACACAGCTAGCAGGGCGACACCGACATCCGCAAACACTGCTTCCCACATTGTAGCGACACCGAAAATCCCCAAGATGATAAAGCCCAATTTAATCCCTAAGGCGAAGAAAATATTTTGCCAAATGATCTTCTTAGTAAATCGGGCAATTTCCATTCCTTCAATCAGTTTGCTCGGTTGGTCATCCATGAGAACCACATCAGCGGCTTCGATGGCTGCATCGGAGCCTAAACCACCCATTGCAACTCCGACGTCCGCCCTTGTCAAGACAGGCGCATCATTAATCCCGTCACCAACGAAGACGACCTTCCCTTGGCGATCCTTTTGGACCATGAGTTGTTCTAGCCAGGTTACCTTATCTTCTGGAAGTAGGTCTGCATGAAATTCAGAGACCCCTAAATCCTCGGCAACCCGTGCAGCAACGTTCTGGAGATCCCCCGTCAGCATCACAGTTTTGATCCCTGCTTCACCTAAGGCTTGAATCGTTTCTTTCGCACCAGGTTTTAGCCGGTCTGCAATGAGAATATATCCAGCATACTGTCCAGAAACTGCGACATGAACCAATGTTCCAGCATGCCCTAAATTATGAACTTCCGGAACTGGAATTCCGATTGCTAATAAAAATGCAGCCTTACCTACCAATACCTCTTGCCCTTTGATCTTTGCTTGGACTCCTTGCCCACTTACTTCCTTGTAATCATCAAGGATCCCGACCTCAATAGGTAATTTGTGGTTGTCTCGAATAGATTTGGCAATGGGGTGACTGGAGTGGATTTCCGCCGTAGCAGCAATTTCCAGGAGCTGTTCCTTACTAAATCCATCCACAGGAAGGATCTGTACTACCTCGAAAACCCCTTGGGTGAGTGTTCCTGTTTTATCAAAAACGACCGTTCTTACTTGGGTCAATGCTTCTAGAAAATTCGCCCCTTTGACCAGAATTCCGTGTCGAGAAGCTCCTCCAATCCCGCCAAAATAACCCAAGGGGACCGAAATTACCAAGGCACATGGGCAGGAAATGACTAGAATCGTGAGAGCTCGATATAGCCACTCACTAAACGTCCCCCCACCAAAAAGTGGCGGAAGTATCGCAATTCCTGTGGCAATTATGACGACTCCCGGAGTGTAATATCGAGAAAAGGTTGTGATGAATTTTTCCGTTCGAGCTTTACGGGAACTTGCGTTTTCTACCAGTTCTAAGATTTTTTGCATTGACGACTCTGCATAGGGCCGAGTCACTCGAACCGTAAGAATCCCACTGGAATTAACCATACCGGATAAGACAACATCTCCAACCTCAACTTTGCGTGGAACAGACTCTCCTGTTAGAGCCGATGTCTCTACAAACGACGCCCCCTTCACCACTTCTCCGTCGAGTGGGATCCTTTCTCCCGGTCGGACTAAGATTTGTTGTCCGACTTGAACATCTTCCGGATCAACCTTCAAGACATCGAGCTGGTGAATTAGATTGGCATAATCGGGCCGAATGTTCATTAAGGCCTGAATCGAATGCCGCGAACGATTAACAGCCAAGCCTTGAATATATTCGCCAACGGTATAAAATAACATAACGCCAACCGCTTCAGGCAATTGATTAATAGCAATCGCGCCAATCGTGGCCAAAGACATCAGGAAATTCTCGTCAAACAGCGCCCCTCTAAACATATTTCTAAAAGCAATATATAACACTTCATAACCGACGAGAAAATAGGCTGTTAAATAGATGACGTATTCCATGACCTCAGGTAAATTAAGTCCTAGCATAGAAGAAACCAGTCCAATGGCCAGCAAAGCGCTGGCAACTAGCATTCGGATCTTTTTCCACCGAGTCGCTTGAAGACCTTCTTCTTCTTGACCTTCTTGATTTAAGCCCTGACTTCCTTTGATAATTGGTTTAAGTTTTACGCCTGGTTCAATTCTGTCCACAATGCCTTGAGCAAGCTCTAAAGAAGCAGGAGGTAAATAGACAGTTTGAGTGGCAAAGTTAAGGGTTGTCTGTCCGATGGATTTCTCCTCGTTAAAGGCCTTCTCGATTTTAAGCGCACAATTTGCACAACACAACCCAACCAAGCGGTACTTAATTTGCTTTTGACTTTTTGAGTCATGCCCTTTTTGTTCTTCAAGAATAGATTCATGATGATTGAATTCCAAGTTTTTCGTAGATGTTGCTGTCATACCCATACCGTCATTCCTCCATAGTTGTCATGGTTTTATTCTTTATTGTTAGTTTGAACATCGTGCCTCGCTTAGACACGCCCCTCTAAGATGTGCTCAAGCCCTTCTCGATAAAGGGCCAAAACATGGTTATCATCCAACGAGTAATAAACCATCTTGCCCTCTCGACGGTACTTCACAAGGCGGTTGTTTCGAAGAACACGCAACTGATGTGATGTGGCAGATTGACTCAAACCTAAGAGTTCCGCCAAGTCACAGACGCAGAATTCATTTTTTGCTAAAGCATCCATAATTCGCACTCGGGTCGGATCACCAAGAGTTTTAAATAACTCTGCCAAAGGATGGACCTGTTCGCTTGGAATCAGCTTTTTTCGTACTGAGTCGATCAAGTCACTATGGATGCACAAAATCTCACATACAGGACTGTCTGCTGAATCTGCCCTCAATTCCGAGCAATTATCTTGAGGTATTTCCGTTGATTGGCCCATAATAAGTCTCTCCTCACATATGATTATATGTTCATACGTTTATTATATCTGAAATCTTCAAGATATCAAGATATTTTTTTATTTGATAGACGACTAAAGGACTAAAGAAGAACTGTTTCTACTAATGAGAAACAGTTCTTTATATTATAAGAAACTATTGTACTTGATACATCCCCTGATTTTGCATATATTGGAATATTTCTTCTCCGTGTTGTTGTTCTTCTTTTTGAATATGATTTAGAACCTGGCGGATATTAGTATCTCTAAATTCAAAAATGGCTCTATCATAGGTTCCTGATACATACTTTTCAGTCATTAACATGTCTTTACAAAGTTTAGCATCCTCTTGATTATAGTTCCCTGGCACCGAAGAGGTCGTTGGGGTTTGAGTTCCACCAGTCATCTGCTGTTGCTTCTGGCCTTGTTGTTGACCCTGGTTTTGTTGTCCTCCTACGCTGGGTACCTGACCGTTTAAGATTTGATTTATGGTATTTAGGTGTTCTTGCTCATGAGTTGAATGAGTATTAAAGAGTTGTTTTAATTGAGTATCTTGGGCCTGGTTAGCATATTTCTTATATTTGTCGACGCAAGTTTCCTCATGGGTTCTCTGATCCATCAACAGGAATTTTTCCTTTTGTGATAATTGCAACTGCAATATATAGCACCTCCCTATTTGCTAATATTGTTTGCAATAACTCCAATTCTATGCATAGAAATATTGTGAATATTCGACTTAACTTTCATCCTTCTTCATTTTAAACCAGACTCTCTCGGCTAATTGATAAGGATCTTGTTGACCGTTTTCTAATGACCAAAGAGAGTCAAGAGAACCCCTGCGGCAACAGAAGTCCCAATAACTCCTGCAACATTAGGCCCCATGGCATGCATGAGGAGGAAGTTCGAAGGATTTTCCTTTTGTCCAACCACTTGGCAGACCCTTGCGGCCATAGGTACCGCTGAAACACCGGCTGCACCAATCAGGGGATTTATTTTTCCTCCCGATACTCGATACATGATTTTTCCAATTAATAAACCACCAATTGTACTAAATGCAAAGGCTACCAAACCTAATCCAATTAGTATGAGTGTTTGAGATTTTAAGAAAACCTCTGCATTTGCAGTGGCACCCACGGTTAAACCAAGAAAGATTGTGACAATATTAATCAGCGCATTCTGAGCGGTATCTGAAAGTCTCTCGACAACCCCACTTTCCTTAAATAGGTTGCCTAGCATCAACATCCCAATCAAAGGAGCAATTGAAGGAAGAAGCAGTGATATGATTGCAGTTACGATGAGTGGAAATACAATTTTCTCTAACTTTGATACCTCCCTCAACTGGTCCATCTTAACCATTCTTTCCTCTTTAGTCGTCATTAGCTTCATGATAGGTGGCTGAATAAGAGGGACCAGGGCCATGTATGAATAGGCCGCTACTGCTATAGGTCCTATCATATGAGGGGCCAGCTTGGACGCTAAAAATATCGAGGTAGGACCGTCAGCTCCCCCAATAATTCCAATAGCGGATGCTTCTTGGGGAGTAAACCCGAAGAGAAGGGCCATAACAAAGGCAAAATATACCCCAAATTGGGCGCCTGCTCCCAATAATAAGCTGGAAGGCCTTGCAATTAACGGCCCAAAATCCGTCATTGCTCCAACACCCAGAAAAATTAACGGTGGGAAAATTTCCAGATGTATCCCTTGAAATAAATAATATAAAAGACCTCCCGCCGCTTCACCCTGCGGAGGGTTCATAAGTCCTGTTAGGGGCAAATTTACAAGAAACATTCCAAAAGCGATGGGTATAAGCAGTAGAGGCTCAAAGCCTTTCTTTATTGCAAGGTAAATCAATAGGAAAGAGATGCCGATCATCACAACATGCCCAAAGGTTATTCCTACGTACCCAGATGCTGTCCAAATGTCGGTTACCGCTTCTATAAGTTTTGCCAAAAATGACATATTAACACCCCCTTATCATTTGAGCAATATCAGACTATCTCCCATCTTAACTTGTGTATGGTTAGAAACCATAAGTTTAGCAACAACGGCATCACGAGGAGCCATAATCTCATTTTCCATCTTCATCGCTTCAAGGATAAATAATACTTCCCCTTTTTTTACCGTCTGTCCTTCATTTACTTTTATGCTCAAGATAGTTCCCGGCATGGGTGCCTTGATCGTTTCTCCTGCACTGGTTCCTTGTGAAGAGGATGTATTTCTGAATTTCTCAGGATTAACTGACGGCGCTTCCATGACATTCTTACTGGCCCTCTTAGTCAGATCTTTCGATTCGGTAATCCTTTCTACCTCTACTTCAAATCTCTTGCCATTGATTGTTACATTGTATTTCATATTACACCCTCCCAAGTATTGTCGTTTTTCTATAGCGCCTTGATTGACTTAATTTGAAGTCTGCTTAACGGAATATCCGCGTAATTGCTGACGACTGCCAAAATTATAGCTCGTAACTCATCTTCATCCATGCCCAAACCAATAGACTCGCTGTCACTATCCACGTCGATGTTGTTCAAGTTAACAGGCAAATCAGCAATTGCAGGTTTCTTAAATCGTTCTGAGAAAGAGCTTATTAGCTTAGTTTCTAGTACTATAACCACCCATAAGGCAATAAGGACCGTGAAAACAATCCCCATTCCAATCATGGTTGTATTCGCACCTAGAAGTAGTTTGTCGGCTATTGTCATCCTTCACCCTCCTATTTCAACATAGTCATACCAGAGTTGACCATCCTTACTGTATGAAATCCCTTCTCTGTTAGCTATTTGACAGCTCAAAAAAGCGCCATGTAGCGTGCATTAACCGAATATCTCATGCCATGGCGCTATAAGTCGTAGGGTGTTCTCCTAAAAAGGAATATTGCCATGCTTCATATTTGGATGGGATTCTCGCTTAGATTTCAGCATGTCAAGACTTTGAATGATCGTTTTTCGGGTATCACGCGGGTCAATAACATTGTCGATCAAACCCTTAGCACTGGCAATATAAGGGTTTGCGAACTTTTCTCGGTATTCGGCGGTCCTTTGTTTCATGGCGGCCATTGGGTCTTCGGAATTCTTAATTTCGTCACGGAAGATAATATTGGCGGCACCATCCGGTCCCATAACCGCGATTTCTGCCGTCGGCCAAGCTACGGCTACATCTGCACCTAATGAACGACTACACATGGCAACGTAAGCCCCACCGTAAGCCTTACGTAGAATAATCGTAATTTTAGGGACCGTGGCCTCTGAATAAGCGTAAAGGATTTTAGCGCCATGACGGATAATCCCACGGTGTTCTTGTTCAACCCCTGGCATAAAACCAGGAACATCTACGAAGGTTACCAGCGGAATATTAAAGGAATCACAAAAACGTACAAAACGGGATAGTTTATCCGAAGCATCAATGTCAAGGCAACCCGCTAAATAAGCAGGCTGATTAGCAATAATTCCTACCGACATTCCCTCAAAACGAGCAAAACAGGTTACGATATTTTGAGCAAAATATGGATGAACTTCAAAAATATCACCCCCGTCGACTAGAAGATTGAGGACATTCCGAACATCGTATTGTTTATTAGGTTCTATCGGTACCACCTTCAACAGTTCGTCCTCATCTGTTTCAGGTGGCTGGTCCTCAAACAAAGGAGATTTATCGAGGTTATTTTGAGGTAAGAAGGTTAATAAATGCCTGACCATTTCCAACGTTTCTGTTTCCGAATGACCAAGGAAATGGGCTACGCCGCTCGTCTGATTATGGGTCATAGCCCCTCCTAGTTCCTCAGTACTTACCTGCTCCCCCGTTACCGTCCTAATTACTTGGGGACCGGTAATAAACATTTGGCTGGTTTCTTCCACCATAAAGATAAAATCGGTTATAGCTGGAGAATAGACAGCCCCACCGGCACAGGGCCCCATGATCACTGAGATTTGTGGGATAACCCCAGAGGCTAAGGTATTGCGATAAAAAATGTCCCCGTAAGCGGATAAGGCGCTAACCCCTTCTTGGATACGAGCGCCTCCCGAGTCATTTAGGCCGATAACAGGCGCTCCGTTTTTTAAAGCGAGATCCATGATTTTGCAAATTTTTCGTGAATGAAGTTCCCCTAATGCCCCACCGAAAACAGTAAAGTCTTGGGAAAACAGATAAACCAAGCGACCATGAATTGTGCCATAGCCCGTAACGACCCCTTCACCTAGATTTATCACGTCAGCTTTCGTAAAATCCGCCATTTCTCCTCGAATAAAGGTATCTGTCTCAACAAAACTATCCTCATCAAGGAGTAATTCAATGCGCTCCCGCGCAGTCATTTTGCCGTTTTCATGTTGCCTTGTGATACGATCAACGCCACCGCCTAGTTTTGTTGCCTCTTGTAGGGCCGTTAATTCCCTAAGTTTATCGTAGATATCCAAAGTTCCCACCTCCTATAGCTTAGCTCCGGCGCTGAACGAGTTCTATTAGTGTACTGAAAGTACTCTTAGGATGTAAAAAAGCGACTTTACTTCCCCCCAGACCAATTCTTGGGGTCTCATCAATTAATCGAAAATCTGAACTTTTTAATTCTTGTATTTTTTCCTCAATATTATCGACTTGAATAGCTACGTGATGAAGTCCGGCCCCTTTGGATGCGAGAAAGTTGCCGATTGGGCTGTTAGCTTCCGTAGGCTCTAATAGTTCCAGATTGGTTTCGCCTAAAGGTAAGGTAGCCGTCTTAACCTTTTGCTCTTGTACCGTTTCTATATGGCTACAACTTAGTCCTAAAGCTTCATATACCTTTATGGCCTCAGCTAAATTAGCGACGGCGATCCCCAGATGATCCAGTTTTAATGGTTGCTGCATATTACGTTTATCCTCCTCTCAAAAGCTTATTAACAAATTAAACCGTAACTTAGCTAAACACCTTGGATAAACTTCACTATATCCACCGTGGAGGTTCCCGTTCCGAATATTTCTGCTACTCCCGCTTCTTTTAAAAGAATTTTGTCATCTTCCGGAATAACCCCTCCGGCAATCACCTGAATATCTTGCGCTCCCTCCCGGGCTAAAAGCTCAATGATTCTCGGCAGCAGATAATTGTGGGCACCGGATAAGATGCTTATCCCAATGATTTGAACATCCTCTTGAATTGCTGCCTCGACAATTTGATCTGGGGTTTGTCGTAGACCTGTATAAATAACTTCCATACCAGCATCCCGCAAAGCCTGAGCAATAACTTTTGCCCCGCGATCGTGGCCATCCAAACCAACCTTGCCGATCAATACCCGAATACGTTGTCCTTTTTCCATGACGACTCCTCCTGCTTAAAAGGTGTTCTCTTGCCTGTATTCTCCAAATACTTTTCTTAATACGTCGCAGATCTCACCCAACGTTGTGTAATTCCGGACACAATCCAGAAGATAGGGCATTAAATTTTCCGTGCTTTCTGCGGCTTTTTCCAGCCTAATAAGACCGTTTTCCACGTCTGCTTGATTTCTTTTCCGATAGACTGCGGCTAATCTTTGCTTTTGTTCTTGTTCGACTTTCGGATTTATCTTGAGTAATCCTTGTGGTGGATCTTGCTTTCTCTCAAACTTGTTAATCCCGACAATAATTCTTTCTTGATGTTCTATCTCCATTTGATAACGATAGGCACTTCTCTGAATTTCCTTTTGTTGAAAACCTAGTTCAATGGCCCGTACGGCGCCTCCTAATTCATCAATCTTATCTAGGTAGGCCCAAACAGCCTGTTCTAGGTCATCTGTTAACGTTTCTACGCAATAAGAACCGCCCAAGGGATCCACCGTATCCGTAACCCCAGTCTCGTAGGCAATGGCCTGTTGGGTTCGTAAAGCGAGCAGGGCTGATTCCTGGCTTGGCAGAGCTAACGCCTCATCCCAGGCGTTGGTATGCAAGGATTGGGTTCCACCGAGCACGGCACTCAGGGCCTGAAAGGCCACTCGCATTATATTCACCTCGGGTTGTTGGGCCGTTAACGTGCAACCAGCTGTCTGGGTATGAAAACGCATCATCAGTGATTTAGGGTTCTTAGCCTGGAACCTGTTTTTCATAATCTTGGCCCACACTCTGCGGGCAGCTCTAAACTTGGCAATTTCCTCTAAGAAATTGGAGTGGGCATTGAAGAAAAAGGAGAGACGGGGAGCAAAACGATCAATTTCCAACCCCACGTCTAGGGCGGCTTGGACATAGGCGATTCCGTCCGCCAGGGTAAAAGCCACCTCTTGAACTGCATTGGAACCAGCTTCGCGTATGTGATAGCCGCTGATACTAATCGTGTTCCAATTAGGAAGATGCTCCGCACAATATTTAAACGTATCGGTTATCAGACGCATAGAGGGTACCGGGGGAAAAATATAGGTTCCCCTAGCCATATATTCTTTTAAAATGTCATTTTGTATGGTTCCGGATAACTTTGAGGGGTCTACTCCCTGTTTTTCGGCAACCACAATATACATAGCCAGCAATATGGCAGCAGGGGCATTAATCGTCATGGATGTGCTTACTTGATCTAATGGTATGTCCTTGAATAGGGTTTCCATGTCGGCCAAGGAATCGATTGCGACACCAACCTTACCCACTTCTCCTTGGGCAAGAGGGTCGTCAGAGTTATAACCAATTTGGGTCACCAAATCGAAGGCCACACTGAGGCCAGTCTGGCCTTGTTTAAGCAGATAAATAAATCGAGTGTTCGTTTCTTGCGCAGTTCCAAAGCCGGCATATTGACGCATAGTCCAGAACCTGCCCCGGTACATGTCTGGTTGAACACCACGAGTAAACGGAAATTCCCCAGGAAAGCTCAAATCTGTTAAATAGTCGAGATTAAGGTTATCCGGCGAATAAAGCCGCTGAAACTCGACCTCGGACTCTACGCTTCCCCCCCGGCTTTCTGGCGATTTAGAAGCTTTTCCACTAAAATGCTTGCTCTCCCAACGAGCCTTTTCTTGGGCAATTTTTTCTAATTCCTTACCTTTACCCATATCCATATCCTTACTCTTATCCATAGATTTCTTCACTCCCCTGTGCTAAAACTTGCTTGACAAGGGGTCCAACCTCCCATGGCAAGTTCGCCACACTGACACCTGCAGCTGTTAGCGCTTTAACTTTGCTCTCAAAGGTTCCCTTACCCCGTTCAATAATTGCTCCGGCATGTCCCATTCGTTTGCCTGGAGGGGCGCTTTTGCCGGCTAAAAAGGCAACTACGGGCTTTCTCATGCCCTTAATGTAATGGGCCGCTTCTTCTTCAGCATTTCCTCCGATTTCACCGACCAAAACTACGGCTTGAGTTTTAGGATCTGCCTCGAACTTTTCTAAGACTTGAATGAAGGACATGCCAACCACTCGATCCCCGCCAAGGCCAACTACGGACGATTGGCCGATTCCTGCGCTGGTCAATTGGTAGACAATTTCGTAACTTAGAGTCCCGCTGCGGGCCACGACACCAACCTCACCGGGGGTAAAAATGTTATTAGGCATAATTCCTATCTTGGATTGACCTGGTGAAATCAGTCCATATGTGTTAGGTCCTATAATTTCTGCCTGTTTCTTCTCTGAGAACGCCATAATTTCCAGGGTGTCATGCAAGGGTACGTGTTCGGTTATAATAACTAAGGTTTTTATCCCAGCGTCCAGGGATTCCAGAGCACAATCTTTGACAAGCTTGGCCGGGACAAAAATAACGGAGGCATCCGCTTGTTGCACAAGCAGCGCTTCTTCAACCGTATCAAATACTGGGACTCCGTGAACCTCCTGCCCGCCCTTGCCGGGGGATACCCCTCCTACTATCTTGCTTCCATAGGCTAACATCTGCCCGGTATGAAATTGACCCTGGGTTCCGGTAATCCCTTGGACGATGATTCTGGTCGTTTCATTGATAATTATGGACATTAGCCCCTCCTCCATTCTGTAAAGAGATTACTTTTGTTACAGCTTCTTCGATATTCTTGAATGATTCGATGCCTTGTTCCTTTAAAATCGCAGTCCCTAAATCTTCATTAGTGCCTATTAAACGGATAACCACCGGTATTTTAAGATCAAGGGTATTCTTCACTTGTACAAACGCGCTTGCTACTTCATCACAACGGGTTATTCCGCCGAAAATATTAATTAAGAGCGCCTTAGGTTTCGTGGAAAGCAAGATTTCCAAGGCTGCTGCCGTAGCTTGCAAGCTGGACCCGCCTCCGGCATCCATGAAATTACGGGCACTTGACCCAAAATGCTGGAGCAAGTCAAGCGTGGCCATTGTAATCCCGGCACCGTTGGCCATAACTCCAATATCTCCATCCAGTTCAACATAGGATATTCCTAAATCCGCAGCTTTCTTTTCCACCGCGGTCTTTTCTTCCACCCAGGGAACCTCCGGTAGGTAACGAAAGACAGCATCATCGTCTAAGGTCATTTTGGCATCCGCTGCCAGGACTTGCGTTGAGGTAACGACTAAGGGATTAATTTCTACTAATTCAGCATCGTATTTACGAAATACCTGGTAGAGTTTAAGCATAATATCCCCAATTTGTTGAGCTTCCCGGCCCTTCAAGCCCATTTGACGTGTAACTTCGCGCGTAGCATAAGGCTGGAGACCAATCGTGATATCAATAAAACGCTTAATCATCTGTTCTTCCGGTACTTGCTCAATATCCATCCCCCCTGCGATGGAGGCCAGCAGAACAGGTTTTCTTTTTGCCCCATCAATGGTAATGGCGAGGTAGATTTCTCGTTCAATACTTACCTTTTCTTCAATCAAGACTCTCTCTACTTGGCATCCTTTAATCTCCGTAACAAGCAAAGCCTGTACTTTAGAAATGGCGTCTTGGGGTTCTGTGGCAAACTTTATGCCCCCTGCCTTACCGCGCCCTCCGGAGAGGACTTGGGATTTAATCGCCACCGGTCCCGTTTTTTCAATAAAAGCCTCTACACCTTCAACTCCTGTAAAAACAGCCCCCCTCGGGACAGGAATTCCATTGTTTTGAAGGATTTCTTTAGCCATGTACTCGTAAAGTTTCAACTCACTAACTCCTTTCTCTAATTATTCAGAATTATCAGCTTACATCCTTACCTGCAATATTTATGCCAATTTCGAGTCCGACAAAAAGAGGCGGAATAGCAACATTCTTCTCTTTTTGTGTAGATCTCCTTTTATCTTGTTGGAACATAATGTTACAAAGACGTTTCAAGCGTTTCAAGCGTTTCAACCATCACGCTTGGAGAACTTCACGACTCAGCATTTTGAACATCTCCAGAGGGTACTTCATATGAAGTAGAGAAACTGTAAGAAAGGATTAGAAAATGCTCTTTCTAATACCATTTACTCACAGTTTCGTACAAACTTGCTTATCCTTTTCATCTCGTTTTATTCCATTAAAATAAAGATTTATGCAAAGCACTGTGAGGTGCTGGCAGTACTAGTTGATCCACTAAAAATCCACTAGCCTTAATGGCCTCGCTGCCTGCCCGGACAGCGGCAGTTACCGCTCCTACATCACCCGTTAAAGTCACCATAGCTTTACCGCCCATTCCTCTCGCCAGACGAACTTCAATTAATTCTACATTTGAGGCTTTTACAGCTGTATCGGCAGCCACAATGGCTGAAGCTACTGAATAACTTTCAATAACTCCTAAGGACTTTATCTCATGTACTGCGGTACAACCTGTTAAAGCAGGAAAAACGCTAGCATGTAAATTTGGGAGCATGAATTCATCCACAACATTGTCTGTTCCAGCAGTTGTTCGCCCACTTTTTACCGCACTTTGCACGGCTCCCACATCCCCTGCTACCATTACGACATACTTGCCAGGGCACATGGGCTGAGAGATAATCATTTCAACATTGGCAGCCTTTAGCATGGCATCTGCCGCCAAAATCCCTTTGGTCATGTTTTTTAGTTCCAGTAAGCCTATAGCTCGCTTCATAGTTTTCATCACCTCCTGTAGCTTTAAACTCTTCTAATGCCGATACAATTATTATCTACCATTACTATCTGTCCCGAAATACTGGCATGCAAATTTGCCCCTAAACTTGCGCCTTCAGGAATAACCGCAATCAGATCCCCTCTTGCAACGTTATCTCCTGCCTTAACGATAGGTATGGCAGGTGCTCCCAGATGTTGAGAAAGGTGTAACTTTACTTCCCTCACAATCATCTCTTGTGCACTAAGCGGCGCATTGACATCATAGGTGGAAATCCCCAAACGGGCAATCAGTCGTTTAGTCGGAATCAGATGATATTCACGATTTGTTCGTACCTGCTGTGGTTTAGAGTGCTGGGGATTTTTTATTCCTTGCTTAGTCAACTGCTTTTTGATTTCTGCATTGACTCTGCGCGGGGATAACCCCATCGTACAACCATATGTATCACAAGCTCCACATTCAGAACAGAGAAAGGCTCGTGAATAGATCTCAGACTCACCAATCTGCCCTTTGCCGATAGCCTGCATGACACGATGTGGCTCTAGGCTATGCCCTAGCAAATGACGGGGACAAGCTTCTGTACAAGCCAAACAATTACAGCAAACGGCTTTGGCCCTATTAACAATCATCTGCCAAGGTGTATTTTTGGTTGTCACTAAGGAATGATCTACTGGCAATACAATGATACCGCCTGTTGTCTTGGTAACAGGCGAATTTGGATCAATCACCTTTCCCATCATGGGCCCACCGTCAATTACGACATAAGGCTCCACAGTAGATCCACCTGCCAAATCAATCAATTCCTGCACCTTCATGCCAATAGGCACTTTAAGGGTTACCGGTTTTCTTACGGCACCGCCAATCGTAACGTATTTGTCAGTCACAGCCTTACCTTCGAGAGCATGGGCGACATTCACTAATGTTTCAACATTGGCAACGACCACGCCCACCTGGAGTGGAATACCACCTTCTGGTACGATTCTACCTGTCACTTCATATACAAGCACCTGTTCATCGCCCGCCGGATAAATGTCCGGGAGGAAGAATAACTGGATTGTATTTTCGCTCATTTCTATTATTTCTCTTTGAAGATTGCTGACTGCTTCCTCATATTTACGCTTCAGTCCAACATATCCTTGACGCGCTCCAGTGGCCAACATGACAGTCTTCAATCCTAAGATTAGTTTCGTACTTTGCTCAGCCATAATATGCTGATCCGCCCTCAGTAATGGCTCACATTCTGCACCATTGGCAATCACTATGTCAACACTGGCATTTATCTTGACATGCGTGGGAAAGCCAGCTCCTCCAGCTCCCACCACGCCGGCCGCCTTAACTGCTGCAACAATCTCGTCACGCATTTTCTATCGACTCCCTACCTATTCGATATCTCAATCTAAATGATGGAAAACGCATCAACCAGAACACATCGCCTTTGCCGGGTAAAACTACGTGCTGAAGTCAAACCTTCTCCTGTAGGTCCGGCAATTGTGAAGGTAATAAAGCCTTCCCCACCAACCCCGATTCCTGCATAAGAAGGAGCATTTTTTACAAAGATTGTTGTTTCAATGGCCTTGGCAAACCGAGTCAGATTATCAACGTTTTTAGAATGCATCATAGCCGTGTGCCGATTACCATGCTCTACTTTCACAGCCAGTTCAATCGCTGCGTCAATATCTTTCACTTGTACAACTGGTAGTATTGGCATCATTAATTCTTCGATAACAAAGGGGTGATCCGCTGGGGTTTCGCACAAAACAACCCGTATAGTATCAGGCACATCAATGCCGATCTTACTTAATATATACTTTGCGTCTTTACCAACAAACTCTTTATTGATACCATATATTTTTTTCGGTTTTTCCGTACACCCTTCTGCCATCTTCTCTTCTGTTGCTGTCATGACAACTTCCAACAACTGATCAATCCTTGAGCCTGAAATCAAATATGCTCCGTATTTTTGCATATAAGTGATCAGCTTATCAGCAATACACCCTATGGCAATGACTTCTTTTTCTGCAATACAAGGTAAATTATTATCAAAAGAGCATCCTGCTATAATATCCCGAGCTGCTTTTTCAATATCAGCCGTCTCATCAACAATGACTGGGGGATTCCCAGCACCTGCACCAATGGCTTTCTTACCCGAAGATAATACAATTTTAACAACCCCAGGACCACCTGTTGCTACCAGCATATTGATTCCCGGATGTCTCATCATAGCATTCGCTGCAGTAATAGATGGATCAGCTACCGATGTCAATAGATTCATGGGACCACCAGCCTTGACAATCGCTTCATTTAAAAGGGCTATTGTCTTCTTGGATGTATTTTTTGCTGTGGGATGGGGACAAAAAAATACGGCATTACCAGCAGCAATCATGCCAATTCCATTGCAAATAACCGTTTCTGAAGGATTGGTCGTCGGTGTAATTGCGCCAATGACGCCATAAGGCCCCATTTCAACTAAAGTCAGCCCACAGTCACCACTCCAAGCCTCCGTGCACAAGTCTTCTGTCCCAGGAGTTTTGAAGGCAACAAGCTCATTTTTTATGATTTTATCTTCTACCCGACCCATTCCTGCCTCTTTTACTGCCATTTGAGCCAGCATAGTGGCGTTTTCAAAAGACACATTCCGCATTGCCTTTATTAGTTCTTCCCGTTTCTCAAGTGACAGAGTTCTTAACTCTTTATAGGCCATCCGAGCTGCTGCCACAGCTTCATCAACCGTAGTAAAAATGCCACTATCCTGACAAGGTTGGACTTTTTGATCCAGTCGTGAGACTCCCACTTCTACAAGTGGGAGTGGTACCCCGTACTCTGCTTCGGTGGGGGTAGACTCCCCCACCGAAGTCTCGATGTTCAACTTTGGTTGAACGAGTTCACTCTGTATCTTGGCTAAAACTTCTGATGTTATTTTTACAATCAGGGCTTGATCTACACTCATATATTCTCCTCCTTCCAGTAGTGGCTACTGCTCATCAAGCAGCCATACCGGCCTTAGCAACCATCATATCCTCATCTACGCTGCCACCGCTTACGCCCAATCCGCCGATCATATTTCCGGCCTCAATAATAGGAAATCCACCGCCAAAAACGATTAATCTCCCCCCATTCGCAGTATTGAGACCAAATAGGGGATGCCCTGGCGTTACTAAGGCAGCCGCTTGATCGGTAGGCATTTTCAACGCAACTGCAGTGTATGCTTTATCAAGAGATATTGAAATGCTGGCCAGTAGTGCTCCATCCATGCGGTGTTGAGCAACCAGATTCCCCCCCATATCAACGACAGCGATAACCATAGGTACCCCAATTTCAAGGGCTTTTTCTTCCGCTGCTGCTATCATTTTTTTTGCTTTAGCTAACATACTACATTGATCCTCCTTTACACTATTTGCTTTTTCGCCCTTTAACACAGATAGTACCTTACTAGTAACAGTGCCGACTATTTCTTCTTGCTCTACACATCTGGCTAAAACAAATAACAAGTCTGAAAGGCGATTTAAATATAGTGAAACAGGTACAGTCACTTCCCCTGTTCTTTTAAGACTAACAACACAGCGCTCTGCACGGCGCACAATGGTTCGTGCCAGGTCCAGAGCTGCGCTGGCTGAGGTAGCCCCGGGCGTTACAAAACCTCTTTGCGGAATACGTCTTTGTTCTAAGGAATCAATCAGTGATTCTAGCCCCTCAACATGCTCCGGGGTTATTCGATAGTCAACTGCAGTCATGGTATCTGTCGCCAGATCTGCATTTAAGGAAATTAATTCTACCTGAATTTGATGAATGATATCAATAGCCCATGATGGTTTGATAAGGGACTTTGCTAAGCCCATAGCTGAATTTGCCTCATCTACTGTGCCATAGGCTTCTACCCGCGCATCATCCTTAAAAACCCGTTGTTTGCTCAACAAGCTTGTTTGTCCTTCATCTCCGGTTTTCGTATAAACTTTCATGATATATTACTCCTCGAGTAAATATTTATTTAACTATGATCCTGAACAATCTCTATACCATAATCTCGAGCTACATCTCGGGCTAAAGGAGTGATAATCGTTCCTTGAGAAACAGTAATACTCTTAAGGCCATTACCTGCAGCAACTTTTATAGCTGCAGCGTCCATCACACTCTTTTTTGCCTGTGGAAGACTTATGGACGTTTTAACCCTACGATCCAATATTTTTTGGCTTCCCGCAGCTAAGTCATCAACTTGCACGAGCCGAATTCCATACCCTTCTACTTTTCGCAAATTTTCTCGCAAAGCTTGCAAGAGTCCTGGAGGGCATTTCCCCATATTCCCCTTTACCCGCCAGCTATCCAGAGGATCTGCTGCATTTATAGCCGCTAATACGGGCTTGCCCAGCATTAAGGCTTGCATTATGAGAGTTGAAGCTAGGGTATCAGACAATGTATAAGCCAACTTGGCAGCCGTATTTTGGGTAAGCACAGGGACGAGGACGATATCGGCCTCCCGCAATAACTTACCTGGATAGGAAGACTGGGTAGTTACCACACTTGTGTCACTACCCAAACAATCTCTAATTCGCTTAATCCCCACAATTTCTTCAGCAGCCGCTGAAAGAACGACCGTTAGCTCAATATTTAGGGCCTGTATTTTCTGAAGTTCTACTAAACTTTGCTCAAGTCCAATCGTTCCCCCGGTAAAAATAGCCAAAGCCTGTTGGGGACGCTGGATAGCTTTGTCGTGAGTAGCCAAAGGCACCTGTCCTAATTGGCGCAATACCTCAGCCGTAACTAATTGCACCAATTTTTCATCCAATCGTGAGACTCCCACTTCTACAAGTGGGAGTGGTACCCCCGGCTCCGCTTCGGTGGGGGTAGAGTCCCCCACCGAAGACTCGATGTTCAACTTTAGTTGAACGAGTTCACTATCCATGCTACACCTCCACGCACTGTGGCAACCTTACTTGATCGCCATTTTTCAGTCCAACGGCGTTAGCCTCATCAGTATCAATATGAAATTCCAATCGAAAACTGGGATGTACGCGTACCAAAACGTTCTTAAAGATACATCCCCGCGGACCGTCAACCTCAGCTACAACACGATCTCCATCGGAAACACCAAACCGCTGGGCGTCATCATGATTCATATGAATATGTCTGGCTGCACAAATCACCCCATCTTTTAGGGTAATTGCGCCAGAGGGACCAACTACAACTAGACCAGCCGACTCAACAATCTGACCCGAATCACGCAAAGGTGGCAAAATGCCTAAATTAAATCCGTCAGTACAAGATATTTCTACCTGTGTAATTTTCCGTAACGGTCCGAGAACCCTAACGCCTTGAAGCACGCCCTTTGGTCCTACAAGAGTAACTGTTTCTTCAGAGGCAAATTCGCCAACCTGCATCAGATCTTTTTTCGGTGTCAGAGTATGACCTCGACCAAACAATATTTCAACATGGTAGGCAGAGAGGTGGATATGGCGATTGGATATACCTACAGGAATGCCCTTTACCGCCCCATCGGCCACTACAGAATTTGAAAAAATGCTTAACACTTGTGTCACAATTTGATCAATCATAAACCTCTCCATCATCTCACCTCATTCTGCCGAAACTTATAAAGAAATATTTTTACATACCCTCAACCTTGGGAAGGATCTTTTCAATATCTGTATGTGGACGAGGAATAACATGAACAGAAACTAACTCACCGACTTTTTGGGCAGCCGCCGCGCCAGTGTCTGTTGCTGCCTTCACTGCCCCAACGTCTCCTCTTACCAAAACAGTCACCAAACCAGAACCAATTTTTTCATAGCCAATTAATATGACATTCGCTGCCTTAACCATAGCATCAGCAGCTTCAATTGCTGCAACTAAACCTTTTGTTTCTACCATTCCCAGTGCTTCTCCGCGCATATCTATTCAGCCTCCTCATTATTTTTTCCAAAGTGAATACATGTTACCTTGGGATCACCCTTTTTGCGGTGACAGGCTGGATCTCTACAAAAATTGCAAAGTACAGCTGGATTTTTGCCCTGCTCGACACTAGAAACAACTCCAATGGGCTCTTTATCCAATTGTAAGACTCCTACTTCTTTAAGTGGGAGTGGGTCCCCGTACTCTGCTTCGGTGACGATAGTCTCCAGTGGAGAGTATCGCCGAGCGCCTTTCTCAATAGGAATACTTGGTGCGAAGGAGGTAGAGTCCCCAACTTCAAGGATTTTACCCTCATTATCTGTAGACTCCTGAATATCAATGACCATTTCCGAAGCTACCTGAACTTTCCTATTTGAGGTTTCCTTTGTGGTCAAAACAGAAGACAACTGTTGATGAGGCCGTGGTATAACATGAGTAGCCACTACCTTATTAACCTTTCCAGCAGCTATCCTACCTGCCTCAACTGCCACTTTAATAGCTCCAACGTCGCCACTAAATTTGACAAGCACCATTCCCTTGCCTTTAGTCAGTTCATACCCGATTAACTCAATATTGGCTGCTTTGAGTGCCGCATCAGCCGCTTCAAGGGCCGCGACCAATCCAACTGTTTCAATTAACCCAATCGCATTTCTGACCATGTTTCACCTCCCCATGGCCTTGGTCAGTTTCTCGAAGAACTTTCTGAACGATACCATAAACTAAGTTATACAGTAGACTTGAATCCACAAACTGGGGAGCGAGATCTTCCAAGGGCTGTTCTTTAAAGGGAATGCCTTTGACTAGACGAGCTGCATTACAGCCGAAATGACGCCATTGTATAGGTGTTCCCGGAACATTTAGGGCGAATAGAGGGTGCTGATCAGGCAACTTGAAATAATGAATACATAAACCATCTGCCCCGATACCTAATCCCACCCCAAGTTTTGAAGCGCAAGCCCCTTGAAAAGCCAGAGCAACTGCATCGGATTCCTTAACCTGTACTACTAAGCTAGGTATTCCCTCTTCTTCCAGGCCTGCTTGCACTTCTCTGATTTTATCTTCCCAGCACGTGTGGGGGAAAACATGAATCAGCACACAAGGTTTAACTGATGCTCCGTTGGGTAGCATTCTTTTCACGCCTCTCCGCCAAGATAGGATAGTACCAGTCCGGTAGCCACGGCATTTCTAGGACCTTCTGAACCCCGAATATTTCCCCGTCCGCAGACAATCCCATACTCAGCCAAGGCATCAGTCACCATATCCGCCACTTCAAAATCCAAAGCTGATCCTCCTACCAAAACAACAAAATCCATATGACGTATATTGCCTGTAGGGGCCACCCGCGCTAGAGACCGCAAGGCATTTGTAACAAACACCCGTTTTTTGGCCTCCCGACGCACATGACGAACCTTATCTAAGGGATGATTTGTGGGAATAGGAACCATTTCACCTGCTTTTAGAATCACCACACGGGAAAAAACCTCAGGCGGAAGATGTTGCTCATAAAACCGCACCGTCCCATCCTCTAACCGTATATGAAATAAACTTTCGACTTTAGCCAGAGGGTATTTCTTGATGTCTTCTGATAGATCAAAATCATTGAGTCCTAATTCGGAATTGATGAGCATCGTGACCATATCACCAGCTCCAGCCAAATGGATAGCTAATACCCTCTCTTCCCTGGTGATAATGGCCGCATCAGTCGATCCACCGCCCATATCAAGAATTGCAAGGGGTTTATCTGTACCCGGAGTCGTAAGGGCACCACGAATTGCCATATTGGCCTCCACTCCCGCAATCACAACTCGAATACCGAGATTTTTGCTTAACTGGTCGGCGATCTGTTGCATGGGAAGGCGGCTCGTTTTTACCATAGCCGACAAAGCCACCGCATTTTCTAGCGCGAATTCTCCGGCTAACCCACCCTGCACTTTTTGAGGTACAAATGTATCGACTGCCAGCAAATCTTGAATTTTCATTTCTCCCAGAGGTTGGGATGTAAGTTCACTCATCACTTGGCGAACTCTTTCCAGCATCCCGCTAACGTTGGTTCCAGCTTCCCCCTGTACGTCAAGAACCGGTTGTACCCGTTCCACTGTTGCCATTATTTTTGCAGCACCAGCATCGACATCGATATCAGCCTTACCTTTTTCTCCCAAGACTGTGATAAATCCAGCCGATATAGTCCGGGCCTTGACATCCCCTGCTGGTGTACGCACAACGACTGCCGATCGATTGCCAATCAGAGCCCGGGCAATAGGGACCACCATCTTGGTCTCCTCAGCAGATAACTTAAACACAGTTGCAATTCCATAGGGATTAGATAAGGTTGTAATGGTTTGCCCCGCTTCAGCCACTTCCACTGCTGCCATCATGCCAAGGGGAACCTTATCAATCAGGGTCACTTCGTCCACTACCGGTATGATTCTCTTGAGCCGATTAGCAATCAGCACCGCATCATCTTGCTTAACGATGACTCCTTGAACATCAATCCCTCGGGTCATAGCCTCATTAAGAGCATCAGCTGCTTCTTGAAAATCAATGCCTGCGGGAATAACACAAAGGACCTTCTCTCCGGTAATAATACCAACCAGTTGACTTAACCACACTGTTGTTCCAACCCCTAAGCCCACCCCGCCAGGTGTCGATGGATTGTGACCAATCATCGTTGATTCGGTAATAATGGTTTCGGTAATGGTTTCCATTGCCAAATCCCCAATGACCGGTGTTGCTTCATTTAGCCGTATTTCATCCAGATCATTCATCTTAAGTCCAGATTTTTTCAAAGCCTCTTCCAGAGCAATGACAATTCCCGGTACGTTAGCTACTGTACCTTTGATACCAGTCGTTTTTATGATACTGCTGGCTAAATAGTTAATTAAGCTTAATGAGTCAAAAGTGGCTAAACAAACCTCCGTTGTGGAATTCCCGATATCCACACCCGCTACGATCGTCATGAAAATCCCACCCTACTCCGCTCTGAGACGATTCCGGCGTTCGTAAACCCCTGCAGCCTCTCTTACAAAGGCGGCACTTATGGTTGCCTTATATTTAGTTTCCATTTCCTCAGCAATAAGGATTAATTCCGCTTTAGTCGATCGATAGGGACGAAGAGCATTATACATTTCAAGTATTCGGTTATCAGGGATAGCCGTTAATTCTGCCGCTCTGCGCAAATTATTGGCCAGCTGGGTTCTCCCCACACCATCCGCAATATCAGCCTGCATGCGAAGTGTCTCTGGAGCAATACTCACATCTTTAGGCGTTACCTTACCATTTAAGACGTTCTCCAGGGTAATGTCTGAGAGCTTTTTACCCGTAGGAGTTTTCAATAATTCTGGTCGTTTGGCAGCCAAAGGGTAATCATGGTCTGGATTTAATCCTTGTAATGTACCCTTTGAAGGAGGCAAGGTGGTTTGTGGTGCTTGAGACATGGACTTTAAAACTTCACGGACCATATTTTCGATCAATTTTTCTTGAGACATTTCTATCACCTCCGCTTAATTAAAATTCACTTCAAGTTCGACCGGTTTAGTTCCAGGAACCACGTGTTCCGTTTCTTTAATATGAAGCACTGCTGCTTTTGCCTGAAACTTAGGCCGTGCCATCTGATCATTTTTCGTTGGCACCGGAGTTGGGGATTCTCCTTTGGCATACTTAGCAGCATTACCGCCAATAGCCCGATAAGCTGCCAAATCCAGCAAGGGCGACTGGGAAAATAGTTCCAGATTACTCAAGGGTGGCAAACCTTTTTGGTGAATGACTGTCGTTCCTCTGGACTGTATCCCAATAGCAATTCCCGAGCCACTCAGCTTAGTAGCGTCATGGGCGGCAAAAGCCACATCAGAAGTACGTATTACCCTGATCACACGGGCATGTAAACCTTGTTCCTCAATACCAGCAATCATTTCCCGCAGTACATCGCCGTGAGGAACATTCACGATGGTTTTATTTTGATATTTGCCAAAGGCTGGAGCTAAAGCAATCACCACTTCATCAGCCCTCGTACCAAGGCGTGCTTCGCCTTTTTCCACCAAAGTCATCGGATGCCCAGCGACCACTGGTTTTGCACTTTTGGATTGTTCAATTCCTGGCATCCCTTGTATCACCTGCACTATAATTTCACGAATCATTTGCGCATTAACTTCCATTACAATCCACCTCTCTTCCTGACTCAAACGTCAAAATCAGACGGTTTAATGGCCTGACTGATGGTTTTAATTTCATCCCAACGTTCATCGCTGATGCGATAACCAGTTCCTGGACCACGATAGTCATTCCGGCTGTTGACTGCACTTATAACATTAAAGTCTTTATCAAGAATGGCCGATGTATGGAGATAATCTCCTGAAATACGTTGTTTTAAAAGATTCAGTATATGGTCAGCTAAATCACTAAAACCGTTTTTAGCCAAAGCTTTAACGATATCCAGACCAGTAATTCCGCGACTCATCAATTCTTGAGCGGCTTTTAAATCTTCAACTACGTTACGTTCAGGCATATCCTTACTACCATGTGCATAGGTTGCGGCTTCGACTTCTTCATCCTTGATTTCCGGGAAGCCAAGTTCTTTAAACACAGCCTGCAATGCCCGGGCAGCTTTATTACGAACTGCGATAGCTTGTTCCTCGGAAATTGGTCTTAGTCCACCATCGACTTTCAAGTCACGCTGAATGATATTCCAATCGTCATAGTCTTCAACATCCCAGTTCGAACCAGCAAACATATTGTCATAGTTGGGAATGCCTCCAAAACCAGAACAGATGAAGTCAGTGCCGGGGAGCATTTGCATTAACGTACGAGCAGTACGTCGAATATCGGAATGAGTAAATGTCTGGTCATTACTGGATGCAACTTCCAGATCCAGCATCGTGGTACATAAATTTTCTGCCAACACCGTACGAATACCCGATGGAACAGCAGCCGGTACACCAATACAACTTACAGATCCGTTCTGCAATCCCTGGACACCAGCCCCCCGTGTAACCATAATGCAACGAATTTCTAAATATAGCATGGATTTACCCTCTGCATAACCCATCTGCACTTCCGAACCGGTACCGGAAGTAAACCTCATTTTCAGACCCCGCGAAGCATAGGCCGAAGCAAGAAAGCCTTTTGACCAAGGTGTGTCATCACCGTCGACAAACACATTTTCTGTACCGTATACCGAAATGGTTTCCGCATACGCAGTAATACCACGCATGCCAAGCTCTAACTCTGTCGCTTCTTCCAGCGCACACTGAATCAAGGTACCGCCCCGACCAGTCTGACCACCAATCAGAAGTGCCAGGGCATTGAAGGGTGCATACCTGACGACCGCCACTGTAGTTTCCATTTCATCAAATCCGCGCATTGCTGCTTCCGCTCCGTCCGCAGCAATCAGTACTGGATTGTCCTTAATGTTAGTAATATGGCACTGATTAGAGGGAATTTTACGGGCCCGCATTTTTTGCATGGCCATCATCATTTCGACTACATTCATGGTGTTGAACACAGCCACAAGTTTAGCGACTGTTAATCCACGAACAAGATTTACTATTTCTTCTCTTGAGACATTAATATCTACAAGCATCTTGGCGATATCGTTATTATCCATAGCCATTGACTTTTCGGCTACCGTCACATCAATGGCGTAATCCGCAATAAATTGTTCAATAAAATCAAACTTACTGCGAGATACCCCGTCCATTTCGACGATTTTCCCATTTTCAATTTTTATACTAGGCTCCGGGTCATTGGGGCTGCCCATGGCTATTAGACCCACCTCTGGCCATTCTTCTACGAAACCGTCCTGATTGACAGGGCGGGCAGCTAATACCTCAAATCGTTTTGACCTTTTCATTATTTCTCCCCTCCCTACTCTTAGATATATGGTGTTGTTACTGAAGGAGCTGGACCAGCCATTGCTTCCAGCAGTTTCTGACCCGCTTCTTTTGCTGCTAAGACCGATTGGCGTACTGCCCCGGAATCCCCGGTCACCATAAGAATTGCCTCGTTGGAGTGGCTACCACCCCCAGGGCTGGCATATCCAACTATTTCAACATTTGCTGTTTTAACAGCAACATCAGACATTAGCACTCCGATGGCTGCAGGAGCGCCGACAATCAGGCCAAAAGCTTTACCAACTGGTGCGCCGAAAGCTTTATTGACAGCAAAACTTGCCCGAGCAGTATACTGCATTTCAAGATGTCCTGCATCATTGGCATACACATCCCCAAAGGTGCGATCAAGTTCTTTCAAGGCGACTTCAATTGCCCGGCGAGCGTCTGAAACTTCTTCAGCACCAAAAAGAATCAAACAACCGTGTCCGGCTCCACCTTTAGTGTCCCTGGGCAATTCAATGCTGACAATTTCAGTATTAGTAGCTTTAACTGCTTCATCTGCGGCCATAATATGAGGACCAGCTCCAGTACGGGCACCAAGGATCCCAATAGAACGATATTTTGGATCTATCTTCATCTTTTCATGCAACATGGGATCAACGTTGGCTATAACCAGTCCAATGGTATCGCCGATTGCAGTACCGACATACTCAGTCATGCCGATGTTTACGACCGCTTTGGTTTTTTCCTGTCCCGTCTCGTCAGGAACTTGGCTTTCCATACGTTTTTTTATTTCGTCCATGACCTTGTCAATTAACTGTTCTTGCATAAAAACTTACACCTCCAAATTAATTCCTATTTGACTTTGGGAAGAATTTTCTCCACATCTGTATGTGGACGAGGAATAACGTGAATGGAAACAACATCGCCCACTTTCCGAGCGGCGGCGGCACCCGCATCTGTTGCTGCTTTTATAGCACCAACATCGCCTCGAACCATCACCGTTACTAAACCTGAACCGATTTTTTCATAGCCGATTAATACGACATTAGCTGCCTTTACCATTGCATCAGCTGCTTCAATAGCCCCTACCAATCCTTTGGTTTCAATCATACCTAAGGCCTCACTCATAATTTGAACCTCCCCTCCTCAAAATAAAAAAACCTATATAAATAGTAGCTTTTTCTATCCATTTTTACTTCAGCATATATTGCTTACCCACTGGATATATTTGCGGTGTTCGTTGTAGATATTTATCCCAAATATTGGACCGAACTATTTTTATAAGACTTTATTGTTTTCTATCCACTGTTTTTTTTACAGAAAAGCAAAAAAGGACTGTTTGACCACAGTCCTTTTCGTTTGAATTATGCTTTTTTATAATCTGCTGCTACTTACAATAATCCTCTATACTTCACCTTCATCCAATCGTGAGACTCCCACTTCTACAAGTGGGAGTGGTACCCCCGGCTCCGCTTCGGTGGGGGTAGAGTCCCCCACCGAAGACTCGATGTTCAACTTTAGTTGAACGAGTTCACTGCCAGTCTTTTTTTGACGCATCTCCTTACGATACTGATTAGGTGTCAGATCAGTCGCTTGGCGAAATACGCGACAAAAATAACTAGCATCTTGATAACCTACCTCTGCAGCGATACGTACTACATTATAATCTGGATTTTGCAACATCAACTTTGCTCTATCAATTCTAACTTTCGTTATAAAATCTACAAAGTTGCAACCCTTTTCCTGCTTAAATAATCGACTAAAGTAAAAGCGACTTAAATGTACAGTTTCTGCAACTTCTTCTAATGATATATTTCTATGGCAATTTTCCTTGATATAATCACACGCACTATTCGCAACTCGAATATTAATGCTGCTTCTATTTTCCAACATGTTGTCCATAACGCAATCTAAGGATTCCAACATCCACTGTTCCACCTGTTCTTTAGAACAACACCCCATTAAAACATTGATACTATTAAAATTTAACAAGGTCAGCTGGTCTAAATTAGCACCCCCTTCTACAGCCGCTCGGGATAATACGATCAATAATTCGAGGACACAAGCTTTCACGGTCTCAATGCTAGCGTTACTCACAAATATTTCACTCAATAACTTACTCAGGGCCTGTTTAGCCTGTTTTCTGTCCCCACAACGAACCTTATCCAATACTGTCCGCTCGTAATGAAAAGGATAATTGAAGGGTCCTGTACTTAGATGAGGTATATCTTCAACATGAATGATTTGATTATCCCCAAGATAAAACCTCTGCCGCTGGGCATTCAAGGCTTCGCGGTAAGACTTCTGTATATCCAATGGATTATCGTAATAACGTCCAATTCCAACCGTAATACTAGTATTCATAGATCGAAGAATACTATCTCTTATATTTGTCGCTATTTTATGCACATCATTTTTTATAATTTTTGGTGTATCTACTTCCTTAAATCCTAATAAAATAATCAAATTGTCACTGCTAAAGGGAGTAACCAAGCCATTATCACCCACGACACTGCAAATCAGCTGATAAACTCGCTGTTTTAACATTTGTTTTTCCAGTTCAGAATCACTATAGGTGAGTTGCTTAAAATTATCAATATCCACAACTAAGGCGACCCCAGGATCAACTTTCATCCCCAGAAACGTCGATCGTTCCCAAAATTGTTCCAGTTCCATAATGTTACCTGAAATCAAATCATATACAAACGACATTTGGATAAATGGCATGGCGTCTTCTACGTTTTTACGTAAGAGAGCTTCTTCCTGTTGCTTTAACTGTATCACGCTAATTTTGCTTATGATAGTCCGTAAAGTGGACAGTAAATCATTAGGGCGTACCGGTTTTAGCAAGTATCCCTCAGCACCTATTGTTAGGGCCTGCTTAGCGCTATTAAAATCGTCCATTGCTGTAAGCATGATAACGCTGACATTGGGAAGCAAGTCCAATATACTTTTGGCAGCTTCCAAACCGTCTATTCCAGGCATGCGGATATCCATCAACACAATATCTGGTTTTTCACTTTTAGCAATATTAATAGCACTGGCACCATCCCCAGTATCACCGACTACTTGAATGTCGGGGAAATTTTTCTCTATTATAAACCGTAGGGCTTGTCGTTCTAATTGTTCATCGTCTGCAATCAACAATCGATACATTCTTATTCTCCTCTTATATGTTATGCCCGGCAGTCTGGGAGACGAATGTAGTTGCTGGTGCCTTCACCAACTTTACTTTCTATCTCTAGACCGTATTCAGGACCAAAATGATGCTGAATACGTTTATGAACATTAATGATTCCCAGACCAGTCGTTTGCCCATGAGTTATAGTTCGTTTTTCAGCACGGAAGATACTGCGAATGCGTTCCATAGGTACTCCGACTCCGGTATCGGTCACAATGATAATAATTTGCTCTCCTTCGATCCGTCCACTAACAAAGATCTGCCCGCCATCTACCTTTTTTTCAAGTCCATGAATGATGGCATTTTCGATGATTGGCTGCAAGGTAAGAGCCGGAATCATTATTTTCAATATTTGAGGATCTATATCGATGAATGATTGAATACGATCCCCAAAACGCACCTTTTGGATCAATAGATAGTCTTTGGCGGATTTTACTTCTTCTTCCAAGGTTCGCAGAACGTCAATATCCTGTAAATTGTCCCGGAGCAAATCAGATAAGGCATAGACGACTTCCTGAGTTCTGCTGGCTCCTTCCAAAAGAGCCAACCGAGCAATGGTATTTAACGCATTGAATAAAAAGTGGGGATTGACCTGAGCTTGTAGTGCCTTCAATTCGGTAACACGCAACGTGGCTTCCAAGTGGGCTTTAGCTTTTACTTCTTTCACGAGTTGCTTCTGAGAAATATTGGAAACCCCGATTTCCACAATATAATTTGTCATACTATAGATGAGATCGGCTGCGGCCTTGAGCCTTTTTTCTGGCACAACTTCGATGACATCAAAAAACTCTGACAAAACTTCCGTCTCCATACCCAAACCAGACACGCAACGAAACATTTCTGCTTTAGCATCATAATCTTCTTTTTCTAAAATAACTTGCCCGGCAAGAAAAGCGCCGATGTATTGGTCTTGTACAATGATAGGTGCAGCCAAATCCGTTAATCCACTGTGGCATAGATACACAACAGGCTTTTGCTTGTCAATGTTCTTTCTGCTCGCTCGACCGGCTCGATCATCACAACTAATACATCCTGATAGCCCCTGGGGATAGGAACGGATATATGTACAAAACTTGGTAAAATTGCTTGGTTCAGTAATAGGGTTCCCCTCAACGTCGACAATTACTGCTGCCAATCCGGTTGCTTCCGAAAAATGATCTTGGATTTCCTGCAAAATCTGGATATTCACAATTTGACCTAAGACAGATCGGCTCAAAGCTTCCATCTGAATCCCCCCTCGTAAAACTATAGCATTTTAGTTACGAGATATCCATTTATTACTACTCCTTCTATAAGAAGGAGTATTTGATATAGCACAGACTATTTCCTGCAAGAAGCAATAATTTGCTATATTATAGCAAACTAATATTATTCGTTGGATGTTCGATAATACTTTCACAGTCAGAGTCTCTCTGCCTTACGTACTCTCTATATAACTATTTTGCCCTCATTGCCACAACTACGTCCATCCTTGTAGCGAATGCCCTTAAAGATGAGGGGTACTTGGAAAATCTTCAGTGTTTTCTATGTAGTTACATAAAAACAATAATGTTCTATGTTGTCACAAAATAATCCAAAGGAAAAAGAATAAACTCGTCAAACTAAGTTTATAAGAAAAACTAGCATAGAAACAAAAATACTATGTTTAGTATTATGGGGGGGATTCCCATGTGGCTTGGCAAAGTTGTAGGAACTGTCGTGGCCCCAACTAAGAATGAAAGCTTAGTTGGATGTAAACTCTTAGTGGTTCAACCTTTAAATTTAGATGGCATGAATACAATCAGCCTGCAGGTTGCTGTAGATACTGTAGGCGCTGGAAACGGAGAGAATGTTTTAGTAACCTCCGGAAGTTCCGCCCGCCATGTCATGGGAAATGATAACAGTGCCGTAGATGCCGCTATCGTCGGAATTGTAGAGAATATTGATCTTGAGGGTATTTCCAAAGCACAATATTGGGTGCAGAAAGGATAGTGCTCTAATATCAAAGCTTGGTTTTAAGAAGGAGAATTTTATGCTGACAACCTATAAAACGCTGGAAGATAAGCTCCAAGAAGTATCATGGGATCCCTTGGCTAAAGGAGTTTGGATTAAACTAGTCAACCCAACATCTGATGAAATCCGACAAATGTCAGCTACAGTCCCGATACCGGAGCATTTTTTTCGTTTTGCAGTTGATGAAGATGACAGTCCACGGATTATTTTGGGTAAAAACTGTATTCTTGCCATAATTAGTGTTCCTGTTTCTCATGGTGCTGATCGATATGAGACCAGCCCGCTCAGTATTATTTTAACACCAGAATTAACCATAACCATAAGTGAAGAACTGATACAAGTACTTCCAGATAGCAACGATAGCAGTAGGTTTTTTTTCGATACAACGAAAAGGACCCAATTCTTCTTTCAAATTTTGTATCATGCCGATACAGTCTTTTTGAAATTTATTCGGCATATTCGCCAGCGAACAGATGCGATTGAGATTCGCCTACGCAAGTCAACCAATAATCGAGAAGTATTCCAACTTCTTGATCTTGAAAAAGGCTTAACCTACTTTACTGCAGCCCTACGTGGCAATGTGATTGTCGCGGAAACAATCCTCCGCATGCGATCTGACCCACAAATGCGATATCTTCTAGAGATGCATGAAGAAGATGAGGATGTTTTGGAAAGCGTTATTATCGAAAATAAGCGAGCTTTGGAATTAGCTCAAACTTATAGTTACATCATGAGTAGTATGATGGATGCATTTTCTTCGGTCATTAACAACAATTTAAATCAGATTATGAAATTTTTAGCTTCTGTAACAATTTTACTAGCTATTCCTACAATGATCTCGAGTTTTTGGAGCATGACGCTCAAGGTACCTTGGCAGGGTACAGAGATAGGATTTTGGATAGTTCTTTTGCTGGCACTTATCACAAGTAGTACTATGGGTATTATTCTTCGAAAAAAAGGAATGTTCTGATGCTCCTGCATATGTTCTGAATTTCAGAGGTCTAATTCTCAGCAGCTTGCTGCGAGGAGTTTTACATACAAAGAGTGGTCCAATGTCCCGATATTGAAGGGCTTTGGGCCACTTTTGCATCTTCACAAGGACTTTCAGCCACTTGTCAAACTATTCGGACAAATAAATCCTACTTTATATGTAATAATCACAATTATGGAATTTATAGGTGATTGCATGGAAAATCCCAGGCTTTGGTAAGGCAATAATGTAGTATATACCGGCAAATTAATGTACAGGTATTTATCCAAATTGGAGGTACTATATCAATATATTTTAAATTAAATGATTGTGAAGAAAGGAGCGACTATTCAGCAGTAAGAAAAAAGATCACAAGATAATCGTAAAATAAGGAGGGTTCAAATTATGGTTACTCCATATTTAGGGGAATTTCTAGGTGTAACTACGCTTATTATTTTTGGAAACGGCGTAGTCGCCAACTCGTGCCTCGCAAAATCAAAGGCTGAAGGCGCTGGTTGGGTGAATATCATTGCCGGTTGGGCAGTCGGTGTTATGATGGGTATTTTTGTTGCGATTGCCTGCGGTGCGCAAGGTGATCTTAACCCAGCAGTAACCTTTGCGAAACTCTTAAATGGGGTCTATTCAGTAAAGGACGCCCTAATTCTCATGTTTTTAGAAATAGCGGGCGGCGTTGCCGGTGGTTGTATCACTTGGTTGCTCTTCCGCGGTCACTGGGAACTTACGGAAGATAAGGCTACAAAATTGGGAGTTTTTTGTACCTTTCCAGCAGTCCGAAATTATGCGCAAAACCTGTTTTTTGAAATCATTGCTACAATCATGTTAATATTCGGGGTTTTTGCTATTTTCTCAAAAAGCGTAGGAGTCATGACCCCTGGCTATGGTCCTTTCATGGTCGGCCTTTTGATTTTCGGATTAGGTGCCTGCCTGGGTGGTCCCACAGGATATGCCATGAACCCGGCTCGTGACTTAGGCCCCCGAATTGCTCATTTCATATGCCCCATTGCTGGCAAAGGAGATTCCGATTGGGCATATTCATGGGTCCCTATTGTTGGCCCCATGATTGGCGGGGCGATTGCATTTGCTTTAGCCAAGGGTGTTGGAATTCTCTAAGCTATCCTGAAAACACTGATAATGTAATTAAAACCTAAAGGGAATATATTTAAAATATATTCCCTTTAGGTCATCCATTGAGGTAGGCAACCGTTGGCATGGTATCAATTTGAATTTTCCCCAAAAGGTCATTAACTAACACGTCTAAGTTCTTCTTGTTCACCAGAACAAAGAATATGTCACTACTTCTCGCTTATACTCGCTCCTGAATATTATTATCTTCTGGTAAATATTGATAATAACCTAGGTTAATAGTATTATAGAGTTAAGAGCGGAGGCTGATTCACTATGAGTAAGAGTAAAATATACTTAGATACATCGGTAATAAGCCATTTAGAAGCTATGGATACCCAGGAAAAAATGCAAGATACCCTGCAATTGTGGCAGGAGCTAAAAAAGGGCCAATATATCGTGACTATTTCAGACCTTACTCTTGCTGAATTGACCAAATGCCCTGAACCAAAACGCACACTTCTTTTTAAGTACTTAAGTCAAATCGATTACGAAGAAATACAGGAGACCCTGGAAACGATTACTTTGGCAGATGAGTATATAAAGTACGGGGTATTAAACGCCAAAAGCAGGGATGATTGCCGCCATATAGCTGTTGCAACCATAGTTGGATGTAAGTATATTATAAGCTGGAATTTTAAACACTTTGTAAATATCAAGACCATTAATAAAGTACAGGCAGTAAATAAGTTGCTGGATTATAATGAAATTAGCATATTACCACCATCTATGATGCTGGAAGGAGAGGAATAATAATGGGTAGTAAGAAATTTACTATTGATGACATTCACCAAATAAGATATAAGAACTACGAGAACACTAAAAGTCTTAAACCGGAGGAACTGATTGAAAAAACCAAGTGTGAAGCCGAAGAAAGCAAAAAACTTATTGAAGAATTAAGGAAAAAAACTTCAAAAGTAAGTTGCCATTAAGATTAACAATATTAGCTCTTCCTTCACAACAAGGAAGGGCTTTATCTTTAGGCTGTGCATCTAAGGGAATATTACGGTTCGACTTTGTTCTAATTTTCACTGTTCTTGCCCTTCCCTTATATTAATATTTACCAAAAGAAAAAACGGTAAGTCTGATATAGAATCAGACTTACCCGTTTGGATTTTTTTGTTAACGCCAACCCAACAGCAAAAACTCTCTTAGGATTTGACCTCTTATGACCATTGAAGTCTCCGAACTTGCATACTTTTTGATTAAGAATGTTTAAAGGAGGCAACGCTTTTTTTTATAAGATTAATCGCCGTTTGTGGTCGAGTTGCAATCTTTTGAGCCAAGGATTGAGAGAATGACACAACATGCTCATGCGGCACGTGTGCGGACATGTGTAATGTTACCAGCCCCGATGATGTGTCGCAAATGGTAATACAAACTGTCTACACCTGAGTTTATTTTTTCACCCTACACGTTTCTTGTGCTGCAAACCTTAAAACGTTCCACTTCTTGCTTAAGCTGAGATGCGTTTTGCGCTAGGGTCTGCGCCGCTGCAGCTACAATTTGCATTGTTGCCGACACTTCCGTGGTTGACTCTTTAATCGTATCTGCTGTGCCGGCCGCCTCTTCTGAAATCCGCATCACCGTACTAACACTGCGGGTCATCACCTCCATATTTCCGAGCATCTGTTCACTAGAGGCCGCAATATCTGAAATATTGTCAGATACCTCCTTGGTAGAATTGACGATATCGGCCAAGGTTTCCTGAGCCAAATGAATCGTAGAAACACTTTCTTTTACCATAGAAGCAGTCTTCATCATTCCTTGTACAGCATCATTGACACTTCCTTGAATCAGGGTGGTGATTTCTGTAACTTCTCGTGTTGAGGTGGCCACACTTTCTGCAAGTTTTCGAATTTCGTCCGCGACTACGGCAAATCCCCGGCCATGCTCACCTGCTCGCGCCGCTTCGATCGCAGCATTAAGCGCCAAAAGATTTGTTTGCTGAGCTACCTGGGCAATTGCCTCAGTGATCGAACCGATTCGATTCGATTGATCAGCTAAATTCTCAATCGTACTAACGGATTTACTCACAGATTGATTGGTTACCTCCATTGCCTGCACAATCACGGAAAGCTTATTTAATCCTTCTGTAGAATATTGCTCGGATTTCACAGCCTCGACGGAAACGGACATGGCCCTTTCTGCGATCATTTGTGCTGCATTTTCAAGTTCCGTTACCATTACCTGCATCTGTTGCAGGGTTCTTGCTTGGTTTTTTGCCTCAACGGCCATTTGGTTTGTATTATCGGCAACTTCCGTGTTTGACGCCGTCACTTGTTGAGCACTAGCCGATAATTCTTCAGACGAAATAACCCAAGAATTCGTCATCTCGCGAATTTTTCGGATAATACTCTCAAAGTTATTCATCATATCATTAAATGAATACCCTAATTCTGCTACTTCACTATTTTTCACCACTTCAACTCGTTGGGTCAAATCTCCTTGGGCTACATCAATAATCCCTTTTTGCATGGCATAGATGGGCAATAAAAAGCGACGATAATTTTTTAAAGAAGCAATGATTCCTATGAGAACGCCTGAAAGCAAAAAACATAGCAATAAAATCACCGTTTTTTCCCATTCAAGCTTCATAAGATATACGATTATAACTCCCAAAGCAGAAACCATAGGAACAACTGTAATTAAGGTTTTCCAAATATACTTGACTAGACTGATGTTATTCTGCTTTCCCTCTTTGATTAGTCTCTCGTTGCTTTTCACGGAGTTTTCTCCTCCTTAAGCAAGTTAGGATCCTGTACCTACCCTGCACGTTTTTTAAGCTGTTCCCACCCATAAACATAGTGTAATTTTAAAAAGAGTACACCCGGATGTATCTTCTGATTGCCAAAATTTGACGCACTTAAATATACACTTTCAGCGGGCTGATGCTTTTCAACTTGATGATGCAACTGCTCTCGAATTTCTTGACAACGTTTGACTGAATTTTCCTGAGGAGCCCCGTGAGCGGGAAAATAGGTTTGGGCTTGAAGTGCTTCAATAACTGCCAAACTATCAAGATAACTCGGCAATCCACTCACGACTTGGTTCCCCTCCTGCCAAATTCCTGGATAGGGTATCTCATCCGGTAGAAGCATATCACCCGAAAAAAGAAGACGATCTTGCTCATTATAAAACGACATATGTCCTGCGGTGTGACCAGCCGTTAAAAAAGCCCTAAGAAAATTGTCTCCGGCCATAATCGACTGACCAGGCTCGATTAAACTGACCTCATCTGGCAAGGCGCTTAACATCCGAAAATACTCAAACACTTTTATCATTCCTGAAATTTCATTTTTCGGAACTCCCCACTCTTGAGTAGCCCAGTCCTTCAACTTTCCGAAAGCATGCCCCTGTATAAAACTAAACCATTCTAGGTAATCTCTGGAACCCACAAAAATCTGGGCCCCTTCTTTAGCAAAACTTGCTGCTGCTCCAGCATGATCAACGTGCCAATGAGTCACTAAAACCTGTTCCAGTCGCTTTATGCCCACCTGTTTCATGCCTTCATGAACCGCTTCGATGACATTCGGCGTATTGGTCCCTGCATCGATAAGCGTTGGAACTTCACCATCGATCAGATAAAGGTTGACTGAATCAACATTAATGGGCACTTGGACTTTAAGCAAATAGACATTTTTTGCGACTTCTTTTATTTCAGGCATTAGATTCTCTCCAATCAAAAAATGAATAGCTATTCATTGTCATTGATCATTAAATGTTATACAATGGTAATAATATAGATGTTAATTAATAATAACAATTTAGCACAAAAGGCCATGTCTTAAGACGATGGCCTTTTTTATTGCAGAATCTTAGGAAAATTCAGATGGAGAGAGTCGACCTTACCGATACTTTTGATTAACTCAAAGAAAGGGGCATGGCCCCTTTCTTTTACATACCTTAGTAGTTAATTGGATAAGCCTCTTTTTTGATGATATATTCTGCGATTTCTCGGCGTAAACCAATCATATCAATGTTGGGACGACGGACAAGCTTGCGCATTCCTGCCATAACAGTACTGAGGGAATCCCCTTTCTCGACTGCACAGAGAACTTCTTTAGCTTGTTGCTCAAGAATATTAAATGCTGCATAAGTTCCTGCAGTTGCAGCCTTCTCGACAAATGCTTTATGCTCATCAGATACGTCAAGGTTTTGAACTTTCTGAGCTCTAAGAACTCCACTTTCCATGGCATAGACTTGGAGTACCATCTCTGCCATGCCAGTCAGAACGTATTGATTATCTTTTAAAGCCATACCCAAATTCTGAGCTGCAAGCCCGGCCGCCATTAAGCACAATTTTTTGGCCTTTTGCGTCAGTTGGTTTAGTCCTGCTAATCCTTCTGCATCCCCACCTAATCCACTTGACATCAAGTCCTTGCTCACGGCTTGAGCTGCTTGTAGCAATGGAAGTTCCCCTGTCATTGCTCTTTTTAGGAGTGTAGCCGGTACAAGCAGTCGATTAATTTCGTTCGTTCCTTCAAACAAGCGATTGATACGGGAGTCACGATACATCCGTTCAATCGGGTATTCCTTAATAAAACCGTAACCACCATGAATTTGAACTCCTTCATCCACGGCGAAATCTAAAACTTCAGATGCGTAGACTTTATTAAGGGAACATTCAATGGCGTATTCCTCTAAAGCCTTACCCGCCTCTTTACGGCAATCGCTAGTCAGATCGAGTCCATGGAATCCACTCTCCATAAGACCTGCAGTACGATAAACAACACTCTCAGCCATATACATCTTAATAGCCATTTCAGCAAACTTATTTTGAATTGCTCCAAATGTGTTAAGTTCTAACCCGAATTGCTTACGCTCCGAGGCATATTTTAGGGCTGTTTCCATAACAGCATGAACAGCTCCGATTGCTCCAGCAGCCAGCTTAAAGCGGCCAACATTCAAGATATTGAAGGCAACAACATGTCCACGACCGAGCTCTCCTACCACGTTTTCTACAGGTACCAGGACATCTTCTAAGATAACTTGACGAGTAGAAGACCCTTTAATCCCCATCTTTTGTTCTTCAGGTCCAAAGGACAGACCTGCATATCCGCGTTCAACGATGAAATTGGTCATTTTCCCATCTACTTTAGCATAGACCAGGAAGACATCCGCGAAACCAGCATTAGTGATAAATTGTTTTGTGCCGTTCAGACAATAGTGGGTTCCCTCTGCATTGAGAACAGCCGTGGATTTTGCACCCAAAGCATCGGATCCTGAACCAGGTTCAGTTAAACAGTAGGCTGCCACTTTAGTACCGTTAGCAAGTCCGGGGAGATACTTAGCCTTTTGCTCAGGTGTACCAAAATAAACAATCGGTAAGGTACCAATTCCGGTATGCGCTGCATAAGCAACTGCAAATGATCCACCACGAGGAACTTCCTCACCCACCACGACTGTGGAGGCTTTATCCATAGCCAAACCTTCAAATTCCTCAGGGATTTCCAACGCTAGTAATCCCAATTCTCCAGCTTGACGCATAAACTCCTTAACGACGCCTTCATGTTGCTCCTCCATTTCCTCGATCTTCGGAGCAACTTCCTTCGTCATAAAATTATGTGCCATCCGCTTGAGTTGCTTATGATCTTCATTTAGCTCCTCACGAACATATACCTGATCCGGAGAAACCTCAGCCAGTAAAAAACCGCCTCCGCGTAATTCTAATTCCATAATTAATATCCTCCTCTTGATCGAGGTGCGAGGTTCGATGTTCGAGATTCGAATGGTATCTTTGTTTACCTAACGTCTCTAACCTCTACCAATTACAAGCCCTAACACCTCGTATTGCTTCTATGCTTATCAACAACAATCATTAAATAAGTCCTTTTTTGCATTTACAAAAACCATAATTGGAGTGTAGCCGAAATCGCCCCTTACTTGCACTGGATTGCATTTGTTGGGTTACCCTATCAAGGTATCCGATTCTCGCGTCCATGTTGGAAGCACGAGAACCTCCCCCGCTTCTCTTTCCTAGCCTCATCTGCCAAAGTGCAAGTCAAGAACCATCCCTTACTCGCATATGTCCCCCCGCATCCCAGCCCAATCGACCAGAAATTAAGGGGACATCGCTAAGTGAACACTTTAGTGGAGTTCACGATAAAGCGAGTGCCGATGCTGAAGCATTATCACGCCTAGGTTCACATCCTGCGCTACCCAGAGGTTGGCAGTGATAGCTTCAGCATCCAACGAGCCAGTGAACGCAACGTGTGTGAACGTGCGATGGCCCCTTACTTTCAAACCCTATAGTAACTCGTAAATCCCAGCGGCTCCCATGCCTCCACCGATGCACATGGTTACCATACCGTATTTCAGCTTGCGCTTGCCCATTTCACTTAAGAGAGTGGCTGTTAGCTTTGCTCCCGTGCAACCCAGAGGGTGTCCAAAGGCAATGGCTCCGCCATTAACATTTACTTTTGCAGGATCGATGTCCAGCGTCTTAATGATCGCCAGCGATTGGGAAGCAAACGCCTCATTCAGTTCGAATAAATCGATATCCGCAAGAGTCAAGCCAACTTGCTTTAACACTTTTGGGATAGCTTTAATCGGACCAATACCCATCAGTTCTGCTTCCACACCAGCAACTGCAAATCCACGCCATACAGCTACGGGTTTGAGACTAAGCTCCTTAACTTTTTGCTCTGACATAAGAAGAGCAATGGCTCCACCATCACTGGTCTGGGACGAGTTCCCTGCCGTAACGGTACCTCCAGCTTTAAAGGCAGTCCGTAGTTTTGACAACGATTCAACTGTGGTCTCAGCACGAATGCCCTCGTCTTTCGTAAACCACTTTTCACCAGGCTTCCCAAACATCGGCAGAGGAACCGGTACAATCTCATCATCAAAACGTCCACTGCTTTGAGCTGCCCAGGCTTTTTGATGACTGGAAGCTGCAAAGGCATCTTGTTGCTCGCGAGTAATTTCGTATTTCATAGCCACATTCTCAGCCGTAATGCCCATGGAAACATAAGCTTGCGGAGCATTCCCTACCAAGAAGGGATTAGGTGCTGGTTTCAACCCGCCTAGTGGAACTGCTGACATGCTCTCCACTCCGCCAGCGATCATAACATCTGCTTCCCCTAAACGAATTCGGTCCGCTGCCATGGAAATCGCTTGTATCCCTGATGAGCAAAAGCGATTGACGGTTACGCCGCAGACTTCAATGGGTAAACCAGCGCGCTGAGCTATGATTTTAGCCACATTCATGCCCTGCTCACCTTCAGGGAAGGAACAACCAATAACGCAGTCCTCAATATCTACCAGTTTGAGTGAAGGAACCCTCTTGAGAATATCTTGAATGACGTAAGCACCTAAATCATCCGGACGAACCTGTGCTAAGGAACCTTTGACCGCTTTACCAATGGCGGTCCGCTTGGATTCAATAATGTACGCTTCTTGCATGCTTTTCCCCCCCTTAATTCCGTAATGGCTTGCCTTTGGTGAGCATATGGCGGATACGATCCTGAGTTCTTGGTTCACCGATTAAGCTCATAAAGGCTTCTCGTTCGAGATCTAATAAATATTGCTCATCCACAAGCATACCAGCTGGGCGATCTCCGCCGCTCATGACATAAGCCAGTTTCTTGCCTAGATGTTGGTCATACTCTGAGATATAATTTCCTTCGCGCATACCATAGAGAGCCAGTTCTAACATAGCACGGACACCAGAACCTCCAGCTTTGACTTTAGTAGGTAAATTAGGCCTAAAGTTACGAGCCATATCGATAACCCGAGCCTTAGCATCTAAGATGACATGGTCTGCATTCATGCTGTAGCGATCATAATTACGCAAGAAACCAAGTTGACGAGCTTTTTCCGCGCTGGTCGAAACTTGAGCCATCGCCACCGCTTCAAAGCGTTTGGCAAAGAAGTAATCCGGTGACACTTGAATACCTGGTAGAACCCCTTCCATAGCACGAACTGCCATTTCTTTGGTACCACCACCACCAGGAATCAAGCCAACGCCCAGTTCAACGAGCCCCATGTATAATTCAGAAGAAGCTTGAATGGCATGAGAGTGTAAGCAAATCTCCGCTCCGCCACCAAGGGTCATTCCAAAGGGTGCTGCGACAACTGGTTTTTTAGCATGTTTCAAAGCCATCATTTCGTTTTGCAGGGCCCGAATCATGAGATCGATCTCATCCCAGTTTTCCTCTTCTGCTTCTAAGAGGATCAACATAAGATTTGCGCCTACACAGAAATTCTTGCCTTGATTGCCGATGACCATACCGAGGTAATTCTTCTCCACTTCCACCAACGACTTTTGAATCATCGTAACAATGTCCGCGCCAATGGAATTATTCGGAGAGTGGAATTCTAAACAAGCTACCCCGTCTCCCAAATCCATAAGGCTTGCTCCAGCATTGCCAAAAATTTCTTTACCCTCTTTATGCGCTTGCTTCATGGAGTAAGCATAGGGGCTTACAGCTTTTGGAATATATGCTCCAGCCTCGAAATAAGAGACTTGACCAGTCTCGGTCTTTTGATAGAAATGCGTATTCCCTTTAGAGAGCAATTCTTCAACTAAGGGAGGCAATGTTCCCCCTTCCGCGACGACACGATCTGCTATCGTTTTAACTCCCAGTGCATCCCAGAGTTCGAAGGGACCCATTTCCCAGTTAAAGCCCCAGCGCATGCCTTCGTCGATTCCAGGGATGTTATCGGCAATATCCTTAGCGATGGTCGCCGCATAGAGCAAAACAGGTTTTAAGACATTCCAAGAAAACTCTGCTCCAGCATCTTTGCCGCTAACTAGGGTACGAATCTTTTCAGTTAGGCTACCTGCTGCTTTTGCCTTATCTAAGGAAGCAAATTTCACGACTTTTTGGGGAACATAGGTCATAGTCTGGGGATCGAGCACTTCAATAACTCTACCTTTAGGGCCCTTGGACTTTTTGTAGAACCCTTGCTTGGTTTTATCTCCGAGCCAACCATTGGTCAGCATTGTTTGCATGAATTCAGGTAATGTAAAATTCTCCTTTTCCGCAGGTACGCCGACAGCAACGGTATTAGCCGTATGGATAAAGGTATCCAATCCGACGAGGTCAACCGTTCTGAAGGAGGCGCTCTTCGGGCGTCCCATGACCGGTCCAGTAAGAGCATCCACTTCATCGACTGTTAAGCCGGAGCGAAGCATTTCCTGAAGAGTTACTGCTAAGCCGAATACGCCAATCCGATTGGCTATGAAATTCGGCGTATCTTTAGCCATGACAACCCCTTTGCCCAAAGCCCTCTCGCCAAACTCAGCTAAGAAGGTAATAATTTCCGGGTCGGTATTGGGACCAGGAATAAGTTCTAAGAGTTTCATGTAGCGTGGGGGGTTAAAGAAGTGGGTTCCTAAGAAATAACGGGTAAAACTCTCTGGCAGGTCACTTACCATGGATTTTAAAGAGATTCCCGAGGTATTAGAGGTAACAATCGTACCTGGGCGGACATGGGCTGCTACTTTTTTGAAGAGATCTACCTTGATGTCAAGGCGTTCTACAACCACCTCAATCACCCAATCCACTTCACCTAAACGACCTAAATCATCGCTTAAATTTCCAACCTCAATCCGGTCAGCAAACTCAGGCACTAAAAACGGGGCTGGGTTCATTTTTAACAATTTGGCTTTATTGGTTTCTGCAATACTATTTCGAACTTTCCTGTCCTCCAGGGTTAATCCGGCTGCTTCTTCTTTGGCCGACAGTTTGGAAGGGACAATATCCAACAATAGGCTTGGGATTCCGGCATTGGCCAAATGCGCCGCGATGGTACCTCCCATTACACCTGACCCTATTACCGCTACTTTATGAATCTGCATTTCCATCCTGGTTTCTAAAACATACCGAAACCATGTAAAACGGTATGATATGTTTTTCTCCTGCCGACAGACAGGAGGTAGCATCACAGGATTCAGCTACTTAGCTACAGGCCATAACCTGTATTTCGGGTGATTGATTGAACAATCGCCGGCTTATGCCGTTCTGCCCAAAAGGGGGTGTTACCCACCGCCTAAACCTATGTGTGTGGCAACGACCTTTCACAACGTGTATCGTTACCACAGGGTTACTTTAAGCTGATTTCCTTAAATGCTGCCAAGAGACCAGGCTTTTCACCCCTTTCTTTTTTAGAGATTTAAGAATTACTTTTTTCATGGCACTCCACTGTTTCCAGTTATTAATGTAGGAAAATCCGTCTTTATCCTTCACGAACTCATCCACTAAACTCCATGGAACTTTTTCATAATCATAGCCCAATGCCCTGCGGCCAATCACATAAGCCGCTGATTCATGGTTTGACGAGCCGTATTGGTGTTGATATTTTAATATCCCTATCACCGATGTGAAGGTCGGCTTAACTTTGATGAGTGGTACTCCATCTCTTAATGCTTTTCGTTCTACCGCTTCCAAGAACTTCGACCACACAAACCCGTGACTCATCCGGTTGAATTTGGCAGATACGTCTTTATCCTGCTTAAAGTCCAGATCCTCAACGGCTAATCCTTTGCCGGACTCTTGGGCCATGTTAACCAAGAGTTTTGCCTGCTCTCCGATTAGGTTAAGACGTCTGTTCGATCTGGCGTAGGTCCATTCGCCTTGGGACATCCACATATGCCCTCTAAACTGTCCCAAGTAATCCAAGCTGGCGATTCCTAACCCATCGGGATTGGTGTCAACTCCATAGAGTCCGTTATAAGACGTATAGGTTTCAGGAATAGTTTCCTCAATCGCCACATGGATATAATACTTGTCGTTCTCCCGGATCATCTCGACCTGATAGGCTTCTCCGGTTTTGAGATAATCCAGGACCATCTGCCGGTAATTAAGACCATTGATTTTGCCGGTTTTCTTAGACGGTTTTTGAGCTAGATACACAGGGACGGTTATCCGGTTATAGCGCACAGCGTTTCCTGAAGGGATTGGCGTTGTGGCTATATCCATGACGATCTGTCCATTGACGACATACAACCGGGTGTTAAGGTTTCCACCTTTGGTCTTATCCCCACGGGATAAATACCGGTTACTTCTAGCCTGCTGCCACTCTTCCTTGCTAATTAAGCCCTTACACCGTTTCCTGAACAATTCCTTGGTTCCAAACACAACGCTGGGGAATGTCTTAGTATCAAGGTAATGTTGTAATTTAGCCAGTTTACGCTTTTGTTTCACCAGTTTGAGCGTCAGGTTATAGATTCGTCTTGGGCTTTTGGCTTTCGCTAACAGCCTCTTAGTGCGTTCAACCTTGGCTTTGGCATTCTCAAAATTCAGACTTACCAGCTTGTATTGAGAGATAATAACCTGTTGTGCTTCATAGACGGCATCATTGGCCTGGCGGGAGTTAAGCCCGAATTTCTGCTGAACGGCTAACCGGATGTGCTGAATCTCGAAGTTCTCCATGAGTCGCTTGTATGGCCACCGGATGGCAGCACAGTAACGGTTCATTAGATTATCGATCACAAATTGTTGTTCGGAGGATAGTTCGAGGATGGTACCCCTAATCGTCGTTTTCATTTTTAGATACCTCTACTTGGATTAGATTGGTTAGCTTCTTTACGACCTTACCTCCGCGCTTACCGTAAATTCGAGCTGAGAAACTGGTTACAATGGTAATCATATCCTCAACTAATTCTTCTTGTGGTTCTTTTGCTGGTCGATCATCACCTTCGATAATTAGAACATTAAATTTGTGGCAATATTGTTCCAGGTACCGAAAGCCGAATCTGGCTAACCGATCCTTGTACTCAATGAAGACGATATCTGTCAAACCATCCGCAACCATATTGAGTAATTTGGTTAATTCTCTACGATTCTCGTTAAGACCGGATGCTATTTCTTTAAACTCGGCAACCACTTGATAGTTTCGTCGTTTAGCAATATCTTTCAAACGGTCTAATTGTCGATCCAAGTTACCACTATCCGCTTGTATTTGGTTTGAAACCCGAGCATAAATAACACACCTGTTACCCTTTAAGGTTTCTGTTCCTAATCCCATAGCTGACATTAATTCATTTTCTAAATATCGGCGATGACCTCCGGGCGTTCTAATCGGATGTAATATTCCTTGAGTTTCCCAGAGTTTTAAGCTGTTAATGCACACATTGTAAATTTTCTTAATTTCCACTGCCGTTAAATACCGTAACATTTTTATCACCACCCTATGGTTAATTATACCATAGGATTTGGATGATTTGGGTAGTTTTGGTGTGTTTGTAACGAAATATTATAGAATATCAGGAACTGCTACATCCTCCTCTCGTTTCGGTTCAACAGCACCTCGTTTTATCTTGTTCGGTTTATCATGTAACCGAAGTGCGCCTTCAAACAGTGCTAACATAGGCTCTAAACCACTCATAAGGGTTCGTGGACTACGGGCCATCACCCAATCAGTAGTAGCCTCATCTAAAGATCCAAAGATCATTTGACGAGCCACCCGTAAATCAGTTTCGGGAACTTCCCCACTCGTAATTCCTTGCTGGATCACCCCCTCAATAAGGTTAAAATAGCCTAATACTGTCTCGTTAATCGCTGCGCGAATACGGGGATCGGACTGCCTAAGCTCTAATTGACTGACAATCGCCAGGGAACGATTCTGTTCCATATAAGAAAAATGGGTCCTAACAATCGTCCGTAAACGCGCTTTTGTCGTCTCACATTCCGAGAGTTCACGACTCATAAAGGAGATAAAATCACCCATGCGTTCTTGGAAAACTCGAATAAGTACTTCCTCTTTGCTTTTGAAGTATAAGTAGATTGTGCCATCGGCAACTCCAGCTAGACGGGCAATTTTGGTTACTTGGCATTGATGGTATCCTGATTCCGAAATGGCTTTAATAGCAGCATTGAGAATCCTTTGGAATTTTCCCTCACGCTGCGCATCCATTGAATCTACACCTCACCTCTTATAATCTTGAATTGTGAATCGCTTGAATGAATGGTCATTCATTGCATCTATGATAACATAGCTATTTCAAAAAATAAATAGAGTTTTCAGAACTTTTGCTGGTTTTACGTAAAAATTTTAAGGTTTTGAAACATGAGTTTTGAAATAGCCTGAAATGAACGACTTGACATCCAAGATGTCAAACGTATGATAGATATAAGTAAAGTCTTATCGCCTAGAATACCTCGATCTTAGCGAAGGTCATGGAAAGGACTAGTACAATGAAAGTTAAGATTTTTAGTTCACCCGATCCTCGATTCTTAGAAAAGGAAGTCAATCAGTGGTTAGAAGACAATAGTTGGATTAAAGTGATCAACCTTACACAGAGTACAGGAAATGCAACCGTCATCTCCCTTTGGTATAACGAACCCAATGTACCAATCCTTGGCTAATATCGAGGATCGAAGTTCGAAGTTCGAGGTACGAATAGAGATTCGCTACGCGAATAGAGAAACAGGACGTTCGAGATTAGAGCGCTGGCCAAGGATGGCCGAGTGTCGCTGTAGCCAGGGATGGCGAAAAGCGACCTTCTAAATATTCAAAAGAGAAGCTATGGCTTAATAAAGCCGATAGCTTCTCTTTTTTAATGTAGCAAAACTATACTTTCCGACTTCCCGCAATAAAAAGCTTTCAATAAGGAGATACTATTTATACTACCCACGAGACTCTCACTATATCGAAGGGCTGGTGTTTTATGAAGGTTTCCCTTTTTGCGACCTGCCTCACAAATGCCTTCTATCCAGACGTAGATCTGACGATGGCCAAAATCCTAACCCGTTTGGGACATACCATCGACGTGCCTGAAGGGCAAGCCTGTTGTGGTCAAATTGCGTTTAATTCAGGTTATATCGATGATGCTCGAGAAGTCGCCCGTACTCTTATTGACTCCTTTGAACGCAGTGAGACCGTGGTCAGCCCCAGTGGATCATGTGTTGCGATGATCCATCACTATTACCCCTTTCTTTTTGAAAAGGAACCGGCTTACCTCAAAAAGGCCCAAGATCTGATTAAAAAAAGCTTCGAATTTACTCAATTTGTGGTTGACGTCTTGAAACAACCCGATTTGGGAGCGAAGTATCCCGTCAAAGCAACCTATCATCCATCCTGCCACGCAACAAGACTTTTGGGAGTGGACGAAGCACCCCTAAAACTCCTCGCCCATGTTCAAGGCTTAGAGCTTCTCCCCTTACCCGAAGCCCACCTTTGTTGCGGGTTTGGTGGGACGTTCTCCGTGAAAATGCCTAAAATCTCCGAGGCGATGGTCGCTGAAAAAGCCCAACATGTTCTCGCATCAGGTGCGGATTTACTGCTAGGAATCGATATGGGGTGTCTGATGAACATATCCGGTTACTTAGAAAAAATCAAAAAGCCAGTCAAAACAATGCATATTATTCAGTTGCTGGGGGAGGGAAACAACAGGTAAGAAATTCTTATGAAACTATAAAGAACCCTACTATTTCTTAGTAGAGTTCTCAAGGATGGTAACGATTAAATTGTTTAAGGAACGATTCTGTTCTTTAGCAAGTGCTTCCAGTTTCTTCTTTAGAGCCTTTGGTATGGTTATATTGGTTCTCGTATTATCAGCACTAATGGTCATTATCATTCACCTCTAGGTAATTATAGCAATGAAATACAGTGTTGTAAAGGTGGTGCC
>Ga0209643_1000470_pt1 | contig 72856 bp, 75 predicted proteins | sample AutmiccBRH37_all_FD_187383 | JGI IMG/M metagenome (GOLD analysis project Ga0209643, IMG submission 187383) | Deep subsurface microbial communities from Mt. Terri, Switzerland - Autotrophic microbial communities BRH/37_all (SPAdes) (version 2) | ecosystem: Environmental > Aquatic > Deep... | reverse complement strand
ATCTGGCCAAAGTCTCTAAACCTGAAGGGTACGAAGGAGAATATGGGAAAGGACGAGATACCCGGTAGGGTCAATGGGGGGAGCTTCTGTCCTTCGCCCGCCCCTGCCCGGCCAGATCCACTAGGCGATCGAAACTAAGGGCAAATCCGGTGCCGCTCCACTGGCGTCCGAAGCGCCGGATCAGGGCGTCGTACTGCCCGCCTCCGCCCAGGGCTAATCCACTGTCGTTGGTGTATATCTCCCAGACCAGGCCCTGGTAGTAGCTTTGGGGGCGAACCAGTCCTAATGACACCCGCAAGACTGCCTCCGGGGGCATCTGCCTTGTGGCGCTATCTATGGCTGCAACAAGCTCAGCCATGCCCCTCTCAAGGGCGGACACCAGGTCAGAGCCAACCTCGACGGCACCAGCCTCTCTGGCAACGCCGCTTCCTGACAATCTCGTCTTCACCTCTACGGCCAGATGCTGCAGCCGCTCTTTTAGTCGCGCCAGGCCAACCTGATCCTGACCTGAGCAGGAGGCCGGTAGCCCTCCCCGAAAACCCGGGATAAGCCAGGGCCCCAGGGAACTAAGGAGTGACCGGCGGTCATCGTCACCAGCCAGGGTCAGCAGCAGAGACTTGGCGTCGACGAAGAGCCCCTGCTGGAGATAGGACTCCAGCGCCGCCCTGTCCTTGTCAGTGAGGCCAAGGGCGACCATTAGCGCCATCTGCAGCCCTGTGTGACCAACGGTAATCCTGTAGTCGTCGACCCCAACTGTGCCCAGGAGGTCGAGGGACAGGGTAATGGATTCAGCCAATGGCCGCGGGTCACTGCTTATGACCTCGGCCCCCACCTGCCACTGCTCAACCACGGAGCCGGCGCCATCTCCGCTGAGGTTAAAGACATTGGTCAGGTAGAAGAGACGCGGGACATCTTCCCCCAGGTCCGCTCGGTTTGAGAGGGCGCGGATGATTGGGGCTGTCATCTCTGGCCGAAGGACATAGAGGTCCCCTGAGGGCGCCACGAACTTGCAGCACCGGGTGGCGAACCACTCCCCACACTTCTGGGCGGTGCTGTAGGGTTCCAGGAGGGATGTGGCAATCTCCCTAAAACCCTGGGCCTGGAGTAAATCGGTAAGCTTGCGGGCAACGGTTCTCCTGAGGCTGTTCTCTGCAGGCATCATGTCCCTGCTGTTTGACATGCTGTTATCGGCGACAAGTTTCACGGCAACCCCTCTCCCTATATGCAGTAGTTCACTTCTTTAATGCGTTAAAGTATTGAAGCATATTAGTATTATAAAGGCCTTGCCCCTTGGGGTCAAGGTCAAAATGTGAACTGCCTGCTGCAACGGGTTGCCTTTACATCTGTGGGCTAGCCGCCCTCTGCACCCTGTGGGAGGATCGTAGTGTTAAAGCACACTCATCGGAAAAGAAACTGCGGCAGATTAATGTGAGACACTACACTTAAGCCCTGCCATTTTCGTGTCTGAATTTCTGGGTCCATTATACCCCTATTGTGCTTATGTCCTGCTCTGGCGGGTATATAGTCGGTCTAGTGTGTTCCTATTCGGCCTATCGCTAGTAAGTGCATTGGCAGATTTATTAGCAGACCACCTAGCAGCCTGTGTGAGTAACTTGAGTTGATAATGGTTGTCTTCCAAAGTCTTGCCCAATCTGGTCCTTGAAAACTGAAAATGGTGGTTATCGGTAGAGCGTCACCAGTACCGGGTAACTGTTGGGGTCAAACCCGCACCCCTATGGGTTCTAACTTGACCCCTGACCGGTAGATTTTCATCAGATTGTGGGTAGCACAGACCAGCCGCCACATGGATCGAGCCTTCTTCTGACCTCGCAGAAGAACCTGGCGGAACCCCATCCCTTCTTTGATCTGACCAAAGACCGGCTCAACTGATGTCTGTCTTAGCTTGTAGCGCTCGTGACCGCGTCTGGTACGCAGCTTTCTTCGCATCAGATCCCATTTGGGTGGCAGACTTGGGTATCGGGCCCCGTGGCGGTTTCTGCTTTCGCCATTCGTTGTGCGTGATCCTGTCCGGCGGGATAAAGGGCTCAATCCCTCGCTCCTGGTGCAGCTCGAGGTTAGCATCGCTGTAGTAACCAGCATCCATGGAGCTCTCCTTTGGTCGGCGTGCGAGGTTTTCCTCTACCTGATCCAGCATCATCCGGGCATGGGGCTTATCGTTGCTCTGGTTCGATAGCTCTGAGGCCACAATGATCTGCGTTTCGGCATCCACTGTTGCCTGGGCGTTGTAGCCCTGGATGGAAGCCTCCTGGCGCAGCCGCTCTTCCTCTCTCTTCATATAAGCATAACTCATGGCCTTGCTGCGTGAGGCATTGGCCTTGATGCGCGTACCGTTAGTAGCCACGTGTCTTAGCTTAACCAGCCCTGCTTCGCTTGCCAGTTGCACCGTTTGAACGAAAAGATCTCCCAGAGCTTCGGCATGACGGCTCCTGAAGTTGGAGATGGTCCAGTGGTCGGGCTGCTGGTTAGCAGAGAGCACACGAAACCCCACGTCCTCGTAGCAGGCGCGCTCAAGCTTGCGTGAAGACCGGGTGCCCTGGGAATACCCGTAAACTAAGAGGTTGACCATCATCGACGGCTCATAGGGGGGAGCCCCCCGCCGCTGGCTGTAGTCGTCATAGATGGCTGATAAGTCAAATTGGTCCACCACCTCACCGATTAAGTACACGGGGTGATCCGCAGGCAACCAGTTCTTCATGGACGGGGGCATCAACAGGATCTGATTGGGCTCGTAATCTGGAAGCTGTTTCATACTCTTAGATTCGACGTTAAGCGGCCATTTCCCCTTTAAACTAGGGGATTACTCACACAGGCTGCTAGGTATCCAGAGTCGTTCTAGGAACTGGCATGTTGCCCTGAAGAGCATCGCCAAGTCTTATGAACCGAACATTGCGACTACGCATGCCATAACTAGATCTCAGCGCTTCTCCGAGCTCTTACCCACTTTGACATCTCCTCGCATCGCAGCAAATAGCAGGAGACTCATTGCAAGCAATATGGTTACATGAGGCCAGCCCCGATTTAGCACCTCGATACTCCCAAAACAACCGCAGGAATCGCTTAGTCTTTGCCAGAATGCCGCCGACACTATGGAGAAGACCGTAATTGCCACTCCTGCAGCTACCTTCGTAGCGCGAGGCCATATATCAACGATCAACAAAACCCCCAGGATCCCCTCTATTCCCACGACCAAAACGGAGAGAACGTATGGTAACGGGAAACCCAGACGAATAATGGTAATACAAAACGAATCGAAATCTAGCGACTTGAGAACAAAAGACAATAGAAAGATGGTTCCGAGCGAATAGCGGCACCAAGTTGCTAGTAGTACTCGCCTCATGGCGGTTAGAGCACCTCCGTTGACAACAGTCTTTGCCGGATACCAGGCACCACAAAACGGCCTAAATCACCTCTGTTGCAGCAATAACTCCATTTCCACCGATCCGCCACCGTCTCTTGTACCAATGCGAACACTGTATAACAGAGGCTTGTCTATCAGCCGTATCGCCAATGTCGTTCTATGAACTGAGGAGTCGTAGCCAATAGCCACATTCTCCACCTCGTCGGAGAATGCAAGGTCTGAAGGCCCTGAAAGCATGTCTTCTGCTGGCTCAACTCGGTCAAAGGTCAGCAGCATCTCTTTTCGTTGTTCCGAATAAGTAACATGGGTCCAAGGAAGATACTCTCCCCCCCCAACCATCAAAGATGTATCATTGTTGAACACCAGAGTCAGGCCAGCCTGAGAGGGCTTCACTTCGCAAAGAAACAACCGCGCAGGTCCCTCACCTTTACCGCTCCTGAAACCAAACTCAGACTCCACCCCAACCTCAAGAAACATACTGGTCCTACGAATTGAGTCTGATCGAACCTCGTACTTAACCTCACTTGGAAAAGTCGCACATTTCTCGTCTCCCGTAACGACAAGTGAAGCTGACTCGTCTGTCACTTCGTCGAGGTAAGATGTTTCGATTTCAGAAACCATCATACGACAATCAGTACCGTCTGTGTCGCAAACGTAGTATGTCCCCCGATTTTGCTCAAGCAGGATGTAATTATCGGTGTCATACACGTTTCGGATCGACCCTCCATCGATGTGTTCTCCCCCAAACTTGACGAACTCAAGCGGTGCCTCGGCAGCTACAAGAGAGGCATACTCATCCAGTAGTTCTTCTACCTGTGCCTCCAAAGTCTCGTTTTGTTCCTTCAGTTGGGCCACCCGTTGTTGGAGTGTACTGACTTGATCCTCTAGAGCGCCGCATCTTCTCTTCACCTGGGATACAGTTGTCACCTGAGCCAAACCTACTCCCACTAGTACGCCTATGAGAACGAGAGCCACTCCCACAGCACTAGAGCGTTTCATAATCCACCTCCTGGAACGAGTTTAACATCAGCAGGCCGTGGCTTCCATCGGAAGCCGAGGCCCGCTGAATAGGAATCGATCTACGGGTTCTTGAACCGCTGGACGAAGAGTATGTATATAGCGTATCTGCTGCTATCATAGACGTCTGCCTGCATGTTTTCCTTATTGCAGGTGTGTGCACTCAAGTATATGTCACCGTACTGGATCCCGTCCCCTTCGTCGTCATATATCCATGTTACAAGGTGCGTGTGGTAGCTCCCGTACAGATTGTCGTAGATGTAGAGAACATCACCCTGTTCTATCAGGTCGAACCTACCCCAACCAGCCTGAACCCCTGGATCGTCATTTTGCCAATTAGAGCGAACCATACTTGAGAAGTGAGTTACATATGTCCATGGCCAATCACTACCATTGTAGGAGGCAGTCTGTGAATCACACCACCATTCCTGAGCACCTACTACATTGTCGATCATGGGGAGATAGTGATTGTCAATGGCTGTCGTTGTGTCTTGCCCACCAAAGCCATACCATATGCATTGAGAGACGAAGTTTTGGCAATCTGAGCAATCGGGATCGGTGTCGTCGTCCCACCCGTCCGACGCCCATTCCTTGAACTTGTCGTTATAGCATGCCAATACTGCACAACAGTCGGCGGTAGCTGTATGATTGTAAGCATACTCTACTGCCGCGCTTCGGTTGTAGGTACGATATGAAGATAGAGCAGTCGCCTCGTCCTCACCGGAGGAAGAATCCTGGTTCAGGCGGGCATTGACCGCCCTTGAGTCGGCCTCATGCGCGAGGGGATGCTCCCACGCTTCAGGCAATGACGCCAATATCTCATCCCAGTCCGTATCTCGCCCACGACCTTTCGTCAACTCATTGGTATAGTAATCCTCAGTAATCAACCACTCTCCCGATGTTTTCCTGAGCAGGACCTCGTGGACTTCATCACCTGCTTCAATTGTGACGGGCCCAGCAGGGAATGACACAAGCGGTCTGATTACCAGTCTGGCTTGATTGCCAGCAATATCCAGTGATTGTACCTCAGGATGATAATCGTAGGAAGGCCACAGTCCACTTGCCAGTTTCTTGTTCAGTACTTGAACCTTCAAGGAACCAAAATGGTAGCGGTAGGTTTTCTGAGCATCCGGCGTCCCGGCGAATAAGTGGCCAAACTCTCGAGCTATGCCGTCCATGTTACTGTCATACCTTAAAGTGAAGTATTCATTAGCCACGTTCATTATCGCCTCAGAGTCAACTGGGGTGCTAGCGGCCGAGTGAATCCCGATGCCCAATGATGTGGTTATGACCAACATCAACAGACTCACAGCTAGGGTCTTACGTACATTCATACCATTCGCTCCTTTCAATGTCTGCCACCAACGTCAGTTTAAGGAAGCACTTCCTGCAGTGCTATTCTCTGCACTTGCCACCTTCTCCTCCCACTATTCCCATTTTTCTACACTACGGGCCTATGGGATCGTCGAAAACTACTCATTGATAGACCCAAGGAGTCCATCAAGGTTGTCATCCGCGGTGCCAGCCGCCGCTTCCTGGTTGACACCAACGAACTCCTTAGCCACCGTGATAGGCGCTGGACCACGGTTCACCACATCACTCGGGCTAGGAAGATACGGCTTCAGTGCTTCGCGGACGACCTTCGAAACGTCCAGGGCAGGATCAGCCTGGAGCAACTCCTCGAGGGTTGCCTTCAGCCGGCGCTCCTGTAGTCTCTAAGCCGAAAGGTGATTCGACGTCCTCTCACCCCCCCCCGCACGGCACTATATCTGGCTGATTTCAGTGTGGGCATACCGGTGAGTCGTTGTGACACCTTCTGGAGTGGCGACACTGGCCAGGAGACCCTCGCTGTTATCTGTGTAGCCAGATCTCATGCCGTCCTGAGCGACCGGACAAGCCTGACCAGGTTCCTTGGAAGGGTCAAATTCGCAGTGATCGGTGTCAAGGTTATGACGGGCACGGATGCCCTGATGACCGAGTGCAATAGGACATTGCGTTTGCGAAGGACGAGTAGACAAGTTCGTCGCCATCAAAACTGTTCGCATTCGCTCGTGGGTTGGAACCGGTAAGTGCGCCAGGCGCCATCGCCCCGTCACTCTGTGATGTTAAAGCCAGCGTAGATATGGAGCCACTGATCCAGGGAGAAGCGCCAGTCCGGGCCGATGCTACCGGCCCTGGTATCAGAAGGGATGGGCGCTACCGCTACTTCTCCGGCTCCTTGAGCCGGTCCAGAACCAAGCGGTAGCCGCTGGCTCCGTACTCCAAAAACTGCTTGATGCGGGCAATGGTGGCCGACGACATCCCCGTCTCCGCCACGATCTCGTCGTAGGTGGCCCCGGAATCCAGCATCTCCACGGCCCGGAACCGCGCCGCCAGGGCCTTGACCTCGCCCATGGTGCAGAGATCGTCAAGGAACCTCAGGCACTCCTCCTCTGTCTTAAGCGAGAGGATTGCCTCACAGAGCCGACCAAGTTCCAGGTTGCTCAAGCGACCGTTATACTCCACTGCCCTCACCCCTCACTTTTATTGTGCCCGGACCCAGGAGGGTCTCAACCTCTTCAATGAGCCTGTCTTCCAACGCCACCCAGTACTGCCGGTTGGCCAGGATGGTCTTTTTGCTATCTGGGAAGTGAAGGTAGACAGGGCTTGAGCCCGGGTGCTGCTGCAACACGGACTTGAGCCGCTCCAGTTCTCCGTTGCCCTTGGGCTCAACCCCGGCCAGCCGGATGAAGACCTTCTCTGTCTGGGTGAGGGGTTCAACACTGCGGGCAATGATCTTGACGGCATCGTCCTGATGGTTCACCTTGCCCCTGACAACAACGGCGCCGTCACCGTCAAGGTAAGAGCGAGACTGACTGTAGGTATCGGGAAACACCACAACCTCAATCTGCCCCGTTTTATCCTCCAGCATCACAAAGGCCATCGGGTCGCCCTTCTGGGTGGTGATCCTGGTCTGAGAGGCCACGGTGCCGCCGATTGTCACCCGGGCCCCATCCTTGACACCATCGGCGGTGAGAATGCCGATGTCCTTGACCTTCCGCTTGGCCAGCTCCTTCTCATATTGGTCAAGGGGGTGGCCGCTGATGTAGAGGCCCAGGAACTCCTTCTCCATCGCCAGCAGCATGCTGGGGGGAAACTCCTTGATGTTGGGCAGGTCTTCGCCCTCACCCTCCGGCGCCTTAAACTCCGGCAGATCAAAGAAGGAGATCTGGCCGTTCTGCTTATACCTCTGAAGCCCCTGGCCCGACTCAAGGGCCCTGTCCATTATCGCCAGGAGCTGCGAGCGCTGGGCGCCAATGGAATCGAAGGCCCCTGCCTTGACCAGGCTCTCAACAACCCGCCTGTTAAGCTGGCGGGCATCGACTCGCCGGCAGAAGTCAGTCAGGGACTTGAAGCCCCCTCCCTCCTTGCGCTCAGCGACAATGGTGTCGACGACCCCCTGCCCCACATTCTTGACGGCGGTGAGGCCACAGCGGATCTTGTCCCCAACAACGGTGAAGTTTCCGTAGCTCTCGTTGACATCAGGGGGTAGAACCTCAATCCCCATGCGCTGGCAGTCATTGATATAGGCGGCCACCTTCTCACTCTGCCCCATGATACTTGTGAGCTGCGCCGCCATGTACTCCACCGGGTAGTGGCGCTTCAGGTAGGCGGTCTGATAGGCCAACAGCGCGTAGGGCGCGGTATGGGCCTTGTTAAAGCCGTAGTTAGCGAACTTCTCAATCAGGTCGTAGAGGGCGCCGGCCAGTTGCGGTTCGTAGCCGTTGGCGATGCAGCCCTTAATAAACTCGTCCCTATTGTCATCGATAAGTTCCTGCTTCTTCTTGCCCACGGCGCGCCTGAGCACATCGGCGGCGCCCCGGGTGAACCCTGCCATGTCCGATGCAATCTGAATGATCTGTTCCTGGTAAATGATAACGCCGTAGGTATCCCTGAGGATGGGCTCAAGGTCCTTATGCAGGTAGCTGGGGGTGCCGTGCCGCCCCTCAATGTAAATGGGGATGTTGGCCATGGGCCCGGGTCGAAAGAGGGCCACGGCGGCGATAATATCCTCAAAGTGTTGGGGCTGGAGCTGCTTCATCAGGTCCTGCATACCCCGGCTCTCAAGCTGGAAGACGCCAAGGGTGTCGGCCTGGCGCAGCATGTCAAAGACCCTCTGGTCCGCCAGGTCAATGGCGTCAATGTCAAGCTCAATGCCCCTGGTCTTCTTGATAATCCCCAGGCACTGGTCAATGACGGTGAGGGTCCGGAGCCCCAGGAAATCCATCTTTAGCATCCCGACGTCTTCAAGGATCTGCATGTCGTACTGGGTCACAACAGAGCCATCGTTGGTCTTCTGAAGAGGGACAAACTCCTGCACCGGCTGGCTGGCAATGACCACGCCCGCGGCGTGAACCGAGGGGTGCCGCGGCAGCCCCTCAATAGCCATGGCGGTATCAACCAGCCGCTTGACCTCAGGGTCTTCGTCGTAGGCCGCCTTCAGGTCCCCCGACTGCTGGAGGGCATCCTCCAGGGTGATGCCCAACTGCATGGGGATGAGCTTGGCAATCCTGTCGACGGCGCCGAAGGACATCCCCAGGGCGCGTCCAACGTCCCTGATGGCGCCCCGGGCCTGCATGGTTCCAAAGGTGATAATCTGGGCCACCTTCTCGTGGCCGTACTTATCGCGAACGTAGTCGATGACCTCGTCCCGCCGTTCAATGCAGAAGTCAATATCAAAATCAGGGGGCGATACCCGCTCAGGGTTGAGAAAACGCTCAAAGAGCAGATTATAGTTCAAGGGGTCCAGGTTGGTAATCCCCAGGATGTAGGCGACAATGCAGCTGGCGCCAGAACCGCGCCCCGGGCCAACGGGAATGCCCTGCCTGTGGGCAAACTCGATGAAATCCCAGACAATCAAGAAGTAGCCGGCAAAGCCCTCGCCAATGATGGTCTTGAGCTCATACTCGATCCGGTCCAGCACCTCCTGGCTGGGCTCTGGGTAGCGCTCCTTGACCTTATCGTAGACGACTTTCCGCAGGTAGCTGGCTTCGTCGTGGCCCTCGGGGATCTCGAAGTCAGGGAGGTGAAGGGCGCCAAACTCAAACTCAACGTTGCACGCTTCGGCAATCCGGAGGCTGTTGGTGAGGGCCTCAGGGACATGGCTGAAAAGTTCCTCCATCTCGGCGGTGGGCTTCAGGTAGAACTGGTCGCTGCCGAACTGCATCCGCTTGGGGTCGTGAATGGTGGTCTGGGTCTGGACACAGAGCAGGACCTCGTGGGCCTCGGCATCCGGGGCGTTGAGATAATGGGTGTCATTGGTGGCAACCAGAGGGATGCCCAACTCCCGGCCCATATCAATCAGCTCCGCGTTGGCAGTCCTCTGTTCATCAAGGCCGTGATCCTGGATTTCAAGGTAGAAGCCGTCCTCCCCAAAGAGGCGCTGATAGTGGCGGGCAAGGTCGTAGGCCTCCTCCCGCTTGTTCTCAAGGATTAGGGAAGGGATCTCGCCGCCCAGGCAGGCCGATAGGCAGATCAGGCCCTGGCTGTACCTCTCCAGGAGTTCCTTGTCGACCCTGGGCTTGTAGTAGGTGCCCTCAATGGAGCCCAAGGAGACCAGACGAACCAGGTTGTGGTACCCCTCCATATCCCGGGCCAGGAGGACCAGGTGATAGGAATCGTCGTCAATACCGGCCTGGCGGTCATGACGGGTGCGCTGGGCCACATAGACCTCGCACCCAATGATGGGCTTTACCCCAGCGTCAAGGCAGGCCTTATAGAAGCTGATGGCGCCGTACATTACACCGTGATCCGTCATGGCGACGGCCGGTTGGCCCAACTCCTTGGCCCTGGCCGCCAGGTCCTTGATACGGCAGGCACCGTCTAACAGGCTGTATTCCGTGTGGTTGTGCAGGTGGACGAAGCTTCCCATCGAGACCCCCTGGTCTGCATTGTTGGTTGTCTTGTCGCTTGTCGCTTGTCGTTTTTTGGAGGATTGTTGCGGAAGGACTAAAGGAGATTTTGACGAGGGGGTGTGGGTCTCCTGCTCAAATGGGGAGTGGTTTCAGTGCTGCTCACGATATAACGCGAAAGTTTCACCCCCTTGTGAGTAATACTATCTTAAGAGGAGGTCGGAGATTAGATGCCGTGGCGAATGTGTCCCTTCTGCAACGGATGGTCTTATTCAGCAGCCAATTCACCCAAGGGCGGTTGGCGCTGCCCCTATTGCCACCGATACCTGAGTAAAGGGGCGAAGGCCAAGGGTGATTCGAAGAACGCCACGGTGATCTTGATTTCTCCCGGCCTTCACCGCAAACGCAAGAGAAAGCGCTTCTGGCCTGAGACCAGCAAGAGCAAACTGGTGCCCATAGAGAACCACGCCGGGGGAAGAGGCGCCGAAGACCTTCATCAGGCCGACACCTGATTGTCCGCCAGTTCCTCCCGGGCCCTGACCAGGGCATCAACAAACCGCTCATAGGTGTGGGCCTCCACGGTCCTCCCCCCATAGACCACCGCTGCGTAGGTCTTGCCCACCAATCGCAGGTCGCTGGCGGCCGCTGGCGCCAGCCCGGCCAGGGCAACAGAAATCTCGCCTGGCGTCAGGGTCTGGTAGCCGTCAGGGCTGTCTCGTCGCTCTGCGCCTTCTCCCGCTCCCTCATGGGAACCTGACTGAGCTGGATGCTCCAGGTAGCCCAACCGGTCTGAACTGAGGTAGCCCCCCCGCCAGCACCACAACACGAAACGAGCGTACTCCCAACGCAGGCGCAAGCCAGGGTCAACCGCCGCCGTCATGTCGGGCCAACCATCACCAGTGCCCCGCTGCCCCTTGAACCGAGATAGGGCACCGCTGAGGGCGTCCCGCAGGGCATCGCCAAGACTGCGGAGGGTCTCCCTCTTCTCCTCGGCGTGGAACCCGTCCTCCGCCGTTTCAGCGTATTGAGCAAGGGCCCTGCGAACCAGGTAGACGGCGGCAGCAATCACCACCGCTGTTACCAGCACCTTCATCAATACCTCCAGGCCAACCCAGTTCTGATGAAGCTTACTGGCCTCTTCAACGAAGCCCTCCAAAGGCCCGCCCTGCCCCTCCTGAAACTCACGGGGCGGCGCCTTGGGCAACAGGCCAAATAGGGTAGCCACAAGGGCCGCCAACAGGGCAACCGGCCACAGGATAACATCGACGACAACCAGGAAGACCCGATACAGACTTGATATCAAGAAGGAAATGGCCTGGAGGAGAATGGCGCCGGAGTAACCGGAGAGCAGCGCCCCTAAAAGCAGCAACACCAGGGCCAGTGTCAGGCTGCCGATGGTCCAGGAGAGCTCCTTTGGCAGGCCCGATGTGCCGACCTTGCCGCCCCTCTTCAAGTGCTGCAGGTGCCACCAACGCTGGCTGGCAACCCTCATTACCGTGGCCACAAGGAAGGCGGGGATCCATAGCTGCAACTGCGGGTAGTAGGGCAGCATTCCAGCGCGGTCCCCAAGAATAATGAGAACCAAGGACGCCGCCGGGATCAGCCAGCTGTACCCCGCTGGTTGGCGACGGTTCTTTATCGCTCTTAACCCCAGATAATAAAGGCCGAAGTATAGCGCCGCCGTCCACAGACCCAGCCAGAAGCTGAGATAGGGGTTCCCCTGCTCAGCCCAGGCCAGCAGGCGGTAGCCGGCCCAGATAAACGGGGCAGCCACCGAGAAGAAAGCCAGCCACCGGGAGATGGTGGCCCAAAGCCCCAGGGGCCGACGGCCAGTTCCACTCCGCAAGGTGGCAACAAGAACACTTAAACCAATGAGAAACAGGGCATCCTGGGTCACAGCTGCCTCTATGCCCTGAACCGGGACAAGGGTGGCAATGAGCAGGACCAACAGGGGCACAGCCCAGCTCACCGTCGCCAGTATCGACCACATCATCAGGGGGAAGTCTCCGGGCCCCTGAGACCTGGTTCTGACCTCAGCTGACATGGGCATTGGCGTCAACACCTCCACCGGCTGACCTTAATCCATAGCAACCATCAAAGGGCAACTGGCCAAAGCCCTCCTCCTGAAGGGGAAGGCGCTGCCAGGCCGCGACCTTTCCGCTGGCAAGGACCTCTCTAACGGAGTCATCCGGAACAAACACAACCCGCACCCGTAGGCCTCCTACAATGGCCTCTTTTACCGCATCTACCGTCTCCTCATCCCACAAGGAGGTCACAAGGACAACCTGAAGGTTTGCCATGGCCGGGATCTCCTGAAAGACCAGAGAAAGAGGACACAGGGCCTGGGGCCTGACCCGGGCCAACGCCTCAAGGATGTGGGTCATCTGCTGGCTGCGGTGGTCTGGCGGAATCGCCGGGTGACTGTGGTAGCCCGTGGCAGCGGCGTTGGCATAGAAGCCCACCGCCTCTCCCGCCTCCTGGTAGGCCTGGGCCAGGGAGGCAACCAACTCCACCATTCCCTCAAAGACCTGGTGCCGCACCCCCTGCCAGGCACTGGGCATTGTGCGTCCATCCAGGAGGAGGACCACCTCTGAGGCAAAGGTCGGGTTGTAGATCTTGGAATAGAGGGTACCTGAGCGGGCAGAGGCCAGCCAGTGAATGCGACTAACCTCGTCGCCGGGCTCATATTCCCTGATCCCCGCGATGTTCAGCGGATCCTCGTAAAGCCACGATTCCGCCTCCCAGTTCCCGTAGGGCTGGGTTCGCGATGGAGGGAGCATGGGGATATCGTAGAGGCGCGGGTAGACAACCACCTGGCGCAGGGCCTCCCCCGCCGCGGGGCGTTCCGTCTCAAACCTGGTCTCCTCGGTGTCCAGTCCCAAGGGGTCGCCGGAATAGGCCTCAAGGGGGCCAAAGTAGAAGAGACCCCTCGCGTCGGCCTTCAGTCGGTATCTGCGGGTAACCCGCTCATGCCAGCGGAGCGACAGCATGCTGGTGAGATGCCCCCGCCCGGTTGGGTTGTGGCGGGCAACCCTGACACCATCAACGCTGAAGGACAGGGGAAGGCCGTCCTCAACCCTGAGCCAGGGAACGGGAAGGAGCTTGTTGTTCTCTATCGTCAGGATGAGCTCGCATTCCTCACCCACGAAGACACGCCCCGGCGTCACCTGCCGCTGGGCCTCAACCCGGTCAAGGGCCCGCCTGCCCCACCAGTGGTTACCCTCCCAGAAGAGGAGGAGAACCGCCGCCATGAAGGCCAGTCGCGACTCACCCATGGCCAGGCCAACCACCAGGCCAATGAGAAGGCCAATCCGGGGAACCTGCCTCAGTCTCATCACAGGGGTCTCTCTACGGTATCAGCTGGCACCTCAGTCTGACCGATGATCTCGGTAATGATCCCGGTGGCTTCGCGCCCCCGAAGCTGCGCCTGTCCCTCAAGCATCAAGCGGTGAGCAAGAACCGGCGCCGCTACCGCCTTGACATCATCAGGGGTAACGTAGTCCCGCCCCGCCAGGGCCGCCCAGGTCCGGCTCATACGGGCCAGGGCGATGGACGCCCTTGGGCTGGCGCCCAGCTTTACCAGGGGCCAACTGCGGGTCTGTCTCACTACCTCCAGAAGGTAGTTCATGACCGGATCAACAATGACAATCTCGTCAAGGCCCTCTCTCGCAGCCAGGAGGTCCTGGCCGCTGATGGCCGCCTCAACCTGCCCCAGGGGGTCGCCTCCGGCAAAGCGGTTAACAATCTCTGCCTCTTCCCCTGCCTCAGGATAGCCTAGAGTAAGGCTAACCAGAAACCTGTCAAGCTGCGCCTCAGGCAGCGGGAAGGTGCCGGCAAACTCCACCGGGTTCTGGGTGGCGATGACCATAAAGGGTTCTGGCAGCATCCGGGTCACACCATCGCTGGTGACCTGGCGCTCCTCCATACACTCCAGCAGGCTGGCCTGGGTCCGGGGGGTGGCGCGGTTGATCTCATCAACCAGCAGGATGTTGGCGAAGACGGGGCCAGGGCGGAACCTGAACTCCCCACTGCGCTGGTCATAGACATTACTGCCGGTGACCTGGGTGGGCAGCAGGTCTGGTGTGGCCTGAACCCGGTTGAACTCCAGCCCGGTTGCGGCCGCCAGGGTCCGGGCCAGCTTCGTCTTGCCCAGCCCGGGAACGTCGTTCAGGAGAGCATGTCCCCCGGCTATTAGCGTTGCCGCCACCAGCTGGAGCTGCCTGTCCTTCCCGACAATCACCTGCTTCATCCGGCCAATCAGCGCGGAACCGATGTCCCCAGCCGTTGTCTTCCTGGTGCCAGTCTTGGCCATTATCGTCTCCCTTTCCTTGTTCTCTCCGTCTCACTCTGCATTCCGCGGGCTCTGTATCATCAAATCCTATTCCTCAAGGGTTGACCACTGCTTACGGTAGAGTTCAGCATACCTCCCCCCGCTGGCCACCAGCTCTTCATGGGTGCCAACCTCAGCGATCTGACCCTGGTCAACTACATATATCTTATCTGCGTTTCGTACTGTCGACAACCGGTGAGCAATGACAAAGGCAGTACGGCCCTCCAGCAGCAGCTCAAGGGCCTGCTGGATCAGCATCTCGGTGTAGGCGTCAACACTTGAAGTGGCCTCATCAAGGATCAGGATCCTGGGGTCGGAGATCAGGGCCCTGGCAAAGGAGATCAACTGCCTCTGGCCCACCGACAGAAGGGAACCGCGCTCCCCAACCTCCGTCCTGTAGCCCTCGGGAAGCCGTGAGATGAAACCATGAGCATTGACGGCCTGGGCCGCGGCAACGATCTCGTCCTCTGTGGCCTCAAGTTTTCCATACCTGATGTTGTCTTCGATTGTTCCCGAGAAGATAAAGGTATCCTGAAGAACAATTCCCAGCTGCCTCCGGAGGGAGTTGAGGGTGACAGCCGTCAGGTCCTGCCCGTCAATGAGAACCTTCCCTCGCTGGGGGTCGTAGAACCGCGCCAGAAGGTTAATGATGGAGCTCTTTCCCGCCCCCGTCGGGCCAACCAGAGCAACGGTCTCACCTGGCCTGCACTGAATGTCAATGTCGTGGAGAACCGGTTCGTCGGCATCATACCCAAAGGTAACCTGGCTGTACTGAACAGCGCCAGCGATATCACCCAACTCAAGGGCCTCTGGGCCGTCGGCAACATCGGGCTCCTCGTCAAGGAACTCGAAGATGCGCTGGGCAGAGACAATCCCTGACTGCAGCACGTTGTAGAGCTGGCTCAGGCTGTTAATGGGATGGAAGAACCGGGTCACGTAGCCGGTGAAGGCCACCAGTCCGCCAATGGTCAGGGCGCCCTGGGATATCCTCATACCACCGTACCAGAGCACAACCGCCGTACCTACGGCTCCAATGACGGCGACGGCAGGCCAGAACAGCGAGAAGAGGGCTGCCGCCTCCAGGTTGGCCTGCATATTGCGGGTGTTGGTCTCGCTGAACCGCTCCATGTTCTCGTCCTCGCGGTTAAAAGACTGGACCACCTTGACACCGGAGATGCTCTCCTGCAGGTTGGCGTTGACATCCGCGATGCGGCGCCTGACCTTGTGGTAGGCGGTGCGCATCCGCCCCCGCAAGACAACAGTGAGCAGGAGCAGCAGCGGGATCGTGACAAAACTGGCCAAGGCCAACGGGGCATTGATGTAGAGCATGATACCCATGATGGCCACAACGGTGAACATGTCGCTGAAGGCGGTGACAAGGCCCGACGATACCAGTTCATTCAGGGCATCGACATCGTTGGTGACCCGCGAGATAACCCGGCCCGCCTCGATTGAGTCGTAGAACCGAAACGACAGGGTCTGCAGGTGTTCAAAGAGGCGCTTTCTGACGCTGTAGATAATGTTCTGCCCGACCCATGACACCAGGTAGATCTGACCGTAGGTGGCGGCCCAGTTCACCAGATATAGCACCAGGTAGGCAAGGGCAATGATGTTGAGCCCGGCGGCGTTACCCTGAGAGATGTAGTCGTCAATGGCGATCTTCATCAGGTATGGCCCGGCCAGGCCCGACAGGGACACAACCACCATGATTCCGATGGCGGCCACAATGTACCAGGTGTAGGGTTTGACCTCCTTCCAGAAGCGGCCATAGACCCTGGCATCAATCTCGCTCAAGGCGACCTTTTCCCCATCAAAATGGCGCCTACCGATCCCCATCTGAAGCACCGCCTTCCTTACTGCTTCCCGGCTCTTCCTGGCCCCTGAACTGCATCTCGTAGATGGCGCGATAGGGACCCTCCTGGGCCAGCAGCTCCTGGTGGGAGCCCTCTTGGGCAATGACCCCGTCCTCCAGTACCAGAATCTTGTCGGCCTTCCGCACCGTGGACAACCTCTGAGCGATGATAAAGCTGGTCCTGTCAGCCATGAGGTCATCAAGGGCCTGCTGGATCCGGTACTCCATCTCCGTATCAACGCTGGAGGTGGACTCGTCCATAATCAGGATCCGCGCCCCCGTAACAAGGGCCCGGGCAATGGCGACACGCTGCTTCTGCCCCCCTGACAGCCCAACACCCCTCTCACCGATCTCAGTGTCATAGCCGCGGGGGAGGTTCTCGATGAAGTCATGGATATGGGCTGCCTTGGCCGCCGTCGTAATCTCCTTCATTGTCGCTCGCGGCTTACCATAGGCGATGTTCTCCCGCAGGCTGGCAGCAAAGAGGAAGGTCTCCTGGGAGACGATGCCGATCTGAGGACGGAGCGAATCCAGGGTTAGATCACGGACATCATGGCCGTCGATTGATATCCGGCCCTGCTGCACATCGTAGAAGCGTGGAACAAGGTTCACCAGGGTACTCTTCCCTGACCCTGTCCCCCCCAGCACCGCCACGGTGTCGCCGGGCTCCGCCACAATGCTGATGCCGCGAAGGACAGGCTTATCCGGGCTGTAGCCAAAGGTGACATCGTCAAAGACCACCCTACCCTCCACCGGCGGCAGTTCCACGGCATCGGGGCTATCCTGAACGTCGGGCTCCGTGTCCAGGACCTCGAAGATGCGTTCGCCTGCAGCCGCCCCCCGTTGGGCCAGGCTCACCAGCCAACCCAGGAACCGAACTGGCATGATCAGCTGCAGGAGCAGGGAATTGAAGGCAACAAACTGTCCCAGGGTCAGGTTAGTGGCGATGACCTCGCGGCCACCGTACCAGAGGACAATGGTTGTCCCCAACGCAGACAGGAAGTTCATGTAGGGCATGTAGAAGGCCCGCAGCCGCACCGCCGTCAGGTTGGTCTCAAGGTAGCCCCAGTTCTGGACGTTAAACTTGTTGGCCTCATATTCCTCACGGGCAAAGGCCTTCACAACCCTCATCCCCGTCACATTCTCCTGGAGCACCGCCGTTAACTGGGCCAACTGCTGCTGGATTTCGACATAGGCGGGCCGGACCTTGGTGGCAAACCCCATAACCGAGTGGGCCAACAAGGGAAATGTCAGCAGGGCCAGCAGGGTAAGTTTCCAGTGCATGGTCAATATCAGGACCAGCACAGCGGTGAAGGTGAAGATCTGCTCAGCCAGGCGCACCAGGCCGAAGCCGATAAAGCGCCGGGTCAGCTCCACGTCGGCGGTTAGCCGTGACATCAGCTGCCCGGTCTGGGCCTTGTCATAGAAACTGAAGGACAGCTCCTGCAGGTGGCGGTAGAGGTGGTTGCGCAGGTCATGGGTGACCCGCTGCGCCGCGTACTCCATGGAGTAACGTTGGGCGAAGGACAGGACACCCTGAAGAATGGCAACGGCTACCACCGCCAGGGCGCCGTAGATCAGGAGGTGCCAGCGCCCCTCTTCAATCACGGAGTCGATGATCCACCTGATGATAAGGGGTGTCACAAGGGCCAGTCCGGCCACAGCCGCCACCAGGGCTAGAGACAGAAGCCCCAGGTACCAGTAGGGCAGGGCGAACCTGCCCAATCGAGCGAGTACTTTCAAGTGCTCTCACCCTCTTCATTCTTCTCCGGGTCTCTCTGACTCCTTGCCAGCTTCTCCAGCTCCTGCAGGTCGTTAAACTGGCGATCCAGGAACTCCTCAAAGACCTCTGCCTTGACAATGACAAGGGACCTGCGGTGGGTCCTGCCAAAGACCAGGAGCTTGTCACCGGTTTCGATGTCAAACCTCTTCCGTGCCTCAACTGGGATCACAATCTGGCCGCGCTCGCCAACGGTGGCGGCGCCAAAGAACTCCCGCCCATCTAGCTTTGTCAAGCGATTACCCCCCTTCACCGTAGATGACACATCAACCCTTCACCACATATCATACTAATCATACATTTAGGACACTGCCTACATTGTATCAGGGGATGCCCGAAATAGCAACGACCCCCATGAGGGGGCCGGCCGAATGAGGGTCCTGCCAGGTACTGCGCGGCTCTGCGCGGTTCTATGCCGGTTCTACACGGTTCTGCGTAGGTTGAACGCAACGAGGAGGCATGGGACTCTTAAGAGTTAGAGCTGGCGCTGCCCTGCATGTTGGCAATCATGCCCATTAACCACTGACTCTGGCTCTGCATCGTGCTCAGGGCCTTCTCCATGGCGAGGAAATCCCGTGTCAGCCGCTGGCGCCGCAGTTCGAGGCGGCGTTCTATGGACTCGATCTGCTTGTTCATCGATGATATACTGCGGTCAAGCCCGTCGGCCCTGACCACGGTGGTACCGGTGGCATCCTTAACAAGGCCGTCTACATAATCCCCCAGGGATACGCTTAGTCCCTGCTCTGTGTCTTTTGAGTAGAAGAGCTTGTGGACATTCTCCGGGTTCTCGCTGAGGGCGCCCTTTAGCTTCGTCTCATCAAGGGTTAGAAGGTTCGTTTCACTGTCAAGGGTGACACCGATCTCAATCAGGTTTTCAATCGTTGAATCGCTGGCGATGAACTCAGAGGTCTGCTGCCTCAGGTGATTCTGGACCCGCATCAGGGTTGCATCCCCTGCCAGAGGGCCGTTATCATTGGGATCAGCTGGATCGCCAACAGAAAGCTTGTCGTCTATGAAGGAAAGGGCTGAGTTGTACTGCTCCACAAAGGCCTTGATCTTGTCCACAGCCTTGCTTGTGTCGGACTTGATGTCTAGGGTGACCTTTTCAGCGCTTGCCTGCTTCAGGTTGAGGGTAACACCCTCAATTGCCCAGTCAACAGTGTTCTTGGTGCTGCTGAGCTGAGCGCCGCCGTTGACCTCATCAATGGTGAAGAGGGCGTTAACGCCGCGAGAGGTTGCGGCCCCGTCCAAATCAAGAGACTGCATCAGGTTACCGCTGACATCCTCGACAACAATGTCCAGGCTCCCCGTCTCCTTGTTCACTAGCTGGATCTTGTCGGTAAGCTTGTCATAGACGGCATTAACCCCTGCCGCGGAGTTGTCTATCCTCTTGAGGACATCAGCAAGGGCGTCAGTGGTAGCATCCCAACTGATCTCGACTCCATTGATCTTGAAGGAGCCGGAAGAGGTGGTCAGGTCAGTGTTAAAGCGGGCGCCGTCTGACTGCATCAATGCATGGAGATCAACCCGTCCCAACTTCTCTGGGCTTTCAATTGCCGAGCCTGACTGGGTAGCCGTCAGGACCCCGGTAACATCCAGGAAGTTGCTTGTGTCCGCGGAAGAGCCGAGACTGATGGTCTGCCCTGTTCCAGTTGTGTCATACACCCTGAAGGTGTCAGTGGCGGTGAACTCAACCTGCACCCCAGCCCCTGCGTCTGTCAAGGCCTGGTTAACAGCTAAGACGATGTCGTCAAGACTCTTGCCTGAATCCACATCAACGGAAACGCCCTGAATGGTTATGGTCCCGGTAGTGGGCTTGGTGCCGAAACCCGCCTTCGTCGCGGCGACGGTTGTGTCCAGGGCCTGGCCAATATCGGAAACACTCACTAGTTTGCTGCTGGTGGCCAACTGGTCCACCGTCAGATGATAGCTGCCGGCAATTGCGTTATGGGTGGTGCTGGCGCTGACGATTTCGGTGTTGGAGGACTTGGCCGACTTCTGGGTGAACAGGGAGACGTCTTTAAGGTCCGTCAAGATCCCCGCCAGGTTATCCAGACGCTTGTTTATGTCCAGCCACGCGTAGCGCGCTGTATTGAAGCGGGAGATCTGCTGCTTAAGCAGGACCACCGGCTTTCTTTCCAGGGTCATGAGCTGATCTATAATCTTCTGGGTATCCATACCTGAGATCAGGCCATCTATTGTCAGTCCAGCCATTAAGATCACCTCTCTTTGGAAAGGGAGCCGGACTGCGGGAACCCCTTGGGGATTCCCGCACATCCGGCGTTCCCAACTGTAGTCTAGTCAGTCTATTGCCTTACGACTACCCGAGGAGCTGGAGTACTGACTGGGGCTTCATGTTGGCCTGGGCCAACATAGCGGTACCAGCCTGGCTCAGGATCTGGTGCTTGGTGAAGTTGGACATCTCCAGAGCCATGTCTACGTCGCGGATCCGGGACTCCGCTGATGTCAGGTTCTCAGCGGCTGTACCCAGGTTGATGATGGTGTGCTCCAGGCGGTTCTGGTAGGCGCCAAGCTTCGCGCGCTCACTGGAGACATCATCAATGGCGCCATTAATGGCGGCAAGTGACCTGTCAGCCTGGGCCTGGGTGGTGATGTCGGCGCCGCCGACCTCTACTGACTTGTCGGCGGTAACGGCGACGAGGAATTGAAGGACTGTATCACCAGCGGCATTGACGTATGTTATGTCGTCTGTCGTGGTAGCAACCACGTCACCGTTTGCGTCAAGAAGCTGGTCGTTTGCGACATCGACGGTGTAGGTGCCGGGCTCAAGGCCTGTATTGACAACGGTAGCACCGTCGGCAACCACTGAGGTACCTGCGCCGGAAATGGTGACCGATCCGGACTTGACATAACCCTCGGTGAATACGATGGAGTCATCACTTCCGGTTGCGGCGAATGTCAACCCATCAGCACTAGTTGCCACAACCAGCCCATCGGTATCCACCATCTCAAAAGCGCCGCTATCATTCTCTCTAACTGTGTAGGTACCATCCTCCATATTGACTACAGTATCAGCACCAACAGTTACTGCGCCAGGAGCCGTGGTCGAAAATGTGGGATCCCCGGTTGCCCCCAGGGCGTAGGCCCGCATATCGCCAAAGGCGACATTGATGCTCTGGCCTTCGTTGGCGCCAATGTGGAAGGTGCCTTCAAAGGTGCCGTTGAGGAGCTTCTGGGTGTTGAACTCCGAGTCGGCGGCAATCCTTGTCAGCTCGCTGGCCAGCTGGTCAACCTCTTTTTGGAGCTCCTGGCGGTCTGATGCAGTGTAGGTGTCGTTGGCCGACTGTACTGCCAGTTCCCTCATTCTCTGAAGGATTGAGTGGGTCTCACTGAGGGCACCCTCAGCGGTCTGGATCAGCGAGATGCCGTCCTGGGCGTTGCGCTGGGCGGTCCTCAGGCCGTTGATCTGGGCCCTCATTTTCTCGCTGATGGCGAGACCAGCGGCATCGTCAGCGGCCTTGTTGATGCGGAGACCGGAGGACAGTCTTTCAAGGGACTTGTCCAGGTTTGAGTTGGTCTCGGTCAGGTTACGCCACGCGTTCAACGCGGCAACGTTAGAGTTAATTCTCATTTGTGCATCCCTCCGTAGATTTGGTTTTGGCGCGCACATCCTTGTGCAGCGCTGCTAAATCGCCTCGTGTCCCCAGTGGCGCCGGCTTTCCCATGGGAACTTGCGGCGGCTTAACCTTATGGTTGGGCCTGGTGGGCTTTCTTTCCTCGCCCTCTTCAGGCTCCTGCCCCAGGCTTGCCCTGTACCAGCTCCTTGCTGCGCACTGTCTCGAAGTTCTTCAGCGCGATGTCCTCTGATACAGCGGGGCCTTCGTAAACCTCCTCGCGAACTACGGTGATCTCCGGTGGCGCGTCTATAATGAGCCGAACGGTATCCTTGCGGGTTCTGACCACCTGGATCCTGATTATATCGCCAATCCGTACTCCCTCTTCAGATTTCCTGCCAATCACCAGAGCCATGAACTCATCCTCCTTGATGAACATACTTTTTCCTCTTCACTCCCTATATCGGAGGTCTGCGGAAGAATCTTTAGAGGATGGTGGGAAATATCTCTGCTGGGGGGCAGATAAACCAAAGGACAGGGGGTAACCCCTGCCCGTGCTGTGCTGTGTCTTGTCTGTTCTATACCTATAGCGTACGACTAGTCTCGAAGAGCCGCCACCAGTCTCTTGAACTCCTGTCCCCGCACCTCGAAATTGGGGAACTGGTCATAACTGGCGCAGGCTGGGGACATGGCAACTACTGAACCCTCCGCCGCCAGAGCCTTTGCCGCGGTGACGGCCTCCTCCAGGTCAGCGCAACTGAGGACCTCTTTTAGTCTGAGATCCGTGTCGCCGTCACCCTCGTTGCCGCCTGTACCCGCCAGCAGGGCACTCCTTGCGGCCTCTATCGCCGCCCCAATCTTGGTGGCTGTCGCCCCTATCAAGATGATGCGGTCAACCTTCTGTACCACCTGGCGGGCAAAGTCGTCAAAGGGCAGTTTCTTGTCGTAACCCCCGGCAATGAGGGTCAACTCAGTGCCCGCCCCTTCCAGGGTGTCAATGGCGGCCTGCGCCCGGTCAGGCGCCGTTGCGATGGAGTCGTTATAGTACCTGACGCCGTCAACCTCATCTACCAGCTCCAGGCGGTGCTCAACCCCTGTGAAGGACGCCAGGGCCTCGCTCATAGCCCGCACCGGTACGCCGCCAACCCCTGCCAGAGCAATGGCCGCCAGGGCGTTACTCAAATTGTGTTCCCCCAGGAGTTTCAAGGCGGACCGGTGGCAGACCCTCTCGGCCCTACCCCCACTGGCACGGAGGAGATGTGACCCATCAAAGAAGGCGCCCTCTGTCACTGACTCCCGCATGCTGAAGAAGCCAACCCTGGCCGGGGCCGCTTCAACCTCCTGCTGAAGGGCGTCACAGTCTCGGTTAAAGATGGCGATGTCATCCGGTCCCTGAAAACGATAGATATGGGCCTTGGCCTCCCAGTAGGCCTCCATTGTTCCGTGGAGGTCAAGGTGGTTTGGGGCCAGGTTCAAGTAGAGGGCGTGTTGGGGACTGCTCTCAAGCATCTCCAGCTGAAAGCTAGATAACTCAAGCACCACCCGGGCTTCAGGCGGTATCTCAAAGACCTGCTCAATCAGGGGCTGACCGATGTTTCCCCCCAAGAAGGTAGTGACACCCGCCGCCTCATACATCCTGGCCACCAGGGTAGTGGTTGTGGTCTTGCCCGCGCTACCCGTTATTCCCGATATCGGCGCCTGGCAAAGCCGGAAAAAGAGCCCCATCTCACTGTCTATCGGGACGCCTTTGGCCCGGGCCTTCTCCAGGTCAGGCAGGTCCTTGGGAACTCCAGGGGCCAATACAACCCGGTCATGGCTGTCAAGCCCCTCAAGGTATTTCTCACCAAGGGAGACGTCAACACCAAGGCCCTTGAGCTCATCGAAGGTATCACCGAGGTCGGCCCGATCCTTTCGGTCACAGGCAGTGATGGCTTTAACCCCCTTGGCCACAAGGAACCGGATAGCCGCCCTGTTGCTTATACCCAAACCAACAACAGCAATCCGCTCCCGCCGTAATTCTTCAATTACAGGGTGGACGGCCTTCTTCTTTCCAGTCTTGTGTGCCATGGTGCCTCCTCCTGGCGCTGCGTTCCCCTGGCTCGACTGACCGGCTATGTCACCAATTCCTCCAGCCTGTCGGCGCCCTTCTCAAGCTCCTCCATGGAGGCGGCGTAAGACAGCCTCAAATGGCCGGGAGCTCCGAAGGCAACGCCTGGGACCAACGCCACATGGGCCTTCTCTAGTATGACCTCTGCCAGATCCATATCGGTACCGATCTCTCGGTCCCCGATGACCCGCCCGTATAGTCCCGTCACATCCGGGAACAGGTAGAAGGCGCCGCCGGGAACCGTTGCCATCCTGAAGCCAGGCAGCGCCGAGACGCGCTCCACCAGGTAGTCGCGGCGCCTTGAAAACTCCGCCACCATCTCCCGGACAGTGTCCTTGGGGCCCGTCAACGCCTCAACACTGGCCACCTGGGATATTGATGTGGGATTGCTGGTGCAGTGTCCCTGGTAGCTCCCCATGGCCTTGATGACCTGGCTGGGCCCGGCAGCATAGCCAATGCGCCAGCCTGTCATGGCGTAGGCCTTGGAGACACCATTGGTCACAACGGTGTTGGCCTTGGCCTCAGGGCTAACCTGGGCAATGCTGTAGTGGCTCATGCCGTCGTAGATAAGCTCCTCGTATATTTCATCTGAAATAATGGCTATGCCCTTGTCGAGTAGATAGGCCGCCAGATCCTCAATCTCATCCTTGCTGTACACAGCCCCCGTGGGATTGCTGGGACTATTGAGGATGATAACCGACGTCTTTGGGGTAATGTATTCCCCCAGGATCTCAGGTGTGCACTTGAAGCCCGCCCCCCCACCCGTAGGGACAATAACAGGGACGCCGCCGGCCAGCTTCACCATTTCCGGGTAGCTCACCCAATAGGGCGCTGGCATCAGCACTTCATCGCCGTCATCGCAGAGGGCCTGGATGGCGTTGAAGATCGCCTGTTTACCGCCGACACTGGCGATGACCTCGTCGACAGCGTAGTCCAACCCGTTGTCCTCCCTAAACTTCTTTACAATAGCTTCCTTCAAGGCCGGGATCCCCGTAGCCGGCGTATAGCGGGTGAATCCCTCATTGATGGCCTTGATTGCCGCCTCCCTGATGTTGGCCGGTGTATCAAAGTCCGGCTCTCCCACGGCGAAACTGACAACATCAATCCCCTGGGCGATCATGGCCTTGGCCCTGCTATTTATAGCCAGGGTTGCCGACGGACTCAGTGCCGCTGCTCGTTGCGATAGTTTCATGCTTCAATGCACCCCTCTATGTTTTAGATAGCGTTGGCGCCATCCCTCTGCGCCTGCGCCCTTTGCCACGCTCTAGATTACGGCTCAAGTATTCTCTGGCTATCGAGGCGATTCCTCCCTTGCGGGCTGCGGCGAGAAGAACCACTGCCCACTGAAAAGGGGAGACCAGGCGCTCCCGCCCAAACATCCTCAGGATAGAGGGGGTCAATGCCCTTTAGTCTCTCCTTAGCCCGGGCTGTGACGTCGGCAGCAAATGGAAACTCCTGCCTGATATCGGCCACAAATGCCCTGACATAGAAGGCCGTTGCCACAGGGGTCTCCTCCACCAGGATCTCGACGGGTCGTTTGGCATAGAAATACTTCGAGGTGACGGCGGCCTCCCATAGTACCTGGCGGATCTCGCTGATATCAATTGAGTGAGCAAAGTAGAACTCAATCACGACCATGGCCTCCAGGTCCCCGGCATTGGCGCTGAGAGAACCCTCTGAGAAGACCATGGAATTGGGTACCGAGACCCGGCTATCCTCGGGCGTTACCAGGGTCGTGGCGCGGAGGCTGATGTTGTCCACCTCACCGTAATACGGGCCCACCTGGATCCGGTCGCCCACTGAAAAGGGCCTCTCAAAGAAGATGAAGACGCCAGCGAAGATGTTGGCCAACAGCTCCCGGGCAGCCAATCCAGCGACAACGGCGCCGCCGCCCACAACTGCCAGAACCGCGTCAGCCCGAGCCGCCAGCAGCAGCCTGATCACGACAAATCCCGTGAAGAGATAGAGAAGGACCTTAACCAACTCTACCCGGTTGCGCACCACAATCGCCCTGGCGGTGAAGCGACTGATATACTGTTCAGCCGCAATATGAATGAGCTTGATGAGAAGGGCGGTAGCGAGAATAACGGCTAGGGATTGGCCCAAGGCGGTGATAATCTCACTCCCCCCCAGGGCCCTCAGTGCCTCCACCTCTACTCACCCCCCTTGATCCCTGGTACATACACGGATCTGCGGCTGACCAGGAAGGACCTGACGGGCTGCTGGGCTGTGACACTAATGGTATAGCCTCCGGCCCCAGTGTCTCTAAGAAGGCCATAGCGCGTGAGGTTGGTGAGGATGACCTGGGCGGTGTCTTCCTGTACGTTAGTCACTGCCGCCAGTTGGCCGCTAGAGAGGGGCCCGTTCTGAACAATGGCAGCCAACCCGAAGACCTCCTCAGCTGGTAGCTTCGTCAGGTCCTGATCCTTGGGAGCAGCAGGCATCTTGACCTCAATGGAAGCCCTACCCAGACCCCCGCCTTTATGGGTTGAGGGCGCCGGCTCATGGGAACAGGACGCAAGCCATGTCTTGAGAGCGGCTGTAACATTGCCTGCCGACTCCTCCCTGAGACGCCGAAAGAAGGGAACCCAGTCATCGTCAACCCCGCCGTTGCCATTTCTGTCAGGCGGATTAACGTCATAGGGGATGCCTCTGAGCTCGTCCTTGATGAGAGATGTCAACTCTTCAACGGTAGCGGGACTCAGCGCAACTCGATGACTGAAGTAGGTATCGAGACTGAAGATCTGGGCAAGAAATGCCCAGCTTGTATCGGCCCAGGTCGTAACCCAAAAGGCGTCGTTCTGGGTATGGATCATAATATCCAGGAAGGCCCGCAGTCCCCCAAAGCCACCGACCCGCCTGAGAAACATGTTGTGACAGTCATCCACCATAATTGAAACCGGTCCGCGGCGTCTGATAGCATCCAGCACAGTCCCTCGAGGTCCGCTCTCTACCTCTAACGCCCTGGCCAGCTCTGAGAGAATCTCGCCACCAGTTTCGCGCTTCTCCTTTATGTCCATGTATAGGACTTGGTGGTTAGCCTTCCTGAGCCCCTGACCAACGGCCTCAAGGAAGGAGGTCTTACCTCCCCCCAAGGGAGCGATAACTGCCGCCGCCCTTCCCCCTTCTTGCCGCCAGAGGGCCGCCTCCGCCAGGCAGCTGGCGATGTCCTTCCGCCGGTGAACCCCTGTCCACTTCTTGAGAGCAGCCTGGGGTGAGAACCTGGCTACAAAATCCGATGGAAGCAGGTCAGCTCACCCTCCTAGGATGCAGTGTCATCCTTTACCTCTACTATCTCTAGGGCTTTTCTTCTTCTCTGCCGGGGTCTTGGACATTCTAGCATCACCTTCCCAGACCGTCTACTTCTAGGAAGTATTGTTGCCCCCGTAGGGGTATTTATACAAACTGAGCCAATGGAAACCAGCTATACCCCTGTTTCTCTCAGAGCGATGCTGCACTTAATCTCGCCAAATTCAGTATCAAAGGGCAGAAGGAGCCGCTTGATGCTAATGGTGGATATAATGGTTCCCCTTCCAATGACAACCGATGGCGGCGTCAACTTGCAGCGGTATCCAACCTGCTCCAGGCCGGCGCTGGCCCGGCCTGTAATGACGTTGCCCAGTTCAGCGACGGCGCTTTCAGCGTTGGCATCTAAGATGGGTACCGGCTCCCCCGATAGGGCAGACACCAGGTTCTTAACGGTCCGCTCCGACATCCCGTACATCACTGCCCCCTGGACTTGACCCACAACGCCAAGCATAACGGTGATGTCCTCGGTAGTGTAGGCGCTTTCCTCTACCTTGAGTTCGCCCTTAACCGGAGTAATGCCGGTCTCTTTCTCAAGAACGAAATACATGGCTGTCACAAAGGGATTGATAAAATCAGCTTTCACAGAGTATTCATCCTCTCTCCTGTATTTGAAATAACCCGTCGATAGAAGAAGGGCGCTATCACCTGCAGCCCGTGGGAGTCGACGTCAAATATGGTCTCCGTCGAGCCAACAAACAGGACACCGCCGGGACGGAGCGAACGCGCCAATCCCCCAATCACTCTCGCCTTGGCCTTATCAGTAAAGTATATAAGAACGTTGCGACAGATTACAAGATCAAAGCCGCTGGGATAGGGATCCTGAAGCAGATTGTGCTTCTTAAATGATATGCCATCGCGCACCACATCGTCGAGAACAAGGAGGTCTTCCTGCTGGCTAAAGAAGCGGTTCAACCGCGCTGGGTTGATCCCCTTGACCTCGCTGACCCTATAGGCGGCCTGCCTTGCCCGATCAAGGGCCCGATCATCCAGGTCTGTTGCCAGTATCGAGTGCCTTCCTGCTGGTTGCCCCATCTCAGCCAGCATGATGTTCATTGAGTAGGGCTCCAGGCCAATTGAGCACCCAGCGCTCCATATCTTGAGCCCCTCCCCCCTGGCAAGAAGGTCGGGAATGACGACCTCCTGAAGGTAAGCAAATTTTTCAGGGTTACGAAAGAAGTCGGACACATTGATAGTCAAGAAGTCCAGCAGCCTCTCAAGCTCGGCGCTATCCCTTTTGAGTAGCTCCAGGAAGGCTCCATAGTCTTCAGCCCCAACCCTGCGCATCAGGCTGTCAAGGCGTCGCCTCATCTGCTTGCTCTTGTAATCAAGGAGATTGAGACCTACAATACTTGAGAGTTGGTTGACGAAATGGTTGTATTCCATGGCTCATCTACTTCCTTTAGGTACACGCCCTGGCTCCGGGCCCACAGTTATCCCTCTTCAGTCAGTTGTCAGCTTAGCGAGGACTGGTACCACCGAGTAACGGCATCAACGATCAGTCCCGGCATCTCGTGGAGATCTGCAACCTGCCTGGCAAGGCCTCGCTCCACCAATACTCGGGGCATACCGTAGACAACGCAGGTCGCTCTGGACTGGGCCAGGCTCCAACCGCCTCCGCCGACCACCGCCTGGGTCCCCATGGAACCGTCGGAACCCATCCCCGTCATGATTACGCTGATAATCCGCTGGGCCCCGTAGCTATTAACCGCCGACAGCAGAGTGGCGTCGACTGCGGGGCGTACTCCGTGAATTGCAGCATCTTCCGTAAGCTTGACACGATTACCCTTAATCAATAGGTGTTTTCCGCCCGGCGCTACCAGAACTCTGTCTATCTTCACCAACTGGTCATCGCTGGCCTCCTTGACAGAGAGATGCGACAGTCGCGACAGGCGGTCGGCAAGGGACCTGGTAAACCCCGCTGGCATGTGTTGAACCACAATTACGGCGGCGCCAAGGTCGGCGGGAAGCTGCGGTAGCAACTGACTCAGGGCGCTGGGACCACCGGTGGAGCTTCCGATTACTACCAATGGGAACTCTGCCCCGGGATGGCTGGAGATCACCTTGGTCCTGGGTCCATCGACAGCTGATACCCTTATTTGCCTCTCTGCCACCACCATGGACCGCAGTGAAACAGGGTCAACCATGGCAGCAGTCTGTAGCTTGGTGATGATCTCCTCACGAAGTTGCCCTATCCCGAGGCCGCCGTGTTGCCCAGGCTTCTGCACAAAATCCACGGCGCCCGTGGCCAGGGCCTGAAGCGTGACCTCCGCGTCTCTCTCAGTAAGGCTGCTGACCATGACAACCGGTGTTGGGTACTCACTCATGATCTTTTCAAGGGCCTGGAGCCCGTTCATTACCGGCATTTCAACGTCCATTGTAATGACGTCAGGCCGCAGTTCTCTGGCCTTGGTGACCGCCTCCAGTCCATTCTGGGCGGTTCCAACCACTGTATAGCCCGGTGCCTCTGTTAGCATCCTCCTGAGGACGCTCCTAACAAAGAAGGAATCGTCACATATTAGAACACGGATACTACCTTCCAAGCTATCTCCCCCCTCCTCCCATCGGGCTAGTCCTAACCCGTAAGTTTGGAAATAGCTTGGAGTACCTTGTCTTGCTCAAAGGGCTTAACAATAAAGTCCTTGGCACCAGCCTTAATGGCCTCAATCACCATTGACTGCTGTCCAAGAGCGGTACACATCACAACGTTTGCATCGGGATACCGCTCCCTGATCTCCTTGAGAGCGTTAATCCCATCAAGCACCGGCATTGTGATGTCCATCAGGACCACGTCTGGCCTGATCTCCTCGTATTTCTGAACTGCAACTCTCCCATTCTCAGCTTCCTCAACCTGATAGCCGTGATCCATGAGAAGCTTCGCGCACCGCGTTCTCTGGAACTGAGCGTCATCTACAAGTAAAACTGTAGCCACCATGCCACCTCCCTAACCAGATAGTTGTCTGTCCAATCATCCACCTACGCCCTAGAAACTCTGTTCGCTGGAACCCGCCGTTGAGACGATTACTAATCCCGTGGCTATTTGGAGCTTCATTGTCCTGCCGCAGTTGCCTCCAAGGTCGCTGGCATTGATGCGCATGCCAAGGTCGCTGGTAATCTCCCTCAGGGCCTCTATGTTTCGACGACCGATCTCAAGGCTCTCGTTACCGCCGTCAAAGGTAAACATCTGGGCCCCACCAGCCACCTTGAACTGAAGGCGTCGGCCCAGGGATCCGCTCTCCCCCATGGCATTAAGCAGGGCCGGCACTGCCTCTGCTACATAGCGCCCAGGCGAAGAATGGGCCGTCCCGTTGGGATAGGGTAGCACCATGTGGGCCAAGCCACCAATCCGGACTACAGGATCATAGGCCGTTAATCCAAGGCACGAACCCAATCCATAGGCCACAAGCACCGTACCGGGATCATCTGAAACCTTGATCTCCCCCAGCCCAACGCTGACCAGGTTGACATTATCCTCCAAGGTCGTCAGCTCCAGGAGTCAAGGTCTTGAGATACCGGATGGCATCACTGCCAGGCAAGATGAACAAAAAACCCTTGATTGAATCCTGCCTAGAGGAAAAGGCGGCATCCGCCAGAGGGATCCGCTCGCTGCCATACTCCGCTCTGGACACAACCGTGGAGAGTACAGCGCCGGCCATGTCGACCACAAGGTAGGGGATGGAGGGCCTCAGACTCACCCTCAGCCCGTCAGCCACAGTGTTCAGGAAGGCTGAACCGACCACATTCCCAACCTCTTCAAGGGCAGACCTCATCATGGGATCCATGTCTGGCACCCCCTTCGACACTGTAGTATCGGACGCTTGATCAGTGACGCCCTCACCTACGCCTAACAGGAGCCAGGCCAGTCGAGCGGCGCTGTCCATGTCTAGCACCAATGTTATGTGGCCCGAAAGATCACCACTTACAGCCAGGTATATGGCGGTAACTACGCTCTCGGGACCACCCGCCAGGGTCGGTATCTCAGCCAGGGGTACCATCCGCAGCTCAGGGGCAACAGCGGCAATTTCCTCCCCCGCCATCTGTGAGAATGCGGCGGCCACATTCTCCAGCCCCGCTCTGGCCAGACCCTCATAGTCCTTAATTAAATCTGCCTTCTTCATCTCATTCTCCCTGTTATAAACCGGCTTGTAGCGGCTCTTCTAAAGACGCCTCAAGCCCAGTCCTGATGATTACCGACGGCCTCAAGAGTCCCGTGACGTCCAAGATTAGAGCTACATTGCCCTGGCCGAGGATTGTGGCGCCTGCCAGGCCAGGGATATTCCCGAGGTAATTCCCGATGGACTTAATCACGATTTCCTGCTCGCCGATGAACTCATCGACCTCAAGCCCATACCTCCTGCCGCCGGTCTGAACCACCACAATTGGTATGGTCTGATCCTGGCGGCGGCGATCGCTCTCTGCCACATTGAGGAGCCGGCCAAGATCGAATAGCGGCACCACGTTACCCCTGGACACAAAGGTTCTTCGCCGCTTGAGGGAACGAATGAGCCCGGGGTCTAGCTCAAGCCCTTCACTGACAGAGGATAGGTGAAGAGCATAATACTCGTTAGCAATGCGAACTATCAATGCCCGGATAATGGCCAGGGTCAGAGGCAGTTTCACTCGAAAGACAGAGCCCTGCCCCGATGTGCTCTCAATCTCAATGGAACCGCTGAGCTTCTGAATATTGGTGCGAACCACATCCATACCGACGCCTCGTCCTGAGACCTTGCTGACACCGTCGGCGGTGCTGAAGCCTGACTCAAAGATGAGGGACAGGGCCTCCTGATGACTGAGTTTGTCGGCGGCCTCAGCGGAGATAATCCTGTTATCAACGGCCTTACTCAGTACTTTCTCGGTATTGATACCTGCGCCATCATCGCTCACAGTAATGACGATGTGGTTCTCTCGATGTGCAGCTGACAACCTGACGATCCCCTGGGAGGGCTTGCCCGCCTGGCGCCGTATATCAGGGCCCTCGATCCCGTGGTCAACGGCGTTCCTTAACAAGTGCATGAGGGGGTCGCTGATCTCTTCGATGACAGCCCGGTCCAACTCTGTCTCGCGCCCCTCAATGATGAGGTCAATCTCCTTACCCGCCTGCAGCGACAGATCGCGAACCATACGGGGGAACTTCTTAAAGAGGGTGTCCACAGGCAGCATCCGCGACTTCATGATCTCCTCCTGAAGCTCCGTGGTAATCCTGCCAATGTGACCGTTGACAGCGCCAATCTCGCGGATGAGGGGCGCGGTTCCCCCTTGAGTGGTGGCGCTTTGGAGGATATCGGTTATACGGGCCCGGTCAATAACCAGCTCGCCAACGAGGTTCATGAGGTTGTCAAGCACATCAATGTTGACCCGAACAGTCTGGTTAGCTGCTCTGGACCTCTGCTTAGCCACCGCCTTCTGGGGTTGGACCTCCGCCTGCAGCTTCTCTTCAGGTTCTGGCTTCTCCTGGCCCATGACGCCGCTCTCTACATCACCAAAGGCGGTTAGCAGCTCAAAGGCGTTCTCAAGGGAATAGGAGTGGATCACTGCATCAGTTTCAGGTACTGCTGCCTCTATCTCCGAGTGAGCGCTCTCCTTGTCCTCAAGGGTCAGAAGCCAAAACTCCAGGTCGCTGAGTCCAGGGGTTGCCTCAATCTCCTCCAGTGGTGGAGACGCAAAGACAACCTTGCCCTTCTCTGAAAGAAGAAGGTAGGCCTGGAGTAGACGCACCTCTGGCATTACGCTATCCCTGGTAACTGTCAACTCCACACGCCAAGCCTGCTGTCCCTGCTGAAGACCTGTGAGAATAGCGTCGCGAGCGGTTGCGGGAGGGGCCTCCCCCTGGGGAGGGCTGTCTCCCGGAGCCACGGCATCGCCAAAAGCATCGTCCAGTTCAAGCAGGAGAGGTGAAATGTCCACACCCAGAAACTGGCCAGTGGCCACCTCGTCCTTAAGGGAGCTTAATGTGTCCAGTCCCCGGAGCAGTTTCGTGGCCGTCGGCGTATCAAGTTCAATATCTCTGTTTCTTACCCTGTCCAGGATGTTCTCCATGGAGTGGGCCAGATCGGTCATTTGCTTGTGGCCCAGCGTTGCTGAAGAGCCCTTCAGTGTGTGAATGGCCCTGAATATCTCCTCAATGAGAGCCTCGTCTCCTGGCTCCTGCTCAAGGGCCACGAGACACTCCTCAGTAACCTGCAGGAGCTCTTCTGCCTCTACTAAAAACAGCTGTATGTCAGATTCCGTAAAGTCCTTAAGGAACTCCAATGGGTTCACCCTCTTGCCTGTCCCGTCGTCTGGAACGCTCCGATTAGACCGCTAAGTTTGGTGGCTGTATCCAGGAGAACCCGGGCAGAGGCTGCCACGCCTTCACTTGTGGTTCTCACCTGGCTGACGGCGGCTACCACCTGTTGAGCGGCGGCGGCGGTATCCGTAGAGGCCGCGCCCATCTGATCAATAACCTTTGCCATCCGAGCGCTGTTTGCCGACATCTGCTGGGTTGATGCCGTGTTCTGCTGGGTAACGGCAGCCATATTCTCCATGGCCCTGACCACATTAGAACTCCCGGCGGCAATGTGTTGAGTGGCCGATGATACGTCCTTAATCTTGGCCACTGTTTCCCTCACGGTGCCTATAATCTCTGACAGAGCCCTCCCGGCTTCATTGGCCATCTTTGTGCCCTGCTCTGCCCGGTCAGCCCCAGTGAAGGTAGCGTTGACCGTCTCTTGAGCGTCATCCTGAATCTGGCGAAGCAGTACCCCAATCTCGGCCGCCGCCCTGCCAGACCGTTCCGCCAGGTTTCGGACCTCATCGGCGACAACGGCGAAGCTCTTGCCGTGCTCGCCGGCGCGAGCTGCCTCTATGGCGGCGTTCAGGGCCAGCAGATCAGTCTGCTCCGCGATTTCGGTGATGACCTGAAGGATGGAGTCTATCTTATCAGTGCGTTCGCTAAGGGATTTTACCTTATCAACGGCGGTTAAAACTGTATCCCTGATACCATCCATGGCGGAGATGGTCTTCTCCACCGTCTTCCAGCCAACCTCAGCCTTGCTGAGGGTACTACCAGCCGCAGATCCCAAGAGGTTGGCAGTAGTGGCAATGTCCTCAATGCGTTGGGCCACCGTGGCTAAAAGCTCTGAGGTCTGGGTGGCGCTCTCGGACTGATCCTGGGCCCCTATGGCGATTTGATCTATCACCTCTGTGAACTGCTTAAGGGCCTCAATGGCAGACCTGGAATCGTCCTCCTGGGTTTGTGTCTGCTCGGCAACGCCATTGAGAATAGCAGCCATCTCCTGGGTGCTGCTGGCCAGTTGGTTAGCGCTGGCCGACAGGGTTACGCTCTGCTGATTGACCTCTTCTGACGAGCGGCCTGCCTCCACAATCACCCGCCGAACACTTGACACCATCTTGTCAAAGGACCGAGCAAGATGGCCCACTTCGTCGTTGCGACGCAGACTGTCATTGCTCGCCAGCACATTCAGGCTCAGGTCTCCTTCGGCAACCTTCTCGGCCAGACCGTCCAGTAGCTGGATAGGCCTTGATATGAGCCGTGAGATAAAGTAGCCCAAGGTGATGCCCCCCGCTGTGCCGGAGATTACTCCCACCAAGAGCAAGGCGGTTAGCCATCTTGACACCGCGTCCTTTTTGGCCTTGAGCACATCGATCTCGGCAAGGAGAGCGGTCATGGAAGCCCCTGACCCGCCATCCAGGTTCTGATAGGCTGCCTTGTACATGCCATCAGCTACCTGCCCCACTTGGACTAATCCCCAGTAACCAGCAAGGCCAATACCTGCAACGAATATGCCCACCATAATTGTGACTACATAGAGCTTCGGTCCCGTATTAAGGTCAACGTACCACTTCAACAATGGCATTTTTGCTCTCTACCTCCAGCAGCCGCAATCCTCAGGCCCCTGGTCAACAGACACCTAAGACCCCTTGACCAGGCATCTAGAAAAACCGGTTAGTCTGTATTAATGGCCTCCTCAAAGCCAGCCTCCTCCAAGGCCTTCATCTCACCCTCAGTGAGAACCCTGTCCATTCTCAGCAGTACCACAAGGGTATCATCAAGGTTGGCGATGCCCGCAATATACTGGGCCTCAATATTGTTCATCACTGGTGGCGTCGGTTCTATCTTAGATCTGGGGATTTTTATGACATCGGTAACGGCATCCACAATCATCCCCACGGTGTCTTTACCTACCACCATAACGATAATCTTAGCCTCAATGTCAGCATCCTTCTTCGCAAGAGCAAATCTCTTACGGAGATCAACGACTGGTACTACCTGCCCCCTGTTATTGATAACACCCTCAACGAAGTCTGGGGTGTGCGGCACCCTTGTCACTGGTTGGAAGGGGATGATAGTACGGGCATGACTGATGTCAACGGCATAGTACTCGTTAACAAGCCGGAAAATCACACAGTGGAACTCATCGCCCATTGATGAGATGGACGCTCCGTGTCCATCTTCCACTGTTCCTCTTCGAGCCTGGGCTGGCTTGGCCTTCCCGGACTGAGATGGGTTTGCCTCCCCTGGCTGTGTCTGCTCGAGACTTTTGTCGGTCATGGCTTCCTCAGGCTGGGGGTCTCGGCGAGGCTCCTCTCGGGCCATGGTGTCGTCCTCTACCCTCTCCTGTTTACTATTAGTGGCAGGGGAGGTGGCGCCAGCAAGGAAGTCCAGGGCCTCCTTTCCTGGCAGCATGCCGGGCCGGTCTTTAATCCGTGGAAGAGATGAGTCTTTCTTGGTCATTGCTGCATAACCTCCTTGGCGAGGCTTCGGTAGGCCCGCGCGCCCTGGTTTGACGGGTCGTACTCTACTAGCGGCAAACCTGCAACGTTTGATTCGGCGAAGCTAACTGTGCGCGAGATAATGGTATCAAAAACCTTTAGCCGCTCTGCTAGCTCCTGGCGCAGGGTATTCTCAATGTGTCTGGCATGGCGGGTCCTGCGGTCATACATGGTCAGAAGGAGGCCGCCAACGGCCAGGTCGGGGTTAAAGCGCTCCTTAATATAGGCCAACGTCCTCATGAGCAGCTTCAGAGAGGCCATGCTCAGGTATTCGGCTTGGAGCGGTATAAGGACTTCATCCGCCGCAATCAGGGCCTGGTATGTAAGTAATCCCAAGCTGGCTGGACAATCAATAAAGGCAAAATCGTACCGGGGCCGTGGCTTGAGAATCTTCCCGGTTGAGGGATTCCCCCCGTTGGAGGTGAAGCCAGACCCATCTCGGCTGCTATGGTACTCAATCGGTCGTTGGGCCAAATCTCCCAATAAAAGGGCGAGTCTATCGTTAGAACCGGCAAAGCGCACCTCACCGGCAGCCAGGTCCATGTTTGCCGGTAGCAGATCCACACCGAAACCGGTGCGCACCAGGGCTTCCTCGAGGCTGCACTCATCAACCAGGGCCTGGTAGATTGTGGGGTGAACTTGATCGGGGTCAAAGCCCGCAGCGGTTGTAAGGCTGCCCTGTGGGTCCATGTCAACCAACAGTACCCTTTGATCATAGTCCGCAGCCAGCGCGGCTGCTAAATTAAGGGTTGTGGTGGTCTTCCCGGTCCCGCCCTTTTGCATGACAAATGCTACAACCTTCAACTCAGGTCCTCCTAGCTCCGTTTATCAATATAGCGCGGAACCGCGGCGCTACCGCCGGTGGCCCTTGCGTAGCCCCTCTGAGCCGCCAATCCCCTGCTGGTCTTGACAAGTTCGTCACTGTGCCTCTGCTGGATATCACCCAGGAGGGCCGCTGTCTCCCTGTCCGTTGCCACGACCTCCTCGGCTACGGCGACTAACTCTGCCGCTGCGGCCGTCTCGGCTATCTCAGCTGCCCCGGGCTGCACGGCTACCTCCGGTATCCTCGCTTCAACCCTAAGGCGGGATGCGGTGAGAAGGGCGAGGCCTTCCCAGTTCCCGACCTTAACTGCCTCCAACTGCTGACGCGATAGCGTCAGGAGCTCTCCCAGGCCCTCTTGAATGCTGTAAAGCCCTTTACCATGTCCCATACTGTAACTAACCCCCGCTCAATCAGAGCAGGCTTCTGCTGGGGTATCCTGATCAACAGAAGCAGCTTCGCCGCTACCAGCCGGGCCTGGGCCTGTTCCGCTGAAGGCCTGATGCCATCCGTCTCTCAACTCCCGCAGGATCTGGAGCACAGGGCTCAAGCCGTCGGCATCGCGTTTGATATTGGCCTCAACAAGCCGTTCCGACAAGAAAGAATACATGGCGAAGAGGTTCATGGCCATGTCACCGGCCCCCAGGTTTAGTGAGGCCGTGAGCTCGCCAATGATGTCCTGAGCCTTGATCAGGCTGGAATGACCGTCCTCCCACCTATCTTCCTCCATGGCCTTCTTGGCGCGGACTACAGAACCGATGGCATGATCGTAGAGCATCAGGAGCAGCTGTTCTGGACTTGCGGTCTGAATCTGTACCTGTCTGTATTTGGCATATGGGTTTGTCTGCAACTGCGGATCCCTCCTAAACGCGTTCATCCAAGAGCATGCCAATCATGTCCCTGATCCGGGCAACAGCGTCCATCACCTTGTCCGGCGGTATCTGCTTGATGATTTCATTGGTTTTATTGTCGATTACCTGAACGTACATGATCCCCGAGTCACGATGGAGAGAGAAGGCCAGTCTCTCATTGACAACGCCGACAGCCTTGGCCAGGGCCTTGACGGCCTCTTCAAGGTCTCGCTGTCCCTGAGCCTGAGCCTGCGCCACCGCGTTGTCAGCCGCCAATGGCCTTGAGTTGCTAGCGGCACCCATCTGCTGGGCTTGAATCGCTCCGGAAGATCGCTCCAGGACAACAGTGGCCACTGAAGCCCTGACAGGACTGCTGATAGCTCTAATCTCCTCCAACGGTATCACCTCTTCCCTACCTCTAATTAAGATCAATTACAGATCAGCTGAACATCTCTGGTTAATGAGATGAATGCACTCACAACTGTCAATTGGTCTACTACCATTATCGGTTCACGTCGGAGAAACTTTAGGGGATGAACCTCTATCGCAACAAGCTGGGGAGGGTGCTGACTTGTGGCTTGCTTGTACTTGCTGTTACTTTCTGATAAGAGGGATCAGGGGGACTTCAGGGGTTAGCGGTTCTTCTTCAACATTGAACGAAGGGCTGCAATCCGGCTCAAGGGGGCGGACGCCGCCAACCTGTTTTCTGCCCGGATCTCCTGGTATATCTCGAGACGGTGCACAGGTATTTGGGTAGGGGCTGATACGCCCACCTTGACCTGGTCACCGCGGACCTCAAGTATGGTTATCTCGATACTATCACCGATGACTATGCTTTCCTTGGGCTTCCTGGTCAGAACCAGCACTAGCCACCAATCCCTTCAATGCCTCAAACATCGGATAGCGCATGGGGTAACTATCATCGGCAAGGATTAACTGCCTACCCGTCCTCTTGGCGGGGTTGATAATCACCGGGGCTCTCATGTTGACAGTCATCTCCAGCGGGTTCTCAGGGACAACGGCGACAAGGAACAGATGCCCGTCACCAAGGGAGTCAAGACTAAGGGCCTTAAGATCGGCCTCAGGTACCTGGGGCCTATAGTCCAGGCTAAAATCGGGCGGCGACACAAGCAGGAAGGCCACATCTGGCCCTTCCACGGCCTGGAGCCAGAAGAAGGGGGCATCTTCCTGACGCTGCAGGAGGACGAATCTCTTCACTTCAGGGAAACCCGGCAACCCCTCGGCGAAGATTACTTCCTTATTTAGATCAACTGAGATCTCGCCAAAACGGCTTGTCTGCAGTTCCATTGTTAGTCCCTCCATGGGATCAGGTGATGTAGTCAACGAGGGATGGTTGAACCAGCTTCGAACCAACGGCAAGGATTGTCCTGTGGGATGCCTCCACGGCGGCAAACCTGGTGATGGCGCCTGCTATATCCACATCCTTCTCCCTGCTCAAGACGGATTCAAAGGATATCTCCATCTCACTTATCCTGGACTGGGCCAGAGCAAGGCGGTTTAACCTTGCGCCAACAACGGCCCTGGTGGCGCTGATCTGGTCGGCGAAGACGTTAATCCGGCCGATGAGGGTGTTTGACACCGTGCTGGTGTCCCCAGCCTCAATTGCATCGGCAGTATCACTTACCATTGTAAACAGGTCTTCGGCGCCATCATAGAAGACCTTGTCACCAGTTGCGTTAATCTCAATCTCCTGGCCAAAACCTATCTGTCGGTTCATGATGCCAGTGTCCCCCTGGTAGACAACGGAACCGGCCACATATGCAAAGGGTTCGGTATCTGTCTGAAAACCACTGAAGACGTGGCGACCTCCCACATCGGTGTTGGCCGCCTGCATCAGGTGATCCGCGATGACCCGGGTCTCATCTGCCAGGGCCTTGCGGGACCCCACAGACAGGGCACCACTGGCTCCCCTGATGGCCAGCTCTTTCACCCTTATTAGCGCGTTATTCACGTCAGCCAGGGCCTGCTCAGTTGTGTCAAGCCAGGCCTTGCTGTGAGTGATGCTCCTGTCGTAAGACGACAACTCTGATAGGGCAGACTGCATCTTTATGATCTTCAATGTCGCGGTGGGGTCGTCAGAGGGGCGGTCCACCCGACGCCCGGTGGTGATGCTACTATGGGTCTTGTTCATATTGTCGGTAACCCGGGCCAGATCCCTCAGGTAGTTCCGGTAGACCATGCTGGAAGTTGTCCGCATCTTTTTCCACCCCCTGTGGCTTTAGGTCCTGTTAATCAAGTGGTCGAGCATCTCATCGACGGTGGCTATCAGCCGGGCTGCCGCCTCGTATCCACGCTGAAATCTAATAAGGTTCAACATCTCTTCGTCCAAGGATACCCCTGATATGGACTCGCGGCGATTGACGATCTGATCCCTTAAGAGGCTGCGGCTGTCCAGCATGCTGTTGGCCTCGGCGGCGGCGATGCCCAGCTCACCTATGAGGCTGGCGTAGAAATCCGAAGGGGTTGTGCCCTGGACAATGTCAAGATCGCGGAGGGCCAGGATTGCACGGGCATTGTCACTATCGCCGACCCCTCCAGGGGCTGCAGAGGCTGCCACCAGCCCGGTATCAGCAATCAGCCCTGGGTTAACAGCCATGTCTAGGGCACCTGAACCAGTGAAGAGGGCCTGGCCTGGATTGCCATAGGCATCAAAGCCTGCCTGGTGCTGCAGGTTAACGGCGGCTATGAAATCGCTAGCGAAATCGTCAAGTCCCTGCATGTACTCATTGATGACCCGATCTCTGGCATCAAGCAAGCCGAAGAGCTCCCCGGTAGTCACTCTGATGGTGGCCCCGGTGTTCTCCCAGACCACATCGGAGTAACCATTGTTTAAGGGATTTGAGACTGTCTTGAGGGCATGAGAGTGGAACCCGTCTACAAGGCTGTGGCCGGAGATGCTGACAAAGACATTGCCGTTCTGGGCGTAATTGACCCAGACATTTGAGTACCGGGCCAACTCGTTGATGAGGTTGTCCCTACGATCAAGGAGATCGTTGGGTTGATTGTTCTTGGCGGTTACGGTGACAATCTCTTCGTTCAGGGTAGCCACTTCCTGGGCCAGTTGGTTGATACGCTGGACCTTGGCCTTAACCTCGAAATCCAGGTTGGCCTGGAGGTCCTTCAACTGCTGAAAGCGGGTCCTGACACCTGTGGCAAGGGTTTCAGCCCGCTCCACGAAGGTTCGTCGGGCAGCGGTGTTCTCCGGCGAATCAATGACATCGGTTACAGCCTGCCAGAAATCGTCCTGGCTGGCGGCTATCCCCGCCTGGGATATCTCGTCCAGGATTACCTCTATCTCCTCCAGGGTGATGCTCTGCTTGGTCCAGTAACCGCTCTCGCCGTTCACCGTCCGCATTTGAGCAGTGAGGAAGTAGTCCTGAACGCGGTTTATGGAAGAGACCATAACACCGGAACCCATCTGGCCCGCGCCAACCACTGTCTGAGGATACCCGGTTATCAGTTGGGGTATCTGCCGGGAGTAGCCTGGTGTATTGGCATTAGCAATGTTGTGGCCAGTGACATCAAGGGCCTTTTGATTTGTCTCCAGGGCTGAGCGCCCAAGGTGTATGGTATAAAAGGTGGACATGCCTGGTCTACCTCCCGCCCTCTACCTGCATCTAAACCTGCTTATTGACGACCTTGGCCCCTGCCGAATCCTCACTCTTACCGTCACTTCCGTAACCGGGGCTTGTTATCTTCCGGGCCAGTTCAAGAGAGACTTCCACTTGTTGTAACGCCTGGCGCACCAAATCCATGTTGGCTTTATTGATCTGGATCAGTTCCTCAGCAACAGCGGCAAGGGTCTCTTGAGTCTTGGGGTCCAAGTCGCCGCTACTCTCCGGCAGGCCGGGGCCCTCCAGGACTGACTGTCTTTCCTCTTCTACCTTGCCGGCGCGCCAGAGAAGGCGCTCTTCGCTGCTAATCAGAGACTCAAGTTCCTTTATGCTGCCATTGACCAACAACCCCTGCTTCTTCCTTGCTACAGAAAGCAGCGCTCTATAGACTTCCAGTAGTTCCTCATTAAGGGCTATCAGTCTGTCTGAAGCGTTGCTGGAAACTTCATTCACCTGACACCACACCTCCAGGTTGTGGCAGAACGGAACTGTCTGGTCGGGTAATCCTTCAATCAACGTTATCTTCACCGGTCAAGACCAGCTGAAGGATCTTCTCAGCGATGTCCTCACCGCTTACATTGTAGCTGCCATCTTTGATGGCCTGTGAGAGAGCTGTAACTCGCTCGCCCCTCACATCCGGCATTTCCTTTAACTGCTTCATGATCCTCTGGGCTTCCTCGGCCTGGGTAGAGAGCTTCACCCTATCAACATGGCCTTTGACGGTAGTTTCGCTGCCGTCGGTGGCCCGGTCTCCGCCTTCGACCTGCTTGTCCCTGTATGCCTGAAGCAGCTTTCCAATCTGACTCTGGGAGATCTTCAATCCCAACACCCCTTACAGCGCTGATTTAGACTAATGAGATAAGTCTTCACCCTATATATCGTGAATTCCGCTGCGAAGCTTTAGTCTCGCCCCACGGTTCTTAGACGCTGCGTTGAAGCCCTGACGCTAACGGCGTCTCTTCTTGGTAACCACGTCCCTGGAATACATGCGCACCTGTCTTGAGGGTTCTGCCTCTGGCGTATCCTGGCGCCGCCCTTCGGCGGGATCCTTGGCAGACCCTTCACTGCTCAAGTCCCCAAGGAACTCGGACCTGCTGTCGGAATTGAGCTCTCGGGCGCAGGCGCTGCAGATATGACCCTCTTCTATACTATCTCCACAGATCCGACAGTTAAGAGCGAGGTCTTTCACAGTGCGACTTGTAAGGCGACCCTCATGGATGAACTTGAGGATCTTGGTCTTTTCAACCCTTGTTCCCTGGTGAATATCTTCAATGTTCGCCCCCGGGTTGATGTCAAGGAACTCCCGGACCTTTGAGTAGTCGTCCTCTTCTGCCTTCATACACTCTGGACAGACAGATGCCCCAGAGCTGGCAAAGACCTTCCCGCAGAATGTACAGTTCTTGAGTTCCACCGCTGTCACCTCACTAAGGCTCTTGCCTAGCGTCTCATATTGACTGCAAGGGCCAACATGTTATCGGCCCCTGACAATGACCTTGCCGCCAACTGATAGGCTCGGTGCGCCTTGATCAGATCTGTCATCTCTTCGGCCATATCAACATCTCCAGCCTGGCGGAAGCCCTGGATAATCGAGCCCAGGCCCCGCTCACCCCCGCGGCCTCGTCGGACATTAGCCCCCTCAGCCAGATGGAAATACCCGTTGTCCTCCCTGATGAGATCCTCATCAAAGGCGACCTGTACCAGTTCAATGTGGGGGAGCATGTCCTCCAGCTGCGGTTCAGCCCCTGGATCCGCCGCGGGGACAGGCTCGGAACCGGTGGTTAGCAGCTGGAATCCGTCCTGATTGACGAAACCTCGGTGGTGTTCATCCCACCTGAGGTTTCCGCCTCGGGCAAGGAGAATCCCCCCCTTACCGTCATTGAACTGGAGATATCCGTCGCCGTCTACCATAATGTCCGTTGTCATCCCCGTTGCCCGGGGGGCGCTGGGGGCGTAATCGGTATACTGGTAGCCCCATTCTCCCGTCCCCACACTGCTGGCAAGGGTTGGCGGAAACCGTCCATTGCCCGGCCTGGCATCAGCGCCACCCTTAGGTTTTGTGGGTGACGCATGAGTGTACAGGAGCTCGTGAAAGGTAAGCTTAATGGATTTGTAGCCATGGGTATTGATATTTGCCAGGTTGTGGGCGGTGGTATCCACCCGCAATTGGTTATTCCTCATTGAGACAGAATCGGTCCATAGTGATTGAAGCATGATTAGTCCCCCTCCCAGTTGTCGAGGCGCTTCTGTCAGTCAGCGCCGCCTGGGCCCCCGCCTCATGGCGGTCCAGCCCATCTAAAGACGGCCTATCTCTTGGGCCGCCTTACCCATTATCTCATCCTGAGCCTTGGCCAGGTGCTGGTTGGCCTCATAGGCCCTGAGCACTTCAACTGTGCTTACTACGGTTCGGTTGAGGTCTACATTAGACCCCTCCAGGAATCCCCGCATAACGGTGACCGGCTCACTGGGCTCGAAGGTAACGTTGGCGGTTCCCTGGCCGAAGTAACCGTGATCCAGCCTGGTCAGATTCTCAGGGTCCTTCACTTCAAAGATGGACAATTGGCCGACGCGCTGCCCGTCAAAGAAGATCTCCCCCAGGTCGCCCACCTGCACATCCACACCTTCTGTCTTGCCCGGGAAGAAAACGGGCCCGTCCTGTCCCATCACACCGTAGCTTTCAGATGTCAGCAGTTGGCCGTTGGCCCCCAAGTGGAAGTCTCCCCGCCGGGTCAACACTGTCTGCCCTGACTGGTCTTCAACGGCGAAGAACCCATCACCCCTGAGAGCGAAGTGTTGCGGGTTTCCCGTCCTGTAGACCGTTCCCTGACTGAAGTCGGTGCTGACGGCGCCTACCCAGGTGCCTGCCGACAGCAAACCAAGGGGGGCTTGACCTGCCCCTGCCCTTCCTGGCCCACCCCTACCTCCTACCTGTCTCACAAGCAGTGCGGGGAAACTCTCTGCCACTGGGTGGCCCTCCTTGAATGCCACCGACTCCGCGTTGCTCAGGTTGGATGAAAGCACATCGTTACGATTGAGCTGAGTTAGCATTCCTGCCGCTGAAGCGTAAAAACCTCTTATCATCGTCTCATTCACCTCCTGTTGGATCTGTGTCAATATCAGTTCCTGTTGAGGGTTCAGCCTGATCGCCAGGGAGCCGCAGCCATCCACTGAAGGGTGGGTCCGAGAGAGTGGCCAGGACCTCCTGAAGGTTCATGGCGCCCTCCATAATATAGGCGCCAGCTTTCAACCTCGTCTCTAGACCCTGCTCTACTGCCAAAGCGATCAGGGCCTCGGCCTCCTCGATTACTCCACCGAACTCAAGGACCCGCGCAATACCTGTGGCGGTAAAGTCCTCAGGGATTACAACAAGCACTAGCTGAGGCTGACTGTCCTTATCCTCGCTGGTTCCAGCGTCCCCAGCGTCCTCCACCGCCGGGTCTCCGTTGTCAGCGCCGGCCGTCCCGTCCTGTCCGGCTGCAGGTGTTGACACCTCATCAGGGTATACCATTCCCAAACCCCGGGCCATAAGCTCAATGTCCTGGGCCTCGGGGACAGGAAGAGGCTTGTCTGGTATGTAAACCATTGTGACAGCCGTAGCCGTAATCAGGCCCAGGCCAAGGCCAATGAGTAGTCCCTTTGTAAGCGCTCTCTTCAAGGTCAGTAAACCCCTTCCATTAGGAGAGGCCCGACAGCGGGCTCGCCCCTACTCAGATCTCCTATCGGCGCGGAGTCTGCGAAGTCCCAGGGCAAGAGTAATCTCATCCCGTGTCATGTCAAGCTCTCGGGCAATGTTCATTACATCCTCACCCTCGTCAATCATCTGGTAGACCCTACGCTTCAACCCTGTCCTTCCATGGCCATTGCCTCGGGTTCGATGCTCCTCTATTGCCTGCGGGGCAGTGTCCTCCCCTGGTCCCTTTGCCGCTGACAGCATTGATTGGACCTGGCTGGTCTTCTCATCGATACGTGAAACAGCCGTTTCAGCGATACTGACAAGTTCATCGGCAAGCTGTTCAATCTCTGTCCGAGTTAGATTGAGCTCATTCAGGAGTTTGGCTGTCTCCTTCTCCCCCTGGTTCTCCCCGACTCGATGCGTTTTGGGTTCAGAGCCCTGCCGGAAGAACAGCGCGCCCACGGCAACAGCCACCAGGCCAGAGACCATTAATATCATGTGAATTGAATTCATAGCGCCTCACCAACGGTTATGTCTACTATCCGTCCCTTTCCTGTAATTTTGCTCAGGTCTTCATTTCCATCCCTGGCAGTCTTGCCCTTCTCCCGTTGATCCCCTGACTCGCCTGGGTTACCCGATGCTCCCTTACGGCCGTCCTTGCCGTCCTCCGGTGACACCTTGGCCTCTTCATTGGAGGCAGCGTTAGGTTTCTGCTGTTTGACCTCGGCTTCCTGCTGCAACGCCTGTGAGAACTGCTGCTCCTGGTTCTTTGGTTGTTGGTCCTCAATCTGCTTAACGCGGCTAATGTCACTTGACTTATGTACCGCTGTCTGCAGGTCGATTGACTTCACCCCGCCGCACCTCCTTCCCCACTGGCTCTCTCAGTCATTTCCCCGAAGGGATATCTGCCCGTGTTGGTTTATGATAACCAGAGACCGGTAACTCTCATTTATTAAGAGGGTTGCTGACCCAATAGTTACCCTGACACCTGAGTGAAGGGTGCCCCCCACAACGACCCTGCCGGCCTTAGCCTGATCCAGGGCCGACTGGAGCTCATCCCTGCGGGCCAGGAGTTGGTTTAACTTGCCCTCGGCCTGCGCCTTGGTGGCTTGTAGGTCCCGAAACACATCCTGTCTGGCAGAGGGTATCGCCTCCAAGCCCCCTTCCCTACTTGTGATGAGCCTAATAGCATGGTCTGTCTTAATGATAACCCTCTCTATCTCCTGAAGCTCTTCGGTGACAGCCTTTAGTTCAATACGAACCCCTGGGTCGACACCGACTTGGACCTCTGTTAGGGCACCCATGTGGGAACCGAGGTTAGTGCAAACAACCTCTTCTGTTGTCTGAATAACGCCGCCAACAATGTTGCCGCGCTTGCCTGCGGCGACTATCCTCCTTCGGGCATAGACATCACTGTGCACTATGGAGCCGTAGACCTCTATATCCTCGCCAGCCCGTACGGTGGCGTTCTCAATGAACTTGGCGCGGACGCTGCCCTGGGCCGTGATGGCCCCCTTCTTGTTTGCCACAATACCGCCTGATACGTTGATATCGTGCTCGGCCTCCACTGTGGCGCTAGCCACATTGCCCGCCACCGTTACCGTGCCGCCGGAGTTCACCTGAAAGCCGTGTTGGATACTGCCCCCGATGGCAACAGAGCCCACAAAGTCTATGTTTCCAACAGAGAAGTCGACATCCCCTTTCACCTGTAAGACGGGGTTGACCCCAAGCCGGCCCGACCTCGTGATAAAGGGCTCCCCCGCAGTTGTCGCGTAGACCTTGCTGCCGTCCTCGGATAGTTCAGCATTCTTGCCGGCAAGGATCCTGCGGTCCCTGACCGCCGGTGGCGGTATCTCCTCACCCCTAACCCCTCTTCCTGGTTGACCCGGTATGGGTGGTATGATCTCAGCGATAACTTGGCCCTCTTCAACAATGGCAATAGAGAAGATGTCGTAATGATCTATGGAACCATCGCCCCTCTCCTTGGGCCGCTTTTGCTCTCCAGCGCTAAATCTCAGCTCTATCTGAGCGTCCTCACCTGGGATTGGGGGAACCCCTCTGGCCACAACCCGCGGCGATGGACCAGGGTTATTGGAAAACTCCGCTATGGCATCCTCATCAATGCCCTGAATGACGCCCTTGGCTACCAGTTCATCAACAATGCCTTGCCTGAGGGCGCTAGCCCCTTGAGCGGTCACCATCTCACCTGTGCCGCCCTCTCCCGTGTTGCCCTCTGCTTTGCTACCCTTTACTGTGTTGTGATGCGGCAGCATGACCTCGGCTATGAGGCCGTCACTGGAGACCCTAACTATTACTTGCGGCCTTTTGATAGATGCCATTAATCAGGACCCTCCCATTTCACACCCAGCTACAACCAGCACTATAGCATCACACCGCTCTCCTGCGACAGGCCTCCCCTGAGACGAAGGATGGCCTTGGAGTGCAGCTGCGATATGCGGGACTGCGAGAGATCCATTATCTCGCTGATCTCCTTACCCGTCAGTTCCTCATAGTAGTAGAGGGCGACAACCAGCCGCTCCTTCTCAGGGAGCCGGTCAATGGCCTCAGCCAACAACCGTTTACGCTGATTGAGCCAGGCCACCGTCTCAGGGTCAGGCGAGCTCTGGTTCTCGATGACCTCAAAAGCCAGCGAGTGGCCCTCGCTGTCAATGTGACCCCACAGGCCGTCGAGAGAGGCTATGGCAGCCCGGTCGATATCACCAAGGAGCTGCTGAAACTCCTCCACGCTAAGGCCCAACTCCTCCGCCATTTCCCAGTCTGTAGCAGCCCGCCCTAGACGGGCCTCTAGCCGGGCATATGCATCCTCCACCTCATTCGCCCGTTTTCGAAGGGTTGATGGGGCCCAATCATAGGCTCGGAGGCCGTCGAGGATAGCACCCTTAATTCTGGTATAGGCGTAGGTCTTAAACTTGACACCCCGTCGATAATCAAACTTCTCCAGGGCGTCAATCAGACCAAAGACCCCGTAGCCCACAAGATCGTCGTAGTCGATGTGAGACGGCAGACTCACCGCAAGCCGGCCCGCAATGTGCTTTACCAGGGGGGCGTGGCTCTCAATGAGATCAGCCCTGGCAGCCATGTCCCCGCCTTCCTTGAAACGTACCCAAAGGGTTTCCTCTTGCCTGACAGCCACACCCATCACCCACCCAACTGGACCTGTCTCTGCAACCGGAGGACTTCCTTGACCAATTCGTCAGTAAGCTGAGGGTTGTCATGAACAAACTCGATGGCAAGCCGGTGGGCGCTGCGACTCTGAAAAATGGTTTCATCACACCTTCTAACAATCCCGGTAACCAGGTAGGAGCAGCCCTCTTGGAAGGTAACCTTTAATGTCAGGTAAGAGCCTTCAACGAACTGGGTCGCCGTCAACACCCCGGCGCCACCGGCGCTGACATCGTCGGTGATGGCGGTGTGGACCTCTGGTGTCCATACCTCGCCAGCGATGACGGGTCGGACCCCCACATCCCGAAGATCTCTAACCAGATCCTGCCAGGTCCATCCATCTTTGAGTCTACCGACGATATCTGCGGATATAGCCTCAAATACATCCTCCTGCAAGGGACAGAAGGCAATCTCCATGTCAACGGGCAGTCTGAAAAACCTTCTGCGCTGCACCCTTAACACCTCGGCGGGTCGCTCAACGACAATTATCTCTGAAGGTTGAGTGATAACCTCAATAACCCTCACCGTGGCCCGATAGGGCACCCTGTCACTCTTATAGGAGAGATTGACCTCGTCGCCGGGCCTGGGCATCATCAGCTTCTGCTCCTTGATTGGAGCGGCAATATGAAGGACATCATGGGAGATGCTGGCAAAATAGGTTGAGTAATAGGACTCTGGATCATCCCCAATCCCTATGTATACTCGCTGGTTAATGCTTGGTACGCTATCACCATCAAAACGGACTACAGTGACAAACTCACGCGTCTGCGTCAAGAGAATGACCCCCCATCACAAGGCCAGAAAAACGCCTGATAAACCCCTTGAACCCTTCCTCACGACCGTATTTCACATCGGCATCGCCAAAGAGCCCCTGGGCTATCCTTCCCATGGCCAGGGCAGCGGCAGCACCTGGCTCCTCAAGCACAAAGGGAACCTGGCGCACAACGGAACGCGCTACACTTCGGTCTTCCGGTACATAGCCCGCGCTGTCAAGGTTATAGTTTAAGAACTTGGCAGCAATCCGCTGCATGTGGCTTATGACTCGCTCTGCCTCCTGGGGGCTGCCTGCCCTGTTGACCACGAACTTGATGGCTGCTGATGGCCTTCTGGACAGAATGGTCTTGGTTATGACATAGGCGTCGGCCTGAGCTGTCGGCTCTGGGGTGGTAATAACAAGGACCTCATCACTGGCAAGAACGAAATTAAGCACTGCAGGCCCCAACCCTGCGCCGCTGTCGATCACAATCAGGTCAGTGCTGTTCCCAAGTAGCCCGATGCCCTCTACAAACCGGACCATCTCCTCTGGCCCAATACTCTCCAGTTCCTCATAGCCGCTGCCAGCGGCAATGACCTGGATGCCCCCAGGCCCTTCGGTGATGACCTTGTCAAGAGGCTTCTCGCCCCTAAGCCAGTGGCCGAGGGTGTACTCAGGGCTAATCCCGCAGATGATATCGATGTTGGCAAGGCCAACATCGGTATCAATCAGGAGGACCCGGAGGCCGCTCTGCCTGAGGGTGATAGCCAGATTCACCGCTACACTGGTCTTCCCTACTCCACCCTTTCCACTCGTGACGGCGATAACCTTTGACTCCTTTGCCATAATCTGAGTATTTCTGTCGTTCTGTTCCCTGATTCGAGCCGCTAGCTCCCGGAGACGATCAGTCTGTTTCGTCATTTCAGACCATCCCCCAGCAACAGATCAGCGATGGCTTCCCAGGTGGCAATCTCGAAATCATCGGGCACCTCTTGCCCCGTAGTCAGGTAAGAAACGGGTTTGCCACTCTCCGCCAACAGGTTGAGGACCCCCCCGTGGCTATCGGTCTCATCCAGTTTCGACATTATGAGCGCATCGAAACCGATGGGTTCGTAGCACTTCAGTATCTCTGTGGCGTCTTCGTACCGCGTGTTGGCGCCAATCACAAGGAAAGTGGTGTCTGGTTGCGCGGCTTCCAGGAAAGCCCTTAGCTCTGCCATCTTTACCTTGTCCCTGTGATTGCGACCAGCGGTATCCAGGAATATCAGATCATTGCGGAGTTGATAGTAGAGGGCATCCTTCAATTCCTGGGGTGTAAACACCGCCTCAAGGGGTAGCCCGATTATATCTGCGTAGGTCCGCAGTTGCTGAACTGCCGCAACCCGGTAGGTATCGGCAGTTAGCAGGGCTACTGACTGAGCCTTCAGCAGGGAATGATCAGCGGCGAGCTTGGCAATGGTTGTTGTCTTCCCAACCCCCGTTGGCCCGACAAAGGCAATTACCCTGCCCTTGGCGGCGGTCTCCTCAACCCTGACAGGCGGTGGGAACCTGACGCCCAGGTAGTTGATGAAAATCTCCCTTACAGTGGGGTCAACTTCGCTCATGCCCTCTCCCTTGATCAGTTGCTGCACTCCCAGGACGGAATCTCGGGCAACATCCTCTGTTGCTCCGATGGCTGTTAGGCGGGTATAGAGGTTCTGAAGAGACGCCGGGAACTCACAAACTTCAGCTGGGGTGTTGACCCGCCTCATAATGGTCCCAAGCATCTCGCGAATCTCTGAAAGCTCGTCTCTGCAGTCCTCACCTTCAATGCGGCCCTTCTTACCATGGCCAGGGCTTGGCAGAGATCCGTCACGACTCAGATTACCATGATAGGGTGGAGCCTCTTCCGCCGCGACAGAATTGCTGGTGGCGGCAGTTTCAGTACGAGCAGTCTCAGTCTGAGCAGTCTCAGTGAGAGCAGCTCCCGTAGGAGCAGCCTCCCCGTGAGGAGCTCTAGTGAGAGCAGTTTCGGGGGCAGCAGGTTCAGACGATGCCCTGAGGTGCTCATTGAGGGCCGCCTGCCACTTATCTCGCCTTTGAGCCAGGTCACTAGGGGGTGTAGCCATCCCCTCCCTATCAATAGCCGCCGTTACCTCGAAAACCTCTTTCCGGAACAGGCCAAGGACCCCACCCGCCTTCTGTTTCTCCGTAGACAAGATGAGGGCGTCGCCGCCAAGATCAGCCTTTACCTGCGCCATGGCCTCCGGAAGGCTTTCAGCTCGGTACTTCTTGACTCTCATGTGGTCACCGTCCCTATCGCTTCAACTTCAGATCTACTATCTAACTCGTTATATGAAAGGACAACAAGGTCTGGGGCAGACCGGGATACGAGCTTCTTGAAATACATCCTCACAACGGGAGCGCACAGGACTACAGGTTCCACGCCCCGGCCGACGGCCTTTTCTATCTGTACCTTCAATGAAGAAATGGTTGCCTCAATCGTATCTGGGTCAAGCCGCAAATAGGGCCCCTCCTCGGTATGTTCTATTGAGTCTAGAATTCGTTGCTCAAGTCCGGGGTCAAGGGTGATTACCGGCTTGGGCCCCTGGTCGAATCCGTGTTGCTTCATAATCTGCCTGCTTAGGGCCTGCCTGACATATTCAGTCAGCAGGTGTGGGTCCTTGGTGACATGGGCGTAGTCCGCCAGGGTTTCCAAAATCGTTAGCATGTCTCGAATCGAGACCCTCTCCCACAGTAGATTCTGCAAAACCTTCTGAATATCCCCCAAGGTCATCTGGTCGCCTATTACTTCTTCAACAACAGCGGGATTATCCTCCTTTACCGTATTCACCAGCATCTTCACCAACTGCCGGCTGAGGATCTCGTGGGCGTGGGCCTTTACAAGCTCTGTAAGGTGTGTGGCCAGCACTGATGCAGGGTCAACAACGGTATATCCCTTCATCTCAGCCTCGTCCTTGGCGGCTCCCGATACCCACCAGGCGGGGAGGCCAAAGGCTGGTTCTGTTGTTCTGATGCCATCCAGTTCATCGCTGGCTGTTCCAGGATCCATGGCCAGATGGTGATTGGCCAGTATTTCACCGGAGCCAACCTCAGCGCCGCGGAGTTTCACGATATAGCGATTGGGGTCCAGCTGCAGGTTGTCCACAATCCTGATGGCTGGGACTATCAGGCCTAGCTCCAGGGCTACCTGCCGCCTGATAAGAGATACCCTTGTGGCCAGGTCGCCCTGTTGTTCCCCTTCAGTCAACGGCAAGAGGGCATATCCCAGCTCGACCTCGAGGGGGTCAACCCTCAACAGGGGTAGGACCTCTTCAGGCCCTGCGGCCTGTTTGTGGGCGGCTGCGGCCTCCTGCTGGGCGACAAGAATATCTTCATCTCTCTTTGTGGCGGCCCTCTGGACACTGATGGCCAGGTAGGCCATTAATGCCCCCAATACGAAGAAGGGAACACGGGGCAGCCCAGGAACGACCCCGAACAGGACAAGCACCGCGGCAGCAATATACAGTACCCGCGGCTGCCTGACAATCTGCCTCACCAGGTCCTCACCAAGGTTTGTGTCGGAGGCAGCCCTTGTCACAACAATGCCGGTGGCCGTTGATATCAGGAGAGCGGGAATCTGGGTGACAAGGCCATCGCCCACCGTCAACAATGAGTAGGTAGAGACGGCCTCGGCCAGTTCCATCCCTTCTTGGGCGACGCCAACGACAAATCCCCCCAATAGATTAATAATTGTGATGACGATGCCGGCGATGGCGTCGCCTTTGACAAACTTGCTGGCACCATCCATGGCCCCGTAGAAGTCTGCCTCCTGCTCGATCTCAAGGCGCCGTGAGCGCGCCTGATCCTCTGTAATCAGACCAGCGTTGAGGTCAGCATCAATGCTCATCTGCTTTCCAGGCATGGCGTCAAGGGTAAAGCGGGCCGCCACCTCGGCAACCCTCTCAGCACCCTTGGTTATGACGACGAACTGAATAACAACAAGGATGAGGAATACGATAAAGCCGACCACGGCGTTACCACCAACGACAAACTCGCCAAAGCGCTTTATGATCTCCCCAGCGTTGTGTTGGAGCAGGATAAGCCTTGTTGACGACACGTTCAGCGATAGACGAAACAGCGTTGTAACCAGCAACAGCGACGGAAAGATTGAGAAGTCCAGGGGACGGAGTGTGTACATGCTGACCAGCATGATCACCAGCGCGAAGGTAAGGTTAAAGGTCAATAGCAGGTCAAGGGCAAAGGTGGGCAGGGGAATGACCATCATAACCACCATCAGGATGACGGCCAGGGCGATGGATATGTCACTGTACTTGTAGGTCTCTCCTGCCACTTTCTGCTCCACTGCCTAGATCCTCCCTTGAACTCGATGAACTACCTGATCTAGCTGCCTACGCTGGCCCGCCCCCGTAGGCGGTAAACAAAGGCCAGCACCTCAGCGACGGCCTTGTACAGCTCTTCGGGGACATAGTCCCCCACCTCAGTGGCCTGGAAGAGGGCCCTGGCCAGGGCTGGTTTTTCAACCACCGGAACCCCGTTGGCCCTCGCAATCTCCTTGATCCGTTCAGCCACAAGGCGCTGGCCCTTCGCCACAACCCTGGGGGCGAACATCGCCTTAGCGTCGTAGCGCAGGGCAACAGCATAGTGAATCGGGTTGGTGATGATGGCATCGGCTGTAGTCACCTCAACCATCATCCGGTTAAAGGCCATCTCACGCTGCCTGCGCCTGATCCGCGCTTGGATCTGCGGGTCACCCTCTACGTCCTTAAACTCGTCCTTTACCTCCTGTTTGGTCATGCGGAGACTCTGGTCGTACTCCCACTTCTGATACAAGTAATCCAGGGCCGCCAGAACCGCCAAGAAGGCGCCTACCTTCATGGCAAGGGAAGCAGCGACAAGCAGCACCATAACGGCGGCGCTGGCAACTTCAGCCTTCAACAGACCCGGAATGTCGGAAATGACCGCCATCACTGAGCTGTACACAAGGTAGCTAACGGCAATAAACTTGGCAATGGATTTAACCATCTCCACCAGGGCCCGTTTGGAGAGGATACGCTGGAACCCTGAGATGGGGTTGATCCTGCTTAACTGCGGCGCCAGGGGCTCGGAATTGAAGATGAACCCTACCTGGAGAACATTAAGGGCAATACCCGTCAGGGCCACCGCTACCATGAGGGGAGTGACGGCAAGGGCCGCCTGAAAGGTTGCATCCATCATTAGCCTTGGGAGGCCCTCCACGCTCAGTTCAGCTCTACCGGCTGCTGATAGCATCTCAATTGTGTAATAATGCAGCCGTTGATAAGACGCGGGGGCACTGTATCTGAGGGTAAGGACGCCCAGCAGCAGAAGGCCCGCGGAACCCACCTCAGGGCTGCGGAATACCTGGCCTTTTCTGCGGGCCTCTTCCCTTTTGCGCTGGGTCGCCGGCTCGGTCTTTTCCCCCGCAAAGAGCTGGAGGTCAATAATGAAGCCCATATCTCTGATTTCATCAACACCCATTACCTACGACCCCCCAAGGGCCCTTATCACTTCCGCCAGGCTGGTTGACATACCAGTAAAGAGACGCTCTAAAATACCCAGGTATAGGGGGAGAATCAGTACCACCGCGAGAAGGCCAGTTAGCATCTTGATCGGCAGGCCAATAATGAAAATGTTCATCTGCGGCACCGTTCGGGCAATGAGGCCCAGGGCCACACTGGCCAAAAACATGGCCGCGATAGCCGGCGCCGCGATCCGCACCGCCGTCAAGAACATCTGGGCGAATACCCGGACAAATACAGTCACAAGCCCCTCACCACCCAGATCAATGGTGGCTGAAGGAGGTAGTATCATGAAGCTCTGCTGGACGGCGGTGAGGAGTATATGATGGCCATTGATTGACAGAAAGACCAGAACCGCCAGGAGATGTTGGAAGTTCCCCATCACCGGCACCTCCTGGTTAAGGATGGGGTTGATTACGTTCATCATCCCGAAACCCATCTCTATATCCAGGATCTGTCCTGCTACCTGTACCCCCACGAAGACGAGCATAGCCATGAAACCCAGAAGCAGGCCGATAATGGCTTCCCGCCCTAACGCCCCGATCAACAGAAGGGTGTGGTCTGAGGTTCCCGCTGGCGCTGACTCCACCGTAGGTAAAAGGAGCAGAGCCAGAACCATTGCTATCAGTCCCCTCACCGTTGCGGGGATCAGGCGCGAGCCAAAGACTGGGGCGGCGACAAATATGCCCGAGACCCTGATTACCACCATCATAAATGTCGTTATCTCTGCCATTAGCAGTTGGTACAGGTCCATCTCCTCACCTCCATTCCTCAGAAGCTACTTGATGAGGTACGGTATCTGATCAAAGACCCCGGCAGTAAAATCAATTAGAACCTGAAGCATCCAGGGACCAAAGATTACGGCGCCCACCAGTACCGCCAGGATCTTGGGGATGAAGGTCAGCGTCTGCTCGTTAATCTGGGTTGTGGCCTGAAAGATACTGATAGCCAAACCTGTTACGAGCCCCAGGCCAAGCATGGGGGTGGCCACCTTGATGGCGGTGATGATGGCCTGCCTTCCCAGGTCTATTACAAGTTGTTCAGACATGAAGAATCACCTATCCTTTACTGAAAGCCTAGGAGCAGGGATTTAACCACCAGGTACCATCCGTCTACAAGGACAAAAAGCACAATCTTGAAGGGCAGTGATATCATCATGGGCGGCAGCATCAACATCCCCATGGACATCAGGGTGCTGGCCACAACCATGTCAATAATCAGAAACGGGATAAATATAATGAAACCAATCTGGAATGCTGTCTTCAGTTCACTGATAACAAAGGCGGGTATCAAGGCATAGGTAGGAATATCATCGCGTCCTTCAGGGGCATCAGCCCCTGAATAGCTCATGAATAGAGCCAGATCCTTCTCCCGGGTGTTTCTAAACATAAACTCACGGACGGGAACCGCTGCCAGATCCAGGGCCTCTTCTTGCGATATCTCGCTGGCGATAAATGGCTGCAGCGCCGTGTCATTGACCTGGACCCAGACCGGAGCCATGATGAAAAAGGTTAAAAACAGGGCAAGGCCTACCAGAACCTGGTTCGGGGGCATCTGTTGAGTAGCCAGGGCGCTGCGTACAAATGAGAGCACAACAATAATCCTGGTGAAGGATGTGACCAGTATGAGGAGGGCTGGAGCCAGACTCAGCACTGTCAAGAGGATTAGGATCTGCAAACTGTTTGTGACTACCCCTGGCTCTTCCTCATTGAACTCAATTGAAGGCACAAGGGCCTGTGCCCCGGCGGACGATGACAGGAGTAACACCGCGGCCAAGAGCGCCAGGAAGGCCCAGATGAGCACCGACCTCCTGGTCAGGACCCTGGTGAGTCCATAACCGTCAAACCCCATTGCCTTCCCCAACTCCCTCACACCTTCCCTGGTGTTATCGTGATTGGTCCCCCGCGGTGAGTACACCGTCTTTACTGTCCATCTCTATCGTCGGCTGCATCGGCCTCAGCCCTTGCTCTCCGGAGTATCCGGGCAAAGCCTCCCTGAATACGAGAACCTACACCAGTCATCCCCAGGCCTGAACCCCTACCCCCCTGGGGGCTGATATCATTGAACTCTTTCAGAATACTGTCGGCCTCTTCCCCTGAAGCGCTATCAAGGAGAGTAACGTTGGTAGGGGTTACCCCCAAGACCAATACCCGTTCTCCCAACCTTACAACCCTGACCCACTGCTTGGGGCCAACGGCCACGCCTCCGACAACCCTGGCCGCTGATGGAGTACCCCTCCGGTAGGCAGCGCTTACAAGCCGCGCCGTCAGGTATGCCAGCCCAACGATAGCCGCTGAATAAAAGGCTAGTTTGAGCAGCTGCCATGTCACAGGTGATCCCTACCCAAATTGTTGATCCTCTCAGCCGGACTGATTATGTCAGTAATTCTGATACCATAGTTCTCGTTTATCACCACTACCTCGCCCTTAGCTACAAGCTTGCCGTTGACCAGGATGTCCAAGGGCTCACCCGCGGGCTTGTCCAGTTCCACAATGGAGCCGCTTCCCAACAGGAGTACATCCCTAATGAGGCGGCTGGTGCCACCAAGCTCCACAGAGACTGTAACGGGTATGTCCAGGATGATGTCGATGTTGCGCTTGTCCTGTTCGGTCCCCTGGTCTTTGGGCAGGTCCTGAAATTCTGCCCTCTGCACTGTAACACCTCCCCGGGACTCGGTCCCTCGGTTCTGAGCAGTCTTAGCATCATCCCGCTGATCAACTAGCCCCTTGCTGTTGATTCCGGCAGCGTCCCTGCTGGAGGGCTGGGCCTCAGTCTCGTCTTGGGCCGCATTGTCATCCTGGGCCTCAGCCTCGTCCTGGGCCCCACTGTCACTGTCATCCTGGGTCACGGCTTCATCTTGGACCTCACCAGCCTGCAGCAAGGCAGCGATGATGGCCGTGGCTGTATCTTCCGGCATCCACAGGTCCAGGTTGCTCTCAAGGCCGTTGATGGTAATCGTGGAGGTAATTCTCAGAAGAGCAACGGAGTCATCGTCAAAGAAGCCCCATGGAGCTGAAAGCTCACTGGACTCCCTTGCTTCATGGACCCTGAGATCCAGACCGACACCAACCGCCCTTCCAAGGGCTTCCGAGGCGTTGTCCAGGCCCTGGTTACAGGCTTCGGTAAGCAGTTTTAACCCCTGGGTATTAATGACCGGGTCTCCCACCTCAAGGAGCCCGCCTACCAGGACAGCGGCGCCGTTGCCGTCAATGGTCAGGGCGATCTTACTCGAGACCAGGCCTGAGGCCCTACCGTATACGATTACCTGCCGGCCTTCACCCTCAAGCCGGATTGGAAGCGATACCACTGGGCTGCCTGCAAACTTCACTTCCACCGAGGGCTCAGAGGGGGTAGACAGCGCCTGGCAGAGCCACTGGGTAATTACCTCTCCAACCTCCCTCATGACCTCCGCCTCGTCCTCGGTAAGCCCAGGAGAGTCTCCCTCCTCCTCAAGGTTCTTGAGTAACGCGGCGATCTCCGCTTGGGAGAGAATGTCCTTACTCACCTGAGATCTCCTCCTGACCTGGGTCCATTTCTCGGTCTATCAAGACCGCCATGTTTTTCCCCGCTTTACCCGGCACCGCTGTGAAGCGGGGCTGGCCGCCCACCCGCAGGACAATGGGCACACCTACATTCTTGCCCAGAGGAATGACATCGCCCCGGCGCAGTTCCATCAGGTCACCGATACTGAGCTGGGTCTGCCCCAAAATGGCTTGGACTGTAACCCGGGCGTTCATGATGTTGTCGAGAAGATCGGCGGTCTTATCCTCCCGTTGGTCCCTCTGGGCGATGGTAAACCAGTGCCGCTCCGATAGCTTTGATAGAACGGGCTCCACAATTGGGTAGGGAAGGCAGAGCTCAATCTTCCCGGTAAAATCGGCACTGTCAACAGAAAACCTGATCGCTATACACATCTCTGTAGGCGCCACCACCTGGGTAAATAGGGGGTTGCTTTCCATTCCATCGAGGGTTGGCCGGAGTTCGGAGATGTTGCGCCAGGACTCTGCAAGGTCGCGCAGGAAGGCTGCAAGGACGCGGCGCATCACCGTCTGCTCGATGTCGGTGAGGGCGCGCTTCTGGTCCCCCAGCTGCCCAGGTCCGCCGAAGAGCCGATCAACGAGGGCGAAACTCATGCCAGGGGTCAGGGACAAAATGGTTCTGCCCGGCAGGGGGCTCAGTGAAACAACAGCAATAACCCCTGGGTTTGATTGGAGCTCAACAAACTCCGCGTAGGTGATGTTGTCCACGGAGTCTACAGACACCTGCACCACTGTGCGAAGATACGCCGCTAAGGTAGTTGTAAATAGACGGGCGCAGGTATCATGGATCATCTGCAGGGTCCGCAGTTGCTCCTTTGAGAACCGGTCCGGCCTGCGAAAGTCATAGACTCGCACCGCCCTGGTATCGACCCTGTCCCTGCCAGAGGAGTTAATGTCTATCTGTCCACTGGTAAGGGCGCCAATCAGGGAGTCAATCTCAACCTGACTCAGAATCTGACCATTTGTGATCTGCCCGTCTCCTGCTTCCTTGCTCATCTAGCCACCCCCTGACAATCAACGAGAGACTATAAACTCGGTAAAATATACCTCCACGACCTCGCCTTTACTGAGGAGATAGTTGACAGCTTCTCTTATCTCCACGCTGAGTGACTCCATTCCTTCGTCACCCTTGACCTCCCCAACGGTCTTGTTGCGCATAATCTTATAAATCGTATGAGTCACCTGGCTCTGAATGGAATCCAGTTCAGAGACGGAATCCTGGCCGAAGACGACAAACTGCATTGAGACCCTGATATACCAGCCAGCAGCCCCATCATCGGCAAGGTCTGTAACAAACTCGCCAGCCTCGTAGTAGATGGGGACAGCTGTAGGAGCCCCCTGCTCACCGTCTGCGCTATCCGGTCTAAAGACTATGAACCCCACGGCGGCGGCGCTGAGAAGAACAATAAGAAAAATGACCCCCAAAATGATGTACAGGGACACCCCTCCCCGCTCCTTCTCGACCCAATCCTGTGATGATTTCGGCAAAGAGATAACCTCCTCCGTTAAAAACCGGAGCTACCGCCGGTGTTCCCAATCGGATTCAGTGGTAGTCGGTTCCTGCGACGTTGTCAGTAGACTGAGGACAACAATGTCCACTCTTCGATTAAGGCGTCGGCCCTCAAGGGTCCCGTTGTCAGCTATAGGCCGGTGTTCAGCGTAGCCTGCAGCCGAGAGCTGCTGCGCTGGCAGACTTAGGCCCTCCACAAGGTACCGGACAACATTGGTGGCCCTCCGCGTTGACAGCTCCCAGTTCGAAGGGAAGTCCCTGGTGTTGATTGGTATGCTGTCGGTGTGACCCTCAACGCGAATATCGTTGGGCAATCCCCTGATGGCGTCGCCCACCACCTGCAGCGCCGTTATCCCTGCAGGCTTCAAGTCTGCCTGACCGGAGTCGAAGAGCACGCGATCGGCAAACCGGATGGTCAATCCTCGCTGCCCCCTGATGAGCTCCACGGTCCCAGCCAGATTCGCCTCCTGTATCCGCTGGTCAATCATCTCCTGGACCTTGTTGATCTGCTCCATATCTCGAAGCTTTATCAACCCCGCCAGTTCCTCGGCGGTGAGCGGGGTTACGTCCTGCGGCACCAGTGCTCTGCCCGATAGCAGCACCCCAAAGGCCTCACGCAGCGATATCATTGCGTCGCCAAACTTGGCCTCATCAATGCTGGAATAGGAAAACAAGAGCACAAAGAAACAGAGGACCAGGGTAACCATGTCACTATAGGTTACCATCCAGTCGGGGGCGCCCTGTTTTCTCTCACTCTCCTGCCGCCACTTCGGCCTCACCTGTGTCACCAGCCTTCGCCGGTCGTCCTCTCACATCGATGCGCGTGCGCACTTCGGTGGAAAGAAAGGCCTTGAGTTTCTCCTCAACAATCCTGGGGTTATCACCGGCCAGGATCGATAGGACCCCCTCGATCATCACAGACTTCATCAGCACTTCTTCGGCACTCTTTACCTTCAGCTTACCAGCGATGGGGTTGAACAGTAGGTTCGCCATGAGGGCGCCATAGAGGGTCGTCAGAAGCGCAAGGGCCAACCCGGGCCCAATGGCCTCAGGGTTATTCAGGTTTTTAAGCATCTTGATCAGGCCCATGAGGGTACCGACCATACCAAAAGCCGGCGCTGTAGTACCCATAGTCTCAAAAAGCCCCCGGCCCAGGCGATGGCGCTCCTCGAGAAAGGTTAGCTCCGTTTCAAGAACATTGCTGATGAGTTCAGGGTCGCTGCCGTCAACCACAAGCTGCAGTCCCTTTGTGAGGAAGGGATCATCAATGTCAACAATATCATCCTCCAGGGCCAGCAGGCCCTCACGCCGGGCCCGCTCCGCCAGGCTCACAAGGGTTGAGATGAGCTCCCCTGGGTCAAGGGTCCTGTTTGTGAACGCAACCTTGAGGGCCCCTCCAATCCGAGCCAGCTGGTCGAATTTGAAGTTGATAATCACCGCGGCAAGGGTTCCACCCATCACAACCACGAGGCTTGTGGGGTCCCAAAACATGGAGATGCCTTCGCCTCTAAACATGGACCAGCCAATTAAGGCCAGGCCGACAATAATGCCGACAACAGTAGCTAGATCCATAAGAACACCTTCTTCCAGTCCCTACTTATCTTCCTGATGATAGTGCCGGGTGACCCTGGTAACTGCGCAGTCGCGCCTGTAATCAATACACCGCTTCACAACCTCATCACCCTTCTCGGAAACAATGAACCTCCGGCCTGTGGTTGTGGTGATTACCGTGTCAGGGGTCTCATCGATGACTTCAATTAGATCGGCATTGAGTATGAATTGTTTGCCGTCCAGTCTTGTGAGCCGTATCAACACTGCGCCTCCAATCAGCGCGCTGAGCCGCGCCAGGCCTGGGTTGGGTTGGGCGGGCCAGGGCCAGAGCTGATGCTGCCGGTGATACTCACCTAACAACCCTGGCCCGGTCCGCGCGCAATGGCCAGAGACTAACGCTTGATATTCACGAGCTCCTGAAGCATCTCATCGGATGTTGTGATTGTCCGGGAGTTTGCCTGGAAGCCGCGTTGGGTAATGATCATGTCGGTGAACTCGCGAGACAGGTCAACGTTACCCATCTCAAGGGCACCCGCAACAATGCTGCCCTTACCTCCAGAGCTGGAGGTACCTACCTGGCACAGGCCCGAGTTGTTAGACTCGCCGTAGAGGTTCAGTCCCTGCTTTAATAGGCCGCCTGGGTTTGAGAAGCTGGCAAGACCCACCTGGCCCAAGACCCTGGTGATGCCGTTGCCCGCGAAAACCCCGGTAATCATGCCCGTTGCGTCAACGGTGAAGCTCTCCAGGGTGCCGGTGGGATAGCCATCCCTTGTGCCAACCTCGATGGAGCTTGCCCCTCCGTAGCCTGTTACCGAGCTGAAGTCCGGTGCAACTGACAATACCGCTGAACCAGTTGGCTGGAACTGAATGGGCCCGCCGGTAGACGCCAGGTAGTTGCCGTTGACGTCAAAGCTCAGAGTACCGTTGCCGCCACCAATATAGCCGGGGAGCAGGGCTGTATCAACCTGCCAGTCCCAGGCATTTGGGGCTGTGTTGGTAAAGTCCATGCTCATGGTGTGGTAAACACCCCGGGAGTCCACGACTGAGACGGTGGTGGTGATGGTGTCGCCAACATTGGCGGCGGCATCAAGGTTGCGAATGTAGTTGATCTCGGTGGTTGCCTCCGCCGCTATGTTCTCCCCAAGGGGTATCCGGATATCCGACAGGCTTGTAGGATCCACCGTTACCGCCCCTGTAGTGTCCGCGCTCCAGCCCTGCACCCGCATACCGGTGGCGGGGTTGACCAGGTAGCCCTCACCATCGAGGTCAAAGGCGCCAGCCCTGGTGTAGAACCGCTGCCCATCGCTGGCCACTATGAAGAAACCTCGCCCCTGGACCGCCATGTCAGTGGTCTTTCCGGTTGTCTGCAGGTTCCCTTGCTCGTGGATGACATCAACACTGCCGATCTTGTTGCCGAGGCCAACCTGCTGGGGGTTGATACCGCCCCTGCCAGCCGTTGGCCGCGTGGCGCCGCTAATGGTCTGATTGAAGATCTCGGTAAAGGTAACCCGAGATGCCTTGAATCCCGTTGTATTAACGTTGGATATGTTGTTACCCAGTACATCCATGCGTACCTGGTGCGTCCGGAGACCGGATACACCAGCAAAAAGCGAACGCATCATCTTGTACTCACTCCTCCTGTTTGAGAATTGGCCGCTTCAGTCCTTCGGCGGCCAGGGCCTCCTCACTGAGGTCCAGCCCCTTAATTCTCCGTCACGTTATGACAGCGCTATCGATATTAGTGAAGACATCCTCTTGCCTCCGCTGGCCAGTCACCGCCGTGATTACCGTGCGGTTCTTTACACTGACAATGAAGGCGGTGTTGTCCATCAGTACCAGGGTGTCTCTGGAGCCCTTGGCAGCCGCCTTATCAACGGCACTTGTCAGGCGCGCCACATCGCCGTCATTCAACGCGTTTCCTCCAGCCCTGAGTCGGTCCTGGGCGTGCCGTGAGAACCTGATTGGCTGCTGCCCCAGTTCCCTCTGGAGTAAGGCGTCAAACTGCCCGGGTTGAGCCACCGGCCTGTCTTCTTTAGGCCGAGGCTGTCCCGTACTCTTCGTGGGCGCAATCGGTTGCTGTGAATGTATCCTGTGGTCCAAGGGCGCTTCAGCTCCCATCCTGAGTGTCGTCGGGTTCTGGCATCTGCACGGAGACTATGTCGTCAAGGCTAACCTTGAGGTCACCAACAACCAGCAGTGGCTCGTCGGAGCCCAGCCTCACCGATGAGACCGTTCCCGTCTTTATCTCTCCAGTATCAGGGTCGGCCATTGAGACCTCTTTACCGATGAGGGCCATGGCCTCGGTTGTCTTCTGTGACTGACGGAGGGCAAGGATGCCCTCGAGCATGCTGAACTGCGCCAACTGGGCCATGAAGTCCCTGTCCTTAGTTGGTGACATGGGATCTTGGTACCTGAGCTGCGTCACAAGGAGCTGTAGGAAGGCCTGGCCATCCAGGGCGCCGAAGCCCGAGTTCTTCGCGACTTCAGTGCTGTTGGCTCTGGCTGTTGTCTCCGTCGTACCCTGGATATTGTAGATACTGCTCATTTGGGCTACCTCCTTTCACTTCACCGGTAAAGTATCTATTGTCGGCTATACCCTGTAGTTCACCATCCCTGACCCTGGCCCATAGGGGCTCTGCCTGGAAGACCGGCCAGCAACGGTTGCGGCGTTAGCCCCCACAGCTTGCTGCCACCCTTGAGGCAGGACCCAACCTGATTCAGCCTGGCCTCTACCGGGCCTCTGCCCATGGCCTCGGGAGTTTTGATCCTGATTCTGGGTCTGGCTGGCATGGTTACCTCCCGATTCCTGGTCACCATCGTTACCCCTGGACACATCGATGGCCGTCAGGTTAAGATCTCGGCCGGCAAAGGCCGTTCTCAACTGCTGGATGTTCTGCATCAGGACGTCCTGCACATCCCGGGAGGGTGTTGCGAAGTGAGCGGAGACCTGGTTTCCTGTTACCCTGATCTCTACCCGCACCTCACCCAGATGCTCTGGTTTCAACCGGATTATCATGGCGCTTGATTCTCCGTTCCTGACCATTCTGGTCCGGGTCACGACCTCCTTCATCACTTCCTGAGGCTCAATAGTCGTCTCCGCTGGACCAGGGGGCTGAGGATCTGCCGCAAGCTCTCCTGTTCCCTTGGCTGTCGCGGACTGGGCATCAAAGGCCTGGTTGCTGACGATTGGCTGAGGCCTATTAGTCAGCCCGGTGGCCTCGGTCACCTCATGGTTGGGGGAGGGACCTGCCATGGCCTTTTCGATATCATCATTGATAGCTTCAGGGACGCTACTGCCTTTGGGCTCCCTGACCCTGGCGTCGTCGGCTCCACCCTCAGCAACCATCTCAATCTCGGAGATGGCGCCGTCATTCTCAAGGGTAATGGATCCCTGCCCGGTTTCGTCGGTGGTCTGGGCTTGGCCTTCTCTACTGCTCTGGGCAGGGTTGGTACCAAGGGTTCCACTGGCTGCATTGGCAGGAACGGCCTGGTATGGCCCTTCTCCACTGGTACCCGTCAGCGCGGTGCCCCGGGTATCCCCAGCGCCGGGATGCCTGAGCTGACCAGCGTTGTTCTGTTGCTCTGGGTTGGCCTTGGCTTCAGCTGCCCTTACATCTGAGGAGCCCTGCATCTGCCAGTTACCGCCTTGGCCCGATCCTCTCTCCGCCGATTCCTTGATGGCGCCGCCTTTGTCCTGAGGGGCCTTAGTAAGCTCACTGCTTGCTACAGCCTTGTCGGACATACTGCTAGCGGCGTCAGCACCATCCTTGGGAAGGGAACTGCCGTCATCAATCTCCGCCAACCGCTGCTGTCCTGCACCGATGGTTCCGGTACCCCCTTCCAAGGCGGCGCCCACCTGGCCAGCACCAGCCGCGCCCACACTCTCGGTGCCGTTCTCAGCTATGGACGGACCGTAGCCGGTTCCCTCTAAAAGACGCCCATCGGCTGTGGCTGCCTCTACTTCAGATGGTGAAGCCAAGGCCGTGGAGTCTGTGGAGGCATCTGCTAAAAGGTCCAGAGCCGACGGCGCCAGGCCTTCCGGCAACTGGACATTGTCACCGCTTGCCTCCCCACTGGCCCACTGCTTTCCCTTTTCATGACCAGGGGCTTGGCTGGCCTCTTCTGAAACGGGGCCCTCACTTCGTGACCGCTGCTTGTCCTCGGGCGAACCTGAACTGCGGTGTCGCTGGGATTCAGCCCTCTTGAGATGGTCAGCGAAGGGTCTCTCTGACGGAACCTCATGACTAATGCCGGGGCGATCCCGCCTTGCTCCCGGTCTCTCACTGTCCCGGGCTGCTAAAGCACGGTTTGGAGCTTGGCTCGGCTCTAGAGACCCAACGGCCATGAGTTGCATTTGAGTCATCTTCTCCTCCCTTCTCTCCTGTCCTCGCTTTCATTGTCTTGTATGTTGTCGGTAACACTGGATTACCGGTGCTTCTAGCGACAGCCCTTAACCTTCTGGCTTCATGGCCTCAATCAGGCGCGCCGCCTGGCTCGTGTTCATGGCCTGCAGGATCTTGGCGGCGGTCTCCTCATCCATGTAAGCGAGGATACTGGCGGCCTCCCTCTCACTCATGCTCCCCAAAAGGGCGGCGGCATTGGCGGGCCGCATCTCTTCATACATGGCTGCAAGGCGCTGGTAGGATGCCTTCTTCCCCTCCAGTTCACTGCTGAGGGCGGTCAACTCCTCTTCCCAGGCCGCCAACTGCTGTTCCTTGCTGGCCAACTCTGCCTCCTTGGCCTCTAGTTGGGCCGCGAGGGCTGTCAGGTCTTCCTCCCAGAGAGTCAAGGTCGTTTCCTTTGCATCAACCTCCGCCCAGGGATCCTCATCCGGTTCATCGTCTTCGATGAGCCGCCCGAAGATTGGGAGGGAAGAGAGCTTGGCCAGGTCAAACTGGGCATCAGTGTCAATCAGCACATAGGCATAGGCCACAGCGGCGGAGCACAGCAGCAGGACGAAGAGGATAAGGATGATAGCTAACACAGGGCTAATGCCAGTCCTGTCCGCGTGCCGGTTGTACTTCCCAGTGCTTTTTGCGCCTGGATCATCGGCTCCATTACTGTCCTGACCCATATTGGTCCTACCAGGCATGAGATCTCCCTCCTGCGCTTGCCGGAATATCATCAAGGTATTTCTGCTGATCCTTCAGAGCCTTCTGACGGTAGGCATCATACCGCTTCTGGCGAAGGCGCGCGTACTTCTCTCGTTCCTGCCCCAAAGAAATGGCTCTGCTCCTGTGACGCGACACAACCTCCGCCTGTTGATCAACAACCTCTGCCTGCCGATGGATATCCCCTGACAAGGCCCTCAAGTAGCTATTAAAGAGGCGTAGCTGGGCCACGGAGGTTCCCTTCTGATAAAGCCCCAGCACCTTCCCGCGGGTTCCATTGACCGTAAGGTAGAGCTCCTGCAGGCGTTCCTGCTCTAAGGACAGCCTTAGCTGAGCTTTACTAAGCTCCAGCTTTGCCAGGGCCTCCTTCTGCTCGGCCAGATCCAATAGCCGCTGAAGTGAAAACTTGAAGCCCTTAGCCATCAATTGTCGCCCCCAGTGTTCCCCGATAGCGGAAGAAGGTCTTCCAACAGCGCCAGGCTTTCATCAAAGCCAGGGCTATCCGCGATGCCCTGGGTCAAGAAACCATTGACCTTATCTATGTATTTAAGGGCAAAGTCCGTCTCCGGGTCTGTCCCCTTCTGATAGGCGCCAATGCTTACCAGGTCTCGGGCCTGGTAGTAGGTTCCGAGGACCTGCCTCACCCTGGCGGCCACGGCCTTATGTCTCTCTGAGGCTAGGTCCACCATGAGTCGACTGACGCTTCCCAGAATATCGATGGCCGGGTAATGGTTGGCCGTTGCCAGGTCTCTAGACAACAACACGTGACCGTCGAGAACACCCCGGATGGTGTCTGTCACCGGTTCGTCGATATCGTCACCATCCATCAGCACTGTATAGAACCCGGTTATGGTCCCCTTAGGGGATGTGCCTGACCGCTCCAGCAACCGGGGCAGCAGCGAAAAGACCGACGGCGTATACCCACGAGTGGCCGGGGGTTCGCCTGTTGCCAGCCCCACCTCTCTCTGGGCCATGGCGAGCCGTGTCACAGAATCCATCATCAGGAGGACATCCTTCCCAATATCTCTGAAGTACTCGGCGATGGCGTGTGCCACATGGGCGGCCTTGATCCTTACCAGGGCCGGCTGGTCTGATGTGGCAACAACGACAACAGATCTCGAAAGGCCCTCGGCGCCCAGGTCCTTTTCAAGGAACTCCCGCACCTCACGCCCACGCTCGCCAATAAGGGCGACAACATTGACATCGGCATCTGTATTCCGCGCGATCATCCCCAAGAGGGTGCTCTTTCCAACGCCGCTGCCAGCCATAATCCCGATGCGCTGGCCTCTGCCGCAAGTCAGAAGGGTGTCTATGGCGCGAACCCCGGTGCTCAGGGGTGTCGTGATCCGGGGGCGCTCCAGGGCCGGTGGGGGAAACCCCTCCACCGGATACTCGGCCCCGCTCGCGATCGATCCCTTGTTGTCAATGGGGCTTCCCAGTCCTCCCAGGACCCTCCCTAGCAGCCCTGGACCTACCGAAACCTTCAGCACACTGCCGGTGCCGACCACTGTAGCTCCGGCGGAGACACCGGTCATGTCTCCCAGGGGCATTAGCAGGACCCGGCCATCCCTGAAGCCAACGGCCTCCATCTGGGAGAACCCCTCCTTAATGCCGGCGGGGTAGACACGGCAGATCTCGCCTACAGCGGCATTAGGGCCAAGGGACTCAATCGTCAGCCCAACCACCTTCTCTACATTACCGGTGCGCAGGTAGGGTTTGACTGACCTGACCCTATCCAAGCACTGTGAAATCTTGTCTGATAACTCTGCGGGAGTAACGGTCATTGGTCCATTACCTCCGATAGAGCTTCCTCCACAAGGGAGAAGCGCTGGTCGATGCGGCAATCAATTTCGCCGGTCTCGGTCTGCACCATACATCCACCAGCCTTGATAGCCTCGTCCTCCTCAACTAGGATTTCAGAGATGGAGGGGAACTCCGAGAGCAGCCGGCGTCGATGCTCACCTATGACACCTGCGTCATCTGGGTTCAACCTCAGGACTACACGGCCCGCCTTGACCTCCGTCAGGGCTTCCCTCAGGATCCCAAGCATTCCCTGAGGGTCTTCATGCAGCATCTCTCCGGCAACCCTGCGGCTCACGGCGAGGGCAAGGCGAATAATCTCCGGCTTGAGGGATGCAAGGACCGAGTTATAGTCTTCCTCAGCCTGCTTGAGCTTGGCCTCGGCATCAGACAGGAGGCCTTCAGAAAGAGATCTGGCTTGCGCCATGCCCTCCTTGAGACCTGTCTGCCGCCCCTCTTCCAGGCCCTGCTCCAACCCGGCTTGGTAACCCTCATCCAATCCCTTTCTATGCCCCTCATCATAGCCCTCAGTCAACCCCTGTTCGCGGCCTTCTTTATAGGACTCCTGGTAGGCCTCTGCCCGCAGGGTGTTCCTATCCTCTGGGGTAAGGGAAGGAGAGGTGTTGCCATTTCCACCAGATCCGCCGCCACCCGCGCTGTCATCAGTCTGAGCGGGGGCAGCTGGCAGAGACGACCCATTACCGGGGGATGGCAGGCCGACCCTTGCGCCTCGCTGGGCGGATCCGGAGACCACTGCAGGCCTGGGCCCCAGGGGAATATAGGGTACAAGGCTTGAGCCAGTACTTATTGTCAGTTCCTTCGCTTTCAGCACCTTAGACAATTATCTCGTCACCTCCGCCTCTGGCGAGGATGATCTCGCCCTCTTCCTCAAGACGGCGTATGGTATTGACAATCTTCTGCTGAGCCTCTTCGACGGAGCTTAGCCTTACGGGTCCAAGGTAGGCCATATCATCCTGGATGTTTTCTCGCGCCCTGCTAGACAGGTTCTTGAAGACCTTCTCCTTGACCTCGTCAGAGGCACTTTTGAGGGCCAGGGGCAGGTCCTGGGACAGGTCAATGTCGCGGAGAACCCGCTGCACCGACCGGTCGTCAAGGCTGACGATATCCTCGAAGACCAGCATCCGTTTCCTGATCTCCTCAACAAGCTCTGGGTCCTCTATCTCAAGGGTCTCAAGGATACTCCTCTCAGTGCCTCTATCAACGCTGTTGAGGACGCCAACCACCGTGTCAACCCCGCCGGCGGCGGCAAAACCCTCTGTCATCAGGGATGAGAGCTTCTGTTCCAGCACCTTCTCCACTTCTCTGATAATCTCGGGAGAGGTGCGATCCATCAGGGCCATTCGCCTGGCAACATCGGCTTGCCGGTCCGGCGGCAAGGCGGCAACTATGATTGCTGCCTGCTCCGGACGGAGGTAGGCCATGATGAGAGCGATGGTCTGCGAGTTCTCTCCCTGAAGAAAGTTAAGGAGCTGCGATGGGTCCGTCTTTCTTATGGCGTCGAAGGGCCGGACCTGCAGAGTGCTTGTGAGACGGTTCAGGATCTCCAAGGCCTTCTGGTTGCCCAGGGCCTTCTCCAGGATCTCCTTGGCGTACTCGACGCCGCCCTGGCTAATGTAGTTCTGGGCCACGCCCATCTGGTAGAACTCATCCATAATCCCTTGCCGGAGTTCAGGCTCAACCTTCCGCAGTCCCGCGATCTCCAGGGTCAGCTGCTCAATCTCTTCCTCTTTCAGGTGCTTCATGACCTGGGCAGAGTAATCAGGCCCTAGAGATATTAAGAGTATGGCTGCTTTTTTAGCCCCGGTAAGGCCCTTTGTGGACACCGGTCAGTCCTCCTTAGTCTCACTTGGATCCTTCTCTACCCGTGACTCCGTAAGTACGCGCTAAACTCCCTGGTGGAACCTGTCCTCGCCGGCCTGATTACGTGGGCTGTCAGTCCTTGAGAATCCAGGTCTTCAACAGCTGAGCGGCACCGGCTGGGTTCTTCCTAATCAGTTCCTCCAACTGGCGTCTCAGTTGGCTTCCCTCATCACCACCGAGGTCGATATCATCTAATTGGGCTGCTGCCTGCTGCTGAAGGGCAAGGAGTTGCTGTTCTCCAATTTTCGCCTGCTCCCGACGGGTAGTCATGGTCCGCCAGCCAAAAGCGGCAACGGCCAGGGCTAACAGAACACCGGCTCCAATGTAGGCCCACCTGCCCCAGCCCTGCTGACCCTGGCTTCTCTCGAGATCAGCCAGGAGCGCCTGGGTAAGGTCCTGATTGAACTCAAATCCGGTGACGTTAATCTGGTCATTACGCTGAGTATCAAAACCGATAGCAGCAGCCACCGTATCCCTGATGGCCTGACGCTGCTCTTCCGTTACATCCTGGTTGAGGACAACGGCCACTGATAGTCTCTTCACCGAACCTGGGGCCACCACAATGTGTTCCTGAATCTCGTTTATCTCATAATAGACAGAGGTCTGGCTGGTCTCACTCTGAGAGCTGGCCTCGCCCCCTGAAGTGGTGTCATAACCGGGAATATTGCTGTCAACCCCGGGCACTCCACCTTCAGAAGGGCTTGTCCCCTGAAAGAATTCCTGTAGTTCCTCCATACTGCGGATGATCCCCTCATCGTCAACAACCGGCTCAAAGAGGTCCTTGGTAACGATCCTCTGATCCATGCTCAGTTCCGCGGTGACCCGGACCAGGACGTTCCCAGTGCCGAAGACCTGCTCCAGCAGGGTCTGCACACTTGCCTGGAGGCGTCCCTCAAACTGGCGCTGGACCTCAATGCCTTCCAGGGCTGAGCCGGGACCTGTGGATCCTGTACCGTCTGAATGAGCCATCCCCGCTGAGAGAATTGTCCCTGTGTGATCTATGACGGTAACGTTGCCGGCTTCAAGCCCCTCAACGCTGCTAACAAGAAGGTGCATTATCCCCTGTACCTGCCAGGGCTCAATCCTCGCCCCCGGAACCAACTGCAGCAGCACCGCGGCTGAAGAAGGTTTGGTATCCTTGGCAAAGAGGCTGGGCTCTGGCAACACTATGTGGACCCGGGCTCCCTTGACCTGGCGGAGTTGCACTATCGTCCGGGTCAGCTCCCCCTCAAGGGCTCTAACATAGTTGATCCTGCTGACAAAATCTGTAGTCCCCAAACTTGTTTGGTCAAATATCTCAAACCCTACAACCCCTCCACTGGGGAGGCCCTGAGCTGCCAGGGATATCCGTGTAGCGTGGACCCGATCAGAGGGCACTTCTATTACGTCTCCGCTCCCTGTGAGGTGGTAGGGGATCCCCTGCTCCTCAAGGATCTCGGTAATGGCTGAGGCATCCTGAGGCCCCAGGTTTGAGAACAATGGCTCATAGGCGGGTCCCTGGGAGTAGAGGTATGTCAAGGCGATAAGGGCAACGATGACACTGACAAAGATGCCAACTACCACCATCTTCTGGGGTGGTGATAGAGATTCCCAGTATTCAACTATGGTGGCCTGCAACTGAACCAACGCTTCCGGCATCTAGACTTCCCCCCGCACTCATCTCCCCACTGTGGGAAGCAACCTACACAGGCATTCTCATTATCTCTTCATAGGCGCTTACAACCTTGTTTCTAACCTCAATTGCCAACTGGAGCGCGATGTTGGCCTTCTCCGTGGCAATCATCACCCTGTGAAGGTCGGTTGTCTGGCCGGCCAGCACGCTTTCGGTAGCCCGGTCGGCGTCTACCTGAAGATCGTTGACCTTTGTTATGGCCTGCTTCAACATTTGAGAGAAGTCTCCCGTGCCCTTGGCCTCGTTGAGGCCGATTTTGCCCGTCATCCCCGCGCCACTGGCAGAGATGGGGGACGCGATCTTTGGTGGAATCTTCACAGTCCCTCACCTGACCCTTTTGTTAATCGTGATGTCAGCATCTAACCCCTGCCTATCTCCAGGGCGCGTTGGGCTATGTCCTTGGCGGCGTTCATTACAGTGACATTGGCATCATAGGCCCTGGTAGCAGCAATCATATTGGACATCTCGGTAACAACGTTGACGTTGGGCATCTCAACAAATCCATCGGCCCTGGCATCTGGATGTGACGGGTCGTAGTTAAGAGGCCCTGGGCGCGGATCGTCGATGATGGCGGCCACACGAGGCCCCCCACTGCCCCCTTCCAGAGCCCGGTTTAGTTCCGTCTGAAAGGACAGGGCGCCGTTATTCTGGGGAACAAATACCGGTACCCGGCGGCGATAGGGTCCGCCCTCGGCAGTTCTCGTAGTGGATATGTTAGCGATGTTGTCGGCAATCAGGTCAAGCCTAAGTCGTTGCGCGGTGAGGCCCGATGCGCTCGCATCAATGGCTTTAAAAAGAAACACCGCCTAACGCCTCCCTCCTGTGATCGCTGCGCGAAGCCAGTCATAGCGACTTCCAAGCTGCCTGACGAGCATCGCGTAAGTCAGAGAGTTCTTTGCCAAGCGGGTCATTTCGATCTCTATATCTACATTGTTTCCATCTAGCCGGTGAGTGCTACTTCTATCCTTAACTACCGTCGGTGTAATCTGGCTCACATCTACGCCATCTACGGCTGAGTTGTGGGAGGATGGGTGCTTCGCGCTGCGACGGTCAAATCCCCCTCGCCCCAGAGCCTGCTGCAGCTGTTCATCAAAGGCCACTGTAGAGCGTTTATAGCCTGGTGTGTCGATGTTTGCGATGTTGTCTGCTATGACCTGTTGGCGTAGAGTTGCTGCGTCGAGACTGCGCTCAAGCAGGGGTAGTATACCCCCAAACAGCTTCGATGACATCCTTGCATCACCCCTCCATGGTGCCTTCACCGCCCTTCCCTGGGCGGCGAGCCCTGCATAGCAAAGGTCTGTTCCAGTACCCAATGAAGCGAACAGACCCA
>Ga0209643_1000469_pt1 | contig 73134 bp, 61 predicted proteins | sample AutmiccBRH37_all_FD_187383 | JGI IMG/M metagenome (GOLD analysis project Ga0209643, IMG submission 187383) | Deep subsurface microbial communities from Mt. Terri, Switzerland - Autotrophic microbial communities BRH/37_all (SPAdes) (version 2) | ecosystem: Environmental > Aquatic > Deep... | reverse complement strand
GGACCCGGTCCTCAGGGGAGTAGGTGAACATGGAATCTGGCCAGTGCAGGAAGGGCGCGGAGATGAACCTCAAGGTGCGGGACCCCAGGTCCAGTTCGTCGCCGTCTCCAACAACAATATGGTCGAAAGTTCTGTTAGCAATCTGCTCCAGGAAGTTTATGGCGCTGCGCGATCCTACCACCTTGGCCTTTGGGGCTAGATCTAGAATGCGCCCCACAGAACCGGAATGGTCTGGTTCCGTGTGGTTGACAATGATGTAATCGATGTCTGCCGGATCTATCAATTCGCTGATCTTCTCCAGGTGGTCGCTGAAGAACCGCTCCTTGGCCGTCTCTATCAGCGCCACCTTGTTGTCTTTGACCAGGTAGGAGTTGTAGGTTGTACCATGCTGGGTTTCCATGACAATATCAAACACCCGCAAGTCGGGGTCAAGGGATCCCACCCAGTGGATGCCTGGTAGTATCTGTTTGGACTTCATTCTTGCGCACCTCCAGAAATGCTCAGTCTGCCAAGTAGGCCCCTGGCCTCATCCTCGTCCTTCACTGACCCGCCAAGTGACTTCTCCAGCCCCTCGACGTCAACTTTCTCACCAAGCCAGATTGCCCCCACCAATGTGCCAAGGGACGTGTCGGCTCGGGTCTCACTTTTGATCACCAGTTTCTTGTAGCCACCAGCATTGGGGTCGGCCTCAACGACCTCTCTGTAACCAGCGCCACTAGCGGTGGCTTCTCCAATGCTTGTGAGGTCAACGCCCACCACCTTCAGGGTGTTTGAGGGCGGTGACGGTTTATAGGTGCTGGAGCCGGGTTCAACCATATTGGCGGCAGCCACTCTGGCCTGGCCAATGGCAAAGGGTACTATCCCGATGGGACGAGACCCGCGCAGTTGGGCAGCGTCGCCGGCGGCATAGATGCCTGGCACTGACGTCTCCATGGCTGCGTTAACCAGAATGCCGGCATCGACCTCCAATCCGGCGGCGCGAGCCAGTTGGATATCGCAACGGACCCCTGCAGCGATCACCACAAGGTTGGCCTCTATTACGGCATTGTCATCAAGCTGGACTCCGTTAACAGAGGCATCGCCCAGGATCCGGCTTATGCTGGCATTTGTCCTAATCTCAAGGCCTCTCTCCTCAAGCAGTCCCTGGATAATCTCTCCGGCGCCACTGTCCAGCTGCCGCTTGAGCAGGTGTTCTCCCCGCTCCAGAACAACGGCCTTGACGCCTCGATGGGCAAGGGCGGCGGCGGTCTCCAGGCCCAACAGTCCGCCTCCGATAACAACGGCGCTGCTGCCTGGTTCAGCCCTGGCGCCGATTTCGTCGGCGTCCGCCATATTCCGCAGGGTTAGTACACCTGCCTTCTCAGCGCCGTCGATGGGAGGAACAAAGGAGTTGGCGCCTGTTGCCAGTAGAAGCTGGTCATAGGGAATGGCGCTGCCAGCGGCAGTCTCAACTGAGCCATCACTGGTGTTGATGGCCGTAACCTCGGTGCCCTTTCTAACATCGATGCTGTTATCTCTGTACCATTTCTCATCATAGATGACCAGGTCATCCTGGGGTAGCTGCCCCGCCAAGTACTGGATGAGGTTGGGGCGGTAATAATAGAGGTGAGGTTCAGCGCCGATGACTGTAATGCTTGCCGTCGGCCTCTGATGCCGGAGTGTCCGGGCAGCCGTCATGCCTGCCACTCCCATGCCGACGATGATGAAGCGCTGTCCCTCATTAAGCGCGGAGGAGGGGTTACCCTCCTCCGCGCCTACCTCTGTGTGGTCATCATCTTCTCCTGTTACCTCTTCAAACTGGTCCTTCTCCGCCCCGCAGAGGGGGCAGACCCAGTCGTCGGGGAGGCCATTGAAACTGGTTCCGGCTTCGATCCCATTCTCCGGGTCGCCCTTGGCGGGGTCATAGATGTACCCGCAGATTACACACTGCCACTCTGACATTGATAAGACCTGCCTCTCTCCGTAATGTTGCTGTTATTCAGCAGTTGGGTCTAAAAGCTCTTAAAAGACTGTGCGGGAACGCCGCAAATGGGGCACTTGTCAACCTTGCCATCAATGTCGACATAGCCGCAGGTAGGGCAGAGGCGAATCTCGGCAGCCTCGATGTCCTGATCGTCATCAACCCGGCTCTTGGCGGACTTGAAGAGAGCCTCGTGGACCTTCTCAGCTTCCATTGCCAGGGTAAAGGCCCTCTCGGCCTTCTTCTCACCCTGGAGGGCGGCTATGGCCTTGTAGGCTGGGTACATCTCCTCGAACTCGAAGTTCTCGCCGCCGGCGGCTGCCTTTAGATTCTTAGAGGTATCACCAACCTTGTCCAGGGCCTCCAGGTGCTTGGCAGCATGGATTAGTTCAGCCTCGGCAACCGCCTTGAAGAGACGGGCTACCCCTGGCTTGCCTTCTTTGTCAGCCTTATTAGCAAAGATTGTGTATTTGTTCCGCGCCTGGCTTTCACCGGCAAATGCTTCTTCTAAACACTTCCTGGTCATGTCTCTCACAGATATTTCCTCCTTGTAATCAGTTCTGTCCTGCAGTAATCTGAAGTGACACCTCATCAGTTGATCACTTGGATACTCGCAAACCGTACCTAATTAACAATGACTAGTAACTGCGACCAACTATAGTTTAGCCCAGGGATTCCCTTCTTGTCAAGGACTTCTATAATAATATCCCCAATTATGGTGATATAGTGTGACAGCAAGCAATGTAAAGGAAATGAAGGAATTCTGTGAGCTGACTGACAGAAATGTGACGGCGCTCACAGACCCTCATCTAACCTTATGCAAGTATTATCTTGGGGGAGACCGTAGATTTTCGGTCCCACCCTCTGGGGAGGCGGCAGGCTGTCTGCCCAGAGGGTGAAGCAAGGGATGGGGCCGATGGGAGGGGTGGACAGGGTGAGATCAAGTTTTCTTACTGTTACTACGATGAGGGCGGTGTTTTTGACTCTCTTGGCTAGTCTGATATGTATTAGTGTCGCGCTGGCACCGGGGCTGGACTCAGGGCATGTAGGTCGGGTCCAGGCTCAGTCCACCGGCGGAAACGAATTCATTGACACCGCCACTCACTGGGCAAGACGGCAGATTACGGGCGCCGTGGGCCTTGGTTTCATCCAGGGCTACGGTAACGGCAGATTTGGCCCTGACGATAGGGTCACGCGAGGCCAATTTGTTAAGATGCTGGTTGTGGCGGAGGCCGGCACCCTTATCACAGATGCTGAGCCCAGTTTTGTTGATACCGGTGAGCACTGGGTCCACAGGCATTGCTACCTTGAGACCGCCGTGAGTTGGGGGATTGTTGTCCCGGGGGAGTACCCTGACCGGAGATTTCAGCCCGATAAGGAGATCTCGCGGCTGGAAATGGCAGTGATGGTGGTGAGGGCCATAGGCCAAGAGGACGAGGCCCAGGCCATGCAGGGGGCTCCCCTGGCCTTCGCCGATGCCGACGGTGTTCCCCTTGAATACACCGGCCATGTCTATCTGGCCGCCGTCAAGGAAATCATTAAAGGCTATCCCGACGGCTGCTTCTATCCTGACAAACCTGCAACCCGCGCACAGGCCGTCGTCATTTCTCTCAGGCGCCTCGATGCCGCTCCGACAGCGGGATGTTTTAAGCATCATAGGGACTAGGCGAGGTGCTCTGGATGAAGCGACTTAAGCAGAGGAGTTTTAGCAACTGGGTGATCCGCCGCGGGAACCCTATCAGGAGGGCAGTAACCGTCGCCCTTCTGGTTCTGGCTGCCACGGCGATGGCAATCACTGTCTCTGGGTGTGCTGGCCCCGGCGACTCCCCAGGGCATCTGGGAAAAGACGGGCCCTATGACCGCCAGGGCAACGATGGACCTCTACTTCCAGGCAGACTGTCTGGGCGTGTGCTGGCTGTAGACTGGAGTACCGAAGCGGTCGACAGTGGCACAGGGGAAGATCTCTATCCACTGGAGGGCGCGGCCATCTCCTTAGTTCCTGGCTCTAATGGTCAAGACCCGTTGACCGCCGTTACTGATGGAGACGGACGCTTCAGCTTTTCAGGTCTGCATCCCGGGGCCTACCGGCTAGAGGCAGCGGCCGAGGGGTTCCAAGGGTATCGGTCGAACACAGTTCTCTTTGTTGTCAGCGGTGAAGAACACAGCGAGGAGATAACCCTCTTCCCAGGGGCCAATGGAACACCAACAGCTTCGCTTACATTGGGATCAGCCAGTGGGCCCTTCCCCTATAATCAGCCCGTTAGCATCTATGCCACAGACTCCTGTAATTTCACGTTTTCTGCGCTGACCTGGGAGGTGGTTGACTCCCAGCGCGGGACTGTGGTAGGTGATGTGCCTACAAGAAGCTCCACGCCGGGCAGTCCACCCCTGAGCTACCAGTTTGTCCCACCGTATCCTGGCTCTTTTGAGGTCAGGCTCCGTCTGACCAACAGTGGTCTCAAGCAGTCGGATAAGTACGTGGGAGATGCGTCTGCCGAGGCCGTCGTTATCATTGAGGCGGTGAATGTGCCTCCCAAATCCTACCCGTCTATCGCATCCCTCTCCAGCCAGCGTCAGGATGGCGCCGCGGCGGCTGGCTCCTTAGATGATGGCGGGGCTGCGACTCCCGGAATGCAGGTTGTGACGGTGGGTTCCGGCATCTACCTGAGGGCCTGGGCCACCGATGCCAACATGCCGTCGCCGGAGCTCTACAATCCCCACCCCGGAGTGCCCAACCCCTTTGGCAAGAGCCACGACTTTCGCCAGACCCAGTTCGGCTGGGAATGGCAACTGCAGTACCGCCCCTTTCAGGACGGCGCTACCTGGGAGGAGGTGTCCCCCCTTCTCTCTGGAGTTGGATCCCAGTTGGCCTCCTTCATCCCTGACCGGCCAGGGGTCTACCGGGCCTGGCTGACTGTACATGACAACGACCCAGCAGGGGCGCTGAGCGGATGGGCAGCCCCGGTGGTGGTCTATGTCCTGGAGGAGGAGAACGCCTACGTTGGCCAGGGAGCCTGCCGGTCCTGTCATGCTAACATCGCCACCAAAGTCGAGGCCGCCGGGCATGGCGCCAGTTGTGAAGCCTGCCACGGCCCTGGGGCGCTTCACCTGACGGGGCTCCCCGGGCAGGAAGGCCCAGGCTCAATCTCTGTTACCCATGACGCTGAATTGTGTGGGTCATGTCACGGCAATGAATATGAGGAGTGGCTCAAGTCAAGGCACAGTGATGGATACGCCTACGGCTATGCCGAGATTGCCCAACCTTTACTGCTCAACTGCGCCAAGTGCCATTATCCGGATGGGTACGCTACCGCCATTGAAAGGGCCAAAGCGGGGCAACAATCCTTCTCCGCCGTCGACTTCTTGAGGCAGGGCCCTGATGGCAGGGCGCAGCCCGACTTTGACCAGCTTCCACCAGCCGATGGCCCGGGGATCACCTGCCAGACTTGCCACGATCCCCATGGCCTTGATGACGGCGGTCTCCGGGTCGGTAGCCCTGGCGAGGCCTGTGGCACCTGCCACGAGACCAAATGGCAGAATGTGTTGCTCTTGGGGAATGCGGGCCAGGTGGGCAGCGCCTATCAATTCCCTGGAAGTGATTACTCTGAAGATAACCCCCACAATACCCCTGATGGCTGTGTTCTCTGCCACATGCGGGGGAACGAAGACAACCGGAGTGTAGCAGGTCATAGCCTGAGGATGAGGGATGGAGATGAGCTGAACCTTGCCCCCTGTGGCAGCTGTCACGATCAGTCGGCGCAGGGCTTTAACATCGGTGATCTGCAGGAGCAGGTGCGCTCCATGTGGATGGAACTGGGTGAGCTCCTGGCAGGGGCTAATCACGGCCAGCTACCCGGATATAAACCCGGCGATAAGTGCGCTACCTGCCACAGGGGCGGAACAATGCCCTTTGACGATGACCCCCTCATGGTCCTGGAGAACGCCTATACCAACTACAAGCTGATCAAGAACGATCGCAGTTGGGGGGTTCACAACCCCGGGTATACCAGGCAACTGCTGGATGACACCATCGAGATGCTGAAGGACCACATGACAAAGGAGTAGGGCCAACCACGATTACGTCATAGGATGCGGCCATCACCCAAGGATTTCCTCGAGATCATTGACAACACCGGCGAAGACTCCCAGGGCTTGGTTGACGGGCTCAGGGGTGCTCATGTCTACCCCCGCTTGCTTCAGCACCTCAAGGGGATAGTTGGAACTACCGCTGCTGAGGAACCCTATGTACCGGTCAACAGCGGGCTGCCCTTCTTCCAGTATCTGCTTGGCAAGAGCCACTGCTGCCGAGAAACCAGTGGCGTACTTATAGACGTAGAAGTAGCGGTAGAAGTGGGGGATACGGGCCCACTCAATGTCTACATCGTCATCCACCACAACCTCGGGGCCGTAGTACTTGACATTTAGGTCATGGTATACGCTGCACAGGGCCTGGGGGGTTAGGGCTTCGCCCGCGCCGGCCATTCCATGGGCGATCTTTTCGAACTCCGCAAACATGGTCTGACGGTAGAGGGTTCCGCGAAACTGCTCAAGGTAATTGTTGAGGATGTAGGCCCTCTTCTGCTTGTCGGTGGTTTTCTCCAGAAGATAGGCAAAGAGCAGCCCCTCGTTGACGGTAGAGGCCACTTCAGCCACAAAGATGCTGTAGTTAGAGTAGACATAGGGTTGGTTTTTTGACGATAGGAGCGAGTGCATAGCGTGACCCATCTCATGGGCTACCGTAAACATGTCGTTCATGCTTCCCTGGTAGTTGAGGAGGATGAAGGGGTGGGCGCCGTAGGTGCTCCCGTTGGAGTAGGCGCCGGAGCGTTTGCCCTGGGTCTCGTAGACATCAACCCAGCGCGATGCGAAGGCATTGCGAACCTGATCCTGGTAGTCCCTGCCCAAGGGGGCAACCGCCCTGGTCACAGCATCGGTGGCCTCTGGATAGGGAATGTCAATATCGACCTCTGGGGTGATTGGCACATAGAGGTCGTACATGTGGAGTTCGTCCACCCCAAGGGTTCTCTTCCGGAGGGCAATGTAACGGTGCATGGACTCAAGATTATCGGCGACGGCACTGATGAGGTTGTCGTAGACAGAGGTGTCAATGTTGTCGGCGTCAAGGGCGGCCTCGAGAGATGACTGGTATCGCCGGGCCCGGGAGAAGTAGAGGTCCTTCTTGACTGAACCCGCCAAGGTAGCCGCCAGGGTGTTCTTGTGGTCCCAGTAGGAACCGTAGAGGGCCTTGAAGGAGTCGTGCCGGACCCTGCGGTCCTTGCTCTGCTGGAAGCGCACGTAGCGGCCTTTTGTCACCTCTACCTCTTTGCCATTCTCGTCTTTAATGGTGCAGAACTTCAGATCGGCATTGTTAAGCATTGTGAAGGCATTGCTGGCGCCCTGGGCCATGTCGCCGGCCTCGGCCAGGAGCCGCTCCTTGTCAGGAGATAGAAGATGTTCTTTCTGGCGAAGGATCTCATCCAGGTAGTGGCGGTACACCTTCAATTCATCGTCCTGGTCAAGGTACTGGTCCAGTTGCCCGGGGGGCATTGCCAGGATCTCAGGCCCTATAAAGGAGGCGGCGCCCTGCAGGGCCACATAGAGCCCCCGGGCCTTGTCTATCATCGCCTGGTACTCTGAGTCGGCGGTGTTCTCGTCGCTGCGCATCATGGCGTAGGAGTAGACCCGCGATGCAAGTTGCCGGGCGGTCTCCACTGTCTGAATGCACTGTTTGAAGGGGCCTGCTCCTTCCGTAAGGGTCCCTTGGAGGCGCTGGAGATCTTCAATAAGCTGCCTGACCTGGCGGACCTCATCCTCCCACTGTTCCTCCGAGGGGTAGATGTCCCCAAGTTTCCACTTGTACTGAACCGAGATATCCTCTCTGGTTGGCAGTGTCGCTGCCTGCTTCTCGCTCATGTTTTCGGCGGTCCTGGACCGCGCCCTCCCTTCACATATTCAACAGTTCACAAGTCCATCTATATCTTTACCAACCGCCGCCAATTTCCTGCCGTGAAGCAGTCTGAGAGGGCCTCTACCCTTTTGGTGTCAAAGAACCCAGGCCCGGTAGGGGGTCTGGGCCCTGAGAAAAATCAGTTGAGAAGCGATCTGGTACAGGGGAGATAGGAGGGATGTTGTAGAATACTAGATGGCTGTACTGGCAGTCCAGTAGGATGCGGGCGATAAGAAACAAGAAGACATAATAAGAGGACAAAGGAAGTGGATCAAGATTGGAACCCTTTAAGGACCTCATCTATAGGGAAACAACAGAGGAAGAGAAGAAGGTGGTTGAAGACAGGAACTGGTACGCCTTCGAGCCTACCAAGTACTATGACCGTAAGGAGATCAAGGAGCCGGAGCTAGAAGAATCCAGGGGCCTCTTCAGCGGTGACGAACTACTCTGCAGCTGCGTACTGTGCCCGGTGGAAGCGCGGCTAAGGGGCCGGCGGATCCCCCTGGGGGCAGTCTCGGCTGTTGCCAGCCCGCCTGAAAACCGCAGGCGGGGCTATATCGCTGAGATGCTTCGCCGCTCCTTCCAGGAAATGAGGGAGCGGGGCATCTATCTGTCAACCCTGTGGCCCTTCTATTATGGTTTCTACGAGAAATTGGGGTGGGCCCTCAGCTCTGAAGAATTGCGGTATAGCATTAGTGTCAAGCAGCTTCAGATGAACTTCAAGTCACAGGGCGGACGATATATCCCCGTGGACCTTGATAGCTATGAGGTGCTGAAGCCCAGCTATGAGGCCTGGGCCGAGACCTACGATTTGACCTGGTATCGAAGGGATGACTGGTGGCGGAACCGGGTGATTAACCGCTGGGGTTCCAAGCCCTTTATCTACCGGTGGCAGGATGATGCTGGCGCCACCAGGGGGTACGTGATCTTCAGTTTTAAAGATACAGATTCCGGCCGCCAGCTGCGGGTATGGGAGCTTGTGTATAGTGACTTCATCGCCTACAGGGCACTGTTGCACCTGCTCTCCCTGCACGATTCACAGGTTAAGAAGGTAAAGCTGTCGGCCCCTGTGGACGACCCCCTGCTTCAACTGGTATCTGACCCACGCGATGCCGTTGAGACCAAGCTCAGGCCGGGGCAGATGACCAGGGTGGTTGACGTCAGGGCGGCCGTAGAGGCCCAGGGCATTGGTGGTAGTGGGATCGAGAGGGAGTTTTCCCTTGAGGTTCAGGACAGGCACTGCCCCTGGAACAATGGGGTCTTCGCCATTACCGTTTCCGGGGGATCTGTGGCCTGCAGCGGTCCAGCCGACGCCGGTGACAGCCAGGCGGACATTAGCCTGACCATCAATGGCTTCAGCAAGGCCTATACTGGGTATCGCACCGTGAGCCAGTTGGCCGCCATTGAGCAGGCCGCCGTAAACAGTAAGGAAGCCCTTGTCCTTGCCGATGCCCTCTGGCCAAGAACCAAACCCTTCATGATTGAAGAGTATTAGGGGTCAAATGAGGCTCTGATAGGCCTGCGGTTACCACTATCAACCCATCGGCCTTCAGATACTTAGCAGCGACCCTCGTGAGGTCATCAACGGTAATTCCGTTGATGACCTCCCTGTATCTATGGAGGTAATCAAGACCGAGGCCGTAGTGTTCCATGAGCAGTAGAGCCCCAGCCATGCCCCGGGCCTTTTCGACGCGGAGGGGGAGACTCCCTATAATGAAGCCCTTAGCATCAGCCAGTTCTTCAGCGGTGACGGGCTCAGCCACTATCCCCTTCAGTTCCTCGAGAATGGAATCAATGGCCCTCTGCAGGTTGGCGGGATTGACGCCGGCCCTGATTACCCAGGGCGCTATCCCTGGGAGTTCACCCAAGCGGCTGTAGACGTAGTAGGCTAGCCCTTGCTCACTGCGGAGGTTATTACCGAGGCGTCCACCAAGGCCAAGTTGGCCAAGGATTATGTTCAGCAGGTAGAGGGCGTAGAAGTCGTCATTGGTCCGTTCTATCAGGGGCAGGCCCATGGCGATATCGGCCTGGGTCTTTCCAGGGATGTCAACATGCCGTCTGGTGACCGCATCTGCGTCTCTCGGCGATCCGGGACCCCTGGTGATTAGCTCGATACCGGCAGGCTCATTCACATTAGTTGGGTTGGCCCAGGCGGCAAAGTGCCTCTCAACCATCTTCTCGATCCTGTCAGCATCAGTATTGCCTACTATCGCCAGAATGGCTCCTTGGGGCCGATAGAAGTCAGAGTGGAAGCCCCTTACTTCGTGAACAGATAGTCTCTTCAGGCTTTCTTCATAGCCGGAGACGGGGTAGTGATAGGGGTGGCCTTCGGCATAGGCTGCTTCGGAGAATGCCTTCTCAGCCATGGCCTGGGTGTCGGTGGCCTCTTCATTGAGGGCAGTGATTATCTCTCCTTTGACCTTCTGCACCTCATCTTCAGGGAAAATGGGCCTCTGGAGGACATCAGCAAGGGTGCCGAGGGCAGCATCAAGGTCCTCGGGCAGGGCCTGGACCGTTGCTGAGGCCCAGTGTCTTCCACAGCCAGTGCCAATCGCCATCCCCAGCCCGTCGGTGGTCTCGTTTAGTTCCGCGGCGGTCATCTGCTGGGTACCCTTGAGAAGCGTTCGTGACACAAGCGCCGCCAGGCCCTTTTTCACGGGGTCAGCGGGGTCGTAGATGGAACCTGCGTTAACGTTGGCGGTTGCAACAACAAAGGGGAGCGCAGGAGACAGGTAGATCAACACTACTATCCCGTTATCAAGTTCTATGCGCTGGATACCGTCGGGCCCCGGCAGGCTCAGTCCTGCGGTTTGATGATCACCTGAATGCCTGTAGAACCTGAAGCCAGCCTGGGGGGATGGGTCCTCATGGGGAGGAGCGCCGGCGACGCCTCCTACGCCTTCCACACCTCCCTGGGGCGGCTCTTTGGTTTGGCCAACGATCTCGGGGATGAACCATCCAACAGTCCGGTTGCGTGCTGTCAGATATCGTGCCGCAGCCCTCTGTATATCAGCAGCCGATACAGACGCGATCCGGTCTGGATACTCCTCAAAGGAATGGTAGTCGCCAACCATCTCCCACATCCCCAGGAGAAGGGCAAGGTTCATGGCTCCTTCAGAACCGTAGGCGTACTGGGCGAGGAGCTGTTTCTGAGCCCTGGCCAGCTCATCGGCGTTAACAGGACTCTCTACCAGTGATGTAACCTCCTGAAAGACAGTGTCTTCAATGCGTTTTGGGTCGACCCCGGGTCTTGGTGTAATATTCAGTGCCAGAACCCCTGGATCAATAGTGGCTGCAATCCGGCTTGACGCCCTGGCGGCCAGTGCCGTATCTACCAGGGCCTTGTAGAGGCGGGAGCTGCGCCCCATACCCCTGGCCGAACCCCATGACATCACTGGTTTTCCACCCGACAGGATGCTGTCAATGACCAGCAGCGGGTAGAAGTCTGGGTCTGCGGCTGAGGGGGCATGAAAGGCCATACCACAGTAGTGAGCCCCGCCCGGCCTGTGGACCGAAACCCGGCGCTCTCCCTGTTGAGGGGGTTCCACAGGCCTGACGGCGGGAACCTCTGGACCGGCCTCAATGCCGCCGAAATACTCCTCCACCCTATCCAGGGCCCACTCAGAGTCGAAGTCCCCGGCGATGACCGCAACGGCGTTGTTTGGGGTGTAGTAGGTCTGGTAGTGTCGATAGAGGTCGTCCCTGGCAATTGCCTTCAGGTCACCCAGGGCTCCTATCACTCCCTGACGGTAGGGATGTAGCTGAAAAGCAGCGGCGTTGACCGCCTCATGGAGCCAGAATGTTGGCTGATTCTCTGACCCTGCTCGCTCTGAGATAATGACGGTGCGCTCCTTCTCGGTCTCCCCTGGGTCAAAGAGGCAGTTGACCATCCGATCGGCTTCGATGTCCATTGCGAGCTCAATATGTTCGCTGGGGAGTACCTCAAAATAGGCAGTGTAGTCCAGCCAGGTGAACCCGTTCCATGGGCCTCCGTGCTTGGTTACAGCGTTGTCAAGGGCGCCCTTGGGGTACCGGGCTGTACCCTTGAAGAGCATGTGCTCAACCCAATGGGAAATCCCAGTAAAGCCTGGCACCTCATTTCTGGCGCCGACCTGGTACCAGATGAAAAACGCTGCCACCGGAGCGTGGTGGGTTTCATGGGCGATGACCCTTAGGCCGTTAGCGAGGGTGCGGGTGGTAATCTTCAATTAATACCACTCCATCTCAGTGGACTCTGGCAATCAATGGACCGCTCAAACTGTAGAGTCAAAAGTAGCTGGGCGTCTCTACATCCCTTAGTCTTACTATAAGAGGGGTACTCTACGCACAGAAGAAACCCCAGGCCAGCACCGGTCTTAACCGGTGGACCCAGGGTTTTCTCCTGGTAAGGCGGGGGTTATTCAGTTAGTTTTCTATGTGAAACCGTTTCGGTTAGCTGTCAGGGCAGAAGATGACCTTGCCATTGACGGTGGGGCTAGCGTCCCCTTTTGCCCTTACCGCGGGCGGGGCCTGGCCTTTTATCCTTGTCGGAACGGTTTCCACTCTTGGTTTGAATCTCGCTTTCGTTATCGTCATCGTCTTCATCCTCACCATTCTCGTCGTCATCAGCAGGGCTGTCGCCGATGCCCTTCCCGAAGACCGGGTGTGAGGTTCTCTTGGCAAGAACGGACTTTCCGACGAAGCGTACCCAGGCGGCTCCACCTTCACCGTCACCTTTGACGGTTACCATGTCGCCCTCTTCAATGTCGTCGACACTGAGATTGTCAGGGCCAGCGAAGACCTTCGTGCTATCGTTTATGTTGTAGGTATATTCACCGCCGTTTGGGGTGGCGATGGTAATAGTACTGCTAACGCTGGCTACAACGCCAGTTGCAGCAGCCATGGCGCTTCCCTTTGTCTCAGAATCGCCTTCACCTTCATCTGCATCTTCATCCTCGTCGTCGCCTTCGTCCTCATCCTCGGTGATTACTGCTATTTGGGTGACAGCGCCATCAGCTAGCTCAAGCTCCACAAAGTCTCCTATACTGATGATGTAGTCGCCGTCCTCAGTGGTTTCGGCCTGGATTGCAACGTTGGGCGCTACAGCGAGGATAAACAGATGACCGTCTTCGGCGCGAACGGTGATGTAGCTATCGCCATCATCGTCGCCGTCGTCTGTGGCGTCATCATCAGTGGCACCGTCATCATCATCGTCACCGTTGTCGGTGGCGTCATCATCAGTGGCGCCATCATCGTCGCCGTCGTTGGCGTCGTCGCCGTTGTCATCACTGTCAGCATCGTCATCTGTGACATCGGTACCTGCGTCGCTGATAACGTTAGGGATGCTAATCTCTACCACATATCCAGATACCTCTTCGAGGGGTTCCTCATCATCTGAGGCATCGTCGTTGGTGGCCTGCAGGTCATCGTCTGCGTCATTTGAGGTGGCGTCATTGTCTGATCCTGTGGTTTGCTCAGTGTCGGTGGCGGTCTCATCGGCCACAGCAAGGGCCGACAGAGGGCCCCAGGCGAAAATGACAGAGAGGGCCATCAGTAGTAGAAACACTTTTCCTGTTGTTGTCAGGCCTCGTTTTAATAACACCGATCCATGCACCTCCGTGGTTATTTCAGCCAGCGGTGCTGGCTAATTTGCTAGGAATATTCAGGAAACCAGCGGTATTGCTCGTCGTCTAGCTGGCCTTCTACTTGATAAATCGGAGAGAGACAGTTATTAGTGGGGGTAGGCACTAAAAAAAGCGGAATCTTTGCGCCGCACGGAGAAAGCAAGAGCCAGGGGCGGAGGACTCGTATTGGTCACCCTCTAACCAGGAGCAGTTGTTGCATTTCAAAAGGAGGGACTTGCGGTGCTAAGTGATGTTGGACTTACCGGTCAATGGAGAGAGTACTACCTTCCATACCTGCGCCGACCCCAGGTAGAAGCACTGCTGCGCTCGGGGGTAAGGGTTGCAGTTGTTCCTGTAGGAAGCATTGAGCAGCACGCAGAGCACCTGCCACTGGGAACCGACTACTATGGTGTGGAGGAGGTCTGCAAAGCCGCCGCCGAACAACACCCCTTTATCATTGTCCCTGTCATGATGGTTGGTGTCTCCCATCATCACCTTGGTTTCGTGGGCTCTGTGACGGTGTCCCCCGAAACCCTGGCCAGGGCGCTGGTTGAGGTGGGAGAGAGTCTGTCAACCCACGGATTCAGGCACTACGTAATGGTCAATGGACACGGAGGCAACAGCAGCGCCGTGACGGCGGCGGAGTCCCGGCTCAACGACGGTGGTAGGGTAAAGGCCGTTGCCTTTCCGTCAATGGACCAGTTCTACACCATGTTTCTACAGGAGTTCGCCGCCTACTTTGACAGTCATGCTGGTGTTGAAGAAACCTCCAGGGCCCTGCACGCATTTCCAGAGCTGGTGGCAATGGAACTCGCCCGCGCCCCTGAAGTGAAGTTGAGTGAAGACCAACTGGACGCCATTAAGAACCGGGATCGTGATCCTGACCGTTACCGTGACTCCTCACCCCTCTACCGCCCTTGGATAAGATCTCAGATACCGGGGCCCTCTCTCTCTTGGACATTGGCAAAGAAGCCAACGCAGAATTGGGCCGTCGCAACTTCCAACGCTTTGTGGTTGGATTGATTGAGCTCATCGCCAGGCTTGAGAAGAGCGACAAATAGGAATGAGAGAAGAGGCCCAAGGGAGGCACCTCTTCTCGTTTCTGCTTTTAGTTGATGAGGACTCCTATCTTATGCTGATGTATTACACTCAGTCTACCTGATATCGGCCTCGGGGAGCTCCTCGCCTGTCACCTCCATGAGGGACTGCTGCAGGAGCTGCACCGTATAGGTGGTATTGTGGATACCTCTACTGCCGTCGGACCGAACGAAGAGCAGGTTCCAAGCGGCGTTGTATAGGGCCTCGCTTGGCGGGTCAATCTGCGTGCCTGCTGAGTCTGTGAAGACAATCTGACCGTGGTTGGTCTCGAAGCTGCCGCCGTCTAGCTCGTCATTGATAGCGCTCTCCACGGCTTCCAGCAACCCATTAACCTCGTCCTGGGTGCCTTCAACATCCCCGTCGCCATCAAAGTCGCCCTTGGCCTCCCTGTTCAGGGTGTCAAGGTCTTCATGACAGCCGCCACAGGCTTCCTCCACTACATCATTGGACATTGCAAAGGTATGACTGGCGAAATCGTCATCAGTGTCGGTCATATGGCAGAAATTACAGGATGACGAGATACCAGCGTGAGACGAGGAATAGTAGACATGGTCCTCAACCTCTGCCCCCTGAATACCGATGAGCATGTCAAGCTGGACTGATGCGTGGGGGGCGCTAGTCAGGTTTGGCCCTTTACCGCGGCCGTTATGACATGAAGCACAGAGCGCTGCACTGCCGAAGGATATCTGGCCGTAGGGCGTTTCTGCGATTCCTGAATCCTTGATCTGCTTGCCCCGGTCCTGGTGACAGGTTTCGCAGTCAGCGCTAGGAACATCGGCCTGATCGCCGCCGCCAACGTCAGCAACGGCTGTGGCGCCGGCCTGGAAGGCATCGGCATTATGACAGATCAGGCAGCCGTCACGGGCCACTGCCGCCTCAACGGCCATAGCATGGGCAGAGTCCTCCCACTGGGCGGTAATGGCCTCTACCTTGTTGACAGGTTCGTCTCCACCGGGGTCTTCTCCAACGTCCGGCTCTTGTCCGGGACAGCCCACTGCTATGAATGCTACCAGAGCAGCGCACAGGCCCAGGAGAAGCCAGCGTTTTCTCATAACCTCACCCCCTTAGCTACTTGGTTTGCGGTTAGTTTTTGTGTTGAACCGCCAACCTATACCAAGCCCCCATAAATGCAGGCAGGCAAAAAAACTTCCAGTGTCGAAAGAAATCTGGGTAAGGACGTTATGGTGAAGGCGCAGTAATGCGCCCAGGCAGAAGGAGGAGATGGAGCTGCGTAAGACGGAATTTCGGCCCTTTGATTTTCTTGACTTTGAGTTCGTGAGCGACCCAAGGGTATCGCCGGATGGGAGTAGGGTTGCCTTTGTTCGCCATGAGGTGGATCCTGAGGATGGAGGATACAGGTCTGCCATTTTTATCGTTGAGCCTACACCAGGTTCAGAACCTCGGCCCTTTACCGCCGGAACAAATAGCGATTCCCATCCTCGCTGGTCCCCTGATGGGCGCTGGTTGGCCTTTCAATCATCCCGGTCCCTCTTTGGGGAGGAGGCTGGCTCGCAGATCTGGGTTATGCCCGTGGGTGGCGGTGAGGCAATGCCCTTAACCCGTGTCAAGGGAGGCATTAGCGGTTTTTCCTGGTCTCCTGACGGCAGCATGCTTGCCTTTGGCGCTGGCATTGACCCTGATAAGGGTCTTGAGTCAGTTGGCGGCAGTGATGGGGACGCCGACAAGCAGGCCAAAGGCAAGAAAGGCCTTACGAGTCATGAAGAGCCAGGCGCGAAGCTGTCAAGGCTGTATGAGAAGTATAATGACGACGTAAAGCACATCAAAAGGATCAAGTATAAGGCCGATGGCAAGGGCTTTCTGGATGGAAAGCGTCCCCAGGTATTTGTGATTGACTTTGACCCCCAGGTCCTTGGCCGCGGGGTAGAGCGCTTGCCCGATCCCCGGCTAGTGACCCCAGGCGAGTACGACCACACCTCCCCGGCCTGGTCGCCCAATGGAAAGTGGTTGGCGGTGTCTGCTTGCAGAGACGAGAATGCTGATCTCCAGCGCTTCAGTGACATCTGGGTGTTTCCAGTGCCAGGCCCTGGTGATGCCGGCGCTGAGCCGGTCAAGGTCACCAAGAGCGATGGGCCCGCCTTCATGCCCAGTTGGTCTCCGGATGGGAATACCATCGCCTACCTCGGTCACAAGCGAGAGCTAATCGGCGGCTACAACAATCAGCGACTGTGGTTGGCCAAGGTGGGAGATGCCTTTACTGCCGCAACCGACGCTGGAGTGGATGCAGATGGCTTTGAGTTGGTTGACCTCACCAACGGTACGGATATCTCATTTGGGGATGCGTCAATCACCGACATGCGGTTTTCCGGGCCGCCCATGGAACTGACCTGGGCTAAAGACTGCCGCTCAGTCTATCACTGCACAAGTGAGCGAGGCACAAATCAACTGGTCAGGGTTGAGGTTGAGAGCGGGCGCTGCAGTCTCATTACCACTGGTGACAGGGTAGTCTTCGACGCCCACATCAGGCCAGACCTGGGGAGGGCAGCAATGGCCGTCGCAAAGCCTGGTAGTCCCAGCGATATCCACATGCTTGACCTGGCGCCCCCTCCTGACGGGGCGGTGGCAGTGCCAGCCGGTACCTATTCTCATGATGTCCTGGAGCCCGGTAAGCAAGTGTTTGGCGAAGATGTTATCGTCAGGACCAATGAAGACCTGCTTTCCCGAAAGAAGGTCTATACTGCCCAGCGCTTCACCACCCGGTCCGACGACGAAGGCGCTCCATTGGTGGACTGCTGGGTGCTGCTTCCAGAGGGGGCAGAAAAGGGTGGCGGGAAGGTTCCGACTGTCCTTGAGATACACGGCGGCCCCATGGCCATGTACACGGGAGCTTTCTTCTTTGAGTTCCAGCTGCTTGTCGCTGCCGGATTCGGCATTGTCTTTACGAACCCCAGGGGTAGCTCCGGCTACGGGCAGGACTTCCGTGGGGCCATCGCCCCTGGTTGGGGAGACAGGGACCATGCAGATATCATGGCCGGCCTTGAGAAGGCCCTGGATCTGTATCCGGTTCTGGACAAGGCCCGACTCGGGGTGGCTGGAGGCAGCTACGGCGGCTACATGACCAATTGGATTATCGGGCATACCCACCGGTTCAAGGCCGCGATAACAATGCGCTGTGTGTCCAACCTCTACAGCTTCTGGGGTACAAGCGACATTGGCTACCTGTGGGATGAGCTCTATAATGGACATCCCTGGGAAACCCCGGAGAACTATAGGCAGCAGTCACCAATCACATACATGGGTGATGTCAAGACCCCAACCCTTGTAATCCATAGCGAGGAAGATCACCGCTGCCCAGTGGAGCAGGGGGAACAGGTCTTTGCTACCCTGAAAAAGCAAGGGGTAGAGAGTGAGTTTGTTCGCTATCCAGGGGAGAGCCACGGTCTTTCCAGGGGTGGTAGGCCATGGCACCGGATTCACCGGCTTGAACGGATTCTGGGGTGGTTTGAGCGGTATCTGTAGATAGTCGGCCTACTCCTTAACCCCAATCAACACCTTGAACCTGGGGCCCTGGGTTTTAATGCGGTAGTTCCCAAAGACCTTGAGAAACTGCTGCTCATAGGGGAGAAAGCGGTTCGCTACAAGCTGCAGCGAGCCGTGGCTCCGGAGGGCCCGGTAGGATTCAGCGATGAGCCGCTGGGCGGTTTCTGTGTCGGCCAGGTGCTCCAGGTGAAAAGGTGGGTTGCACAGGATGGTGTCAAAGGAGTCAGCGGGAAAGCCGGCAAGCCCATCAGCCACCCCGCAGACTGCATTGGTGATCTCATTTAGACGGCAGTTAATGCCGGCGCTGTAGACAGCGGTCTGATTGATGTCAACCATGGTCACCCTGGCCCTGGGGGCGCGGTGGGCGGCGGCAATACCGAGAGGGCCAGCTCCGCAGCCCAGGTCGCAGATGGTGGAGGCATCTCCGACCTCCATCTCCTCCAAAAGGAGGGTGGTTCCTTCATCCAACCTTTCGGCGGCGAAGACACCAGGAGCAGCGCGAAACCTCAGGGTGGTCCCATCATGCGGGTCCTGGGTAGTAACCTCGATGGGGCGGGCATCGCTGTCACCAGTGGGCCTTGTGGGCACAATCCTGGGTGGCCCAAGCGGTTTTTCACAGCACAGAAGGGTATGGCCGCTCTTTCTGCGGATCTTTGAGACCCTGGCGAAGTGATCCCCTGCCATCTTCTCAAAGGGCTTAATTGAGTGAGTTTTGTGCCCAACCACCAGGAGGGCTCCCTCCGGCGTTAAGAAGCCAGCTGCCTGGGCCAGGAGAATGGGAAAGCGCTCCTTACCCTTGATGAACCGGAGGTTGGCGGTGACAGCGGTGGCAGACCGGGAGAGACTGTCCCAATGGTCACCCCGTACCTCCGGCAACAGCGGCAGCAACACTGGTTCACAGTGGGGCATTCCGTTGCGCCTGGCCAGGGTCGCCACGGCTTGGGCGGTGAGGTAATTATCGGTTACGCTCAGGACCCTCTGGAAGTGGGCTCCCAACAGTACCCCAGCTACCCCGTGACCACCGCTGTAATCTACAAGGATTCGACCCCGGCCGTGCTCTCGGTCGGCACCTGATGAAGAGGGCATGAATTGAGGGCTAGCCGCCATCTCAGGCACCTCTCGGAGCAGCAGTTCGGTGCCTGGGTCCAGCCGCCCCTTGTCGAGGAAGGGGTTTGAGAGGTCTAGCCGGAACCAGTGCCCCCCGTACTCAATTGCCATTGGTGGCGACACCTTCTATCTGGAGGGCGCCGAGGACAATCAGCAGCAGGGATTGGAGCCCCGGAATGAGGGATGCGCTATCTATCCACTCGTCCTGACGATGGCCATTGCCTCCCCTGTAGACGCCGATGGTGAAGGAGGGGATACCCATACTGATAGGTACGTTGCCGTCGGTACTGCTGGCCCCCTCGATGCAGCTGATCCCCATCTCTGAGTATATGTCTCTGATCAGGCCTGCAATGGGACGGGTGCCATCGCCTTCACCAGCAGGTCGGTCACCAATGACTTCAACCTCAAAGCGGACCTTAGAGATCTGCCCGACAGCAGCCACAGCTGATCGAACTTGACCCTCCAGGGTGGCTAACTGCTCTGGATCCACTGAGCGCAGGTCCAGGAGCAGCTCCGCCCCGGCTGCAATAGTGTTGACGGAGGTACCGCCGCTGATGACGCCAACATTGTAGGTTGTTCTTGGTTCTTCTGGAACCTGGATGCTGTCGATCCTGGCGATAAGGCGCCCCAGGGCGTGAATGGCACTGGGGGTCCCGAAGGCGCCCCAGCTATGACCGCCGTCGGCCAGGGCAGTAATCCGGAGGCGGCGAGAGCCCACGGCCTTGTAGATCAGGCCACCGAGGCGGCCATCAACGGGCAGGCAGAGGTCAACGGAGGATTCCAGATCCTTCATGACCTGTTTCATGCCCTTGAGGTCCCCGAGGCCCTCTTCCCCTGAAGTGCCAGCGAAGATCAGGCGGCCTCCCAAGCCCAGTTCCTTCAGGAGGCCGGTGGTGACAAGGAGCCTCGCCAGGAAACAGAGGGCGGCAACACTAGAGCTATTGTCACCAACCCCTGGGGCCCTGAGGAAGTCATCGTCACGGACAACCCTGATTGGGGTGTCCATTGGGAAGACGGTGTCAATGTGGGCCGCTAGCAGGATCGTTGGCCCCTCGCCCTCAAGGTTCAGTTCACCCAGAGGGGTCTTACTCTCATCAATCCTGACGTTAGTAAGGCCCGCTTCCTCAAAAAGCTTAGCAACGAGCTGGGTCCGCCGGTCTTCTTCATGGCTGGGGGCGGGGGTCTCGGTAACTGAAGTTACTAGCTCAACAAGTTTCTCCTGGCCTCTGGCGATTTCGTCCCAGGCCCTCTTGACCTTGGGGTGTGCCAGGGTGACCTCTTCTGAAGTGGTCATGTTTTAACTCCTCCTCGTAGTCATCTTATCAGAAACTGCCGAACTAGACATAAACCTGCCCTAAAAGACTAGTTTTCGACAATCTCCTTCGACAATCGGAAGGATTATTGACACTGTTGTCAAATAGAGGTAGGGTTAGCTTTACCAACCAGTTGCTGGGGGGCATCTTGGATCCATCTTCTTATTGGGGAATTGGCAAGAGAGGGTGTGTGGAATTGCGTCCAGTATCGATTAACCAGGTCAAGCCTGGTATGGTTGTTGGTAGGACAGTCTATAGCGGTGACGGACGGGTTCTCCTGAAGAATGGTGTCGCTCTCAAGCACCACTACATTGACCGCCTGATTAAGATGGGCATAGACCTGCTCTATGTCCTTGATGAGAAGCTTCCCGATGTTTATATAGAGGATGTGGTCCATCAGGAGACCAGGATTGCCGCCTTGACCACCGTTAGCCAACTGATGTCAAGCGCCAGGAGCGGTCAGGCCCTGTCGTCCTTTAAGGTTCGCCGGGTTGTCGAGGAGATAGTCAGCGAGGTTGTCAGGAACCCGGCCAGCCTTATCCAGCTAACAGAGATTCGAGCCCTCAATGACTATACCTTCGGTCACTGCGTCAGTGTGAGCGTTCTCTCATTGGTTGCGGGGGTTCACCTTCGGTTGCCCCGGCCAGACCTGCTCGTCCTGGGCACCGGAGCCTTGCTTCACGACATCGGCAAGATGATGATACCCTCATCCTTTTTGATCAACAAGGAGGGGGCTCTGTCCCCCGTTGAGTTTCACGCCGTGAAGCAGCATACTACCTACGGATACGAGGTCCTCAGTAAGGTGCAGGAACTCCCTGATGAAGTGGGACTTATTGCCTTGAACCATCATGAGCGCATTGACGGCAGCGGCTACCCTCAGGGGCTGGCCGGCGACGAGATGGGCCTGCTGGCGCAGATTGTCACCGTCTTCGATATCTACGACGCCCTGACGACAAAGAGGCCCTATCGCGGGCGCTACCTGCCACACGAAGCCGTGGCTATGTTGGCCAAGGGTAGGGGCACCCAGTATAAAGAAGAGGCAGTGGACGCGCTCCTGTCGCACATTGCCGTCTATCCCGTTGGGACCAGTGTTGTGTTGAACAACGGTGTAGTGGGCCTTGTAATCGAGGTGAGCAAAAACGCCCCTGGCCGTCCTACCATCCGCGTCACAGAAGAGGGTGACGGGTGGAGTGACGGTGACACCATTGACCTGCATAAACGCCGCGAGCTGGAAATTGTGAAGGCTTACTGGTAGCTAAGTGCTACTGCAGCGCCGTCCAGCTGAGAAAGTGGCCTACTCAAGCAGTGACAGGGCTAATCTGGCATTGTCACGGGCCCTGTCTTTCAGGATTGAACCAGTCTCCTCCAGCTGACGCCGGATGTTCTGGGCGTCCTTCTCAATCTCGTTAATCCCCTGCATCAGACCTTCGACTGTCACGTCATTGACATGGCCGGCCACCGGGAGGCCCAGGAGCTCAAGGAAGTTGGCGACCTTGGGGTCGTAGACAAGGCCTGCCGCGGGCGTGCCGGCAATGGCTGCATAGATCAGCATATGCAGGCGCATCACAAGCATCCACTGGAGCCGACCGGCAATGCCGATAACCTCGGCGGCAGTGTAACTGCCGCGAAGAACGTAGGACCTTTCACCCATCAGTTGCCTGGCCTCTTCTATTACCGGTAGGTCTACTCGATGCTGCATGGGAATGTAGAGAATGTGGGCCCCCCTCTCAGATGAGTAGGCGTCGGCGAAGGCAGCCACCTTGGCCACGAAGTCGTTTTTGGCCCACGAGCGGATTGAGATGCCGACAACAGGCGTGCCCGAAGAGACTAAATCCAACAGCCCTTCAGCCTTGAGGATTTCGTCAACACGGTCCTCAGGCACTGGTTCAGTGCTGAAGACAGGGTCGGCGGTAACCACGGTCCTGGTCTTTTCAACCCCAATCTCTCTCAGTACTTGAGCAGAGTTCTCTTCCCGTAGGGTTGCCAGGTCAACATAGCTCTCAACCACCCTGGCAGCAAGGCGCCGGTTACTGGGGCGCCTTAGGGGCCCAACGCCATTGGCATACATCATCACCTTGGCCCCGTAACCTTTGGCCGCCACTATCAAAGTCAGGTAGTAAAGGAGGGAGCGGGTACTGGTAGCATCCTGAAGCAGGCTGCCACCGCCGCTTATCAGCAGGTCGGCCTGGCGAAGCCTCGCGAGGACGGCGGGCAATTTCATCCTGTGGACGGCGCTAATCTGATGCTGGCGGGCGGTGAGGGCTGGCGCGTTTGAGAGGGCAGTAAACTCTGCCCCAGGACAGATCTGGTGGATGTCCTTGACTATGGCGCTGAGGATGGCCTCATCACCGCTATTGCCGAAGCCGTAGTAGCCCGAAACCACTATTCGTGGGGGTCTATCGGTTGGGCCAATTATCGAAGCCTTCTCTTCCGTTCGCTGGCGATGCTTCTCAATGACCCTCTGGTAGATGTCATGGTAGTTACTGGCCATGGCCTCCAGAGAGAAGTGCCCCTTTACGTGATTATAGAGGGCATCACCGAAGGACCGGCGCAGCTCAGCGTTGTCCAATAGCTCCATAACAAACCCGGCAAAATCCTCGACTTGCCCCGGCGCGAACACAAATCCCGATTCGCCGTGGTGAATCATGTGGCCGACGTCACCCACATCCGATGTTACAGTGGCCTTCCGAAGCCTGGCCCCCTCCAGCAGGACATAGGGAAAGGTCTCAGTGTGCGAGGTCAGCACGTTGACATCAAGAATGTTCATAAGGGCGTCAACATCCCTGACGAATCCCAGGAAGTGAACGTTGCTGCCGATGCCCAACTCCTGGCAGAACCGCTGCATCTCTTCCTGCTGGTCGCCATCGCCGGCAAGCAGGAAGTGAAGGTCATCTCGTTTTTGCAGTAGCTGGGCGGCGCCCTTGAGGAAATCGCGGTGACCCTTGACAGGATGGAAACGGGCAACATAGCCAACCAGGAGGGCGTTGGTCGGGATTGATGCCAGGCCGTGCTCTGACAACACCTCCTGGCGGCCCTTCAGGTTAAGGGGCTTAGCAAAGTCAATGCCGTTGCGGACTGTAAGGATCCGGTCGGGGGAGAAACCCCTGTCAGTTAGGAGGTCTCGCAGGCGATCGGAGACGGTGATATAGTAATCGAATCCTCGGAGGGCAAATGAGTTCAGGGCGGTGTAGAATAGCTGTTTGTAGAGATTGCCTTCGAAGTCTCGCAGGTAATCAGAGTGGAGGGTTGTCACAAAGGGTAGGTGGATTCTTTTCCGCAGGAACCAGGCAATGAAATTAGCCCGAGCCCCATGGGCATGAATGACCTGAAACCCACCCTCTTCTATCAGCCTTGCCAGGGGCCGCAGCACCCTGAGATCCTGTCGTGCCCCCTGGGCTAGCAGCTCCACATCGAGGCCCTGGGCAACGGCGTCATGGTAGAAGTCCCCTGCCATGAAGCACACTATCTTCACATCAATGTATCTTTCCAGGGCGGAGACCAGGGAGATAACCTGGGTCTTTGCCCCCCCGGAATCGCCGCCGCTGATCAGGTGTAGAACTCGCAAGAGATGGCCTCCATTTTTTACCCACGGTTTCTTGACGGTTGAGTGTAGTTCCTGTCTCCTGCGAGATTCTCCCTTCTTGCCTAGTCCTCCTCCCCATAGGGTACAGGTACATACTGCACGGATGGGCGCCGGGTGGGATTCTGAGGATAGAGATCCATAAGTCCGTAGACCTCTCGAGGCATGGCGCAGGACACCTGGAGTCCCAGCTTATTCAGGGTCTCACAGGTTATAGGGTAGTCATGGGTCCAGGTGCCTTCAGTGAGGAGACCTGCCACACGGTGGGCATTGTCGGGTTCAAGTTTCCCATCGAGGAGTTCCTCAACCACTGCGGTTACCTGTTGAACCGCCTTCTCGGCAATGTCAGCCATGATGAGGGTCTTATCGCTAACCCTTTCAGGTGATTTGTGCCCTACCGCTCGTAGTATGGAGGCAGCGGGCAGTCCGCCCAACTGGGGATCAACGGGACCGAGCACCGCGTTGTCATCAATCACTATCTCGTCTGCCGCCAGGGCGATCATGGTACCACCAGACATGGCATAGTGGGGCACAAAAACCGTTACCTTGGCAGGGTGGCGCTTGATGGCCCGCGCAATCTGTTCTGAGGCCAGGACCAGGCCGCCAGGTGTGTGGAGTATCAAGTCTATGGGCTTGGAATCCGGGGTAAGCCGGATGGCCCTCAACACGGCTTCGGCATCATCGATGTTAATGAAACGAGAGATGGGAAACCCCAATATGCTCAGGGTTTCCTGCCGATGGATCAGGGTGATTACCCGTGATCCACGTAACTGCTCGAACCGGCGCAACCGCTTGAAACGCGCATTCTGAACCTTTCGCTGTCTGAAGATAGGTATTATTGACCACAGGATAAACACAATCCAGATTACATTGAAGAAGTTAAACCCATCCAGAACTAATCACCTCCTGGGGCTGCTATCGAAGCCCCTGTTACGCTGGTAGTTTAAGGACATTATCCAATTCCACCTAGGCTAAGGTTTCCCAATCTCCTGCTTTGCTAACGGTGATAATAGATTGTCAAGCCACTGGACAGCATAATTAAGTAGGTGGAGGTGTGTGGCGCGTGTTCATTGGGAATCTTGGTTTTTGGGAGCTCATGGTGATACTGGCTGTAGCGCTACTAGTACTTGGTCCGCAACGCCTCCCCGAAGTGGGGCGAGCCCTGGGACAGGCCTTCCGAGAGATGAGGGGGGCAGGCAGGATGCTCATGCTTGAATTGGACAACGAGTTTGATGAGGACACTAGTAATGACGGGACGGTGTAAATTAGATGATTACCAAGAATAAACCGGTCCAGGCCTGGACCAGGTCCTGGATTACCCAGCAGTTTGCTGAGAACGCAGACTGGCAGATCGGGACGGTAATCGTCATCGGGTTAATTGCCGTGGCGATCAAACACTTAGTTTCTTGACGAGAGGCGGGCCGTCTTTAAACCATGAAGCGACAGATGTTGGGCACAATGGGGGCCCTCTGTTCGGTTCCCTTTGTTATGGTCTTGTCAAATTCGATGTTAATCCCGGTTCTGCCGGCTATGCAGACAGCTATGAACCTGACCCTGTTTAAGGTAGGCCTTATTATCACGGCGTTTTCAATTCCCGCCGGCCTGTTTATACCGTTGGGGGGTTACCTTTCGGATCAGTTTGGCCGGAAGGCCATAATGGCGCCTGCCCTGTTTCTATTTGGCTTGGGGGGGCTATTAGCGGGCATTGCGCCCTTTTTCAGCGTCAACCCCTACATGCTAATCCTTGGGGCCCGGGCCTTGCAGGGTTTAGGGGCAGGGGGTACCTACCAGGTGGCGATGGCAGCTACCGGTGACATATTTCAAACCCAGGAGCGCTCCAAGGCTCTAGGCCTCCTTGAGGCATCAAACGGCCTTGGCAAGGTCATAAGCCCGATCCTGGGTTCCGCTGTGGCCTTGATAGTTTGGTTTGCCCCGTTTTACGTGTACCCCGCTCTGGCCTGGCCTTCTGCCGCCGGGGTCTGGTTTCTCAGTAAGGAAGCTCCCAAGGACAAGAGACAGAGCGCCAAACCCGGCACTTACCTACCCGGACTGAAGAAGGTCATCAAGGACAAGGGCAAACCCCTGGCGGGGGGGTTCCTTGTGGGGATGTTGGTTCTTTTCATGCTATTTGGCTTCCTCAGCTGGTACTCCGATGTGCTTGAGAATTCCTACGGCCTTGTAGGCATCCCGAAGGGCCTCGTCATTGCCATTCCTGTCCTTGTGATGGCATCGACTTCGTATCTGACTGGCACCGTGGCCCAAAAGCAGCTGGCCAAGGTGCTTAGACCCGCTGTGCTTGTGGGGGTTGGTCTGATCGCCGTTGCCCTGGCTGGAACCTTCTTCGTCAGCAACATATACGCGGTGACAGCCTTTGCAGCTGGCCTTGGCCTTGGCAACGGGTTTGCGCTTCCAGCCATAAACATGATTGTTACCAGTTCCGTTGAGACCGCCAGGCGCGGCATTGTAACTGCTCTGTACGGGACTGTTCGGTTCTTTGGGGCGGCCCTTGGGCCACCGGCCTTTGGGCTGATGATTGGAATGGGGAAAGGGCTGCTGTTCCTGGGTGCCAGCGGCGTTACCATTGCCATAGGGATCGCTGCTGCCCTTCTCCTGAGGAAGTCTGATCTTATACCCCAGGAGCTGGCGGGCGGGTCCCGCGGTTCTGGAGAGTCCGGAGAAAGGTCAGGTGACTAGACATCCAGGCCTTGGCTCTTGACTTGGACCAGGTCCCCCGCTATGACGGGAGGTACAGCTTTGACCAATACCAGCTGGTGGCAAGAGTGATGCCGGGCAGGAAGAAGCTGCGGGTTCTGGCTCGGATCAATGTTCGCCTCCAGGACACAGGGTTGACCAGCTTTGATTTCGGCCTCCATCCGTGGCTGCGCCTTGAGCATATGAGAGTCGTCAATGGCCTGGGTAAGTCGGTTCCCTGTTCCTATTGGAGGCAGGGGGCTACCCTTCGTGTTGCCGGCTGTGATTTAGCCTTGCCGCGAGATATAGTCCTTGAGATTGGATACTGGGGACAGGTCAACACCACAGCAGTGAGCGGGTGGTGGCTGGGTACCCCAATTAAGCAGACCACGTGTTACCTGGGGCCTGAGGGCGGTTGTCTTACCGGTGACGGCCTGTGGTATCCCCGTATTTACGCCAACAGTGCTCGCTACCACTTGAACATTCAGGGCCCGAGCACACACATGGTCCTGGATAATCTTCGCAGTTCTCACAATCGGCAGGATCTCTCCGAGGGCAGAGCGGATCGCTGCGAGGTTGTGGTGGGAGATTTTGAGGTCTGTAGGGGATCTGCAGCCACTGGGCCTCAGGGCTCTCCGGTGATTGTCAGTTTTCACGCCCTTGCAGGTGAGTCAAGGGATGCGGAATGCACCGCCCATTATGGGCTCGGTGAGACCCAGGCTGCACTAGGGTTCCTCTCCGGACTCTACGGCCCCTACCCCTATCCCGTCTTAAAGATAGCCCAAACACCAGGGCTGGGATATGGGGGAAGGGGCCTGGGCGATCTGGTCTTGATTGGCCAGGACCTGTTAGCTGAGAGAGAGGTTCTCGCCAGCGGTTACGGTGGTGAAGCGGCCACTGTCTCAGAGCCGTCGGATGGGACCGGGCTCGCGCTGACGCTGGCTCATGAAATCGCTCACGGTTGGTGGGGTAACAAACTCCGAGCCAGGGAGGGTGACGAGGTATTCATTCATGAGGGGCTCGCCACCTATTCAGAGTGGCTATACCGGGCGGCAAGATCGGCAACCCAAAAAGGCCCTGGCGGAACAGGGGTTTTGACTAGTCAGTCCTTGAGTCGGACTGTCTTGACATCCTACCTGAGATACAGGCGGGGGGTCCTGGAAGTGGGGGATGGCTGCCTTCAGGCTTGCCGCAAGGGAGACAGGAACTACTATTATCTTGCCTATCTTAAGAGTCCCCTTGTTTTCCACATGCTTCACCGGATTCTTGGCCCAGGGTTTTTTGACGCCCTTCAGCAGATAATCAATGAAGGGCAAGAAGGGCAGGGGGGAGAGATCAGTGTAGGGGATCTGTGGACCGCCCTGAGTAGAGAGGCGTCTTCCCGCAACCTACGGGAAAGGATTGATTCGGTCTTTGCCAAATGGGTCTGTGATGACAATACCCTTATCCTACCAGGGATCAATCTGTAGTGCCAAGACTACCAGCACCTCTTCGTTAGTTATTCCTTAACTAGAGGAAGGAGAATCGGCCATGTTCCGCGATTACCTCAAGAGTCTGCAGAAACGCTGGCAACCACTGTTGGATAAACTGGTGTTGACCCTGCGAGAGCAGCCCCTGGTTGGCGCGCTGGCCGCTGGTATCGCCGTCCTACTCCTGACCATGGTGGTCCTCCCTGGGGTCTTTGGCCCGGAGAAGCGTCGGGACCCAGGGGGTGACGGGGCTAATGCTCCTGGCGGACCCGTGGAGATCATCGGCTTCTATGTCAATTGGGGGGGTAAGGCCCAAAGCTCTCAACAGTCCCTGGAAGATAATTTCGAGTTCATGGACTCCATCTCTCCCTTTTGGTTCTCCATTAGTCCCACCGGTGAGGTCATTAAACCAGGCCACAGGGATGAGGCCTTCACCTTTGCCAAAGAGAAGGGCCTGGAGGTAGTTGTCCTGATCAACAATAACAAGGGTGACACCCCTGACAATGCCGCGATGCTGAGAAGCGACGACCGAATGGATGCTGCAGTGCGGAACATAGTCTCGCTAATTCAGGAGAAGGGATATGATGGCGTCAACATTGACTTCCAGGGGATGCCCCCTGAGGCCCGAGACGCCTTTACCAACTTCATTGGGAAGCTGGCGGCGGCTCTGAAGCCCCTTGATAAGACCCTGGCGGTTTCGCTGTTTCCTGTTGTTGGGATCTCTGAGGGTGTTCACGGGGCTCACGACTACGAAGCCCTGGGCAAGCTGGTTGAATATGTCGTCGTCATGGCCTATGACTACCGCTGGTCAACGGGACCCCCGGGACCAATCTCACCCTTCCCTTGGGTGGTGCAGAATGTGGAGTATGCCATCGATAGGGTTGGGGCGGAAAAGGTTGTGCTGGCTATTGGGACCTACGGACTGGATTGGGCTGAAGGGGATGAACAGGCTACAGATGTGGCTGCCCGAGAGGCCTACGTCATCGCAAAGCAGGCAGGGGCGGAGATCGAGCGGGACCCTGAAAGCGGACAGCTCCACTTCGTCTACTGGAAGAATGGCCGGCGCCACCAGGTTTGGTTCCAAGACATGGAGGCGGCCGCCGACCGGGTTCGTCTCGCCAGGGCCAAGAAACTTCGCGGGGTAGCATTCTGGCGGATAGGGATAGAGGAAGAGGGCTTCTGGGAGAGGGTGCAGGAGGCCAACACCGTTGGAGGGGAGTGAGTGTGAGCTCAATAATATGAAGGGCAAGATTAAAAAAGTTGAGATCGAGTATTGACGACTGGTTCCCGACCCCCTATAATGACACATGTAATATTATAAACCATTAGTTAACTATGTTAACTGCCAGCTGTAAAATGTTAAAGATATCTGGCAGGAGAGGGGTCAGGAGGTACGTCACCGTGAGTCGTCTATCTCAGGCAATATCAGACATACCAGTTGTTCAAGTTCTTAAGCAGCGCCCAAATTTCAGGGTCTTTCTTCTTGGCCAGGTTGTATCTCAGCTTGGCAGCGCCCTGCACCGAATAGCCCTCATGTGGCTCGTTCTGGAACTGACGGGTTCGGCCCTGAAGATGGGCAGCGTAATGATTGTCTATGTCCTTCCCGAACTGGCATTGGGCATGATTGCCGGCACGCTGGTAGACCGGATGGACCGCCGTAAGGTGATGATCGCCGCCGATCTCTTCCGGGGCTCCATTGTGCTGGCCCTGCCGGTGCTGGCAGCCCTTCAGTTGCTCTCTTTCTACACCATCTTAGTCCTCAGTTTCCTTCTGGCCCTGGCTTCCACCTTCTATCAACCGGCAAAGACTGCAGCGCTGCCGCGGGTTGTGGCGAAGGAGGAACTCCTGCAGGCCAATTCCCTTACCCAGACGGCCTGGCAGGTTACCAATGTTGTGGGACCGGCCCTGGGGGGTCTCCTCATCGGAATTGTGGGCTCAGTCAATGTCTTTCTCTTTGACGCCCTTTCCTACGCTGTCTCAGCTCTGGCCCTTTCAAGGATTGTCCTTGAACTGGAGGGGAGGTCCGGCGAATCTGCCATTGAAGCAGGCGGTAGCGGCGGCCTGGAGGGCGCCCGTGCCCAGTCCGTTACCAGTGGAGGCGAAGACAGCCCCGCTGGTACCCGTAGTGTCAAGAAGCTCTTTGGAGAGATTATGGCTGATCTGAAGGAGGGCCTTATCTACGTCTACAATCAGAAGGCCATCCTCTACGTGATCGGGATTGCCGTTGTTCTGAACTTCGTGGGGGCGCCAGTGGGCATTCTTACTCCAATATTCGCGGAGAAGGTCCTTGGTGTTGGGGCAACTGGCTTCGGCCTTATCAACTCGGCAGGATCCGTCGGGATGTTATTAGGGGCGCTGTTGGTGGGCTACCTTAGCGGCGTCAGGTCCAGCGTGCTCATGATGAGCTCAATTATGGTGGGTGGCGTCTTCATGGGGCTCTTTGGCCTTACCCAGGCCCTGTGGCAAGCGATGATCGTTTTCGCTCTCTTTGGTGTATCCAACTCTTTTACTAACGTGACCTTCTTTACATCGCTGCAGCAGATGGTTCCCGATGATAAGATGGGACGGGTGTCCAGTGTGGTAATGACCGGTGTAATGATCGCCCAGCCCCTAGCCATGGCCGTCACCGGCTTTTTGGCCGATAGCGTTGCCCTCCACTGGCTCTATGCGGCGGCCGGGATCGTAATGGTGGTAATGGGCGGCGCGGCTCTGGGTATCAGTGAGCTGGCTGCCTTCGACGAACCTGGACAGTCAGCAGAGAAAGGACTTACCCCTCAAGTAACAGAAATGCAATAAAGGCGAATACTAAAGGCACAACTAACTTCGATGCAGCAGTGGGGGGCGAATTCCGTGAGTAATGATAGTGATAAGGCAGACAGACAACAGGTAGTGATCAATGTCTTTGGTATGACCTGCGCCGCCTGTGTCCAGCGGGTTGAGAACAGCCTCCAGAGGGCTGATGGCGTATTCGAGGCCGCCGTGAACTTTGCCACAGAGAAGGCTACCGCTGTCTACGACCCAGGGGTGACCGACACCGGGGCGTTGGTTGATATCATCAAAGATGCTGGCTACGATGCGGAGGTTGCGGGGCTCAGGCGAGTCATCATCCCAGTTGGGGGCATGACCTGCGCCACCTGCGTCAAGAGGGTTGAGGATGCCCTTAAGAAGGTGGACGGGGTTCACAGCGCCAATGTGAATTTTGCCACCGAGAAGGTTTCAATAGAGTATGATACCGGTCGCACAGGAATGGACGAATTCAGGCAGGTCATTAAGGGCGCCGGATATGAGGTCAGAGAAATGGCTGATGACGAGGCAGACGCCACTGAGATCGGGGACCGGGAGAAGATCGCCCGCCTCCGGGAACAGCGGGAACTCGCCACAGCGCTGGTGGTCTCTGGAGTCCTCTCAGTGGTGGTCTTCTTTGGCACCATGATGGGATGGAACAACTCCCTGTTGCTGGTCCTGACTACTCCAGTACAGTTCTGGGCCGGTTGGCGCTTCTACAAGGGCGCCGTTGCGGCCCTGCGCCACGGGTCCGCAGACATGAACGTGCTGGTTGCTATCGGTACAAGCGCTGCCTTTGGCTACAGCCTGGGGGTAACACTGTTTCCAGGGTTCTTCGCCCAATCGGGCTTTCCGGCGGCCGTCTACTTTGACACCGCCGCTATCATTATCACTCTGATCCTCTTGGGCAAGTTCCTTGAGGCCCGGGCCAAGGGGCGGACTTCTGATGCCATCAAGAAACTCATGGGCCTGCAGGCCAAGACCGCCAGGGTCATAGGGGAGGATGGCAACGAGGAGGACATCCCCGTTGAGCAGGTTAAGAAGGGCGACATCATCCTGGTCCGCCCGGGGGAGAAGATACCTGTTGACGGCATCATCACTGAAGGGAATAGCAGCATTGACGAGGCGATGTTGACTGGTGAGAGTATACCTGTTACCAAGGAGCCCGGCGACGAAGTCTTTGGCGCCACTATCAACAAGACTACCGCCTTCAAGTTCGAGGCAACCAAGGTAGGAAAGGACACGGTGCTCTCACAGATTGTTCGTCTGGTCGAGGAGGCCCAGGGCTCGAAGGCCCCGGTCCAACGCCTTGCTGACACCATCTCCGCCTATTTCGTCCCGGCAGTAATCGGTATCGCCCTGGTTACCTTTGGTGTCTGGTTCATCTTTGGCCCCAAGCCGGCCTTTACCTTTGCCATGCTCAACGCCGTGTCGGTCCTTATCATCGCCTGCCCCTGCGCCCTGGGTCTGGCCACGCCCACGGCCATCATGGTGGGAACCGGCCGTGGGGCTGAGAACGGTGTCCTCATCAAGGGCGGTGAGAGCCTGGAGGCAGCCCACCGCATCGATACAGTGATTCTGGATAAGACGGGGACCCTGACCAAGGGCGAACCGGAAGTCACCGATGTAGTAACAGCAGGAGACTGGGATGAGGAGCGGCTTCTGGCCCTGGTGGCGTCGGTTGAGCGCGGTTCAGAGCACCCCCTTGGCCAGAGCATCCTGGAGGGCGCTAAGGAGAGGGGCCTTGATCTGGAGGAGCCCAAGGACTTTAACGCCATCCCGGGCCACGGCGTCAGGGCCAGCATTGGCCAGCACCAGGTCCTGGTGGGAAACAGGAAGCTCCTTGACGATGAAGGCATAGCCCTGGGCGGCCTGGCTGAGAAGGCCAAAGACCTGTCGAAAGAGGGCAAGACCCCGATGTTTGCGGCGGTAGACGGCAAAGCCGCGGGACTGATCGCCGTTGCCGATACCCTGAAAGACAACTCCACGGCGGCGGTAGGGCGCCTGAAGGAGATAGGGATTGAAGTGGCGATGATAACCGGCGATAACCTCAGGACCGCCGAGGCTATTGCACGTAAGGTCGGTATTGACAGGGTCCTGGCGGAGGTCCTTCCGGAGGACAAGGCCAACCAGGTGAAGAAGCTTCAGGAAGAGGGCAAGGTTGTGGCCATGGTGGGAGATGGAATTAACGACGCCCCGGCCCTTGCCCAGGCCGATGTGGGCATAGCCATTGGCACCGGCACCGATGTTGCCATGGAGGCTTCCGACATCACCCTCATCACCGGTGATCTCTTCGGGGTGGTAACCGCTATAGAGCTCAGCAAGAGGACTATGGCCACCATCAGGCAGAACCTGTTCTGGGCCTTTATCTATAACACCCTGGGTATCCCGGTGGCGGCGGGGCTTCTGTTCCCGTCTTTCGGGATCTTGTTGCAGCCGGTATTCGCCGCGGGGGCCATGGCTCTGAGCTCGGTATCGGTGGTCACCAATTCGCTGCGCTTGAGGCGCTTTCGCCCCAGCCACGGACGGGGATAGGACAGAGGTATTGACACTCTAATGGTGGTGTAGGCATGATGCAGATAGTTGTGGTGGGTGTTGGGGCTGCCCTGGGCGGGATTAGCCGCTTTCTTGTAACTGGCGCTCTGGGTAATGTTGTCTCTCACTGGCCCCTGGGAACCTTTACTGTGAATATCACAGGCTCCTTTGCTGCCGGGCTTCTGGCGGTTCTCTTGACGGAGCAGTGGGCGGTAGATCCCTACTGGCGGCTCCTGGTTCTCATTGGTTTCCTGGGCTCTTTTACTACCTTTTCCACCTATGAGCTGGAGACCCTGCGCCTTTTGGAGGCAGGCAGCCTGATGGCGGCCCTGGCCAACTGGCTAGGCAGCGCCGTCGCGGGCCTTGTGGGGGTCTGGGGCGGAACTGTATTGGGAAGGATGCTTTAGGTTTTCAGGAGGAGGGACGGGATGGTTAAGATTAGCGGACCCGGGAAACGCCTGGCGATCTACATTGGTGAGAGCGATCGGTATGAGGGCAAGCCGCTGTATCAGGCCATTGTGAGGACCCTGAAGAGAGAAGGGCTGGCGGGCGTCACTGTCCTCAGAGGGTTGGAGGGTTTCGGGGCTCACAGTCGCATTCACTCCACCCAGTTGCTGCGTCTTTCAAGTGATCTGCCCATCGTGATTGTGGTTGTGGACTCCGAGAAATATATCAACAAGGCCCTGCCTGTCCTAGATAACATGGTCCAGGAAGGGCTTATGACCCTGGAGGATGTTGAGGTTATCAAATACCGGCCGCGCAATCATGAACCTGAGCGTGAGAACGCCTGATTGACAGTGTCGACTAATCCACGTACAAGCTTCTTACTGGTGCTCTCCGTTGAGACCCAGAACCTCAAGGGCATTACCCTCAAGGATTACTCTCTCCTCCCTTGGCGACAGGTTCAGTTCAGCCAGGGCAGCCAGGTTCTCACTGCCGTCGGAGAAGGGGAAGTCCGACCCGAAGAGGAGTCTTTCCGCTCCGACAATCTCCATGGCCGCCTTTATCATGGAGGCGGGAAAGAAGGGAGATATGTCAAACCAGACGTTGTCGTAGTCACCGCTGCCGAAGAGCTTATACATGTCCCTGAAGTAGATGAGCCCGCCGCCGAGATGAGCGGCGATGACCTTTGGCCTGTCCTCCAGCCGGTTCAGCGCCTCCAGCAGCTCATAGAACTTATTATCGGTTCCGAAGTATCCAGGGTTTTCCCAACAGACAAAGGAGCAGTCGGTGAGGACCACAAGGTCTAGGGCGGCGGCTTCAGCCAGAACCTCAATGATCGTATCTGAGGTGAAGCGGAGTTTGGACATGCTGGGATAGATCTTGATGCCCCTGAAGCCCAGTTCAGTGCCGATGTGTTGCAGTTCCTCTTTGATGGCCGCCATACCCTCCAACAAGGGAATGGTCCCGAAGCCCAGGATCCGGTGGGGATGCTCCTCTGTCAGCAGGTGGACCTGGTCGTTCAGATGCCGGCAGCCCACGGCGGTATCGGAGAGGCCGAATACCATCGCCTGGCCAATATGGTTCTTGTTCATCGCTCCCAGGTAGTTCTCAAATGTAGCGGTGCCAGACTGGGCCCTGGCAAGGTTCTTGAGGACTACTCCCTCAAGGTAGTCGCGGCTTTCCCTAAGGCCCACATAGCGATCAAGGTTTTGCAGGTATTCGGCTGTGAAGTAGTGGGTGTGAATGTCCAGGGCCATGTGAATCTCCTTTCCGTCTCCGGGACAGAGCGCTCTTGGGACACAGTTCCATGTTCGACTTCAATACTACCACAGAGTGTTGACAGGCCCCAGTGGCGATAATACCATTTTCGGGACTCTTACAAGGGCCGGTTTGGGTTCCGCACTGGGGACACTGGTATGCACAAGCTAACCATCAATGGTCCCCAGGATGTGGTGACCCATTTCCTCAACGATTACTCGCATCTGAAGGGTCATTTTCAGTTGACGTGAGGCCCCGGAGTCGACTCCGGGGCCTGATGAGATGCTGCGCTGTTAGGCTATGTGCCGTTGTCCGTTGGGTATCAGCCGCCGGCGCTGCTGTATTTCCTAAGTGCGCAACTCCAGAACCAGTGTGAGAGCATTAAGAACGCACTGCCGGTGAGTATTGCCTGTACTACCGTACCAGCCCCGATGCTGCCCTGGAGGGCGTTTGCCGGCACGTTGGCTATAAACACCACCGGTACCACAAAGCTGAAGAACAGCCGCGCCCGCCCCTTGAAGATTGCGGCGGGATACTGGGCCAGCGAGAAGGTCTCTGCCGTCAGTGACTGCAGGGCATCGACCCGCACCAGCCAGATGGCTGCCGTGTTTACCACGTAGGAAACTGCATATCTCATGAGGACTGCCGCTACCACTAGCAACCCGTACAGGCCTACCCCTTTTGCTGTGGCGAGCCAGGTGACAGTCAGCGCCCCATTGAGACCATCCCCTGCCAAGGCACCGTGGGTCACTACAGTGAGTCCGATTAGCGCCCGGGGTACGGCCTGCCAGTTAACCCTCCCAATGCTTATCAGGTACTGGGGGTTACAGGGCCTCACCAGGATCATGTCAAGGTTGCCTGTCTCAACTAGCTGGGATAATCTGCCCCCGCCAGCCAGGAGGAAGTGGAAGATGCCCTCAACCAGCTGATAGGTGCCAACCAGCAGCAGGACCTGTTGGTAGGTCCAGCCCAGGGCCGTGGGTTGCGCTGCGAAGACCAGGTTGAAGAAGACCAGGGTAAGGCCCACCTCCAGGACAGTGCTGACACAGGTCAGGATGAAGGAGCCCCTGAAGGCCATCTGCGCCTGAAGACTTGCGGCCATCGTTGTCACGAGTATTCTGACGTAGCGCATGCTATCACCCTCCTACCGCGCTGAAGCGCTTGAGCCCAATCCGCCACTGCTGCCTTAAAACCACAACCAGAACCGCCACCCACAGGATCTCAACCCCTATCCCCGCAAGGGCTTCATTCGTGTTGACACGGCCCAGATAGAGCTGGGTGGTGAAGAAGTGCGGGTAGTAGAATGGCAGCGTCTTCAGGACAGCATGAAACCATCCCGGGAGGAAGTCGAGGGGAAAGTAGAACCCCGACGCGAAGGTCACCAGGAAGTGCTGGGCCGTGAGCACGCCAGTGGTGTCCTCAAACCAGAAGGCCAGCAGTTGCACCAGGGGTAACCCACGAGACAGCTAAGGGCGAAGCCCAGGACCATGCTAACGGCTATGAGGAGCCAGGAAAGGAAATGGGTCTGCAGGATCAGGTACTCCCTGAACCAGAGGGCGACCACTGCCAGGACTCCCGCTGTAGCCAGGATGTACTGGCTACTTGTGGCCAACATCAGGCTGGTGTAGTAGCCCAAGTAATCAATGGGCCTGGTCAGAAAGTCCGACAGGTGGCCGGAGCGGATGTTTCCGCCGACCTCCCACCAGACGCTGGGAAACCACCCATTGAGCACCCTGATGACGATGTAGTAAGAGATGACCTCTGCCTGGGAGTAGCCGTAGACGGCCCCAGCGACTGAGGCATCGGTGGCGCCGGTATCAGCAGCGAATAGAGCGGACCAGAAGAGGAGGATGCCCAGGAGGGGTACCCCCTCACAGAGGATACTCAAGAGCCAGTTCACCCTGTACTCCTGGGTCGCCTGCAGCTGCGTTTTGAAGGCTGCTATATACTTCGGCAGGTGACTATACATGGCTATCACCAGGCCCCCCACGGCTCTCAAAGAGGTCAATAATGGAGTCCTCAAGGGGCGGAGCCTCAACCCTCAGGTCCGTCAGGTGGTCTACGGCAATCAGTTCAGCTACCAGCTCCCTGACGACACTGCCGTCAACTAGCAGGGAGTATTGCCCGCCGTCTTCACCAGCCGACACGCCATCCTCAGCAACAACAGCAAAGCGCTTGACCAGGGCAGTTACGGCTCGCCTCTGCTCCTCAGTGGCTTTACTGGAGAGCGCAAAGCTGACGCGACGGGTCCCTGCCAGCCTATTCAGACCTGACTGACTACCGTCATAGATGATGGTGCCGTTCTGGATGAATAGCACCCTGGGGCACAGGTTCTCAATGTCTGGCATGTAGTGGGATGTCAGGATTACAGTTACCTGGCGATGACGGTTATACAGGCGCAGGAAGTCGTGTACCCGGCGTTGGGTGGGTAGATCAAGGCCAATTGTAGGCTCATCGAGAAGGAGCACACTGGGGTCATGGAGCAGCGCCAAAGCCAGTTCACAGCGGCGTCTCTGGCCCAGGGATAGCCGACGCGCCTGCACCGTCAGGATATCGTCAATCTGTAGCATATCGGAGAGTTCGGCCACGCGCTCCTCAAATTGCGCGCGAGGAAGTCCGTATATCTCCCTGTTGAGATGGAAGGTATCCAGCGGCGGTAGCTCCAGCCATAGTTGTCCGCGCTGTCCGCTGACAAAGGAGATACTGCGCAGGAACTCATAACTGCGGAGGTGTGGGGAATGGCCCAGCACTCGTACGGCGCCAGTGGTGGGATAGATGACCCCTGCTAGGACCTTGAGCAGGGTCGTTTTTCCTGCTCCGTTGGGTCCAATCAGGCCGACGAATTCTCCGCGGCCAATCCGAAAGCTAACATCATCAACTGCCACTTTCACCTTGTGTCGCCGTCTGAACAACTGCTTAAAAGAGTTGAGGAGCCCTGGTTCCTTGTTGTACGTAGTGTAGCTGCGCTTCAGTTTGTCGACGGCGATGCTGATCTCCGCAGCCTCATCGGGGAGTAAATTGGCGATGGACATGGTAACGCCTCCCTTATCAAGCCAGCTACAGAATACCTGACCGGGGAGGCTGACAATACTTGATGACTATCATCAGGCGTCCTGGGACCGGCAGTGATAATCTGAAGCTGGCAACAGAGCTAATCTCGTCAAAGACTAGAGCCTGACCCATAGGGCCTGCTCAAGCTATGTCACCGGGAATCACTACCCTATCTCATGGCCACCCTCTTTTGAGATGAAGTCTGGTGCCCACCGACGGTTGACAGCTCGTCGCCAGGGCCGCTAAGGAAATACTAACACGACTTGGCAAATGTAGTCAACTATGCAGGAAACCCGACATCTATAGAGTAAATATAAGGAAGGAACTTTCCTAATGGGCGCGCAAGATGAATGCTGGGGAGGGCATGAGTCTGGCTTTGCCACTCTTGGCAGATAGAGGGGGCAGTATTCATGTCGACTGATGAAAAAACCAGTGCAAACTTTGTAACAGTGCTTCGCAAGAAGGATTACCTTCTGCTCTGGTTAGCGCAGCTCATTTCCAACATGGGGGATGCATTCGCGCGGATCGCGGCGCTGATCTTTGTTACTGCTCAAAGCAATTCCCCTGTGGCAATATCTGTGCTAATGCTAGTTGAGTTAGCCCCGATGATTGTCTTCGGCCCGGTCATCGGCGTCTTTGTGGACCGGTGGGACCGCAAGAAGATACTCATCGGTAGCGACATCGCCAGGGCGATCTTGTTCCTACTGCTGGCCCTTTACCCGCAGTATGGTATGGTCCTAGCGGTGATGTTTGTGGCCACCTTGGCCAGCCTCTTCTTCACCCCCGCGCGGGCCGCGGTTCTGCCCGCTGTGGTAGGGGACGAGCAGGTGACAGCGGCGGTGGGTCTGTCCCAGACCACTTTTCAGACGGTGGCGCTGATTGGGCCGGTTTTAGGTGGCGCCATGGCCGGTTTCCTAGGAACCGGGTTCGTCTTTGGCTTCAATGCTGTAACCTTCCTGGTTTCTGCTGCCCTGGTGCAGCTGATGACAATACCCCTTAAGGCCAGGCGTTCAGCTCCTGTTGAGGCGGCTGAGGACGATGGGCCGTCAGAACCAGGCCGTAGGGTTCAAAAGGCTTTTCGCGACTTCTATCAGCAGTTGGGCTTTGGCATTAAGTTCTTACGGCAGGATTCAGTACTCTGGTACTTAATCGTGTTGATAGGCAGTTTTAGTGTCATTGGTCACATTTCGCAGGTGGGGATCATGGACTATGTCCGCAATGTGCTGGCCCTGAGCCCGACCAGGTTTGGACTCATGATGACCTTCACAGGTGCGGGTTCTGTTGTCGGCGCTGTGCTCATGGGTAACCTTGGCAGCCGGCTGCACCGGGGCTGGTCCTTCTATCTTAACTTCATCGGGGTGACTGTGGTGATGAGCCTGTATTACTTCCAACCACTCTACTACCCCCTCCTTGCTCTGGCCTTCTTAGGGGGCTTCTTCTACTCAAGCGCCAACGTGCCAATGCAGTCAATTGTCTTCACTCGGACCCCGGTGGAGGTGCGTGGCAGGGTCTTTAGCGTGGCAAACTCGCTACTAAACGGCGCGGCGATAATCTCGCTACCTGCCGCTGGTTTCATCATCAACTACATTGGTTCAAGCCTGACCATTGCCCTGGTGGGTGTAATCGGGACTGCCTTCATGCTAGTATCGCGGGTCTTCCCCGGTAGTAGTGAACTCCTGGCCAGAGAGGCCAAGGAGGAGGGTTCGGTAACCGCCTGATCAGTACTGCTGTCTCATTCGTATAGCCATTACAAGAACTGGCCCTTGCGAGGCCAGTTCTGAACAGCTATTGACTCTGAATATCTGGGGTGCTACTGTCCCTTCTTTGGATTATCACGGGGGCCGGCTGGTTGGGTGTCCTCGCCCTTCATCGCGCTTGACCCCTCAAAGACGGAACCGGCGGCAATTATTAGGCCGCCTACAGTGATGTCGCCAAAGACCTTTCCACCAGAGACAATCTCTAACTTGCCGTCGGCCTCAACCTTGCCACGGACCTCTCCGGCAATAGTGATGTGACGTGCCTTGATCTTGTCAGCCTTTACTGCTCCTGACTCGCCGACAACAATGTCACCATTGTGGTGGAGTTCGCCCTGGAACTTACCATTAATCCGCATCAGTCCTGAGGAAGTTATCTTGCCCTCAATGGAAGTGCCCTTGCCAATAACGGTGTCTGCTTTGTCTGTGTTAACGCTGGGGGGTGCGGTTTTTCCTCCGATGAGCATGGTTTTCCTCCCGTCTTGATCGTTTGTTAGTTCTATCATTTACGAAAGCTGGACATTTAAATTATATCGTAACTGAAAGGCAAAATCTGCAGGTAGAAGGTTCTGAAGTTAATGCTGTGGAAGGTTATGACAATATGGCCCTTTCTTGACCTGTTGCCCCCGACTGTTGGGAGTGGTATCAATGTGGCACATCAATGAAAGAGAAGCACAGAAGCTTCTAAAGGACATGATCGCTATTGATTCCGTAAACCCAGGTTTGGTCCCAGGGGGAGCGGGTGAGGAGGCGATGGCTAACTACATCCTGGACTATCTGACCAGCTTGGAAATCCCGGCGCGCCTGGACCACATCACTCCAGGGCGGCCCAATGTTGTCGGCCTACTGGCCTCATCTAAGACCCCTGAGGGCTCAGGGATTAACAGGTCAACTGGCTACGATGGCGAGTTCGATTTCTTCGACGGGAGGCACGGCCTGATCCTTAACGGCCACTTGGATACTGTTGGAACAGAGGGAATGGAGATAGAGCCGCTTGTTGCCACTATCGATGGCAATAGGGTCTATGGCCGCGGCAGTTTCGACATGAAGGGCGGACTTGTCATGGGCCTTCTGGCCCTTGCCGCTGTCAAGCGCGCTAAAGTGGGACTTGAGAAGTCAGTGCTCCTCACTGGGGTGGTGGATGAGGAGTACAGCAGTATTGGAACGGAGGACGTTGTCAGGAGGTACAGGGCCGACGCTGCGGTGGTTATGGAACCCACAGGGCTCGAGCTGTGTCTTGCTCACAAGGGATTTGCCTGGTTGACCGTTGAGACCTACGGGCGGGCCGCCCATGGTAGTGACTACCGTAGGGGTATTGACGCCATCACTAAAATGGGCAGATTCCTTTCGGCCCTGGAGACCCTGGACCAGGAATACTCAAAGGGCAAGGGGCACCCCCTTTTGGGCCGCCGTTCCATCCACAGTTCGCTCATTGAGGGCGGGCGCGAGTTAAGCACCTACCCTGATTACTGCAAGGCCAGGTTCGAGCGGAGGACACTGCCTGGTGAGGACCCAGCCGCAATTACTGCGGAGGTTAAGGCCCTCTGCGATGATTTGTCTATGGGCGACCCTGAATTCGACGCCCGGATCGCCCTTGACTTCCTGCGCAGGGGCTACGAGATTGAGGAGGACCATCCTGTGGCAAAAGCCTTTGCAGCCTCTATCTCTGCCGTGACGGGCAAGGAACCCAAGGTCATCGGCATGGCGGGCTGGCTTGAGTCGGCGCTGTTGGGGGAGGCGGGGATCCCTTCCGTAATCTTTGGGCCCGCAGGTGACGGGGCTCACGCCGCTGCAGAGTATGTACTTCTTGATACGGTGATTGCAGGGGCTGAGATCCTGGCTGACGCCATTGTGAGGCTATGTGGAGACGGTTGCCGTTAGAATTGAGTATCTGTATTTTCTTTCAGCTGGCGGCATCCTCCATCTCCTTTTGGCTCTGGCGCTGGATCAGTGTTCTGTACTGGGTCATGACGCTGCCTTCACCCAACTGCCAGGCAATCAACCCGAGTTCAGCAATGGTTCCCGTGAGCATTGCCGCCGCTCCGGCCACCGCTCCGATGTTGGGGAAGATTGTAACAAGGCCGAAGACGGTAATGGTCATGGTAGCAAGGTTAGCCCCCTTGGCTATTCCAAGCAGGCGAGTCCTGCTCAGACGCAGGGCCCTACCGGTCCAAAACTCAAGGTAGCTAGCGGCAAAGGGCATCAGCGCGATCACCAGCATTACTGGTCGCGCTGCCACCGCCAGTTCTACCTCTACCCCGATGACGTTCACCAGTAACCAATCGGAGGCGCCGGTGGCCAGCATAATGACGAAGGCTCCAGAAATCAGAGACCCCAGGGTCCGGGTAAAGCGCAGCAGCAGGGCCAGGGCTTGAGAGTCGCCATTGCGCCAGAAGATCAGTACCGCCTGTCTCAGGTTCATCTGGATGACGGCCAGCAGGATCCAGCCAAAGTTCCAGGTGACCTGGAAGACTGCCAGGGTGTGCTGAGGGTTAACCGTCCTGGCCAGGCCGGCATTAACCGCGGGCCAGCTGAAGGTCCAGAGGAGCGATGTCAGGATCAGGGGCCAGATGAAGTCAAAGCTTTCCCTCTGGGTAGCGGCCCTGCCCTCAACGGGTGCCTTGGGTAGCTCAGGATAGACCCGCGCCGCAAAGACAGCAGATAGAACCGCCTCAATGGTAATCCCCGCTATCCACACCACAGCTCCTACAGCCGCGCCCTCTACAAAGGATGACTTCGGTAGCCACACCGCTAACACCAGCATGCCGCCGATGCGCACCGCCATGCTGATGGTCATGTATGAGGTGCGCTGGCCGGTCATAATGATGCTCTGGCTGGCAGCCCTAAGGGTGTAGATAAAGGGTAGGATCAGACAGATGCGGGCTACAGCAGTAATCTCGACGAGGAGCTCTGCCGGCGCCCCAAAGATGTCGACGAAGACCCACTGACTAAGGGGCGAAAAGCCCAGGGCCGCGATGAGGGCCAGCGAGAGGGCGAGAACCCAGGACATAACCCTGACTCCGTTCCAGAAACCGGCTTGGTTGTCCCCAAGAGACAGGAGCATCTGGCGCCCAGGGAGGGTTGGCGACGCAAAGAGATTGCTGACGGTTTGCCCAATGGCGAAGGCGGCCAGGGCGGCAACCGGTGTGGCAGTTCGCGCCATTGCGGAGTTCATGATAGAGAAACTGCCAGCCATCATCACAGTAGCGATGGCCAGCGGGATGTAGAAACGAAGTATGTTCGATACTGTGGCCTCGCGTGGCGCCATGGCGCTTACCACCTTATCTCGCCTGTCCAATATTCCCCCTATGAAAGGGATTATATCAGCACAGGCAGCGTGTGTCCAAGCTATTATCGTTAGTGGCTAGAAACAGCCGCCTTAGAAGTGTGGGGCGCCATGCGCTTATGGAGGTTGGAGGGATTGCTCTCTGGGGCAGGATGAAGAGTAGTTTTTGTAGTATTATAGGGACTGGGTGAGGATAGTCCATGTCTTACCCGTGGACGAACTGATGGAATGATTACTCTTCCCGACTGCTGACCTAAGGCCTGCCAGGAGGTATCAACTTGACTGACACGAGAAACCCCATTGTGACTATTGAGATGGAGAAGGGCGCCACCATGAAGGTAGAGCTCTATCCGGACGTCGCGCCAAACACGGTGAATAACTTCATTGCCCTTACGCAGAAGGGCTACTACGATGGCCTGACCTTTCACCGGGTGATCCCCGGTTTCGTGATCCAGGGTGGAGATCCTGATGGCACCGGTACCGGGGGCCCTGGCTACAGTATCAAGGGTGAGTTTGAGGCCAACGGACACCCCAACGATATCAGGCACACTGCTGGGGTCCTGTCAATGGCGAGATCACAGTCCCTGGACTCCGCTGGTTCACAGTTCTTTGTCATGGTTGGAACCGCGCCGCATCTAAACGGTAAGTACGCAGCCTTTGGAAGGCTTATTGAAGGCGGGGACGTTGCCCAGGACATCGCTGCCGCCCCCACGGGCGCGGGGGATCGTCCCGTTGAGCCCGCCGTTATGAAGAAGGTGACTGTAGAGACCCATGGGGTAGAGTATCCCGAGCCGGAACAAGTCTGATAGCGCCGGTGGGACAAACGGGTCGGCAGACCCCACAACCATAGCAGTTCTCAGGGCTGACCCTCACCTTGCGGTTGGCCCTGTAGCGTGTAAGGGCATCGAACTCACAGCGGGGCAGGCATTGGTTGCAGCCGATGCATTGGCTAACATCAACAACAGCCCGGTACTCTCCTCGGAACATTACATCAAAGTCCTGGTGAAACACGTGGTGCCGCAGGGCCAGGCAGTTACGATCACAGTTGCAGATGCCCCCGATAAAGGGAGTCCCGAAGGTCCAGACGGTGTGGATCAGGCCCTCTTCGTCCAGCTTGGCAATTTGATGGGCGGCCTCTTCGATTGAGAGTTCCTCAAGGCTGCCATCTAGATCGGGGTAGAGGGAGGGGTCAGCGGTGGGGTTGATGCTCAGGGCGTAGCAGAAGCGCTCCTGGCGCCTGCCGATGGTGGCCATCCGGCAGACGCAGGCCACCCTCACAACGGTGGTCATCTCCTTCAGGATGGCCTGGACATCCTCAAGGGGTAGTACCTGGCCATAGTGATGCCGCTTCAGGTTGGCGCTGATAATGGTCCTGATAAAACTGTAGGCAGGCCCCAGTCGTCTGGCAAATCTCAGTAGCTGCTGGTTTCTGGCGTACCGCTCTGGAAAGCCGGTGAAAAACCGCTGGATGTACTGTTGCCGGCCGTCGCTCTCCAGGAGCTCCCTGGAGTAGTTTTTCATCTGTAGGTACCACTTCTTGCCCTCACCGTGTTTGACGCAGAACTCGCACATGGTCCCAGGCCCCCTCGGTTGCCTCGTCTTTTGTTAGTACGCAGCTGTCAGTACGCCCCAACTGTCAGTATGCCCCAGCCCAAGGAGCCGGCTAAGCTCACAGAGTCAGTGTCGAGCTAAACACGATCCGCGCCTCCCCAGAGACCCGCACCAGGGGCTGATCTTCGTTCCTCAGGCCGACGGTTACCAGGACCTGGCCTGACCGGCCCAGTGCCTCGCCCTGTTGAAGTCGGGCCTGGTATACCCCTGCGTCTATCTCCGTGAATAGATCCAGCCGATGCCTGACCAGATAGGCGCCAAGGGCGCCGCTGGTGGTTCCTGTGACGGGGTCTTCCGGCACCCCAACGCCAGGTGCGAACATCCTCCCATGGATAGGGACATCCGCGCCCTCCACTGATGTGAAGAGGTGAAGGCCGCCGAGGCCAAGGTTGGCGCTGGCCTTGTTTAGTAACCCGAAGTCCGGGGAGAGGTTGTTGAGGACACCCCTGTCTCTGACGGCCAGAAAAAGGGCGGGGAAGCCCGTTGACACTATTTGAGGCGGGAGAGAGGGGTCAACGGTATCATGGGCCAACTCCAGTGCTGTCAGCAGAGGCTGCAGTTCGTCACCGTTCAGCGTTCTGCCATACTCAGGGGGCGGCTGCGTCATTGTCATCAGCAGGGCGCCTTCCCTGATGTTGATGTCGACAGGTAGGACCCCGGCCCCGGTTTTCTGGACGCAGCGCCCTCCGCCTCCTCCCAGGGAGATCCTGCTTTCGGTGGCCAACACAAAGTGGGCAGCCACCGTTGCATGGCCGCAGAGGGGCACTTCAATCCTGGGGGTGAAGAACCGGACCTCAACATCATAGAGGGCGTCCTCAGGGGCCGACAGCACGAAGGCCGTTTCTGAGTTGTTTAACTCTCTGGCGATTAGCTGCATCTCATCATCGCTGAGGCCATCAGCGTTGGAGATGACCCCAGCGGGGTTTCCACTGAATAGCTGATTGGTGAAGGCATCAACCTGGTACAGACGGTACTCTCTTAGCATTGAAACAACCTCGCTCTCAGGCTCGCTGTTGGGGTCACCTCACCAAGGGATTTAGCCACAGCCGGGCGTTTTTCCTTTCGGGTTCCTCCTGGCGCGGCCGGCAAGGCGAGGACGGGAGTCGCTGAAAACAGTTTCACACCAGGTACAGCAACCTGGCCTCCGGCAGCCTGGTTTCAATGGCCTTGACAAGGACGGCTTCTACTTCCGTGTATACATCCTTGGGGTAGACCCACTTCCCGTAGCCGAACTGACCGTACTTGAACCTGCGCTCGCCTTTGTCCATGGGAAGCGAGGTGCTGGGGAACCGTTCAAGTATGACCTCTTTTGCCTTTTCGGTGTAGCGGTGGGTGACCAGCTCAAAGGTGAGGTCCGCAGCTTTGCTTGCCGGAGGAGGGAACCTGTGGGCCAGCCTGTCGATGAGGTCCAGGTAGTCCTCTTGCCACCCATCGTAGATGACGATGGGGGCGATCATCAGTCCCAGGGGGTACCCGGCGGCGGCAACCTTCTCGGCTGCTTCCAGTCGTCTATCAAGGGGAGAGGTGCCATGCTCGTAGTCACTGATGACCCTATCAGTATTGATACTGAACCGGATTCGTGTTCGGCCCCTGTGCTCTGCTGCCAGTAGGGACTCCACGTGATGGAACTTGGTAACAAAGCGGAGAAGGCCGTACTCCTGGCCTGCAAAGAACTGAATCGCCTGGAAGAGGGACCCGGTCAGGTGCTCAACGGCAACAGGGTCTGAGGTAGAGCTGACCTCAAAACGAGTTGTCTCTGGCCGCCGCTCATCGATGTAATTGAGGGTATTGTTCAGGATCTCATCAACATTGACATAGACCTTGATATAGGGTTTTTTGGGAAACCGGGTCTGCAGATAACAGTACTGGCATTTTCCGGGACAGCTCGTGACAAGGGGAAACTGGTAGTGGGCCGAGGGTTTGCAGGTCTGAAGCTTCATGCTCTTTTTCTTGGCCACCACCATGGTCTCTTTCCCGTGTCTAAAGCTCTCCTGGGGTGTTTTGCCCCGGGGGATCCCTGTCACTCTCCCGCCGGCATCAATGTGGCTGATATCAGTACCCGTCTCCTCAAACAGTCCGCGCAGTCTCTTGCCCAAGGGGTACTCCAGGGTGCCTTCTTCAAAGATAACTCGTTTTGGGAAATAGAGGTCTTCTGTCATAATGCCTCCCTGCTACCGAACTCCGGCGCTGTCACCCGCCGGGAGAATTTCGGTCGCCTTCGGTCTCACGACCGCTGTTTACCTGCTGTTGTAGTGTTCCGCTTCCGACCGGTTCCAACTCAGGACCGAGAGAGGTGGTAAGGATTGTAGTGTTCAGCTGTGCTGAGGAGGCAATAACCCACCTGTAGCAGGGAGAGCAGCAAGTCAAGTCGAAGATAGAGGGAAGGCAACGAGAAGACGAGAAGAAGGCCGTAAGAAGACGAGAATATGAGGATCTAGCAGGCCATAGACAGGCAGACTTTGCTCCGGGAGGTTACGCAAGTGTGGGATATCAGGGTGGTTGTTGAGGAGGTCTTGGGGTTCTGCGATTTGCCCATGCAGCCAGGCGACTATTTCGAGGTCAGGGGCGGCGCCATTCACATCCCTGACGGGAAACACCTGTGCCTGTGGGCCCTTCAGGCCATGATGCCGTTGCTCCCCTTAAAGCAGCGGAATATCGCTGAGGAGAATGATTGGGTGCCCCGAACCCGGCATATCAGCTGTCCTGACCCTAACGGGCGGGTGATCTACCGGATTGATAGGATTGGCGTCGATGATGAGGCTCACGCTGATAGGACTCAAGATGACAATAGAACCGGAATTGATGCATCGCCCGACAGGGGCATTCGCCGGATGGTGGTGAATGAGGCCGCCTGTTCGGGCTGCAGGGCCTGTGAGCTGACCTGCAGCTTTGAGCATGGAGGTGAGATCAACCCCGCCATCTCGCGAATACGGGTAGAGAAGGATGAGCCCAGGGGGCTTGACCGACCTCTGGTCTGCCGCCAGTGTGGGAACGCGCGCTGTGTTGCCGCCTGCCCGGTGGGCGCCCTCAGCAGGGACCCAGAGACCTTTGCGGTATCCCTTGACAGTGACGCCTGCACAGGGTGCAAGGCCTGCGCCAGGGCTTGTCCCTTTGGATCCATTGCCTTTCACCCGGTTACAGGCAAACCCCTCTTCTGTGACCTTTGCGGCGGTGAACCGGCTTGCGTGAAGCGGTGCCCTGTTGATGCCATCAGGTATGACTTGCCGGGGCGGTGAACCTGGCCGCCGAAGCCTACTCCCTGCAGCGAGTTGGCAATAATAAAGAGTTAGGCATTGCGGCTGAAGCTACCAGGTTGTCAAGCAGGCTCGGTCATCATCGCTGACAGTGTTGTAGTCAGGCGGATTTTGATAGGAGGAAAGTCTGTGACCACTTCAAGAGAGATTAGGGGAGGATACGCCGGCCGGGTTCTCCGGGTTGACCTGGATAGAGGCACGACTTCGACTGAAGCCCTTGATCCCGATCTCGCGCGGCAGTACATAGGGGGGAGGGGTTTTAATGTCAGGCGCCTCTTTGACGAGGTAGCGGCAGGCACTGATGGGTTATCGCCAGACAACAAGCTCATCTTCGGCGTTGGTCCCCTGACAGGGACCCTCTTCCCTGGCAGCCGCTTCAACGTCAGCGCCATGTCGCCCCAGACCGGTATCCTTGGTGATTCCAACGCTGGCGGTTTCTTTGGCCCGGAGCTCAAGTTCGCCGGTTATGATCAGGTCATCATTGAAGGCCGGTCGAGGGAGCCCGTCTACCTCTATATTAATAACGATGCGAGCTCTGATCGGGTTGAACTTAGGCCCGCTGGGCACCTGTGGGGAAAGGATGTCTGGGAGACCACCGAGGCCGTCCTGGAAGAACTGGGCGACAGCCGCTTTCAGGTGGCAACCATTGGCCAGGGGGCAGAGAATGGGGTCAGGTTTGCTGGTATCTTTTCCAACCTGGTACGCCCCTGCGCGCGGACGGGCATGGGGACGGTAATGGCTGGCAAGAACCTGAAGGCCGTTGCAGTGCGAGGGCGCAGGCCTGTCAAGATTGCTGATCCAGTCCGCTATCGGGAACTGATGGCCAAGATGGACAGTGCCATCAGGGATCATGATGAGTATGAGATAAGGGTTCGCCTCGGCACCACCAAGCTTGTTACCGCCCTTAACGACCTGGGCGCCCTGGCTACAAGACATTTTCAGACTGGCCGTTTTGAGGCGGCCAGCAGGGTCTCGGGAGAACGGCTTGAGGAGCTCTACAAACTCAAATCCAAGGGGTGCGGGGGCTGCACCATCCCCTGCAGCCGCTACTTCCGGATTACTGATGGACCCTACGAGGGCCTGGCTAGCGAAGGTCCAGAGTTCGAGGGGCTGGCGGGGTTTGCATCGCGGGTCGGCAATGATGATCTTGCCGCCTCTCTTAAGGCCGTTGATCTCTGCAACAGATATGGGCTTGACGTGATCTCTACCTCCGAGGTGATTTCCTTTGTTATGGAGCTTCACCAGAGGGGCCTGATCATACGGGACGATGCCGGCGGCCTTGACCTGTCTTGGGGCAACGTGGAGACCATCCACACCCTGATCCGAGAAATCGCGTACCGGGAGGGCTTTGGGGACATTCTGGCCGATGGTGTCAGGGAGGCTGCCAGGAGGTTGGGCCCAGAAACCGAGGACCTGGCCATTCATGTTAAAGGCCTGGAGTTGTTTCAGGCCGACCCCAGGGGGATCAAGGCCTACGCCCTCGGAAACGCCGTGGCAAGCCGCGGTGGGGATCACCTCCGCTCCGAGCCCTGGTTTGAATTTTCTGAGGATGCTGCGGAAGGCCTGCGCCGCTTCGGCGCCGCTGAGAGCGCCTTCCGGTTAGAACACAAGGGAAAGGGCCGGGTGGTCAAGTATTTCGAGGAGATTGCCGCCCTTAGCGACTGTGTTGAAGTATGCAAGAACACCGTGGTCAACATGGAGGTTCTGCCCTTTGACGTGGCCGCCGAGATGCTTGAGGCTGTGGTCGGCTGGGATATGGGCGCTGAGGAACTCCACGCTGTCTGTGAGCGGGTAGTGAACCTGGAGCGCCTGTTTATCGCCAGGGAAGGCATTACCCGCAAGGATGACACCCTGCCGCGGCGCTTTCTCGAAGAGCCCCTACCGCCGGACTCTGGCCCTTCGGCGGGCAGTGTCGTCAGGATTGAAGGGATGTTGGATGAGTACTACGAGGCCAGAGGCTGGTCCCAGGAGACAGGGCTGCCAACCGATGAGACCCTGGAGCGTTTGGGTCTTGCGGGGGACAGAGATGACGGGAAGTAGCTCAGAGCTAGAGTCGCTTCGCCGGGGGGGCGGTACTCATCTATTATTACTCAGCGGCGGGGATCTGGATGAAGAAGGTTGTACCCTTTCCCGTTTCAGTTTCGAACCAGATGTCGCCGCCGTGGCCCTGGGTTATAAACTGTTTTGTGATATACAGCCCAAGGCCGGTACCGTCGTCATGGGTTGTTGTAAAGGGCTCAAAGACCCGTCCCCTTATCTCACGGGGGATACCAGGGCCGGTGTCGGTGATGGCAATCATGATGCTGCCTGCCTCTTCACGGAGGACTACATTAATGCCACCGCCGCCAGGCATGACCCTGATCGCATTGATCAAAATGTTGTTTATTGCTCGTCGGAGGAGTCCCACCTGGATTAGAGCCTTTCTGGGTGTGAGGACCTCCAATTTTGTGAACACCCCCTGTCTGGCGCAGAGGGTACTGATGTCACTGAGGGCAGACCTGATGATCTCCACAGGGCTCATCACAACTGGACTGGCCATGTCCGTGGGGTTCAGGAGCTCCCGCACCATCTCAGTGAGTTTGTCAGTCTGGTCGACGATCTTCTCGAGAAGGTCGTTGACCCTGGGGCTTTCTGACAGCCTGATGCCGAGCTGAGCCATGGCCCGCATTGCTGCTAGGGGATTCTTCAGGTCATGGACAACACCTCTCAGTAGTTCCTGTTGGGGCATTACTGAGCTATGCTGTGCCAGGTCTGCCTTCTCAGTCGGGGGCTCCCCCTCTATCTGCCGCGCATCAAGTTCGAGGCTCTGCTGGATTGAGTTGACGCAGGCTTGGGCCAGATGGAGAATTGCCGGATGGGCGTGGTCGTTGGGGATCATGACGCCCAGGGCTCCCACAACCCTGCCATCCACCTCTATGGGAATGCCAATACCTGTGACTCCATGGAAACTCCGGTTGTAGTGCTCAACCCCGAAGACGACAACAGGCTTCCCGGTGTGGAGAGTGGTACCAATACAGTTATTGCCGAGATACCTCTCAGACCAGTTAGCCCCGATGGCCACCGCGGTTCGCCTGCCACCGAAGGTGTCAGGAGTGCCGAGGATAGTCAGGATCCAGCCCCCTTCATTAGAGAGGATAGCCACATGGGGCCAATGGTTCAGGGCAAGGGATATCTGCTTTAAGTGAGGGTGGGCTTTGGCAATCAGTAACCTCCGGGCTGCGACCTTTTCCTCCAGTCGAGTTCCCTCAAGAAAAACTGCGTTGGGTCGCCGGGGGTTGACCCCCAAGGCTAGACATCGGTTCCAGGCCTGAAAGACAGGTAGATCTGCGCTGGCTATCTCCACGGCCTGTCCGCCAGTGACCATTTGCCACTGGAGCATCAGCTCCCCCTGGTTATCTGCTTGACTGTCCAGCGAACCATCAGGGCTTCTACCCATTTCAGTACCCCCAGAGTGTTCCCGCGTCTTAATATACAAATCGAATGAAACAAGCTGGTACTGAAGTGCTTTAGCCCCTTAATCTTAACAGAATCAAACTTAATTGGAAAAGTTTTTTGCACAGTAACTTCAGTAACAGGTTCCCAGTCGCCAGAATAACTTGAAGAAGGAGATGGAACTTGTACCTTCTCAGGGCCGGTGCATCCTCGCAATCGGCGCATCCTGCAAACTTCGCTGCTATGAGGTGATAATTACGATGGCAAAAGGCATGGCGTCTCTTCATGACCACCACTCGTCACAATGGAAGCGAACTGTTGATCACCCGATCCAGGGCCGCCTCTCCAAACCCAGGGAGCGCGGGATCACCATGGTGCTGGATAAAGGGCTTGGTATTGCCGCCACCGCTGATGTGCTAAACTCGGCGGCCAAGCACATTGATTTCTGGAAGCTCAGTTTCGGAACATCGGTGTTCTATCCCCAAGAGGTACTGCATCAGAAGACAGATCTCATCAGGGACAGCGGTATTGATGTCTACCCGGGAGGGACGCTGCTAGAGGTAGCTGTCCTTCAGGGAAGGCTGGAGCGGTTCCTTACCGATGCCCGGAATGTTGGCTTCACCTTCATTGAGGTTTCCGACGGAACAATTGAGATGTCAAAGGCGCAGCGGGCTGACACCATCGCCCAGGCTCTTGATGCAGGTTTTCGCGTTGTGACAGAGGTCGGAAAGAAGGACCCAGGTCAGCAACTAGACCCTGAAGAGGTTGTAGAGCAGATTGAGGAAGATCTAGCTCATGGGGTTTACAAGGTGATTGTTGAGGGCCGCGAGTCAGGCCGAGGGGTTGGGGTGTATAATCCCCAAGGGGAGCTTGACGAAGCAGAGCTGGGAGCGGTGATGGAGGGGATCAGGAATCCCAATCGGCTTATCTTCGAAGCGCCTCTAAAGAACCAGCAGAGCGCCTTCATAACCTTGTTTGGTCCCAATGTCAACTTGGGGAACGTGTCTCCCAGCGATGCCCTTGCTCTGGAGGCCCTTCGGGTGGGCCTTCGCGGAGACACTCTTAAAGAATATCTCATCCGGAAGGTTCAGGGCTCGGCGATTGTGGATTTCAATGTTGATGCTCATCCCCTCAATGGTGAACCCCTAAAGGCTGATGACTAGGTCTTGATACCGGACACGAATTTGCGCCCAGGTTCAAGAATATCCTTTACCAAGGAGGTAATGTGGATGGTTCAGGACCTGGTCTTCCTTTTTTTTGTGTTTATGTTAGGGTTGGTAGGAAACAACCACCTGGTTACACTGTCCGCCCTTATCTTGGCGACCCTACGGGTGTCAGGCATGAAGATGATGATTGATAGTTTCGCTGACTATGGGATCCAGGCGGGCCTTATAGTCCTAACCATGTCTGTCATGATACCCTTTGCATCAGGTGAGGCGGGCTTTGGCCACGTAATAAACACCGTCAGGACTCCCTGCGGCATCATCGCCATTCTTGTCGGGGTCTTTGTAACCTATCTCGGTCGTGAGGGAGTAACTCTGTTGCAGGTCCAGCCCGAAGTTATGGTGGGGCTGATCGTTGGGTCGTTGATTGGCGTAGCCCTGTTTCGGGGAGTACCCGTTGGCCCTCTGATTGCGGCAGGCGGAGTAGCGGTGCTTATGGAGATTTTGGGCCGCCTCTAGAGGGGTGGCTGCCGTCGTGCCTTCTCAGTACGGAATCTGCTTTTTTGAACAGTTTTTTGATGGCAGGGCCAACATCAACATAGGGGGTGCTGCTGCTGGTATCAGTGTTACTGTTGCGGGGCTTGCCCTCAGGCTCCCTCTTTAGTTCCCCCTGAATCTCCTTCTTCAGTTCATTAAGGGCCTCCCTAGAACCAGGCACAAGGGGTCTCTTCTTGCCCAACTGCAACCATCCCTTTCCCTTTACTCATCCATCTGCTGCTCAACACCGGCCTCTGAACCAGGGTCAGCGGGGGCCTCTGTTGGCGCTATCTCCTCCAATTCAACCCTCAGCATTCGCATGTTGTGGGCCAGAAGTTGGACGATTATATAGAAGCAGGTTACTGATACAGCGGTTCTGAGGAGGCTGCCGCTGACTATGGATAGAAATAGAGAGGCGACACTGCAGACCGTCAGGAAAAGGCCGAGGGTCACCAATGCTCTTCGACTGAGTTCAAGACTGAGGTTGAGCTTAGGTTTGATGTGTCATTCTCCTCTCTCCCGTCTTAATACTCGTACAGTGAGGAAGATTTGCTTCAGTCCCTTGTTCTAAGTATTCCCCTGCTTGTTGTTAGTATGTAATAAGAACCCTCAGTGTTATCGTCGCCCCTGGTTGACGTCGAACCTCTATGTGCAGGACTCTTAAGATGATCTGGGTTGCCCTCTTGGATAGGGAGAAACGAGAAAGAGATGATAGATAAGGAAGGAAGCCCATTGCATCAGGCATAAGTATACAGACAGTACAGAGAGGTTCTGAGGAGAGGGAGGAACACAAGATGACTAAAAACCTGTTAATGGCATCAAAGAAGTATTACGACAACATGGTTGAGCTGCGACGAAGTTTTCACATGCATCCTGAATTGGGGATGGAAGAGACCCGCACCGCCGGAATCGTTGCCGGGGAGCTAGAAAAACTGGGCATCGAGATTGAGACTGGCGTCGGTGGCACTGGTGTTGTGGGGGTTCTTCGCGGAAACAAGCAGGGCAAGACCATAGCCATTCGAGCTGATATGGATGCTCTCCCCATCGACGATAGGAAGAATGTGGACTATGCTTCGAAGGTAGAAGGGAAGATGCACGCCTGCGGTCACGACGGACATACTGCCATTCTACTGGGGACAGCCATGCTCCTTTCAGAGATGCGGGGCCGGATTAACGGCACTGTAAAGTTCATCTTCCAGCCTGCTGAAGAGGGTCCCGGCGGAGCGGCGCCGATGATAAAGGACGGCGCCATGAAGGATCCCGATGTTGATGCCATAATCGGGTTACACCTCTTTACGGACATGCCCACCGGTAAGATAGGCATTCGCTACGGCGCAACAAACGCTGCAACCGACTCCTTTGAGATTAAGATCGCTGGGTCTGGGGGGCACGGAGCCGCGCCTCACCGGGCCGTAGACGCCATCACCATGTCAGCCCAGGTAGTCTCAGCCCTTCAGACCATTGTAAGTAGAGAGATTAACCCTCTGGATTCGGCGGTTCTAACCATTGGGACCATAAAGGGTGGCTATCGCTATAACGTCATCTGCCCCGAGGTTGAGCTAACCGGTACTGTCCGTACCCTGCGCCCTGAGACCAGGGATCTGATGCCCAAGCGAATTGAGGAGATCCTGGAGGGTATCGTAGGGGGGATGCGCGGCAGCTTCGAATTCCGCTATCATCACGGATACCCTCAGGTTGTAAATGACGAGAGGACCGTTGATCTTGTTGCCAACAGCGCCAGAGAGCTTCTGGGTGATGACGGTGTTGTCACAATCCCTGAGGCCAGTATGGGTGGAGAAGATTTTTCCTACTTTGCTCAGGTTGCCCCAGGCTGTTTTTTCCGGCTGGGAGCGGGAAACGTCAGCAAGGGTTGCAACTATCCTGGACATCATCCCATGTACAACTTCGATGAGGACGCCATGCCTGTGGGCGTGGCGGTCTTCGCCAACGTTGTTTTCAACTATCTTGGTGACTGAGGGCGACATGACTATGAGTGGAGAAACCACATTCATTGTGTTTGAGGGAGGCGCTCCAGAGGGCCCGGTTGACGCCAGTATGCGCCAGGTGAGAGCAGCCACCGCCCTGGATACCATTGAGCGACTCACGACAACCTTTGGTGACGAGATATCCCTGGTACTGGTCACTGACAATCCGGAAGTAGCTGCAGGCGGTCAGGCTCTGGGCGCTGAGACCCTCACTGTAGGTTCGCCTCCTAGCAGTGAGTCGGAAGGCTTTCATTTTGGTAGAGCCTTGACAGAGGTAATAAACGAACTGAAGCTGGATAGGGTTATCTGCCTTGGTGGAGGCAGTGCCCCACTGTACAGCGCGGACCAATGGCTCTCCTTTATAGAAGCCCTTAATAGGAGACCGGCAGTTATAGTCCAGAACAACCCTGGGTCTGCTGATGTGTTTGGATTCAGGCCCGCTGCTGCCATTAACGGTATAGACCCTCCGATTATCGACAATTTCCTGGGCAGCCTCTTGAGGGAGACTGGCTTGGAGCGGATCCTTCCACCCAATGCCGCGGAGCTCCATTTTGATATTGACGTTCCCACCGATGTTCAGATTCTGAAAGTGGTGGGACCGCAGTTGGTAGGGAGACGGACAGCCGCTCTCCTCGGAAAGGACCTGTTCTCTGGAGGCAGCATCCCGAGGCTTGCCTCATCCCTGTGGGAGCGGGGACAGGGAGGGCGAGAGCTCAACCTGTGCCTTGTTGGCCGCGTTGATGTCGTGACCGAGCAGTTTTTACGGGCGAATTTCCCGGTGAGAATTAATTCAATAACTGAAGGGAAGGGGCTGAGGAGAGCAGTCATTGAGAACCGCCCGGTCCCTGTGATCACCAGTGAGATTGTCAAGCGCTGTGGTTTTCAGTGCCTTTTTGAGATCCTCTCAGAAGGCGTCGACTACATTGTAATGGATTGGCGTCCGCTATTAGCGGCTCTGGGGGAGTTTCCTGGGGCAGAGGACCGTTTCAACGCCGATCTCCTGCGGTTGGATCACGTTGTTTCACCTGTGCTGCGGGACCTGGTGTCGGCGTCCCTGGAGGCAGAAGCCAATGTAATCCTTGGTGGGCACTCGCTGGTCTCAGGTGGGCTTTGGCTCCTGGCCAAGCACATCCTGGCCCAGGCGGGGATAGCTGAGTGGCGTCCCGGCGGCCGCACAAGATAGGGGATGATAGATATCAGTCGTATCAAGGTGGCAATGTGCCAGATGGCTGTAACCGACGACAAGGCAAGGAACCTTGCCCGGGCAAGAGAGATGATCCTCACTGCCGGGAAAGAGGGGTCTGACATCGTTGTTCTGCCGGAGATGTTCAACTGTCCCTACGACAGTGATCACTTTGCCCCCTTTGCAGAGGAGTGGCCCCATGGGCCAAGCCTCGACATGCTGCGGGAGGCGGCCATCGAGGGGGGAACCCTTATTGTGGGTGGCTCCATCCCTGAGCGACACCAGGGATCCATATTCAACACCAGCTTCGTATTTGGCCCCTGTGGCGAGTTGTTGGCAAGACACAGAAAGGCTCATCTCTTTGATGTCGACATCCCCGGCGGGATCACCTTCAAGGAATCTGACACCCTCTCCCCTGGGAACGATGTGACCCTCGCCCCTCTCATGGGGAGCAGCGGTAAGTTGGGCGTTGCCGTTTGCTACGATATTCGCTTTCCAGAGCTCTTTCGCCGGATGGCATTGGGGGGAGCGATGTTCGTGGCTGTGCCTGCGGCCTTCAACCTGACCACCGGTCCCGCTCACTGGGATCTGTTGTTTCGCACTCGCGCCGTCGATAACCAGGTCTTCGTTGTTGGGGTGTCACCTGCTCGCCTTCCTGGAGCCAGCTATGTCGCCTTCGGCCATTCCATTCTGGTTGACCCCTGGGGAGAGGTGTTGGCCATGGCGGGCGCCGGTGAGGACCTTGTGGTCTCTGAGATTGACTTGGCCCGGGTGAAGCAGGTCAGAAGCGAACTCCCTCTGCTCAAACACAGGCGTACTGAACTTTATTAAACTGTGAAGGATTTCAGGAGAGTTGCATAGAAATAAACGAACAGTAACGACTTGTGAACACAATCACACTGTATTATTGGAGACATGTGTGTCGGTGTGATTGGCGGTAAAGCCGGGTCCACGGTGTTGGAGTAGGCGGGGGAGCGTTCCAGAGTGGGCAGATCAAGACTATCCACAATTATCATGGTGGGAATACTCCTTGTCATTGTAGTCGTCATGGCAACGAGCTTTGTCTGGAATGTCTACAGGCTTCAGGAGCGGTCCCAGCTCGAGCTACGGGAGAAGGCCCGCCTCATAACAAGCCAGTTTCTAGCCATCCGCACCTTTATGGCAGAGAGTCAGGACGAACCCAGTCTGAGCAATGAATACGAGCACCTGGACCCCGTGGCGGCAGAGGCAGGTCTCAACCAGATCCTTGAGGGCAGCCCCTGGCGCATCAAGGAGGTATGGCTGGAGGGCTCAAGCGACATCCATCAGCCAGATCCCAGCGAGGGTGAGATCCTTGCAGCATTGAGGAGCAACCCAGACTTAAAGGAGCACTGGTCTCTGGAAAGCGGTGAGGACCAGCAGTTCTTTTACTACATGATCCCCATCCGGATGGAGGAGAACTGTCTCACCTGTCACGGAATAGGCTCTCAGGATGGGGTTGAGAAAGACCTTGTTCTTCCTAAGGAGTTTACCCTGGGGGAACTCGCCGGCGCTATCAGTCTCCGGGTCCCCATGGACACCTACGAAGATATGCTGCGCGCCGACACTTTTTCACAACTAGTCTTTACCCTGACCCTGGTGGTTCTCAGTCTTGTGGCCACATCTGCGCTTATGGGTCACTTTGTCACCAGGCCACTGTCGCGCCTTACGGATATGGCAATTGAGCTTGGGACGGGTAATCATGACGCAGCGCAAAGGGAGATCAGGGCTTACGGCGAGATTGGTGTTCTCGTCCGGGAGTTTAAGGACATGGCTGCCAGGCTGAGAGACCTGTACCGCAGCCTTGAGGACAAGGTGCAGCAACGCACCGAAGAACTGCTGGAACAACGCGAGGAACTGCGCCGGATCAACCGGGAGCTTGACAAGTCCAACCGGATGAAATCCACCTTTCTTGCCAGCATGAGTCATGAACTGAGAACCCCCCTGACGGCGATTATTGCCTTTGCTGAACTGCTGCTGGAACGGATAGGGGGCGCCCTCACACAGCGGCAGGAGGAGTACGTTGGTGGGGTTCGCGACAACTCCCGACAGCTTCTCAGTATCATCAATGACATCCTTGATCTTGCGAAGATCGAGGCCGGTCGAATGGAGCTGCGGGTAAGCAGGTTTCATGTGGGAGCTCTACTGGAAGAGGCAGTGGAGAACATCAAACCCCTTGCAGTTCGCAAAGGGGTAACCCTGAGGATAGCCGGCGATGCCCTCTGCAAGCTGCTGCCAGAGATTGAGGGGGATCGCCAGAAGATTCAGCAGGTTTTGACAAACCTGCTGGGGAACGCCATCAAGTTTACCCCAGAAGACGGCATGGTCCTTCTGGATGCAAGTATGGACGATGACAGGGGCGAGGTTCTTGTCCTTGTCTCTGATACGGGAATAGGCATCCCTCCTGAAAAACAGGAAGACATCTTTGACGCCTTCAGGCAGGTTGACGGCTCTACAACAAGGGAATACCGTGGAACCGGCCTTGGTCTCAGCCTCGCCAAGCACCTGGTTGAGATGCACGGGGGCAGGATTTGGCTGGAGAGTAAGGAGGGCAGGGGAAGCGCGTTTTACTTCACCCTGCCTATAGAACTGCGTGAGGCCGAGAGTGAGGAAGACTGGTCCTTCCACCAGTAGATTGAGGTGAGGTAGATGGCTAAGTCACCCACAATTCTTGTTGTCGATGACGAAGCTCAGATCAGGACCATAGTTGAGCACCGCCTTGAGGCCGACGGCTACCAGGTCATCTCAGTGTCAGATGGTGATGAAGCCCTTAAGGCATTTGAGGCCCACCAACCTGACCTGATTGTACTTGATCTAATGATGCCCCAGGTTGATGGCTTCCAGGTCTGCGAAAGGGTTAGAGCCAAGTCCAACGTACCCATTATCATCCTGTCTGCTAAGGGCGATGAGCTCGACAAGGTTGTGGGATTCCGGATGGGGGCTGATGATTACTTAACCAAGCCCTTCAGCCCGTCGGAGCTGGCCTTAAGGGTTCAGGCAGTGCTGAGGCGGACTCACAGTTTCCCTGTGGATGACAACGGCATGGGACGAGAAGGCACAACCTGTTGCGGCGACATCGAGATTGACAGACGCCGTCGAAAGGTTTGGGTTCGGGGTCAAGCAGTTGATCTGACGGCTAAGGAGTTTGATCTCCTATGGTTCTTTGCCAGCCATCCAGAATATGTGTTTACCAGGGAGCAACTACTAAACCAGGTCTGGGATGACTTGTACCCTTCAGATCCCAATAATGTTACAGTGTTGGTAAGCCGATTGAGAGATAAGATCGAGGAAGATCCGCATAACCCCTGCCACATCAAGACGGTTTGGGGTGTTGGTTACAAGTTTGAGACAGGAGAGAGTCAATAAGATTGCAACCTTAACCTGATAGATACAGTCACTGATAGTCACGGACTGGCCTGCTGCCGGTCCGTTTTTTGATTGTAGGCCCCAATTTACCGGCAATCCAGGCGACTGCTTAGCGAATGCCGAACCAGAAGCCCCCGCCCTCTCGTAACATCTCCGTAACTCTGACCACAATTTTGAAACTATCTGTAATGAGATTGCCAGAAAAAGAGCAGGAATCTTTCAGAAGTGCGTTACTCGATAGCAAGCTGCGGTTGGTACGATGGGTTCACAAGGGTAGAAGGGGGGATAGAGCTATGGCAAAACTACTCAATGTCGTTCCTTACATCCATGTTTCTGCAATGCTGCTGTTCGTAATTGGCAACTGTCTGTTGTTGCTTGGTTTCTTGTTGCTGCCGGGGCTGGTACTGGCGGGAACGCTGTAATCTGAACCAGGGGTGAGCCATGTGAAGGGGAGCACAATTCTGCTTGTAGACTGCGATCATGAGGTGCTGGCATCTCTAAGGGCCCGACTGGAGAGGGAGGGCTGTAGGGTGATCTGCGCCTCTGACGGCGAAGAAGCACTGGCGAGGTTCTCCGAATGCCATCCGGACCTGGTCCTCCTGGAGCTCTTACTCCCCCAGATTGACGGGTACGAGGTATGCCGCAGAATCCACCAGTCCTCTAAGGTTCCAGTTATCATCCTCTCCAGCAAGGGCGATGAGGTGGACAAGGCAATCGGATTTAGATCAGGGGCCGACGACTATGTAACCAAGCCCTTTAGTGTTGTGGAGTTGATGCTGAGGATCAAGGCAGTGATGAGGAGGGTAGGGAATTCCGGACATGAGACCGGCGAACCCAGTACCACCATTGCCGCTGGAGCCCTGGTATTAGACAGAAAGCGTAGGGCTGTCACTATCGAGGGGATGCCCGTTGAACTCACCGCCAAGGAGTTTGAACTGTTGTGGTTTTTGGCTTCCAACCCGGAGGTGGTCTTTAGCAGGGATCAGATCCTGGAGGAACTGTGGAGTGAGGATTTTGACGGTGACCCAAAATCTGTTACCGTCCTTGTCAGTCGCCTCCGCGACAAGGTAGAGACTGATCCGGTCAATCCAAGGTTTGTCAGGACAGTATGGGGTGTCGGATACAAGTTTGACGCCGATCGGACCGCGTAGGTTTTTGTTGAAAGGGGTTGGGCTGAGGAAATGTCAGTGTCAAGGAGAGATTTTCTGAAGACCTGCACGGCAGGTGCCTTGACCCTCATAGGGGTGGGGACAGGGAGTAAAGCCCTGGCTAGTTCTGGTACGGATGGAGATGTCCCGGGACTGCTCATTGATGTGTCCAAGTGCATTGGGTGCAGGGAGTGCATGAAGGCCTGCGCCACAACTTGGCCCTTGAGGGAAGGCGATAAGATCGTTGAACCACCACCGCTAAACACCATTGACGAACCAACAGCAGAGGTCCTTACCTACATCAAGGACTTCCGATATGTCGAGGGGAATAAGGAGCACTTCGGCCATGTGAAGGTCCAGTGCATGCACTGCGACGAGCCGGCCTGCGCTTCAGCCTGCCCGGTGGCGGCGCTTCACAAGAGCGAGGAAGGGCCGGTCCTTTATGATGCCAGCCGGTGCTTGGGCTGCCGCTACTGCATGACAGCCTGCCCCTTCCAGATACCGGCCTACAATTGGAACAATCTTGCCCCACAGGTTCGCAAGTGCTGGCTCTGCAAGGTCAACATCGAGAAGGGAGACCGGACCGCCTGTTCAGTGTCGTGTCCAACAGGAGCCACCGTCTCTGGCATGCGCTCGGAGCTACTGGCGGAGGCAGAAAGACGCATAAGCGCGGCGCCTGATAAGTATGAGAATCACATTTATGGACTGAATGAGGTCGGAGGGACATCGGTCCTCTACATCTCCCATGTACCCTTTGAGGAGATGGGATTCAGGACGGATCTCACCGACAGGCCCTTGCCGGCCTATACCTGGCAGGCAATGTCCAAGATCCCTGGCATCGTTGTCACCCTGGGCGTTCTGCTTAGCGGGGTTAGCTTCTACAGTTCGCGTCGTACCCGGCTGGAAAATGAGGGTAACGGCAACCAGGAGGGGGTATAGAGATGAAATGGCAACGGCCTAAAATCACGCCCTGGAGGATAATTGGTTTTCTATTGGTACTTCAGGCCATGGGGTCTGCTGTGTACCGCTTTTTTTGGGGCTTGGGGCCTAGTACAAACCTGAGCAATGAGTTCCCCTGGGGGATCTGGATCGGCTTTGACGTAGCTTCAGGTGTAGCCCTGGCAGCGGGGGGCTTTGTCATCGCAGGGGCTGTCTACATCTTTGGCCTGAAGGACTTCAAGTCCATCACCCGGCCAGCGGTCCTTACGGGTTTCCTTGGATACCTGTTGGTAGTCGTTGGCCTTATGGCCGACCTGGGGCGGCCCTGGAACATCTGGCGACCCATTGTTCACTGGCAGCATCACTCCGTTATGTTTGAGGTGGCATGGTGTGTCATGCTCTACACCACCGTGTTGTTTATGGAGTTCCTGCCGGTGTTCCTGGAGGGATTCGGGCTCAAGCGGTGGGCAAAACGGGTTTATTCAGCCATCATACCCTTTGCTATCCTTGGTGTCATTCTCTCAACTCTGCACCAGTCGTCCCTGGGTTCGCTGTTCCTGATTGTGCCCGATAAACTTCATGGCCTGTGGTACACGCCCTTCTTGCCGGTCTTCTTCTACATGACGGCCCTGGCAGTAGGCGCAGCCATGGTTACCTTCGAGTCTTACATGGCCTCAAAGGCCTTTGGTCACAAGTTCAACATTGAACTCATGTCCCGACTTAACAAATTCACCCTGGGGATGCTGGGCCTCTATCTGGTCGCGAAGGTCATTGACCTTGCCTACAGGGGTAACCTCGGCCTTGTGTTGGAGGGAAGCTTCGAGAGTACCGCGTTCCTGATTGAGATGGCCATCGGGGTAATCCTGCCGATTGTCATCCTGGCCCTTCCAAAGCTGCGCCAGAGCGCGTCGGGCCTTTTCACTGCAGCCATCATGGTGGTGCTGGGTGTTGTCGTCAACCGGATGAACGTGGCGATTACCGGCCTGACCCGGTTTAATGGCGAGGTGTATCTCCCTAGCGTCTTTGAGGTCAGTATTACCGTTGGTATCGTGGCCTTTGGGGTGCTTGCCTACACCTACATCACTGAGTACTTCCCCGTCTTTGAGCATGAAGAGCATGAAGAACACGGACAACACGAAGAGGTCACGGATGTTCGCGTAGGTCATGACACCGTCGCCGTCGCAGCTGATCTGGATAGCTAAAGCTGCCGAGGCACCTGGACGGATAACTAGCCAAAAGATAACCAGTTAGTGAAGTGGATCTCTGTGGGGCTGGCCCAAAGGAGCGGCCGGCCCCGCATAATTCAAAAAGTCGTAGGCTCGTCTTAAAGGCCTGGACCGATGGGAGGGCGGAGGAAGATGGCCATGCCAGCCAAGAAACTTCAGCGGTTGGACAACAAGGTGTATGAGATGGGTCTACTGCAGCACCTGACGGAGCTGAGGGCAAGGCTGATCTGGATTATCCTCAGTTTCGCGGTCTGCGCTGTTGCCAGCTTTCCATTGAGCGGCACTGTCATAGACCACATTACCCGCTCTGCCGGGCAGTTGGTGGTTATACATCCCTCTGAGGCTTTCTTCGCGCACCTACAGGTTTCGCTGGTCATGGGAGTTGTGGCGGTCTCCCCAATCCTGTTGTACCATCTGATTGCCTTCCTGGCTCCGGCCCTCACCAGGGGGGAGAGAAGAGGACTGTACCTTTTCCTGCCCTTTGGTCTGCTCCTATTTGCCGGTGGGTGCATCTTTGCCTTCTTTGTAGTTGTACCCTTTGTCTACCGTTTCTTTCTCAGCTTTACCACAGGGTCGCTGGAGCCCTTCATATCCCTCAGTAGCTATATCGGGTTTGTTACCAGCATGGTGATGCCCTTTGGAGTGATCTTTGAGCTCCCGCTGGCAATTGTCTGCCTGACCCAAATCGGGATCATCACCCCTGATTTCCTGGTAAAAAACCGGAAGTACTGCGTGTTTGCAATCTTCATCTTTGCGGCAGTCCTGACCCCGCCAGATATAATCTCTCAGGCCTCAATGGCCCTACCCCTTCTGGGCTTGTTTGAGCTCAGCATCGTCCTATCCAGGATGGTTCATCGCGCCAAGAAGTCCTGACCAGTCTAGCCGGGTTCCCCCTTTGGAGATTGTCTCAATTCGTTATTTTGCGGCGTATGCCCGAAGGGAATCCGTACCCCCATGTATAATAGTCCAATTGTAGCTAACCGCACCTTTTGTTTCCTGTTGACATCCTTCGACAGCTTGTTGGTGTGGTAATACCATGCAGAGGGGTTGCGCAGATTGGCAGAACCAGGTGAGCAGCTGGCCGTGCCAAAGGTCGATATTGAGGCAAAGATACCTCGAAGACCAAGGAAACAGCGTCGCTGGGGGAAGTTCTGGGTCGACACTTTTTGGGCATACACCTTTCTCCTTCCCACTCTGGCAGTCCTCGGAGTCTTTGTTTTCTACCCGGTCCTGAAGGCGCTGTCTCTGAGTTTCTATGAATGGGATATGATTAGCCCCAATCCCAAGTGGGTCGGAATTGGCAATTACACAGACCTACTCCAAGATGATCTCTTTTGGAAGTCCCTCGGCAACACCTTCTACTATGTGATTGGGTCAGTCCCTATTACAATCGTCATCGCCCTGGCCATCGCGCTCCTACTAAACAGCAAGATCAACTTTCGCGGCCTGTTCCGTCTCGCCTATTTCATGCCCTATATCACCTCAACGGTAGCGATAACAATGGTCTGGCGCTGGCTCTATCATGACAGGTTTGGCCTCTTCAACTATATACTTGGCCTGTTCGATATTGATATGGTTCGATGGCTAATGGACCCTAAGTGGGCAATGCCCGCCGTCATCATTCTCTCCATATGGCGACATCTCGGTTATGATGTGGTCATCTTCCTTGCGGGGCTGCAAAACATCGATGAAGAGGTCTATGAGGCCGCCAGGGTTGACGGCGCTGAAGGGTGGCAGCTCTTCCGGTATATTACCTGGCCCCTGCTGTCGCCAACCACCTTCTTCATTCTTATTATCTCAATCATTGGCTCCTTTAAGGTCTTTACAGAGATCTTCGTCCTCCTCCCTGGGGGGGGACCCCTGAACAGCGCCATGACGGCGGTCTACTATGTCTACGAGAAGGGCTTTGGGGAATGGCAGATGGGGTATGCCTCAGCAGCCGCCTACGTGCTGTTCTTCATCATCTTCGCCTTTACCCTTGTTCAGATGTACGTGGCCAGAAGGAGGGTGCATTACTAATGAAAAACCCTGGAGTAAAAAGGTCAATCATCTACGCCCTCCTGATAGCAGGCGCCATCGCCATGCTCATGCCCTTCTTCTGGATGGTGACAACGGCCCTGAAGACCCCGCCGGAGGCAACCACAATGCCGCCGGTCTGGATACCCGAGGTTCTGCAGTGGAGTAACTTCGTCGAGGCCTGGAACACGGCGCCCTTCGCGCGTTACTTTCTAAACAGCTTCTTCATCTCGATTACCTGTACAGTCCTTGAGGTCATTACCGCAATTCTCGCCGCCTACGCCTTCGCCAAGATGCAGTTCTTTGGTAAGAATGTCCTCTTTGTTATCTTACTTGGGACGATGATGATCCCCGGCGAGGTGCTGCTGATCCCAAACTTCCTTACCCTGAGCAAGTTGGGTTGGATTAACACCTACAAGGCACTGATTATCCCCTGGATTGCTAGCGTCTTTGCCATCTTTCTCGTCAGGCAGTTCTTTATGACCATACCAGAGGAGTTGTGGGAGGCGGCCAGAATTGACGGCTGCAGCCGCCTGCGGTACCTCTTTCAGATAATGGTTCCCCTGGCCAAACCGGCCATCGTAACAATTGCCCTCTTCAAGTTCATTGGCAGCTGGAACGCCTTCTTATGGGTGCTGATTATGACCAATACATCAGCGATGCGGACGGTGCCTGTTGGCCTATCCTTCTTCGTATCAGATGTCGGTACAGACTACCATCTGCTGATGGCGGCGTCCACCTTTGCCATGCTGCCGGTTCTTATAATCTTCCTGGCCGCCCAGAAACAGTTCATCCAGGGTATTGCCAGGGTGGGCATAAAGGGATAGGGCAAGAGCATGGGGAGCTAGATCAGTTGCGTCGGGAAGTAGATTAGGGTTTCTGCAGAGTAGAGTTGTTGGGGAGCAAAGTCGATCTGTTGAATGATCTAAGTATTATGAAGGAGGAGTGCTTCAATGCCACGCAAGTGGACACGGGTCCTGGCCCTCTTAATGGTCCTGGCCCTCTCATTCAGTGTCGTTGCCTGCTCAGGCGGCGAGGATGTAGCTGACAACGGTGACCAAGGGGAAACCGGTGGGGATGTTGTCGAGACCGCTATTGATGGCCCAGTGGAGGTCACCTTCTGGCATGCGATGTCCAGCGGCCACGGGCCCATCCTGGAGGGCCTTGTCAGCGAGTTCAATGACACCAACGAGTTCGGTATCACTGTTACCCTCGAGTACCAGGGTGGCTACGGCGACCTGCGCACAAAGCTCCTGGGAGCCATCCAGGCTGGGAACACCCCGGTAATGGCCCAGATGTATGCCGACTGGGCATCGAGGTTCATCGGCGCTGGCGCCCTTGAGAGCCTGCAGCCCTATGTGGAGCACCCACACTACGGGCTCACCGACGCCGAGCTGGCCGACTATGTTCCAGTCTTTATTGAGAACTGTGAGTGGGACGGCGAAGTCATGACCTGGCCCTTTAACAAGAGTACCACTGTTCTCTACTGGAACACCGACCTGCTGGACAAGGCCCCAGAGACCTGGGCTGAGCTCCTGTCCCTGGCCGGAGAGGCCACCGTTGACGAAGATGGCGACGGCAGCATCGATGTCTGGGGCATGGGCCTGGAGCAGGGCGTTGACCTCTTCTTCAACTTCCTGTATCAGGCCGGCGGCACCATCCTCAACGAGGATGAGACCGTTGCCACCTTTAACACCGACGAGGGTGTAGAGGCCCTGCAGTACATCGTTGATCTAGTCTACAAGCATGAAGTGGCCTACATCAATGATGGCTACATGAGCGGTCCCTTCGGTGACGGAGTCGCTGCCATGTACATTGGTTCTTCCGCTGGTATGCCTTACGTAAAGAGCGGTTGCGAGGGCAAGCACGGCTGGGCAATGGCTCCATTGCCAAAGGGCGCCGAGGCCGCTGCCGAGTTCATGGGTACCGATGTTGGCATCTTTGCTAAGGCCTCTGCCGCTGAAAAGGAAGCCGCATGGCGTTTTCTTACATGGCTGACCAACCCAGAGAACACCGCCAAGTGGGCTGTTGAAAGCGGTTACCTGCCTGTCCGCCAGTCCGCTACTGAGACCGAGGCCTGGCAGAACTACCTGGCGGAGATCCCCGGCGCTGACGCTGGCCCACGCCAGTTTGACACCGGCTTCTTTACCCCGAAGAATGAGGATGCCTATTCCGTTCGCAGCATTATTGCGGACGCCTATGAGAAGGCGCTTCTGGGTGAGCTGACTCCGGCTGAGGCTCTTGCCGAGGCTGAGGAGGCAGTCAACAACAAACTGGGCGACTAGAGCGCGCAGGTACTACTGACGATCACAGTGTAAGCAGCATATTGGGCTTGTCCCGGGCCTTCGCCCGGGACAAGTTCCATAACAAGGGGGAGGGCAAGGTGGCAGAGGTCCGATTGGAGCACGTCTACAAGAGATTTGGCAAGGTAACAGCGGTTAAAGACTTTACGCTGGACATCATGGACAAGGAGTTTCTGGTTCTGGTGGGCCCCTCTGGATGCGGAAAGTCTACCACTCTGCGGGTTGTGGCGGGCCTTGAGGAGCACGATGAGGGTCATGTCTACATTGGGGACACCCTTGTCGATGGCCTCCACCCCAAAGAACGGGACATTGCCATGGTCTTTCAGAACTATGCCCTCTACCCTCACATGAATGCTTACGACAACATGGCCTTCGGCCTGAAGTTAAGGCGCTATTCTAAAGACGAGATAGATCAGCGTGTGCGGCATGCCTCGCGCATCTTGGGGATTGAAGAGCTGCTGGAGCGCAAGCCGGGCCAGCTCTCTGGCGGCCAGAGCCAGCGCGTCGCATTGGGGCGCGCCATTGTGAGAGAACCAAAGGTCTTTTTGATGGACGAACCCCTGTCCAATCTCGACGCCAAGCTCAGGGTGCAAATGCGCACCGAGATCTCCCGCCTTCATCAGCGCCTACAGACCACCGTCATCTATGTTACCCATGACCAGACCGAGGCGATGACAATGGGCGACAGGATTGTTGTCATGAAGGACGGAGAGGTGCGCCAGGTTGCCAGTCCCCAGGAGTTATATGGGAACCCTGCTGACAGGTTTGTGGCGGGCTTCATCGGCTCACCGGAGATGAACTTCTTTGAGGGCCGATTGGAGCTTGACGGTGGAGGCCTTTTCTTTAGGGATACCACCATTGACCTGGAGATTCCCCCTGACCGCGTGAATCTCTACGGCGATCAGACGGGGAAGGTGGTTGCCCTGGGCATCAGGCCAGAAGACATCTTTATTGATGCCGAGTTCCTTGCGACTCATCCCGCCTGGACCGTCCGGGCTGAGGTTGAGGTTGTTGAACCCATGGGTTCTGAGACCTTCCTCTACCTGAACAGCGGTACCGGCACCTACACCGCCCGGATTACCCCGGACTTGCCGGTGGCTGCCGGCGACGCTGTCGAGGTTGCCTTTAATCTTGAGAAGATGCACATCTTTGATGGTGAGACGGGCGAGACACTGACGTCCAGGGCTGGGGAGTAGCCGCTGTGGCGTTTCGAGAGTTCAGGAGGCTCAATGGACCCATGATGTATCGGCGACTATTATTCAGCTTGCTGGTCCTTGTTCTAATGGTGGCTGCAGTCCTTTCTGCCGCCTGCGGCACAGTACCAGGCCTGGGAGAGGAGAAGGCCAGTGGCGAACTGGTCATACTCCATTTTAATGACCTTCACGGCTACATAGAGAACCTGCCCATGATGGTGGGGATGGCCAACGAGTACCGGTCTGAACATGAGAATCTTCTTATCCTCGTTGCCGGCGATATCTTCAGCGGCCAGGCCGTCAGTGATCTTAATCAGGGGGAGCCCGTCATCAGCCTCCTCAATGACTTGCAGGTTGACGCCCTGACAATGGGTAACCACGATTTTGACTATGGCCAGGAGGCCCTTGCCGCCCGGATGACCCAGTCAGACTTTCCCTGGCTTGCCGCGAACCTCACCCTTGAGGGCGAGGTACCCTTTGAGGCGCCCAGGCCCTATATTGTTAAGGAAGTAGGGGGGGTGCGCGTGGCCATAATTGGCCTGACCCAGAACCCCCCGGCTACACACCCAAAGAACCTTGAGAGCGTCGACGTCTATGATTCCCTTCAGGCGGCCCTGGAGCTCGGTGACCTCCACGAGAAGGAATCAGCGGATCTTGTCATCTACCTGACCCACATCGGGGCAGACAATGACTACGAGTTGGCCCGGGGGCTTCCAGCGGGCTATGCAGATATAATTATTGGGGGTCACAGCCATACAGAGATTGTCGAGCCGATGGTTGTCAACGGGGTTTCTATCACCCAGGCTGGAGACCATGGCAGTCAACTCGGTGTCCTTAACGTCACGGTAGAGGAAGGCAGGGTTGCGGCCGTCACCGGCAAACTGGTGGCTGTCAGCGGCTTTTCGCGCCCTGATGAGGCCGCCCAGGCCAGGGTTAAGGGGTACCTGAATGAACTCCAAGAGACCCTCGATAGAGTTATCGGCACCGCGGACAACCTGCTCCTGCAGATGGGAAGCAGAAGGCGAGATGTCAGCATTGGAAACCTCATTACCGACGCGATGCTGTGGGCTACTGGCGCTGACATGGCCCTGACAAACAACGGGGGTATCAGAGCGGGCCTTCAAAAGGGGCAGATCACCATGGGTGATGTCTATGAGATCCTTCCCTTTGGGAACCACGTCGTCACCATTGAGATGAAGGGAGAGGATCTCCGGCGGGCGCTAAAGTTCTCATACGCCAAGTATCGCAGCATTGACCTCCAGGTGGCCGGAGGTGGCTACACTATTAAGACTGATGACAATGGGTTCTATGAGGGTATTGATGTCACCATTGCCGGGGCCCCGATTAATGACGATGCCGTCTATAGAGTTGCCACCAACGACTACATTGCCTCAGGGGGTTCAGGTTACGTCTTCAGGGGTGACGTGGTTCAGACATCATCAAGAACCATGGCCCAGATTGTAATCGACTATATCAGCGACCTTGGTACCGTCAACACCGCAGGTGAAGGCCGGATTGAGATTGCAGAGACCGTCACATCCAGTGACATTGCAGTGGGTGTTTCGGAGGTTGACCTGGAGGCCCACACTCGGTACTCCCAGGACTCGGCCATAGGCAACCTGATCTGCGATGCCTACCGGTACGCCCTGGAGGCCGACATCGCCCTGCACAACAATGGCGGCATTGATATTGGGTTGGGCAAGGGCCCTATCACCATGGAGAACCTCAGGCGAGTCTTGAGCCACAGCAATGAGATTGTGGTGCTCAAGATGAAGGGCGCCGACATTGAGACTGTCCTGGAGCATGCCTGGAACCGACGGCTTCAGGTTGACCTGCAGGTGTCTGGCCTTACAGTCAAGTACACAGTGAGCGGCCTGGATCAACTGGAGTCAATGGAGGTCACCATTGACGGGGAGCCCCTCGATCCTGAGGGAGAGTACCTGGTGGCCACTAACTCCTACATCTACTCGGGTGGCGGGGATTATGAGTTGGTCGGCGAGTTCCTGGGCGATTCCTGGCCTGAAGACGACGCCGATGTTGTGGCCAGATTCATCCAAGAGGCCCTTGACGGGGTTGTAACAGCGGTGGAATCCGGCCAGAGGATCACTGTGGAACGAAAGTAGTAATCGCGCCGTGGAGACGAAGTGGAGATAACGGTATTCCTCGATGACAAAGCCATAGCGGTGCACCTGGGGGCGCGGGTCAAGCACCTCCTCCTCAAGGCTGGCCATGGCCTTTACGACCAGGCGCGGGTCGGTGATATTGCTGTTGTTGACAGGTGGGGAAACCGGGTTGGCATGGAGGGCGATCTGTCCCCTGGAGACCGGCTGTATCTCAGGCCAACTGGGCAGGTCTGACAGGAGTTTTTTCGCCTCACGAAGAATTACTCCCTGAGACTCTTTAGAGGGGAGTGGATCGATATTACTTTCGACCGCTACTACACCTACGATGAACTAACCGACATTCTCCACGGGCTTGTCCAGGACCATTCTGGGCTGGCCGAGATTGAGACCATTGGCAAGAGCTATGAGGGGCGGGATATCTGGCTTCTCACCGTTACCGATTTCAGCGCGGGTAAGCCTGAGGACAAACCGGCTATCTATGTGGATGGCAACATTCACGCCGGCGAGGTTACCGGTTCCATTACCGCCCTCTACCTCATCAACTACCTGTTGACGGCAGGGGATAAGGATCCCAGGGTGAAGCGGCTCCTGGAAACCCGCACCTTCTACATTCTTCCCAGGGTGAACCCCGATGGCGCGGAGAAGTACCTGACAACCCCTGTGCTGTTGCGTAGTAGTGTTCGCCCCTACCCGGAGATGCGCAAGGACGAGGACCCGCCTGGACTTCAGCCTGAAGACGTTGACGGCGACGGCCGGATTCTCAAGATGCTAATTCGCGATGACCAGCGCGGCGCCTGGAGGGTCGATAGGACCGACGACAGGTTAATGCTGCCCCGCAGACCCAGGGATCTGGAGGGCCCCTTTTATCACATCTTCACCGAGGGGCTTGTGCGAGACCACGATGGCAGGCTGAAGGAGAGGGTGGAGTGGCCTTTTGATGTCGTACCCAATCCCTATGGGCTTGACCTCAATCGTAATTTCCCCGCAGGGTATAACCCGCTGACCAGCGGAGCGGGGCCTTTTCCGCTGTCGGAACCTGAGACCCGGGCCCAGGTGGAATTCATCAACAGCCATCCCAACATCGGCATCGCCATCCTCTACCACACCACCGGCGGTGTGATCTTCAGGCCTCACAGCACAATTCCTGATAAGGACTTTGATAAGGGTGACATTGCCCTCTATGAGGCCCTGGGCAAGATGGGTACTGAGGCTACCGGCTATCCCGTTGTCTGTTGTTATGGTGATATCTGGTCTGGCGTTCTTGACGACTGGTGCTTTGAGCACAAGGGTATCTTTGCCTTCACCCCTGAACTCTGGGATGCCATCGGCCGAGCGGCCCCGGACATGAAGGGTAACCCTGTGGCAACCATGTCGGAAGAGAATCGGCAGAAGCTTGAGTTCAAGACCATGCAGTGGAATGACCGGGAACTAGCTGGCAAGGGCTTCATCAGGTGGCAGGCCTTTGAGCATCCCCAGTTTGGTGAAGTGGAGATCGGTGGTTGGGACATCAAGACCTGCAGGCAGAACCCGCCCACTAACTTCCTTGAGCAGGAGTGCCACAAGAACATCCAGTTCTCACTGGACAACGCCCTGTCACTGCCAGAGGCGCATATTGACGAGATTGATGTAACGGCAGTTGGGAAGGGCGCCTACAGGGTATCTGTTCTGGTGTCGAACCACGGCTACCTCAGCACCAACATCAGTAAGCAGGCCCTGAAGATGAAGGGAGTCAGGCCAGACCGGCTCGTACTTAATCTCCCTGAGGGTCTGGAGGTGGCCAATGGTGACGAGAAGGCGGAGATTGGCTTTCTTCAGGGCTATGGTGGAAGCCAGGGTCGCTGGTTCTATTACTACCAGCCCCCCGCCAAGTCCATGCGCCGCGTTACCTGGACAGTGACAGGCGGTGGCGATGCCGGTGTTGAGGGTGGAAAGCCCGCAAAGGGCAGAAAGGACGCCAAGGAGATCGAGGTAGTCCTTGAATCTCAGCGCGGCGGCACCGTCAGGAGGAAGGTTAGCCTGGCTGATTACTAGCGGACCCAGGACCAAGCCATACGGGAGCGTATTGGCAAGAGGTAAGAGCAAAAATAAGCAAGACTTTCGAGCGGCACACCCATCTGAGGGTGGTGCCGCTTCGTTGTTCGCCCAGCATGCCTGCTGAGCCGGTGGGTTGAAAGAAACCCTCGTCACCTAACCAGCGGGAAGACAACCCGTAGGCAAGGGCGTCACTGGCAACGGTGAGGTCTGAAGGAAGCCGAAGGGA